>LQAI01000039.1_pt1 | contig 104619 bp, 112 predicted proteins | sample 1535821 | NCBI WGS metagenome assembly LQAI01 (sample SAMN04331586, study PRJNA305678) | bioreactor metagenome | isolation source: bioreactor_5 inoculated with Wadden Sea sediment 1st replicate of a... | place: Germany:Bremen
TCATGCCAGGCCCCTTTCCTCCAGCGTTTCAATTCCACACTGGGCTGATTAAAAGAAAGCTTCTTTCGGATATCCGCTTCCTGGATCCTGAGTTTCAATTCCACACTGGGCTGATTAAAAGCCATCCAAAATATGATATAAATTTAACAGGTTATATTCATATATCAGATGATATTTTCCGTCAACCCCGAATAGTGTCAAATGATAGGGAGAATGACGGAATTTTGTTGCGGGGGCCATGCGAGCTTTTCAACAAAAGCCAACATGACCTTGGGAAACAGCAGAGATAACATCCTGCCAGGATACGAATTGTCAAAGAGCAGGTTTATAAAAATTATCTGTATCATCTTTTCAAAGCCACAGATATCTTTGTCCATCCATTTGATGTCCCGGCTCTTAAAAAAAATGACCGAATCGATCTTTACTTCCATGATGTCCATGGTTTTCAGTTTGAGTTCTTCAAATTTCGCTTTGGTGAGTTCTCCTTCGAACACCGAGTTTTGAATGTGGATCAGGTATTGTTTCATCAACTTGAAAATCTTCCTCAGACGTTTCCGGCCCGCCTTGGTTTCTGTGTTGATATCGTACATGGCAATAATATACATGATCACCACCACATTTTGAATCCGGTGTATTTTTCTTCCCCCAGGATATGCTTGACCAGCTTGTAGCATTCCAGCCGGATGAGCCGTCTGTAGGATACATGGCGGTTGAGTTTTTTGTGTTTCACTGTTGTTTTCAACCGTTCATCGTATTTGCGTAGGAATTTCGTCCGGCCCAGGTCTTTCAGATAGCAGTGCCGGAGCGTTTTTTCCGCATCACTTTCCGTGAGTTCGCCTTTATTGATCATGGAAAAGATCATCCGGTCCAAGATGATGGGCTTGAAAATTTCTGCGATGTCCAGGGCCAGTGAATACCGCCGGTATCCGGGTTCATGCAGAAAACTGATGGTCGGATCGAGTTGGGTCCGGTAAATCTCAGATAATACGCTGGTGTATACCAGGGAATTGCCGAACGAGATCAGCGCATTGATAAAATTATCCGGCGGCCGTTTCACCCGCTTTTCAAACACGATCTTGTGTCTGACGATTTCAGAAAACACGGAATAATACAAATCCCTGATGTTTCCCTCAATACCCATCAGAAATGGAATGGAATCCGCTGTTTTCAATGAGGCCTTCAATGACTTGATCTGATCAATTTTCGATTCAACATCCCGGCCCCGGTTCTTGTAATAGGTCAGATTGGTTAGAATATTGGAAACTGCAGCATTCAAAATTTCAAAGGCCAGGGCCATTCTGTTCGGTCCGTCAAGATAATGGGCCGCCTGCTTGATGGTCACATGGCCGGACAGGTATTGTTCTCGGGGGAAAAAAGAACCGGAATAAAACCCATAATAATTGAAGACATGCAGAGGGATTTTTTCTTTCCCCAGAAAATTCAGCAGCTTGGTGTTCAGGGTGTGTTCGCTGAACAAAAATATGTCGGAAACCGATTCAACCGGCCGGAAGACCTTTTTCCCATCGATGTCAAACATCAATGTGTTGTCTTTTCTTTTGATGGTCGAGTTTGAAAAAAGGTACAAAGCCTGTTTCATCGTTAACCCCTACACATAGCAGAATTCATAATAGGCGCATTTTTTGCAAAACGGCTTGTTTATCACCGGCGGCGGTGCCGGCATGGCCAGAATTTCTTTGATGCCGGAAAAATGGCTTCAAATCCCATCTCATCCTCGTCTTTCCATTCCACTGTTTCGGTCTTTTTCAGTTTGGGGTAATCAATCTGCCCGCTGATGTTTTCCACTCCCATATTCATCACGGTGCGGATATAGTATTTCAGTTGATAGATGTGGGCTTTGTCGATCCGGTTCGATTTTTTGACCTCATGGATCACCCCTTTTTTGTCAATGAAATCAATTCGGATCTTGCCGATCTCAATCTGTTTTTTATTCCGCCTGTAACTGTGTTCATCGATCAGCCGGCCCAGCTGCACATATTCGTTTTCATTTTCGAACCGGATATCTTTGGAAAACAGCCATAGTTTCCGGTGGCAGACAAAATAGTAATTGATCTGGGTACCCGTATATTCCATTTTTTGCATGGCTGTTACATTTCCATGGCCAGGAGTTCATTCGGATAATTGTTTTTTGGCTCGCTCCACACAGCCAAAACCCGCACTGTTTTTCTCCCCCCACCCGCATTCATATCCGATTTTGATCAGGGCCGGGTCGCCCTTCACGCTGAACGGGGCTTCCATGGCCTTGATCCTGATCCTGTCCTTGAACCGGATCAGTTTGGATATCCGGCCATTTTTTTTGGCGATATAGGGGGTGTCAAAACTGAAAGAAAATGGAATTCCCGCATCCTGATAGGACGTCATATGAACGGTTTCAAATTTATTGATCAGATTTTTTTCAGATTATCAACAAACCGGGGCTGTTCCGCCGGGATCATGTAGTCCAGGAAATGGGGCACATTCCTGCCTCTTTCATTGGTGACAATCGTGGATGCGGCAATGGGGGAAAGACAGGTGAATCTTTCTTCGGGCCGAACTCCGGGATGTTTACCATATCTACTTCACAGATATCGAATGCGGCTGGCCGGCCATCCAGATTCAGCACCATCTGCTTGTCGGCAAAAATTCCGAGAATCACATGTTTCATGCTTTCCTCCATGATGGTGGAAAACACAAACCGGATTTTGTGACCCCGAAAAACCCTTTCGATGTCCGTTTTACCGGGGTGAAACCAAGCCTGGAAAAGGTAAACAGCTTGAACAGTTTATCAATGCCGTCTTTGACATACCCTTTGTCGTGCAGAAATTGTGAATAATCGGCGGATGATGTACGAATCAGTCCATACAGGGCCGCATGCAAGGGGTATTGATAGTGGTAGGGAAAAAACACGGGACGTCCGGACAGGGCGGTGATGTTTATCCGCAAAATCAGGCTCCTTTTCAGCTGTTACGCGTGAATCTGGTTTTCATAATCAAAAGATGTCATCCAGTCTGTCAGTTTGTTCCGGGCCGATTCCAGAGCATCTGTTTTTTCTGATATTGTCGGTATATATCCGCTGGCGGACAGGGTCACATAGGTATCTACCCCTTCCAGGTCCTCTTCGATCACAGGCACGGCCCGATTGTCATTTTCTTCGCTCAGCCGGGCCCGGATACTGCCGGCGATCTGGTTGGCATTGGTGCTCACGGCCACGGCCAGGGTCTCCATCAGGCTGAAGGTCCGGGACTGGTTGGAGGTGATGTGCCAGTTGAGCAGGGCATTGGCAATGGCCGGTATCAGCAGATCCTGATGTCGGCCGGGCGGTCAGGCAGTCTCCGAACGCGGTTTTACCTTGGACCCAGCCGGCCTGCCTGAGCTTGTCTTCGGTTTCTTTGGTGATCTCCGGCTCAAACTGGTTCAGGCTGACACAGAACAGCCGCCGCAGGTCCACGGCCATATCCTGGACAAACAGCCCCGTGGCACGTTTGTTGTCAGGGATCCATTTGCGCATCAGGCTTCGGTCTTTTCCCGCCAGCAGAGTGACCACCTCTTCCGGGGCCAGTTCTCTGCCGTCCGGACCCCGGACAATGACCCGGGTGTCGGGCCGGTCACTGCGGTCAAAGGTGATGTTTTCTCTGTCAACCCCGGCCAACAGCGGATGCAAGGCCCGCATGGCAGAGATGGAAAAAGGGCTTCTGCGCTTGATGGTTTTTTCCTTGCCACCTTTGGCTGCCTTCATCCAGCCTCCCAGCAGCTGGTCAAAATGGGTGGGATCGCAGGCGGCAAACACCTCACCTTCGGTGATTTCCCCTTTTTGGTCACATCAAACAAAAACGTGGTGGGGGAGGGCATTTCTTCAAGTTCGCCTGCCAGGGCATCCATGACGGCTCGTTTGATCTGCTGGCCGCTGGAATAGGGGATCAGCCGGTTGAACTGGGGATCGTAATAGGTTTTCTGGCCGTCGGACACGCAGAAAACCGTGTGTTCCGCTTTTTTCAGCGTTCTGATGTACAGGGTGTGTTGCATGGCTCGTTTCTCCTTGGTATCGGCATACCGGTTACATATTTCGTTCTTCATAGGCATAATCAAACCTGAGCAGCACGGCAAAATAGCCGAAATCTTCGGGGGTCATCAAATGGACCCGCTTTTTCAAGTCCTGGATGGTTTTCAGGTGCCCGGGATCGATATCCGTGACCATCCGGACCAGAGTATCGATGAATTTTTTCGGGTCCCGGCCGTCAGCAGCTCCTTTTCGATCAGGTTTTTGTGTCCGGTCCCGCTGCCTTGGCTCCGGTAAGCATGCAGAGCTTTGGCAATTTTACTTGTGTAATCGAGCATCTCTTCCTTGTTTTTTGTCAGCATAGCCACCAACCATGTTTTAAAGGTTCTGAACAATATGAGTTTTTCATCGTCTTTGTCAGACATCTTCTGCCGCCGGTCAGAAAATTGTTCCGGGGACTCCCCTTTTTTAGGAGACGGCGTAGGCATTTTTTTGAGGTCCGGGATTTTGCCCTGGTGGAAATAGGTTTTGAGATCCCCGGGCTGTAAGGCCTGTAATCCGATGGCCCCGAGTTCACACGCCCGGCTGAAATGGATGCCGAACATGGTTTCATAGGCCCGGCTGTCTTTGATAGCTGCATTTTCCCCGAACAGTTGTCTGTAGTGATAGATCAGGTTTCTGGCCTGGTGAAAGTAAAACGGAAGAAACCCGATGGTCTTGTTGGTCTGGCCCAGGCTGAACACATATCCGGTCAACGTCCTGTCCCCCAGGGTGTGGGATAGGTTAAAGAACAGCCGGCTCCAGTTCACAGGATCAATAAGGATATCGCCTTTGACGTTTTTTGTGAATATTTGCAGCTGGTCCAGAGATCCGAAATCAACAGATCCGTTGTTACCGAGCCGCCTGAATTGTCTGCTGCACCGGAAGGAAAGCCACTGGCCGTTCCAAGAGTTGATCTTGTTGGGCGCCAGTTGGTTCAGGGTGGAATCGTTGAGAAATTTTCGATAGAAATGCCATCCATCATAGAGATGCAGCAGAAGGTCCGGTTCCGCGAAAAAAATGCAGTATCCCCCGGATACACCGATGGCAAGCCCGGCTCCGATCCAGGAATAATACACATCCGATTCCGTTACAGCCACATCCAGATCGCTGACCAGCCCGGATGTGGTGGCAAATTCCGCCGATTCAGAGGCAGGAAACCCGATGGCTACGCTGGCATCCCTGTCTCCGGCCGCGATTTTGGCGGTTAAATTGCCCAGTTTTTCCTTTCGTTCATCTTCTGACAGCAGATGAGGTTTCTGCCCTTTTTTCATCTGCACAAAAGGCGAATTGGTATGCCACAACATATACTTGGGATGGTTGAAAAACAGGTCAAAGAAGATGGTCTCAAAAAAAGACTTTGCCGTGTATGACCGATTGTGTTTTTTGTTGTACGCAGTTAAAAAGATCCGGCCGGTTGTGATGGCAATCATAAGGCACTCTTTGCTTTTTTTAGATAAAGGTTAAATCCCCCGGTTATGTGTGGCTTTTGACAGATCCAGGCCTAGTTTCTGGCTGTATCCGGCATCCGGGATCACAAACGGGTCATTGCCACAGCTAAGCTGAAAAAACGGCTTAACCGCATAATACCGCACAGGAATTTCCAGCAGGGCCCGCTCTTCCGGCCCGGAGGCCTGATATGCCTCAGTGTCTGCATCCACAATGCAGTTGACCGTGTCCATCTCCAGCAGTTCCATGAGTATGGACCGGTTCCGGTGGGTGAGCATGGCCACGTTCCAGGTGCCGTTCCTCTTGTAGGCTGTATGGGTTTCGATGTCGGCCAGGGGCAGGTCTGGGTAGACCCTGTCGATTTTATTCTGGTAATCCGCTTCATGAAGGATCCTGCCATGGTCCAGCACGGCAAAACTCTGGTGCAAGGTTTCCAGATCATAGGGCTTGGCAGACCGGGGGTCTTTCGGCGGTTCGATCACATACACGGGCCGGCAGGTGCCCATGAGCTCTTTGGTACGCTTCCGGTTGATTCTGCCGAACCGCTGGATCAGCGAATCAATGGGTGCGCACTCGGTGACCATCAGATCAAAGCTGATATCCAGGCTCACCTCGATCACCTGGGTGGACACCACCAGGCAGGCGTGGTCCGAGGTGTTGAATTCCTTTACGTTTTTCCCGTCTGTATCCCGGCCCAGGAGCCGGGCTTCTTTTTCTCTGCGGTCTTTGCGCTTGAACCGGCTATGGAGAAGCAGGGCCGGGGTCTCGGGAAACCGGTCCTTGACTGTGTTAAACATCTGCTGGGCCGCCGCCACCCGGTTGGCCACCACCAGGATTTTCTGGCGGTTTTGGATGCCCTGTTCAATGATGGGGAGTGCGTTGTCCCAAGACGAAATTTTGTACAGGATATGACGGTCAAACGCCCGCATCTGGTCCGGTGCCAGCGACACCTCCAAAACCCGGTCCCGGCCCAGCAATTCCAAGATCCGGCCGGACAGGCAGGAGGGCATGGTGGCGGTCCCCACATGAATCCGGCACCCCAGATGGTCCAGCACCGCCACGATTTTGAGGACAATGGACCGGGATACCTCGTTATAGGTATGGATCTCATCCAGCACCACATCGCACCCGGCAATGTCCGCGATCACGGATTCAAACCCGCGGGTGGCAAACACCACCGATGCCAGCTGAAACGGGGTCAGCACCTTGATGCCGGATCCCGCCAGGCGCTGCAGCACAATGTCTTCGTCGGAGTCGGTATTACAGGCGATTTTGGAAGACCCGTGCAGTACCCGGATGTCCAGGTCCGGGTTTAGGGGGGCCAGATCGGTTTTTACCCGATGGAACATCGCATTGATGGAGGCCTGGAACGGGAGCGTAAAAAAAACCCGGCCCCGGCAGCGCCGGAACAGATAATCGGTTTTGCCGGCACCGGTGCAGGCCGTCACCAGGGTATGGGGTTTAGGAGACGAGGCATCGGCCAGGGACAAGGGATAGAGGTCTGATGTCCGGTTGTAAAAGGTCAGATCCGGGGGCACAAACGTATGGGCCAGGTGGTCTTCCACAGCAGCGGGCAGGGCTGAGGCAAAATGGTCGGCCGCCATCAAAAGCCCCCGCCACCTGGAATATCCGTTTTGCAGGCACTGCTGTTCGCAGTATGCCAAAACCGCCAGATACCCGGCCTGAGCCTGGTCCAGGGAAATGGGCCTGCTCGGAATGCCCAAGGCTTCCAGGATTATGAGTGCATCCTTGTGCCAGGTCTCCCAGCCGGAAATATGGGTTTCAAACACATCTCCCTCATGCTCTTCCAGGTCCAGGATGCCTTTGTATGACCGGTCGTTTTCAATGGATTTGTGGTGGGCGATGATCATCTCAATCATCTGGGGCCGGCAGTCTGCCGCCACCAGGCACAGAAAAAAACAAGATGCGATTTCATGGCGGAATGTGGGCTGCCCCGGGCGGTTTCCGGACAAGAGCCGTTGCTGAAAAATGGGGCTGGCTTTCCCGATATCATGGAGTATGGCCCCACGCTTTGCGATCACCTGATCAAATCCCATGTGCCTTGCAAATCTGCCGGCCACGGTCTTGACATGGTACAGATGATCATACAGCGTGGTGAACTCAGGCCCCCCTTTTGCCTTGATATGCCCGCACACCCCCATGTCAGCAGATATGCTTCACCGGGCTGCCCACCATTTTGAGCCATCCGGTCATGGGGGAACGGTTGTCAAACCGGTTATATCCCACCTGAAAGGCCTGGTCTGTATGTTCAAACATCAGCTCAAACCCGTTGAACAGATCTTCCCTGGTGTCAAACGCCGCTTCAGGCAGGTCTGTCACCTCTGCATCCGGCAGCAGGATATCCTCGTTTCGGCACAGACAGATATGCTGTTCAGCGGCCCTCCTTGCATCCGGTTCACGGTCAAATCCCAGGTGAAGCACCGGCTCGATCAGAACGCCCCGGACAATGATGGCATAAGGCCGTTCAAAATATCCTTTGCGCCGGTTCCATCCCCGGGGCTGAATCATCTCCTGTTGATGGGAGATCTGCTTGTAAGACAGCCGGTGCCGCCGGATCTTATACAATCCATAGGGCCTGGACAGCAGCTCGGGAAACAGCTTCCGCTCCATCCCCGCCACGATCGAAGGGGTCAGAAACTGCTGGCTGAACGTCTCACTGTCCCGGACCGCCGTCCATGGCTTGATAAACCCGAACGGCCCGAAATACCGAACAAAATACATGAATTCACAAGCTCCTTTTTTTTCAGCGGTGCCCCATTCAAACGCTACTCATGTAAAATTATATAATGATACAAACAGGTTGGAAGCCTGTTTTTGAAAGGTTTTTTTGGGAAAAAAGTTAGCTTTTTTCGGGCTTGTTTTCTCGATTTTGGCCAGATTGTTGCTAGTGCATCGCAATATTTTGATATCATTGGCCATTCCCTTCAAAACAATGGGTTTCCGAATGTTTTGGAAATGCTGTTTTCAGCGGAATTTGTGATTTGCTGAAAACGCTAGCTTTTTGACGGAACCACCTGTCTTATCTGAATATAGTTCATTGTATATGAGATTTTGCTTGAATGCCAGTTTTTTTTTGGGCATCATTTTATCGGCGGGGCCATATGGCGCTTCAGTATCCGGGCGGGTGTCTGCTGTCGGGGACCTGCTGGATGGCCTTTGCCAGGGCGCGGATTTTAGGGCCGTCTTTTTTCCACATCCGGCAGGAATCCACCAGAAAGTCTTTTTCCCTGATATCTTCGATGTTGTCCGGCAAAGGGGCGGGGTCCCGGCGTTTCTCGGTCAACCAGCCGTGGACCATCTCCTGGGCCATGGCTTTGGTCAGGGTGGCCAGATGGGTGCAGCCTCTGGTGCCCCCATGATCTGTGACACCCTGCGGGTGATCCGGGCTTGATTTCAAGGCCTTGCAGCAGGGGACCCGGTCCAGGGTGGTGCGGCACGCTTCCAGAGGGATGCAGGGCATGTCCGCTTCGGCCTCCAGGATGCGCAGCGGGTCCGGAGCGATCCGGCAGAAAATGCGGATGTGGTGGATGGTGCCGGGTTCCAGGATTTTGCCTGTGATGTCGAATATCTTGATGTATCGGGTATCGATCAGCTCTCCGGCCACGATGACCCGGCTGTTTTCGTGGGGGAAGGTGGTCATCCGGATATCCCGGGTGTGAATCCGGGGACGGTCTGTGATCAGGTCTGCCAGCATGTCCGCTCCTTTGGGTTGACTTTCCGCAAGGAAATCATTATGAATCTTTAAAGATGAGCGGTTATGGTATCCTATAATGCCGGTTGATAGCAAGAGGATGGTGATACCTCCCGCGACCTCGGGTTGTGACCTGGCAAACCGCCTGCAAAATGCGGCATAATGACGACCGTATAGCCGCTCAGGTATCGGTCAGATTCTTAAAACTTACCATTTGAAACGTATTTGTAACAAGGAGGGCTTAAATGGCCTGCGCGATTGATGATAAAAAAATAGAAGATACCATAGCATTTCACGGGCATTCCTGTCCCGGACTGGCCATCGGGATCCGGGCTTCCGAACTGGCGCTGAACCGGCTGGATTTCGGGCCGGAAGCGGACATGGTGTGCGTGGTGGAAACCGATATGTGCGGGGTGGACGGGATCCAGTTTCTGACCGGGTGCACGTTCGGCAAAGGCAACCTGATTCACAAGGATTTCGGCAAGGCCGGGTTCACGTTTTTCGACCGGAACAAATCTCTGGGATTCCGGGCCCTGTTCCAGGATGATGCCGTACCGGCTGTTGAGCCGGCCGCCGGGGTTTCGGAAAAGAGGCCCGGACCCGGGCCATCATGGATGCCGACTTAGGGGACCTGTTCACAGTGTCACCCGTGAATTCCCCGCCCGTGAGACCGGCCCGGATCCTTGCGAGCATGACCTGCCAGGAATGCGGGGAAAAGGTGATGGAATCCCGGATCCGCCGGTATGCCGGTCAAGATCTGTGTATCCCCTGTTTCGGCCGGCATGAGCAGAAAATCTGAGAGCATGTGAAGGACGGCGCTTCCCTTTACCGGTCAGCGGACGGTGAAACAGCACCGATACCCGGGTACTGCCGTCACATGCCGGGCCCTTGTCTTTGTCACAGTCGGCTTTGCGGCCTTCGCACCGGTCCGTGGCATCCGGCAGGCGGCTGCACCGGTTCGATGTCATGGAGATCTTGAAACCGTAACGTTCTGAAAAGATTTTCATGCGGAGCAGGTCCGCCCCTTTGCCGCCGGCATTGAAGTCAAAGGGTTGCTTGGAGGAATACTGCATTGTTTCCTGGGTGGCGAAAAACCCTTCGAAAATGCGTTTCTGGGCCTCTTCGGTCAATCCGATGCCCTCATCGTGGACCACCAGTTCCACTTTGCGGCCGGCCTCATGGACCTGCACCCGGATGCCGCACCCGTCCGGGGTGTTTTCCACGGCATTGCGGATCAGGCCGTCCACCACTTTCTGCAGCGGGTCCAAAGGAATCCGGATGGGCCGCACCGGTATCAGCTGCGTGGCCAGGGTCACCTGCCGGTGGCTGAACCGGGGCCGCAGGTCCTGAATCCGGGCCTTTACGAACCGATCCAGGCGGACTTCTGCCGCTGCCTGCTCCGGGGTGGCGTAGATCCGGTCCAGGGTCTCTTTGACTTTCCGGATCACCCCTGTATCACCTGTTTTTCGGCGATCAGGGCCTCGAGCATGTCTTCGCATTCTTCAAATATCAGACGGAAGACCGGTGTGTGGTGAAACGTTTTTTCTCCAGAATGTCATACACCTGGTCTTCGATATCGATGAGCCGCTTCAGATTCCGCTGCATCCGCTCCAGGGTGGGCTGCCAGGAGTCTTCGGCAGGTCTTTCAGTTTCTGGACAGCACTTTAATGGAACTGAGCAGCACGGCCACAGGAGTCCGGAGTTCATGGGACAGGTGGCTGATCATTTTGTCTTTGGCCGCGTTCAGGCTTTTGAGTTCTTCGTTGGCTTTTTTCAGCTGTTCAGACACCCGGGCGTTTCGATGGACAGGGCCACGGTGGCGGCAATAGTGGCTAACGTACTCAGGTCGGTCTGGTCGAATGCGCCTTCTTTTTGTTGTCTGCCGAGATCACCCCGATAATCCGGATATTGGACTGCAGCGGCACGACCATAACGTTTTTGATGCGGTACCCGATTTTCTCGTCCCGGCTTTTGAAGTTGTCCAGGCTTTTTCCGGGAAGAGAGTTCATGATCAGGGGTTTCCCGCTTTTGACCACCTGTCCGGACAGCAGTTCATCCACAGGGAACCGGGTTTTTCTGACCCGTTCCCGGGTGGTGGGGTCGTCATGGGCGATGCTCAGGACATGGAATTCCTCCGCCTTGTCGTCCAGCAGCATGACATTGGCACCCTGGGTTCCCAGCAGCTCCTTGATCTCGTTGCTGATATATTCCAAAAGCCGCGGAAGATCCGGGTACTGGGGCAACGCCTGACTGATGCGGTTGATGGCTCCCTGGTTCCGGTCGGTGCGTTTTTCTCTGGTGATATCCCGGAACACCATCACCATTCCGGCCGGTTTGAGATCCTCATCCCGGTCAATGCCCACCCGGATGATTACATCCAGGGCCTGCCCGGTTTTGGTCAGCCGCCGGGTGGTCAGCTTAAGCACATTTTTGTTCGGAGGCAGGGCTTTGATTTTTTTCTTTAGTTCTGACTGCAGGTGGGCCGGAATGTACTGTCTGCCCTGGGTTCCTTTGAATTCTTCCAGGGTCCAGCCAAAGGTCTGGGTGAATGCCGGGTTCACATAGGAGATCAGACCTTTGGTGTTGCGAATCAGCACGGGATAGGGAATAAACTGAAGAAAACGGCGGTGGTGTTCCGCAGCGGTCCGGTCTTTTTCCCAGAGCGATTCCTGTTCGGCAAGACGTTGTTCCAACGCTTTGATCTTTTGCTGCATCGGGTCTTGTGCGGCGGTGTCGGTCATACGGCTCCTAAAAAAATCATGCAAACAATACCAGGCTGGCGGCCATTACCGCCATGCCGGCCACAACCCCGTACATGGCAATGTGGTGCTCCCCATATTTCTCCGCTGTCGGCAGCAGCTCGTCCAGGGAGATAAATACCATAATACCGGCCACTGCGGCAAACATCAGGCCGGATAGGGTGTCGGTAAAATACTGCAGGATCAGAAAATATCCGATCAACGCGCCTGCCGGTTCGGACAGGCCGGACAGAAAAGACAGTTGGAATGCTTTTTTCCTGCTGCCGGTGGCGTAGTAGATCGGGACGGATACGGCAATTCCCTCGGGAATATTATGGATGGCAACCGCGACCGCAATGCTGGTACCCAAAGCCGGATCTGCCAGAGCTCCCACAAACGTGGCAATGCCTTCCGGAACGTTATGGATGGCAATGGCAAGGGCGGAAAAAATGCCCATCCGGTGCAGGCTTTTTTTGTTCAGGTTGAAATCCCGGTCGGGAATATCTTCCACTTCCCTGACTTCATGGGGGTTTTCAAACCCGGGAACCAGAATATCGATCGCTGCAATCAGCGCGATGCCTCCGAAAAAGCCAGCGTGGTCACCAGATAGCCTTGAAACGGGCCTAAAGCCGCTTCCAGTGAATCTCTGGCCTTGACAAAAATTTCCACCAAAGACACATAGATCATGACACCTGCGGAAAATCCCAGAGCGGCGGTTAAAACCGGGTGTTCGTGGTTTTGGCAAAAAAGCCAGCGCACTGCCGATGCCTGTGGACAGTCCGGCCATCAACGTGAGGGAAAAAGCGAAAAGCACCGTACCGGCTTCATATGCCATGGGTTGAAATCTCCTTGAAATTAATCGGCATCAGGGTATCGATCGTTCGGCAGACAGGTCAATTTGCCGGTGTCGTTCTAATTATCCGCTTCAGGTTGTAATAATTTTTTCAGGGTGATGTCAACACACATTCATCCGGGTTTGTTTGAATCCGGGCATCCGGTATTTTTTCTCCACGGTCTGTTTCTGCGCGAAACTGTCCAAAAAATGCCGGACATTGCCGGTAACAAGGGAAACCAGATGAATGTGTTGATCAATAATCAGGCTGGCAGGTGTTTTTGAGATGGCGCCGCACACCAGGACGGAAACATGGTTTCTTTTCAGAGTATGAATCAGGTCGGTCGGGGATTCCGGATCAAACGCCGTATAATACAGGCCGGAAACCTTCTTTTTTTTATCTCAGCCACCAGCAGGGTGCTGGCCGCATCAAACACCGGAGATATCCGGTTTCCCCAGACCGTCACAGCCAGTTTCACAAAATGCCTCCATGTACCGGGTTGGTATGCTGTTTCATCACTGTCAAAAGACCTAAGCAAGCCTTGTGCCGTTATCGATTATGGCAGAAAAGTAATTCAAAAAAACCGATGGGATCACAAAACCGCGAATGACCCGATACACAGGTATGAATCCTTTTTCAGGAAAATGAAGGAAACGGGTATGGCCCGGGTCGCAAAAACAGGACGGTTTCTTTGGCAGGGTTGCATTTATAATTTGATCCCCAGTTTTTTGATGCGCCGGAACAGGGTGCTCTTGTGAATGCCTAAGTCTTTGGCGGCGGCGTTCCGGTTATAATTGTTTCTGGCAAGGGCATCGGAAATCAGGCTGATCTGGGCGGTTTTCACCGGGTCATCCATGGGTTCCCGGGCGGTCGCCATTTTTTGAGCCAGTGACCCCGGCAAATGGTCGCAGGTGATGGTTCCCTCCTGGCACAGTACAAAAGCATGTTCGATAATATTTTCCAGCTCCCGGATGTTGCCGGGAAAAGAATGGGACATCAGGGTTGCCAGCACGGCCTGATCGATGCCCTGGATATGTTTTCCCTGGCGCAGGTTCATTTTGGAGATGAAGCGTTCCACCAGCAAAGGGATATCCTCCATTCGCTGCCGCAGCGGGGGAAGGAAGAGCTTGACCACATTGACCCGGTAATACAGATCCTGCCGGAATTGGTCGGTTTCCATCAGTTCCGACAGGTCCCGGTTGGTGGCCGCGATAATCCGTACATCGGTCTGCTCTTTTTCCAGACCGCCCAGCGGGGTGTACTCATGCTCCTGAAGCACCCGGAGCAGGCTGACCTGAAACGCCGGGCTGGTGTCTCCGATTTCATCCAGAAGCACCGTGCCGCCCCGGGCCAGGGCGAACTTGCCGGGCTTGTCCTTGACCGCATGGGTGAACGCCCCTTTTTATACCCGAACAGTTCGGATTCCAGCAGGGTGTCTGGCAGGGCCCCGCAGTTGATGGCCACAAACGGGCAGTCCTTTCTCGGGCCCATGTTGTGGATAGCCCGGGCCATCAGCTCCTTGCCGGTTCCGGTTTCCCCTTCAATCAGCACGGTGGCGTCGGACTGGGATATCTGGGGCAGAACATGAAAGATTTTTTTCATGGCATTGCTGTTGCTGACAATGTCCTCGACATGGAAGCTGGCGGTCAGTTGCCTGCGCAGCTCTTCCACCAGGGAGTGGTCCCTGAAAATTTCCACCCCGCCCAGGACCTCGCCGTTTCTGTCAATCAGCAGAGACGTGGACACGGAAATGGGGATTTTTTTTTGGCTGGAATCGATGATGTATGCGGAAGTGGACACGTAAGGCTTGCCTTCTTCCATGGTTTTTTTCAAGGCGCATTCCGCTTCGCACATATTGGACCGGAACACTTCCCAGCAATGCCGGCCGATGGCATCTTTCCGGCGGATCCCCGTAATCTCCTCGGCCGCCCGGTTGAACGAGGTGATTTCCCAGTTGTAATCAATGGTGAACACCCCGTCTGAAATGCATTCCAGAATGATCTGGGTGGTGTTGGGGGTCAGGGGCCCGGACATTTTCCTGGGATCCGTCATGACAGGTGGTTCCTTTGGCTGCAATATGTTAACTGCGTTACCTGATCAAGATAATGACGTTTGCACATATTTTCAACCGCCGTCATTTGAGAAAATGCCCGTATAAAATCGGTGTCACTGGTGGCAAACACCCCGTGTCCATAGACAATCACGGTTTCAGACATTTCACAGGCCGAAGGCAAGGTGTGGCACAGCCCGAAAGGTCCGGTGCCCACTTCCCCGGGAACGATGGGGATGTTTCCGATATGCCGGGACTTCGGGCAGCGGGTGTGGCACCGGGTATTAAAGGCACAGGCTGATTTTTGATCCGGGTCGCAGTCCATGGACAGGATCACGCTGAACCGGGGATGGCCGTGGAGAATGGCCCGGCATCCGGTGCGGGCGATGATCTCCAGATGGGCGGACAGCTCGCTGGAAGCGGTGATGCCGGCGGAAGTGGACCCGTCCAGGGGGACCGGGTCGATGCATCCGTCCAGTTCATCCAAGGCAGCACCGGTCTGGCTGATGTACAGGATATGGTTCAGACAATAAGAAACATTGCCGAAAAAGGAATCCACCAGCCGGTCGGCCACCACCTGCTTTCCTGCCTGGGACATGGCCGCCGCCGCTTGGACGTCATCTGTGAAAGGGCCTTGCATCAGGCAATAGGGTTTGGCATGGGATTTGTCCGGCCCGGATTCCTTCAGAAACGGCAGAATTTTTGATATACGGCATCCATTTCCGGATCGGTCTGTCCGGTTTTCAGAATCCACAGGTGGTCGGACAGGAATTTGACAAAACAGGCAAAGCACACGGAACTGACATGCACGAACCCCTGTTCCGGGGTGACCGTGCCCGGGGCGATGACAGCCGGTCCCAAAGAGGTGTCTTCAGACACCCGGGGCTGAACGATCACGGTTTTTCGCTGGGAAAGCCTTTCAACGATTGGCCGTATGTCATATCTGTCCGCCACGGGCAGGTCATGAAGAAAGGTGCGGGTTTCACAGTCGCCCGGGGTGATCCGGCCGGACCCCTTTAAAGCCCGGTCCGCCAGAAACCCGATGATCCGGTCATAAGGCGGCCCGGGCCTTAAATGGATCAAGGAATTGATATTCAGCCGCTCAAACACGCCCGTCGAAACAGGAATTTCAGGGGCCTGCCGGTTCCAGGCCAATGCCCGGTCCAGACCGCCGATCAGGGGAGCCTGCGGACCTTCCGGGGCAGCCAGGCCGGCATGGATCAGCTTGTCGGCATATTTGGCCAGCAAATCATCCATGCCGGTCAATTCCCAATCGCTTCGCAGTATCTTTTTTGGGCAGGCCGTCCCAGCCGGCCCGCTTGAGCTGAACCCCCATTTTGCCGCCCATGGACGCATCCCCCACCAGCCCGGTCAACGGAGAACGGGACATCATGTGGCATCTGCCGGAAGTCGGGGCGATGGTGGCCGTGAGAGGGCCTGTGAACAGGCAGACCGGCATGTCCTCGTCATCCCAGGCCCGGGTGGCTGCAGAACGGACGAACATCCCGTCCAGGCCCCGGCCGCCAATGTGTCCGGCATAGGCTTCCGGGGGCAGGGACAGGGTGCGGATCCGGCGCCGGGTCAGATCGATAAGGGCAATGCTGCCGGTCCACCCGTACATGGCATTAAAATACACCGGATTCCAGACCATTTTTTCGATCAGGGTATTCAGTCTTTCCGGATCATTGTTGTGCTTGAACCGGGAAAAAGCACACCCGCCACCCGCCACACCGGCCTTGATGGCTTCGGCCCCCACCTGTTTGGCCACGGCGATGGATACCTCCCGCAGCTGATCCAGGGGCGGGCACAGGATCCCGTCCGCCAGGTCCTGATCCGAGATGAATCCGGCCACAGCATGGGCCGCGGCAGAGAAAAATACCGGCAGCACCCGGGTGGCGCCGGAAGCGATGATTCCCAGGCCGATTCCCGGGAAGACGAACGCATTGTTCATCTGTCCGATGCGGTATGACTTGCCGTTATGGGATACCGGGGCAAACGGAGATCCCGTGGCCACCAGGGCGTTGCCGTCGGTCCACTGGTACAGGTCCTTGGGAAGTGCTTCCGTGTTGGTGGTGGGGTTGCTCAAAGGCAGGATAACGGGCCGGTCGGAATTCTGCATCATCGCGTTTACAATGGCCTGATCAAAGCAGCCGGGCTGGCCGGATGTGCCGATGAGCACGGTGATTTTTTCATTCAGAATGACATTTTCCATGGTGTTGTCGGCCGGGGTTTTCAGCCATGACAGTGTCGCCGGGTCTTTGGCGAATTTATGCTTGTATGGCTCCAGTTCCCGGTCCGTGGTCACGACCCCTCTGGAATCCATGGTGAAAATGCGTTTTTTGGCCGCTGTTTCGTCCATGCCCTGTTCCATCAGCTCGGTCCAGATCTGTTCGGTAATCCCAACGCCGCCGGCGCCGGCCCCGTTCACCAGAAACACCTGTTCGGTGAATGCCTGTTTTTTGTTTTCATGGCCGCCAGAATGCCGGCCAGGGTAATGGAACCGGTGCCCTGGATATCATCGTTAAAGGAGATGACCTGGTCCAGATAGGTGTCCCGAACGGAAAAAGCGGTTTGTTTGGAAAAATCCTCCCACTGGCACAGGGCCTTGGGAAACACTTTTTTTAAAGGCGTTGACGAATTTTTCAATAAACCGGTCGTAAGCGTCCCCTTTCAGCCGTTTGTTGCGCCAGCCCAGATATCCCGGGTCATCCAGCAATGCCTGATTGTCGGTTCCCACATCCAGGGAAACGGGCAGGCAGTGCCAGGGAGCAATGCCGGCTCCCTGGGTATACAGCATCAGTTTGCCTAAACAGATGGGAATGCCGCCGGCCCCCTGGTCCCCGAGACCCAGGATGCCCTGGTTGTCCGTGACCACGGCCACCCGGATATCCTTGTCCGTATAGTTGGCTAGAATGTTTTCCGCATAGTCGATATTGTCCGGAAACAGGTGGATGCCGTTGGCCCGGCGGAACATGCTGGAATACTGCTGGCAGGCCAGCCCCACGGTGGGGGTGTAGATGATGGGCAGAAACTGGGTGACATCGCTGGCGATCACGGCGTGGGTCAGGACCACGTTGCGGTCGTAAAGGCTTCTGAGATAGATGAATTTTTCGATATCGTTTTCTTTTTTGGCAATGATGTCCAGGCTGCTCTGCACCTGTTCTTCCAGGGTTTTGACCCGGAAGGGCAGATATCCGCTCAGCTTGAGGCGGATGCGTTCTTCAATGGAGAATGCCGTGCCTTTGCTGATGTTGTTGAAACGCAGAATGTCAAATCCGCGGAGGTTGATGGTCACCCCGGTGGTGTTACCGTACTCCCCGTATTCAAACTCATAATGGTTGATTTCCATGGTATATGGATCCCCTTAAAATTGTCTGGTTAACTAAAAAATGATAACCAGACAATTATAACACAGATTGTGCACAGATCAAATGGCGATCAAAGATTAGCCTTTGATAATATTTGCGGCACATATTGAAGGATGCCGTTGTGCTGAATATCGGCGGCTTCAATATCCGTGTAGACCCATATTCCTTACCGCGAACCAGATGGGTTTTCTGTTTTTTCTTGCCTGAACGGTCAGTTCACCGTAAAGTCTCAGGGGATCCGGACCGGTGATGGTGAAGGGGTCATTTCCGGACATGCCCGGATCCTCCGTGGATTCAATCAGCATCCAAGGATATTGTCAAACTTGCAAGAGTACAAGCTTCAATCCCATTATCCGTGCTGTTTTCGCAGATCCTTGCGCAGGATTTTGCCCACATTGGACTTGGGCAGTTCCTCCCTGAATTCAACGGACACCGGCAGTTATATTTGGCCAGTTTGGTGGCACAGTAATCGATGACTTCATTTTCGGTCATGGCCTGGCCCTGTTTGAGCACCACAAACACCTTGACCGCCTCCCCGCGCTTGGAATGGGGAATGCCCACGGCACAGGCTTCCAAGACTTTGGGGTGGTCATACAGCACTTCGTCGATATCTCTGGGATAGACATTGTACCCGCCGGAGATGATCATGTCCTTGATGCGGTCCACGATGTAGAAATACCCGTCCTCATCCATTTTAGCCACATCGCCCGTGCACAGAAATCCATCCCGGGTAAGGGTTTTGGCGGTTTCATCCGGCTTGTTCAGGTATCCTTTCATAATCTGGGGACCCCGTATGAGCAGCTCGCCGGATTCTCCCACCGGGACCTCTTTGGTGTTGTCTTCCAGATCCACGATCCTGCATTCGGTCTCCGGCAGCGGAATCCCGATGCTGCCGACTTTGCGCTGTCCTCTGAAGGGGTTCACATGAGTTACCGGGGAGGATTCGGTCAGCCCGTATCCTTCCACAATAATGGCCCCGGTTTTTTCTTCGAATTTCCGGATCACTTCCAGGGGCAAAGGGGCGCTTCCGGAAAAACACCCTTTGATAGTGGTCAAATCCGTATGCGCCAGGTCCGGGTGGTCCAGTATACCGATATACATGGTGGGAACCAGCGGTGCGAATGTGACTTTGAATTTGGAAATGGCTTCCAGCAGCGGTTCAGCCTGGGGTTTGGGTACCAGCACATTGGTCCAGGCCAGGCGGATGGCCAAGTTCATGGATACGGACATGCCGAACACATGAAAAAAAGGCAGGGCTCCCAGCATGATTTCAGTGCCTTTGTCAAATTCAGGAAACCAGGCCTCGATCTGCTGGATCTGAAAGGAGATGTTTCTGTGGGTGAGCATGACTCCTTTGGATATACCGGTGGTGCCGCCGGTATACTGATACATGGCCACATCATCCAAGGTCACATCCGCCTGGGTGGTATCCGGGCTGTATCTGGATATAATGTCTTTGAAAGCATGCAGATCCGGAGCCGGCGAAACATCGGCGGCCAGTCCTTTTTCTTTGCCACCAGCGGAAACAGCAGCCGCTTGACAAACGGCAGATAGTCTCCGATGGAGGTATAGACAATGGTTTTGATATCGGTTTTTTCCCGGAGCTTTACCATGCGTGCCGCCAGCAGATCCAGCGTGATCAGAAATTTTGACCCTGAGTCCGTGAACTGGTGTTCCAGCTCAGTATCAGAATACAGCGGGTTGTTGAAAACAACAATGCCGCCGATTCTCAGGGTGGCGTAGTAAGCAACGACACAGGGGATTAAATTGGGCAGAAGTATGGCGACGCTGTCTCCTTTTTGATGCCGAAATCCTTGAGCGCAGCAGCAAATTTTCCGACCATCTCATCCAGTTCTTTGAACGTCACACTGTATCCCTGAAAAATCAAGGCAATCTGATCCGGAAACTCGGCTGCCGATTCCGTCAGATATTGCGGCACCAGCGTGTCTGTGAAATCAATGGTGCCCTGAATTTTTTGTTCATAGGCATTGAGCCAGATTTTTTTTTCATACATACTTTGATCGGCCAAGATCTGCTCCTTGTTGAAATTAGGGTTAAGTCATCGCGGTCATTTTTTGCCCATTGGTCATAAACTATTATGATTTGTACAATAAACCGCTTTAAAAACACGGATGTCAAGAAAAAAACAATGTTCATGGCTGCGGGGCACACCTCGAATCTTATCCCTCATCACCGCATCGCGAAAATTAACCCAGCAGCGAGTTTCGTCGACGGTTTTTTCCGGAAACGGTCTGCCCCAGGATCCAGCCGAACAGAATCACCCCGAAACCCGCCAGAAACCATTTGATCATCCTGGTCTTAAATAAAGAATCAGATTCCTTTTCCAGTTCTTCGAGCCGTATGGACAAGACCTTGTTTTTGTCTGTCAATTGTTTGTTTTTCTGCAGGACCTGGTACAGATCGTCCGGGTTTTCCGACATGGTCCCCAGTTTGTCCTTCAGCCGGTCATGGGCCGCAGACAATTCATTGAACTGTTGCTGCAATTCCGACTGTTCTTTTTTCATTTGTTCGATAATGTCTGTTTTGGGGATATCAAACGTGACAAACTGCTTGTCCACCCATCCGGTTTCCCCGGATGACAATCGTACTTTGTAGTAGTTTTCTTCTTCATCCAGAATGGTCAGCCGGGTATCGCTTTCCAGGGTTTTCAGCACCTGGTAGGAAGGGCCCGGTCCCTGCCTGAAGGTAAGAATCAGCCGGTCCGTGACATAACCGATACGGGACTGTCCCATTGCGGACATCCCGGTGAAAACAAGCATCAGACTGATGAAAAAAACGTAAATGCGCGCATGTTACCTCCAGATAGTTTTATAATTCAATAACAATCACGGCGGCATTTTACAATACCCAAAGGATGGCGGGGAAAAAAAACTTGCTAAATGATGAAAAACATGGGTATCAAACGGTCATGGATTTTCCGGATTGAAACAGGATGAAAATGGATCAGACGCTGTATCATAAATTGTGTGTGGCCAATATCGTGAACGGGGTGACCGAAGGGTTGACCCAGTTTTCCCATCCCAGCCGGGTGGCGCTTATTTTGCTGCGGGCCTCAATGACCCTGTCAAGGTGCTGGACCCCCAGGACTTGCTCCGGGGACACGGGGTGAAGATCCAGACCATGTTCGGTGAAGAACACGGCCAGTGGCGGACCCGGATCAAAACGGCAATCGACCGCCAACCCAGGGGCTACCAGATTCCTGAAAACGACCTGGCCCTTTCCGGCCTGATCACCTATGGATGCAGTTGCGGCGATTTTTTTTATCAGGCCTGGTTTACGGAACACCATCCGGATCTGTGTTCCGTTCACCCCATCCAGCGATGGCTGGAACAGGCGGCCACCCTTCTGATTCATGATTTCAACAAACGGAGTGCCCCGGTTTATTCATCGGAATATGTCCTTAAAAATTATGCCCTCCAGGCCATTGCCGACCATGTCGTGGATGAACGGGACCGGTGCCTGATCCATGACAGCAAACTTCAAGTCCCCGCCATCCTGAACTATGTGCTGGATCTTTCCAAAACCAAGGAAGAGGGGGCCTGGCCCAGGGGCATCCTGTTTTTCTGTGATCCCGGCCAGGTTGGAAAAATTGAATTCATCACACGGATACAGAAACACCAGCGGCCCCAGCTGTTTGATATCAAACATGTGCGAAAGCTTTTGGTGGCGGTGGAGGATTCCGATCGAAAACTGGTGTCTGACGGACAGACCATTATCGGCATCACCGACGGACCGATTCCGGATGATGCGATTGTGGTTCATTTGAAAGGCGACTACGGATTTTTGGATGTCAAGGATGTCCGGATTGCCTCTTTTTTCGACGGCTGTTTCCATGCCGTCACCCGGGAGGCAAGGCTGGTGGAGCTGGAAGAACTACTGCTGGATATGGATCTGGATACCAGTGCAGCGACGTCGCTTTTTCAGGTTGTTGCCCACCTTGTCCACAGTGCCGGCCGCGCCCGTTATGGCTGTACCCTGGTGATCGACCTCAATGATCCGCCTATGCGGTTGTCCGGCCATGATCTGGACCCGCCCCTGAGTCTCATGGAACCGCAGAATATCGAGCTGGCCTGTTCCCTGCTGAAAATCGACGGAGCGGTTCATCTGACGGCGGACAGCTGTATCCACGGATTTGCCTGCCTTCTGGACGGACGGACCATTGACTGGGAAAAGATGGCCCGGGGGGCCCGGTACAATTCCGCATTGCGGTTCTCAGCGGCCAATTCAGGCATCATCGTGGTGGTGGTGTCAGCGGACCGCCCGGTATCCATCATTTATAACGGCATTGAAATCAGTGCCTTCAGCAACTGGCGCCCTGCCAGCCAGCATCGGCCGGAACCGGTCGTACTGGAAACTTTTTTACACGGAGTCAATCTATGAGCCATAATCACGAGCATACGCATCATCATTCGCATTCCCACGACCATGACCATTCCCACGACCATGACCATTCTCATGAGCACGCCCATGGGCACGGCCATTCCCAAAGTCACGGCCACTCCCAAGGCGCCGGGCCGGAGATGTCCACCAAAGAAAAGATCGGCGTGCTGCTGTCACACTGGGTGGATCATAATGACAGTCACAAGGACAATTTTTATTCATGGGCAAAAAAAGCGGAACAGGCCGGGCTGGATGCCGTTGCGGTCCATCTGAAACAGGCCGGAGACCTCTCGGAGGCGGTCACAAAACATCTGAAGCAGGCTGAGGAAGAACTGCGTGGATAAAGCGGTTCTGAACCTGGCCGGACAACGGCTGATGCTGGGGTTTGACGGCACACAGTTTAATTCGGATTTGGAAACCCTGATCCGCCGGTTCAGGGCCGGCGGCATTATTTTGTTCCGGCAGAATATCGTTTCCCCGGATCAGGTGGGGCGATTGTGCGCCGATGCCCAGGCTTTTGCCGCGTCCTGCGGACAGCCACCCCTGTTCATTGCCGTGGATCAGGAAGGCGGGGTGGTGTCCCGGCTGCCCGAACCGTTTACTCAGTTTGACGGCAATCCCGGTATTCTCACCCGGGAAGCGGCCAAAGCCTTTGCCCGGATCACGGCCAGGGAACTTCAGCGGGTGGGGATCAACATGAATCTGGCCCCGGTGGTGGATGTGGTGCCGGACCACGCCGATTCCATCATGAAGAGCCGGGCGTTTCCCGGAGACGCACCAACCGTGGCAGATCTGGGAGCCACCGTGATCCGAACCCTGCAAACGTCCGGAGTCATGGCCGTGGCCAAGCATTTTCCCGGCATCGGCCGTACCGTACTGGATTCCCACCACCAGCTGCCTGTGCTGGATGTGGATCCGGCTGAGCTTCAGGCCGTGGACTTGATTCCGTTTGAGGCGGCGATACGTGCAAATGTCTCCGGCATCATGGTGTCCCATATTCTGTGTTCCCGGTTGGACTCCCGGTGGCAGGCCAGCCTGTCCGAAACCATCGCCCGGGATATGATCCGGCGGAACCTGGACTTCAACGGGCTGGTGCTGACCGACGATATGGACATGAAGGCCATCCATCATGATATGGATACCTGTATAGGCCGGATTCTGGCTTCGGATATTGACCTGACACTGATCTGCCACCAGGGCCCCAATATCGAAAAAGCGTTCAATTCTATAGTCCGGCGGCTGGAAACGGATCAAAAGATGCGGGAAAGGGGGCAGACATCGCTTCAGCGAATCTACCGGTACAAGGCGCAGTACCTGGGATGGATGAACCGGCAGGACAGCAGCGATTCCGGCGGATAACCTCCGGTTTCAGGCGCCGATGTTCAGGGCTCGGGAAAACACGTCATCCTCCAGGCCGCAGGTGAGGCCGTCCCGGATCATGACCGCGCCTCTGGCTGCCACCATGGCGGCATTGTCTCCGCACAGGGACAGGGGCGGGGCGATGACCCGGATCTGATGCCGGGCGGCCCGGCGGGTCAGGGTTTCCACTAAGGTCCGGTTCGCGGAACCCGCCGGAAATGCCGATCTGCGAGCAGTGCCGGGACCTGGCTGCGGCCAGCAGTTTTTCACACAGCACGTCGATGACCGCCGCCTGAAATGCCGCAGCTACCTGCGCCCTGTCAATGTCACTTTGAAGGGGATGGTCGTGGACATGTCGGGCCACCGCAGATTTCAGGCCGGAAAAGCTGAAATCAAAACTGCCTTTTTCCAACAGGGATCTGGGAAACGCGATTTTCCCGGGGTCACGGCCCGCTGCCAGGGCTTCGATCACGGGTCCGCCGGGATATCCCAGGCCCAGGGTTTTGGCGACTTTGTCAAAGGCTTCCCCGGCCGCATCATCCCGGGTCTGGCCCATCAGGTCGAACCGGTTGTCTGCAGTGACATGATAGATATTGGTATGGCCGCCCGATACCACCAGGGCGATGAACGGAAATTCCGGGGCCGGGCGGCACAAGAGCAGGGAATGGATATGGGCTTCCAGGTGATTGACCCCGGCCAGAGGCAGGTTTCGGGCCCAGGCAAAGGCTTTGGCAAATGAAAATCCCACCAGCAGCGCGCCCACAAGACCCGGCCCCTGGGTGGCGGCCACGCCCTGAATATCCTCAATGGTAATCCCTGCTTCCCGGATCGCCTGGTCCACTACCGGCGTGATGGCCTCCACATGCATGCGGGATGCCAGCTCCGGCACCACCCCTCCGTAAGGTTTGTGCGCCTCCACCTGGGAAGCGACGACCGAAGAAAGGACCCTTTCAGAGCCGTCGACCACAGCGGCTGCGGTTTCATCGCACGAAGATTCAATCCCCAGAAGAATCATACACCGTCAGGTCCACTGGACCTGTTTTTCGTTCTCTTTTCTATCGGTGACTTCGCCAATGAAATAGGCGGGTTCATCCATGGCGGTCAGACGGTCCATGACTTCCTGGGCGGAATTTTCCGGAATGATCAGGATCATGCCGATGCCGTTGTTGAAGGTCCGGTGCATCTCGATATCAGACACATGGCCGGATTTCTGGAGCAGCTCAAAGATGACGGGTCTTTCCCAGGCTTGCTTGCGGATCAGGATTTTGCAGGCGTCCGGAATCACGCGGATGATATTTTCATCAATGCCGCCGCCGGTGATATGGGCCAGCCCGTGGATGGGCAGATCCCGCATCAGGCTGAGAATACTGGAGACATAAATGGTGGTGGGCCGCAGAAGTTCTTCCCCCAGGGTCGTTCCCAGCTCCGGAATCTGTGTGTTCACGTCGTATTTGCAGTGATCGAAGAAAATTTTTCTGACCAGGGAAAATCCGTTGGAATGGATACCGCTGGACGCCAGACCTATGAGCTGATGTCCGGGCCGGATGTAGGAGCCGTCGATGATCTTGTTATTGTCGACGATACCGACGGCGAATCCGGACAAATCATATTCTCCGGGTTGATAAATCCCGGGCATTTCAGCGGTTTCACCACCGATCAGAGCGCATCCGGCCTGGGTGCAGCCATAAGCGATCCCCTGGATAATGTGTTCCGCCACTGCATTGTCCAGCCGGCCCATCGCCAGATAATCAAGAAAGAAAAGCGGCTTGGCACCCTGAACAACGATGTCGTTGACGCACATGGCCACCAGATCGATGCCGATGGTGTCATGCCGGTTCATGAGAAATGCGATTTTCAGTTTGGTGCCGACCCCGTCCGTGGAGCTGACCAGAACCGGATTGGTCATATTGGAGACATTAAGAGAATACAGTCCTCCAAATCCGCCGATTTCTCCCATGACCCCGGATCTGGGGGTGGATCTGGCAATATCCTTGATCCGGTCCACCAGCTGATTGGCTTTATCGATATCAACACCGGCATCTGCATACGTCAAAGAATCATTCATGAAGCTCACCTTGTCTGGACTGTTTACTGCAAATTAGTCATGGAATAATAAACAGACAGGCTTTAAAAGTCAAAAAGCTTTTTGACATGACCGAAGTTATATTGTATCTATCAAAATTTGATGTGCAGATTTGAAAAATGAATCCGATTTCGGAGAAAAAACTACTATGAAAACAATCCGTGTGGGTATCCTCGGGTTAGGGGTGGTCGGAACAGGCGTGGCCGACCTGCTGATCCGGAAAACTTCCCTGCTGGAATCCCGAATTGGGGCCCGTCTGAACTTGAAAACCATTGCCGATATTGATATCAACACTGATCGCGGCATCGATCTGAAAGGATCAGCCTGGTCACGGATGCCATGGCAGTGTTGACAGATCCGGAAATTGATGTGGTGGTGGAACTGATCGGAGGGCAGACCACGGCCAAAGAGTTCATTCTGACTGCCCTGCAGAATGGGAAACACGTGGTTACGGCCAATAAAGCCCTATTGGCAGCCTGCGGCAATGAATTGATGGAAACAGCACGGAACAATCGGGCGGACCTGATGTTTGAAGCCAGCTGCGGCGGGTGCATGCCGATTATTAAGACCTTCAGGGAATCCCTGGTGGCCAATGATATCAAATCGATGTCAGCGATTTTGAACGGGACCTGCAATTACATTTTGTCCCGGATCTCCAGGGAGGGATGCACGTTTGAAGAGGCGTTGAAAAAAGCCCAGGAACTGGGGTTTGCCGAAGCGGAACCCTCCCTGGACGTCGACGGCCATGATACGGCCCATAAACTGGCCATTCTCAATGCCCTGGCCCACGGCATGGAGATCAATCTTTTTGATATCCATGTGGAGGGCATCCGCCGGATTACCCCCATGGACATCGAATTCGCACGGTCTTTTGGCTACACCATCAAACTGCTGGCCATCGGAAAACGCCACGGCGATTTTGTGGAAGCCAGGGTTCATCCCACCATGATCGACAACGCCAATCCCCTGTCCCATGTGGATCATTCCATGAACGCCATTGCCATTGATGCGGATGCCACCGGCAAAACCATGCTTTACGGTCACGGAGCGGGTATGATGCCCACGGCATCGGCCGTGCTCAGCGATATTGCCGATATTGCCAGAAATATCATCAGCGGCACCACGGGCAGGGTCCCTATCCTGGGGTATCCACAGGAAAATATCCGTCAAATTCCCATTCTGTCCATGGACGAGTTGATAACGCGGTATTATATGCGGTTCGAAGCCCAGGATCACCCCGGGGTGCTGTCCCGGATTTCCGGCATTCTGGGAGAAAACAAAATCAGTATCAATTCAGTGCAGCAGCACGGGCGTAATGCCAGCGGCAGTGTGCCCGTCGTCATGATCACCCATATTGCTAAAGAAGCACGGATACAGAGAGCCTTGAGCCAGATTGCGGCCACCGATTGCGTGGTGAAACCGCCCATGGTCATCCGAATTGAAGATGAGGTGGCACAATGAAAATGATCATGGCGGATCTGGAGGGAGTGTTTCTGCCTGAAATCTGGATCAATGTGGCAAAAAAACGGGTATTGAGGAGTTGAAACTGACCACGCGGGATATCAGCGACTATGATGTGCTTATGACCCGCCGCCTGGCTATTTTAAAGGAAAACCGCCTGAAAATTCAGGATATTCAGGCGGTCATTGCTACCCTGGATCCCCTGCCCGGCGCAAAACAGACTCTGGACTGGATTCGGGCCCGGTCCCAGTTCATCATTCTTTCCGATACGTTTGAAGAGTTTGCCAGACCCCTGATGGTCAAGCTGGGACTGCCCACGCTTTTGTGCCACAGCCTGACCATTGATGACCAGGGCTGTATCACAAACTACAATCTGCGGATCGACAACCAGAAAAAAGGGCAGTTCAGGCGTTTCAGAACCTGAACTATGAGGTGACCGCATTCGGGGATTCCTACAATGATATCGGCATGATTCAGGCGGCGGACCAGGGATTTTTCTTCAGGCCGCCGGAAACCGTGGTCACTGAGTTCCCCGGTATTCCTGTGACCCGGGATTATGATGAGCTCAAAACCATGTTGAACCGCCTGTTGAACCCATGAGTATCGATATCGGCCGTTTCCGTCAGATCCGCGCCCTGGTCATAGGCGACCTGATGATCGATGAATACCTGTGGGGCCGGGTGGAACGCATCTCTCCGGAAGCCCCCGTGCCTGTGGTGGCCGTGGAACGGGAAAATCACACCCTGGGCGGCGCTGGCAATGTGATCAACAACCTCACAGCCATGGGGGCCAGGGTCTGCGCCATCGGCACGGCCGGAACGGGCAAGGCCGGCCGGATGATCCTGGAAAAACTTGGGGAACTGTCCGTGCAGACCCATGGCATTATCAGTGAACCGGACCGTCCCACCACGCTGAAAACCCGCATTATTGCCTCCAGTCAGCAGGTGTTGCGGATTGACCGGGAAGTGAAACGTCCCATCAGCACCGAGACGCTGGAACGTCTGGTGTCGATCATGACATCCATGATCGACCAGGTGGATCTGATTATTATTTCCGATTATGACAAAGGGCTGGTGACCCCGGAACTGGTCCGCCATACCGTGGACCTGGCCCGCCGGCACGGGGTCCTGATTCTGGCGGATCCCAAAGCCCTGCGGTTTGATAAATACGCCAGGGTATCGGTGCTCACCCCCAACCAGAAAGAGGCGGCCCTGGCGGCCAATATGGAAATTTCAACCCGGGAGGACCTGTTCGCTGCCGGTCAAATGCTTTTAAAAACAGTCGCTCTGGACAAACTGGTGATCACCTGCGGCAAGGACGGCATGGTGTTGTTTGAACCGGGCAGTCCTCCCCATGTGATCGCTTCAAAGCCCGGCAGGTCTTTGATGTGTCCGGCGCAGGCGACACGGTCATCTCTTTGCTGGGCCTTTGCCTGGCATCGGGCGCATCGTTTCTGGACAGTGCGGCCGTGGCCAATGCCGGGGCCGGTATTGTGGTGGGAAAGGTGGGAACAGCCACCCCTACGATTGCGGAATTAAAATCAGTGCTGGACTCTGGCGACTGTTTCCGGCACCCGGAAAAGAAAAATAATAAAATCCTTGACGGCGAGGCATAATTCATCTATATTGCAGGAATTGATGCGGGGTGGAGCAGTCTGGTAGCTCGTCGGGCTCATAACCCGAAGGTCGTTGGTTCAAATCCTTCCCCCGCTACCAAAAATACAAAAAGCCCCGTTACTCGGGGCTTTTCTTGTTTCTGAATCCTGAAAATGGCCATTTTTCAGGAATTGTACAAAAAATATGAACAAAATGGCTGTACAACTTAAGCCTGTCCCTCCAAAACCAGGGGGGATGGCATGGCCAAACTTTCAAAAAATCCGAACCACCTTCAAAGGGCTGGTACGGGTATCATTTCAGGTGTAAGCTACGCGATCCATACATGGGGGAAATCAAAAATCAAACTAAGCCTGAAAAACGGATGTTTGAAAACGGCCCGGTAATTTTCTGGCATACCCAAACATGAAATCGTGGCATCTTTCATTTGAAAGCAGACTGCCGGATTTTATGACCGGGTGATTCTGTGGTTGTCAAAACAAGGAAAGTTTTTTATACATTCAGGAAAGCTTGTGATTATTGAGCTGAATTGTTACATGAAAGCCATGATTCTGAGGAGAAGGCAGGCTGATAGATGGCTTTAAATGTCATTTCCTGCTTTACAGGAAATTGAGCATCTGATATCTGAAACCTGATATGACAACGGCAACATAATATAAAAAGTGCGGAATGATATCCAAGTCTGATTCACAGCTTAAACAGGTAAGAACACCCCCGTCCCTGAGGGAGATGGCCTATGCATCCATCAAAGAGGCGATCATCACCAATGTTTTAAAGCCCGGGGGTATCTATAATGAACAGGGATTGGGCAAGGAGTTGGGAATGTCCAAAACTCCGGTTCATGAGGCCCTGCTGGACCTGGCAAACAAAGGGTTTGTTACACTTTTGCCAAGGCGGGGCGTGCAGGTCAATACTCTGTCAACCGAAGATATCGTCAATCTTTATTCCTTTCGCGGGCTGATCGAAGGAGCGATGATCCGCGGCATTGCCGACACCTTTGGGATGACCCATTTTGATCATTTAATGGGCATCCATCAAAAATGCCTTGATGTTGACGTTACGGATAAAATGGTCGAATACCTTGAACTTGAAAGGGCTTTTCATGATTACCTGGCAGATCTGAGTAATAATTCCTACATGATCAAGGCTCTGTCAAACATACGCGATCTTGTAGACTGGATGGGCATGGTCGCCCTGAACAGGGTTGATCGCTTGGCTGAGGTCAACCATGAGCATGGAGCGGTCGTTAAATTTTTAGAAAAGCGGGATTTTGAAAATGCTGCTCTGAGCATGGAAAATCATATCCGCATCAGCCTGGAAAATGTTCTCAGGTACAAGTCTGATCAACCGGAAACTTGAAAGGACTCTTCAAGGCGCTCCCATGGGTGAAACCTCGTCAGACTGGAAAGCCATTCCCCATTTATTGCGGGAAAAATAAGACAGAAAGGATATAATCAATCTACAAGCGGGCTCTGCCCCGGGTATGCCCAGGCAAATCTTGCCATACTGCCCAAAAAACAGGCCTCTGATTTTCTGGACTTTTGCCGTAAAAACCCCAAGCCCTGTCCAATTCTTGAAGTAAGTGAACCAGGTGATCCTGTTTTGAAAAGGGTCGCTTCAGGTAGTGATCTGCGAAGCGACCTGCCTGCCTACCGCGTCTATTCAAATGGAGGATTGGTGGAGGAACCCAGCGATATCCGGCATCTCTGGCGTGACGATTTTGTTGGGTTTCTAATAGGCTGCAGCTATACTTTTGACGTCGTGCTGCAACGTATCGGCATTTGCCTTCCACATGTGCTTGAGAACCGGGAGCCCGGCATTTACACAACAAATATTCAAACCCGCAGGGCCGGGATATTTAAAGGTCCCATGGTGGTATCTGCCAGAGGAATTCCGGCAAACCGGGTCAATGAGGTGGTCATGGCCACCTCTCGTTTTAAAAAAACCCATGGAGCGCCGGTCCATATAGGAGATCCTGAAACTATCGGGATCAGGGATTTGTCGTGTTCCCAATTCGGAGGCAGCGGCTTGAAATTAGAGACAGGCGAAGTCCCTGTTTTCTGGGCCTGCGGCGTGACGCCGCAGGCTGTAGCTTTAAGCTCGGGCGTTCCTCTTATGATAACCCATAAACCCGGTCACATGTTTGTAACCGATTTGACCATTGAAGAGGCTGTTTCCGGAGATTAGACAGCAAGGTTTTTTTGCATTATTTGATTTTTCCGGGCAGATACAAAACAATCTCAGGGAAAAAGGTTATCAAAATCGTTGCCACACATAGCAGAAGAAAAAATGGCAGCGCAGCTTTGGCGATTTTAAAAATTTCATCATTATTCAGGCTGCTTATGACAAAAAGATTAAATCCCACCGGTGGTGTCACCAATGCCAGTTCAATCATTAGAACCAGGTACACGCCAAACCAGATAGGGCTGAAACCGGCATCCTTGATTAAAGGAAGAACAATGGGTGATGTCATGACAATCATGGAGAATCCGTCAAGAAGACAGCCCAGCCCAATATAAGTGATGGAAAGTATCAGAATGAGCGTATAAGGCGTTAAAGACATGGAAGCGACAAACATGCTTAACTGCCGCGTAATTCCCAGGTATCCGACAGCCACGGACAAATAGCTGGCGCCTAAAACAATCAGCATGATCATGCAGCTGGTTTTTACGGTTCCAAGAAGGCTTTCACTGAATACTTTGCGGCTCATACTTCCTGAAATTACAGCAAAAAACAATGAGCCTGCCACGCCCACTGACCCGGCTTCTGTGGGTGTGGCCCAGCCGGCATAAATACTTCCGAGCACCACAACCACCAGGACTGCTACGGGTAAAATATCCGGAAGGGATTTTATGCGTTGGGTCCATGTGTTCTGGCCTTTTTCAGCAGGAGCCAGATTCGGGTTGATAATACATCGAATCAGGGTATAGCCGCTGAATAAGCTTACAATGAGCAGACCAGGCAGAATTCCGGCGATAAAAAGCTTTCCTATGCTGACATCGGCGATAATACCGTATACCAGCATCATCATGCTCGGGGGAATTAAAAACCCCAGGGTGCCTGCACCGGCCAGGGATCCAATGGAAAGGGTTTTATCATACCCGCGCCTGTATAGCTCTGGTAAGGTAATTTTCCCCACTGTTGCCGTTGTTGCTGCCGAAGATCCGCTGACAGCAGCAAAAAAAGTACAGGCAAAAATATTGACGTGGATTAAACGGCCTGGGATGACCGACATCCAGGGGACCAGCCCATCAAAAAGATTTTTTGATATTTTGCTTCTAAAAAGGATCTCTCCCATCCAGATAAACATGGGCAAGGCCATCATGGCCGAACCACTTGTGCTGTTCCATGAGACATTGGCCAGAATCAGGCCGGCAGGGACATCCAGAAAAAAGAAACCCTCCAAGTCCAACCAGAAACAGAGAAATACCAATCCACAATGAACTGCCCAGAGATATGACCAAAATCAGAATCAGTGTCACCCACACGTTGGTTAAATCCATTTTATCTTCCTATTTTCAGAAATATTTCGACAGGCTATGAGACATAAATTCTTTTACCTATCGACCTAAATTGTCTTGATCAATCATAAATCCATTTACGTCAATACTGCCCGCAAGCATTAATATTGTCCTGAAAAATTCTCCAAGAAATTGCAGCAGCATCAATAAAGAGCCAAAAGCAAGAAAGAATTGGGGAATGGCCAGGTAGGTTCCTGAAACCTGCATGGACTGGGACCCGGTTACAACCGAATCCCAGACTAATATGGAATTATAAAATGCCAGATATAAACAGAATGAAAATCCGACAACACAGCAGATAAGGTCAAGGATCAGCCTGGGGCGCCCTGTACCACTTTGTGTAAAAATGTCATCCGGATATGGGCCCGTTCTTTCAATGTATACGCCAGTGCGCAAAATGTAAGGGCACACATCAGATACCCGGAATATTCCTCGGTAATATACAGTGTGCGGTCTAAAAGGTTTCTGAGGACGATTTCAAGTAAAATTAAACCAAGTCCCAGGACTATAAGCAGGCCGGAAAGATATCCTCCCCAGACAGAGATTCGGTCGCACAACGCAACTATTTTTTTTACCATGGTTCCTCTAAAAAGAAGTAATCAAGTTGACAGGTGATTTTTTTATAATCACCTGTCAACCGGTTGCATGTAGATCACAATAAATGACTTGGCTGCCAGGTAAGATAAAATGGTCATATATTGTATCTTAATAACATAAGCGGCAATACAAATCAGCGGCCGACTTTTTGCAGAAAATCTTCATAAATTTTTATCGCATCGGCCGGTGCCGTTTCTTTCCACATTTGGTGAATTCCGTCAGCAAGTTCTCTTAATTCATTTGAAAAAGCCGGGGTCACCGGGATAGTTTTTATCCCTTCGGCATTACAGACTTGCTCTTTTTCATTATCCAGCTCAAGCACTCTTTTCCACAGGATCTCTTCCATCTCTTTTCCTGTGTCAACCAGGTGTTGTTGAGTTTTTTCATCCAGTTCATTAAACTTTTTGAGATTAACACTGACCATGTTGATGGCAATTGTCATGTTTATTCTTTGAAAGTATTTAAGCACTTCCCAGAATTTGCCGTCAACGGCGGTTGAAGTAGAGGTGATTACCGAATCAATAAGCCCTGTGGCCAGAGAAGAATATACTTCACTGAAAGGAAGGGCATAGGGTGTTCCATTTGCCGCTTCTACAACCATGGCGCAGTTCTTATCATAGGTCCTGACTTTAAGTCCCTTCATGTCCGCTACTGATTTTATCGGTTCCATGCTCCACAGCCCTGTACTGGGCCAGGGGGCAATGTAGAGAATTTTTTGTTTCCATTTGGCAGCGGTTTTGTCAAAGTAGGGCCGCGCAATGTCAGTTAAAATTTTGGCCTCAGACATGTCCTGAACAAGAAAGGGAAGGGTATTAATCTGAAAGATTTTGGCTTCACCTGCGACACCTCCGGTAAAATATCAGAAATCGGAACCAGGCCGTCCCGAACCGCCTTAAGAAGCTCAGGCCCTTTAAAACCCAGGGCACCTCCGTATTGAACGACGATTTCCAACTCTCCGTTTGTCAGGGTTTTGATTTTTCGGCAAACTGGGCCATCCCGATGCTGTGATGATTGCTGGGCGGCCATACCACGTTCGCATTCCAGGTGGTTTTGGCTGTACATGGAAAGGCGGTAAAAATAAAAAACACCACAATAGCCGTGACCGATACAACTGCTTTTTTCATCCTCAATCTCCTTACTTATGGTTATTAATTATGGGACCTGATGACTGCAGGCCCCGACCTTTTCCCGTTTTGTTTTTTTGAAATCCAAGCACATTGTGCAAGGTAATCCGAATGTGTTTTTCCATGCTCAAAGCTGCCTTTTCAAAATCTTTTTTTTCAATAAACTCGAGAATTTCTTCATGTTCCCGATTGACTTCTGCCATTCTTTCTCCGCGCATCAGCGCCGCCATCCCCAGCCAGTCAATAAGATCTCTCAGATTTTTCAGGGCTGAAGCCATATATCTGTTTTTGCTCAGAGAAGCTAAATAATCATGAAAAGATCGCTCAAGTTTAAGATATTCAAGCATTCCGTGGGCCGGGTTAGCACACACACATTTTTTATGCAAAGATCGCAGATGGATGATATGGGATTCTTCAATTACATTGGCAATGCTTCGAACTATTTCACCCTCAATGAGCGTACGAAAGGTGTAAAGATGCATAATATCGTCTGTCGTCAGGTTATTGATCTTTACGCCTTTTCTTGGTAAAAGCGTAACAAACCCCAAGGTCGCCAGATCTATTAAAGCTTCATGAACCGGGGTTTTGGACATACCCAGATCTTTGGCCAGAATCTGCTCACTATAGATCACGCCAGGTACCAGCACGTTTTTTATGATGGCTTCTTTTATAGAATCATAGGCCATACTCCTCAAGGACGGAGGGGCATTTACCAGGCGCAGTTTTGATTCTGTTTTCAGAGATTTTTTTATCATACTGCCTTCTTAAGGTTCTTGACAAACATATAACATCTTAGATATTACATATAACGTGTTTTGTAAATGGCAATACAAAATTTTTTAAAAACAATTGGTATTTTAAAAAAGGATCGGTTATGAAAGGTGGCTGGACTGGAAAAATCATTTATATAGACTTAACCAGGCAAAAAACCTGGCTGGAACATACTGAAAAGTATCTTGAGTTTATTGGCGGGCGCGGGATCAATCAGTATCTTTTATTTAAACTGGTTGATAAAAAGACAGCTCCTTTAGCTCCTGAAAATGTTGTTATTCTCGGATCAGGCCCTCTGGTGGGAACCATGGTTCCGGCGGCCAACAGGCTGTCGGTTGATTTTAAAAATGTGATTACAAACGGGGTGGGGATCAGGGAACAGCGGCGGACATTTTGCCTCGGAAATGAAGTTTGCAGGATATGATCATATTGTCATCACAGGAAAATCTGCAAAACCCGTTTATATTTTTTATTTATAACAACCAGGTGTTTTTCAAGGACGCGTCACAGCTTTGGGGAAAGTCAACCTGGGATACAGAGAATGCCTTAAAAAGATGGAGAATGAACCATCGTTAAAAACGCTCACAATCGGACCCGGCGGTGAAAATCTGGTAAAATTTGCCTGTCTGATTGGTGATCGCGGCAGGGCAGCAGGCTATGGAGGATCTGGCGCTGTTTTCGGTTCTAAGAATTTAAAGGCCATTGCCATAAGAGGAACAAATGCAGTACAGGTTGCAGACCCTGCAAAATTTATGGAAAAAGTAAAAAGTTACTATATCAATACTATTGAAAAAAGCCAGATGGTCAAAGTACATCGCAAGGGGGGGACCTTGCTGGCTTACCAGCTTCCCGGAGAAAGCCGGCCCCATGGTGTGAGAAACATGACAGATGAATTCTGGAGCAATGAATCAATCTTTTCAGTTTCCAGGGAAATCATAGATAAGAATTTTTTACAAAGACGTCGTTCCTGCTTTAACTGTCCTGTCTACTGCAGCGGGATTTATAAAATCAGGAACAGGTTTTCTGAGGGAATCCAAGCTAATTCATTCAGAGCCTTTGCTTCCAACCTGGATATTTGCAACCCGGAAACGGTAATGCAGGCCAATACACTGGCTAATCTCTACGGGCTTGAATCAGATCATTTGTCAGCGGTTATTGCCTGGGCTATAGAATGTTACGAGCATGGAATTTTAACCGTCAAAGATACGGACGGACTGGAATTAGGGTGGGGTAAGGGAGAAGCCATTTTAACGCTGATTGAAAAAAATTGCCAGTTGTACAGGTTTTGGCAATATTTTGGCCCAGGGTGTTTATGAGGCAGCAAACAAAATAGGAAGGGGTTCTGAGAAATACGCTGTTGTTGTAAAAAAGAACGCGCTTATGGAAGCTTCCATGCGGAATAATAAAGCATGGGCGCTGGGAATTCTTACCAGCACCAAAGGAGGAGGCCATTTAAGGGGTGCCATTGGCAAGAGCAATGCTGAAATTTCTCCTGAAGAGTCCCAAAAAATATTCAACATAGCCGATCTGGGCCAAGCAACTGCCTATGACCAAAAAGCACCGCTTGTAATATGGCAGGAATATTACAAAGGCATCATTGATATGATGGGGATTTGCGCATTAACAAGCGTCTGGATGGATTCCACGCTCTATCTGCCGGAAGATATCGCCCTGTTTTATTACTATGTGACAGGGGAAGAGACGTCTGTGGCAGATTTGTTTAAAGCAGGTGAGAAATTACAGGGCCTGGAGAGGGCTTTTAACCTTCTTCATGCAGGTTTTGGAAGAAAAGATGATCTGCCTCCGGAAAAGCTTGTGCAGATTCCAGTCAGCAAAGGCGTTTTTAAAGGAGAAAAGCTGGATTTAGAGAAATACAATAAGATGCTGGACCAGTATTATCTGCTTCATAAATGGGACACGGAAACCGGCTGGCCGACAAAACAGGGCCTGCTGGAACTGAATTTGGACATGGCCGTTGAAAAATTGGAACAAAACCGGATCAAACTAAAAAATTAAGAGAGAGTCCTTGTGCATAGAGTTAATATTGATGAAAAAAATGTGTGGGCTGCCGTACTTGCGAACTGGCATGTTCTTTTCAGCACGACCGGCAATTTAATCCAAGAAATTCTAAGATAAGAATATTTTTGCCGACGATGGCGGTTTGGAAATAGCTCTATCGTCATGCGACTGCAATAACATGTCATGTGTTGAGTTTTGTCCAGTACAGGCCATTCATCCGGTTTCCTGAGCTTTGAAACGTAAAACGGGATTTCATGGGGCGAATTTTGTAAATTTGCAAAGAAGTTTATAAATGAAGGATGCCGTGAAAAAAGCAAGGTTAAGGAAAAACCGGTTAAATATAGGTTTACATAATATATAATATCTGATATCTAAGATATTATTGACGCTTTAACGAAAAATTTACAGGAGAGCAGCCAATGAGAATAGATCTCAACTGTGACATGGGTGAAGGGTTCGGTAATTACAAAATCGGTATGGATGATAAGGTTATCCAGTACATAACCTCAGCAAACATAGCCTGTGGGTGGCATGCAGGCGACCCCATGGTCATGGACCATACTGTTGAGATTGCCAGGGCCGCTGGTGTCGGAATAGGTGCACATCCCGGGTTCCCGGATCTCCTGGGATTCGGTAGGCGCAATATGGACTGCACTGCTGATGAAATCTGCAATTATGTTGTCTATCAGATCGGAGCGCTTAAGGGGTTTTGTGCTGCCCATGGCGCAAAGCTCAGCCATGTCAAACCTCATGGGAATCTGTACCTGACTGCCGTAGAAAATGAAGTGGTTGCCGAGGCGGTCGCCAGGGCGGTTGTCAGTGTCGATCCTGATCTGATTTATGTGGCTCTGGCAGGTGCCAAGGGAGAGTTGATGAGCAGTATTGGAAAAAAGGTCGGACTCAAAGTCGTTTATGAGGCGTTTCCGGACCGTGCTTACACCCCTGAGGGGACCCTGGTTTCCCGTCGGGAAAGAGGGGCGCTCATCCAGGATCCGGAGCAGGTTGCCCAAAGGGCCCTTAAAATGGCCAAAGAGCAGAAGGTGGTTGCTGTAGACGGATCGACCATAGATCTCAATGCCCAGACACTTTGTGTACACGGCGATACCCCGGTGGCAGTGGACCTGGTCAGGTCCATCAAAGAACTCTTAGAGTCCGAAGGGGTAGACCGTCAAGCCCATGGCCCAGGAAGATTAAAACAGATCATTAACATTAACAAAATAGTTTAGAAAAAAGGAACCTATTTATAATGGGAAAAGGGGCATTTGACACGCCGTTTTTTCGAACAGCAGGCGATAAAGGCGTTCTGGTTGAATTCGGCTCGGACATCCATCCGGATATAAACAAAAAAGTAAGGCACATGGCCCTGGGATTGAAAAAAGACCTTCCCCGGGGGGTTGTGGAAATTATCCCGACCTATCGTTCATTATTGTTGATTTATGATCCGCTCCTCACCCGGGCACAAACCCTGGCAAGGGAGATTGAATGTCTTTGGAAAACTTTGTCTCAATCAGAGGATGAATCTACCAGGGTCGTTGAAATTCCTGTCTGCTATGGAGGTGAGTACGGGCCGGATATTGAAACTGTCGGAAAATCATCTAATCTTGGACCGGATGAGGTTATCAAGCTTCATTGTGAACCTGAGTATCTGATTTATATGGTGGGTTTCACCCCGGGGTTTCCCTTTCTTGGAGGGCTGAACGAAAAACTGCATACCCCCCGCCTTAAAGCCCCGAGAATGGCCGTTCCCGAAGGCTCTGTGGGAATTGCAAACAATCAGACCGGCATGTACCCTATCAAAAGCCCGGGCGGCTGGCAGATCATCGGAAGGACGCCCTTAAAACTATTTGCACCGGAACGTAAAAACCCCTTTCTCTACAAAGCAGGAGAAAAAATAAAATTTGTGCCTGTTTCTCCTGAAACCTATAAAGAGCTCAAATCCAAAGAGGAAATCCCATGCACGGAGTGAAAATAATCAATCCCGGTGGATACACCACCATTCAGGACAGGGGACGGTTCGGGTTCCAGGACCTGGGAATTCCGGTATGCGGCCCCTGGACCATTTTGCCTTTACCGTGGCCAACCTTCTGGTTAACAATCCTGAAAATGCGGCTGTCATGGAAATTACCGTCATGGGCCCTTATTTGGAAATCCAGAAGGAAATGGACATTGCCCTGGCTGGTGCACAAATGAAGCTTGCAGTTAATAACAAACCCATGGAGCCATGGCGTTCCATTCGTGTGAAGCCCGGGGATACGGTTACTATCGGCCAGGTGACATCGGGTTGCAGGGCCTATCTTGCCTTTGGCGGCACAATTGATGTTCCTGAAATCATGGGCAGCCGCGCAACTTATGTTGGCGGAAAAATTGGCGGATTCAAGGGACGTCCCCTGCAGAAGGGAGATGAAATCAAAATCCTTGACTCTTCTTTATTGAAAAAGGAGCTTGTCCTGCCTGCTCAATTTATTCCAACCTATGAAACCCAGGCTCAGGTCAGGGTTGTTCCCGGTCCTCAGGATGACTATTTTGACCAGGGTTTTGATATCTTGTTCGGCTCTGAATACATGGTAACGGCCAAAGCCGACCGCATGGGATACAGGCTACAGGGCCCTTGTGTCCCCATTAAGGATAAGATGCCAAAAAGCATTATTTCCGAGCCTTCGGTTCCGGGAAGTATTCAAATTCCCGCAGACGGACAGCCCATCGTTCTGATGGTTGAACAGACCGTGGGAGGGTATGCAAAAATTGCCACGGTCATTTCCCCGGATCTTTCAATTGTTGCCCAGACCACACCAGGGGACAAGATTCAATTTAAAAAAGTCGATCTGGACACGGCATATATTGCGGCACGTCAGGAACAGGACAAACTCAATCAAATTTTAGAAAGACTTTCATAAAACGGCTACAGGGCGGCCGGGTTTTGAACCCAGGTCTGCGCACAACATAGACAAAAAAATAACTTATTGGTTTTCAAATACTTATTTTTACAAAAAGGAGAGATATGAGTACAAACATATACACCATCACCTCGCCGGTCATGGGCGTTTTCTACCAAGCTTCGGCCCCGGGAGAAGCCCTGCTGATAGAGGTCGGCCGGCAAATCAACGTTTCCGATGTAGTCTGCATCATCGAATCCATGAAAATTTTTACGGAACTAAGGTCGGAAAAAGCCGGTATTGTTAAGAAAATTCTTGTGGAAAACGAAGAGCCTGTCATGAAAGACCAGGCCCTTATTGAAATTGAAGTGACAGAATAAGGTATCCCATGCCGTTTAAAAATATTCTCATTGCCAACAGGGGGGAAATTGCCCTTAGAGTCATTCGTACCTGCAAAAAAATGGGGATCGGGTCCATTGCCGTGTTCTCGGACGCTGATGCCGACACCCTACCGGTAAAGGAAGCGGACCGGGCCGTTAATATCGGTCCAGCCCTCAGCAGGAAAAGCTATCTCAACATTGATGCCGTTATTCAGGCTGCCAGGCAAACTGGTGCAGATGCCATTCATCCCGGATACGGATTTTTATCGGAAAACGCCGGTTTTGCGTCGGCCTGCAAAGACAACGGCATTGTTTTTATCGGCCCTTCTCCGGAATGCATTGAAAGGGCCGGGAACAAATCTGCGGCACGTTCGCTTTTGATTGAGCTTGGTGTGCCGGTCATTCCCGGGAGCCAGGGTGTTATTACTTCTCGGGAACAGGCTTCAAAAGTTGCCGATGAAGTCGGGTATCCTGTTATTTTAAAGGCATCAGGCGGGGGTGGGGGCAGGGGGATGCGCATTGCCAAAAACCCGGACGAACTTACCAATGCCTTTGGTATTGCTGCAGGAGAGGCTGAAGCTGCCTTTGGCAATTCGGATCTTTATCTTGAGAAATATATTGAAAACCCCCGGCACATTGAAATCCAGATTCTTGGGGATGTAAACGGCAATTACGTCGCTTTAGGAGAGCGAGAATGCAGCATCCAGATGCGTTACCAGAAAATTATTGAAGAGGCCCCGTCAGCGTTTGTTGATCAGGAGCTTCGCAAAAAGCTCAGTGACACTGCCGTTAGAGTGGCAAAATCCATAGGGTACACAAATGCAGGAACCATGGAGTTTCTTGTGGATAAGTACAAGAATTACTATTTCATGGAGGTCAATGCAAGGGTCCAGGTGGAACACCCCATAACCGAGATGATTACCGGGGTTGATATTGTCGAGCAGCAGATCCTTCTTGCGGCAGGCAGCCGGTTGACCCTGCAGCCCGGCGACATAAACCTGAACGGGTGGGCCTTAGAGTGCCGTATCAATGCCAATGATCCAGATGATAATTTCATGCCCTCTCCGGGGGAAATCCAGGAGGTTGTCTTTCCGAAAGGGCCCGGGATAAGGTTGGACACATTTATCGGGAACAAGACCCTGATCACCCCGTTTTACGACTCTTTGCTGGGTAAACTTATTGCCTGGGGTCCGGACAGGAACACTGCCATTAAAAGAATGACCGGGGCCTTGGATGATTTCTCCATTAAAGGGATTAAGACCACCATCCCTGTTCATAAAAAAATCATCGCCAGACCTGATTTTAAAAACGCAGATATTGATACCCATTTCATGGAAAGAAACGGATTTATCAAACAATAGTGAATGAAGAGGGAGATAATTTATTGGCAAATCAAATTGCCATTTAATGCAAATACTGTCCCTGTGTCGAGGCCGTGCGAGGAACTGAGCCGTCTATGGCCATTAAAAATGAACCAAACCGTTTTACCGGGAACTGTTTTCAAATCAATGACTGATTCCGGTATTAATCCATGAATGGATTGACCAAACACTAAAGCCGAGGCCTCTGATAAAACAGTTCTAATAAAATTCATTGTATTCTACTTTCCGGTGATGCTATTCTATCAAAGTTTTTTAAATTTTGGTTGATTACTATAGCTGATAAAGAACACCTTATTTAGCATTGTGTCGCTTTTGGGGCACTTTCGATTTTTTCCATTTGGTTTTTTACCGGCCGTGCGTAAACCCCGGACAAGGAGTTGATCGTGGATGACGGGACCATTGTCAATCTATTGGTGGATGAAGAACAGCATCAGGTGCTCAAACAGCTGACGTCCACCCTGCCGGATGTGATCCTCAACGACCGGCAGATCTGTGATTTCGAGCTGCTGGTCACCGGCGTGTTTTCTCCGCTCACGGGTTTCATGACCCGAATGGATTACGAATCCGTGCTGGACCGCATGCACCTGTCCAACGGGAACATCTGGCCGATGCCTGTGTGTCTGGATATCCATGATACCCTGGGGCAGGCATTGGAAGTGGGTCAGTCGGTGGTGCTTCGGGACCCGGAAGGGTTTCTGCTGGGGATCATGACCCTGGAAGACATCTGGCCGGTGGACAGGGAAAAAGAGGCCATGGCCGTCTATGGTACCCGGGATCCCGCCCATCCCGGCGTTGCCTATCTTTTCAGCCAGTGCGGCAGCTATTATATCGGCGGTCCGGTCCAGGCAATGAACCTGCCCATTCATCCGGATTTTCCGCAGATCCGCCTGACACCGGCCGAGGTCCGGGAACGGTTCCGCAAACTGGGGTGGCACCGCATCGTGGGATTTCAGACCCGACAGCCCATTCATCGGCCCCAGTTCGAGATGACCATCCAGGCCATGCAGAAAGCCCGTGCCAATCTGCTGCTGCTGCCCGCCGCCGGCATCCCCGGTCCGGACGATTTCGACCACTATACCCGCATGCGCTGCTATCAAAAAGTGGGGGCCATTACCCGCCCAACTCCCATCTGCTTAACCTGCTGCCTCTGGCCATGCGCATGGCCGGTCCCAGGGATGCCCTGCTGCATATGATTATCGGGAAGAATTTCGGATGTACCCACTTTGTGATCGGACACAATCACGCCAGCCCGGGCAATGACAGGAACGGCGATCCCTTTTATCCGGCAGACCAGGCAGAGTTATTGGCATCCGAAGCAGCCGGTGAACTGGGCATTGAACCCGTGTTTTTCGAAGAGATGGTTTACCTGCCTTTTGATGATGAATTCCGTCTGGCCAGTGAGGTGGAGAAGTCCAGGGAAACCATCTCTTTTACCGGCAAAGATATCCGGGACCGAATCCGTCAGGGAAAAAAATCCCTGACTGGGCCACGTTTCCTGAGGTGATCGAGGAACTGAACCGCTCTTATCCCAGCCCGGCCTGTCAGGGGCTCACCATTTTTTTACCGGCCTGTCAGGCGCTGGCAAATCCACTATTGCCAAGGTGCTGTATGCCCGATTTCTGGAAATGGGAACCCGACCGGTAACACTTCTGGACGGGGATATTGTCCGCCGCAATCTCTCTTCTGAGCTGAATTTTTCCAAAGAACACCGGGACATCAACGTGCGGCGCATCGGGTTTGTGGCATCGGAAATCACCAAAAACCGCGGCATTGCCATCTGTGCCCCCATCGCTCCTTACCAGCGGACCAGAGACGAGATCCGCAGCGCCATCGAACAGTACGGCGGTTTTTCGAGATCCACGTGTCCACCCCGATTGCGGAGTGTGAGAAACGGGACCGGAAAGGCATGTATGCCCGGGCCCGGGCCGGCCTGCTCAAGGGATTCACCGGGGTGGACGATCCTTATGAAACCCCGAAACATCCGGAGCTTCGCATCGATACCACCCGCATCACTCCCGAGGAAGCGGCAAGGGAGGTACTGCTGCTGCTGAGCCAAAAAAAGTATGTATAAACAATTTAAGCAGGGATGATTTCCATGACACACCGGTTAAAAAAATACGCTGTCCCATTGTCAGACCTGACCCGGCAATGCACAAACGACCCGTTTGATTTCAACACCACAAAAGATCTGGCACCTCTGGATGAGGTGATCGGCCAGCGCAGGGCCGTGGAGGCCATTCATTTCGGATTGACCATGAAAAGCCCGGGGTATCATATTTTTATCACCGGGTTTGAAGGGACCGGAAGGAACACTATTACCAGGGATATCCTGACAGCGGTCGCAAAAACCAGGGAAACCCCGGAAGATGTGTGCCTGGTGAACAATTTTGATGATCCTTATTGTCCCAGAATCATGAGACTGCCACGGGATCAGCTGTGTTTTTTTCAGAAAGATGACTCAGTTTATTGAAACCCTGAAACTCAATCTGCCCAAGGTATTTGAAGAAAAACCGTTTCTGGAGAAACAGAAGCGGTTCAGGGAATCCCTGACCGAGGTCCAGGACCGGATCATGTCCGAAGTGGCGGCAGATGCCAAAAAACATCAGATCGCCATCGCCACCACTGAGAAAGGGTATCAGGCGGTACCGCTCAAGGACGGCAACCCCATGTCAGAAGAAGCGTTCGAAAAACTGGATCCCACGGTTCGGGCGGACATGGAAAAAGAGCTGATCCGGGTGCAGCAGCAGATGAAAGAGGCGGTGGCCCGGATTCAGAAAGAGAGCAAAAAAATGCAGGAAGACTACCAGGAACTGGTCACGGAAACTGCCGGCAACCTGTTTTCTGCCGAAATATCGTCATTGTTTGCGGATTTCAATGAATGGCACCCTGCCCGGACATTTCTCGGAGCTGCCCGAAAAGACCTGACAGACCATCTGCCGATACTTCTCAAATCCCTGGACCCGGATGCTGAGCAGGGACCGGAAACCGCCGCCATGTCCAGATTTCTGGATAAACGCTACCAGGTGAATGTGCTGGTGGACCGCCGGGGGGAACATGGGGCACCGGTCATTTTTGAATCCGTCCCCACGTTTCAGAACCTGTTCGGCAAGATCGAGAAAACAGCGGTTCAGGGGGTGGCGGCCACGGATTTCACCATGGTTCAGGCAGGTTCCCTGTTGCGGGCCAACAAAGGCTTTTTGGTGCTGGATATCGATGCGGTGCTTCGCCATCCGGAAGTCTGGGAAACCTTGAAAACCACGCTGCAGAACAGGAAACTGTATATCCAGGATCCGCCTGATCAGACCGGGCCCTCCATGGCATCCCTACGTCCCGATCCCATCGAACTGGATGTGAAAGTGGTTCTTTTGGGCGGATACGACATTTTTCGAGCACTCCAGGGCGCAGACCCCAAATTCAACAAGATATTCAAGGTCCGGGCGGATTTTGATTATGAGGTGGATGTCAGTCGCAAGACGTTGAAAGATTATGCCCGGTATATTGCCAGGGCCTGTCAGACGGAGAAATTCCTTCCCTTCACTCCTTGCGGTGTGACCGCGGTGGTGGGGTACGCCAATCGGCTGGCGGAAAATCAGAACAAGCTGTCCCTGCGGTTCGGCCGGATCATGGATCTGCTCAAGGAATCCGATTACTGGGCTAACCAGGAAAAGGCCGCTGCCGTGACCCATGAGCATGTCTTCCGTGCGTTGAATGCATCCCGGTTCCGGCACAATCTGTATGAGGAAAAAGTCCAGGAAAGATTTGATGACCATTCCATTCTCATCGACCTGACCGGATCGGTGGTGGGCCAGGTCAATGCCCTGGCTGTGTATCAGATCGGGGAACTGGCATTTGGCCGGCCCACCCGGATCACGGCGGAATCTTACATGGGCAAACCGGGAATCATCAATGTGGAACGCGAGGCGGACCTGTCCGGCGAAACCCATGACAAGGGTATGATGATCATTGCCGGTTTCCTGGGCCGGATGTTTGCCCAGGAATATCCTTTGAGTGTGTCCGTGAGCATCACGTTTGAACAAAATTACACCGGGGTGGACGGAGACAGCGCCTCGTCCACAGAGCTGTACGCCGTGCTGTCCAGTCTGTCCGGATATCCCATCCGCCAGGGAATCGCTGTCACAGGTTCCGTGAACCAAAAGGGGGAGATTCAGTCCATTGGCGGGGTCAATGAAAAAATCGAGGGGTTTTTGATGTCTGCACCGGACGGGGTCTGACCGGAGACCAGGGGGTCATGATTCCTTTGGCCAATGTCAACAATTTGATGCTCAGAAAAGACGTGGTGGCGGCCGTGGACCAGGGACGGTTTCACATCTGGCAGGTGTCCACCATCGAACAGGGCATCGAAGTCTTGACCGGGGTGCCGGCTGGTCAGGCAGATGGCCATCGCCAGTTCCCGCCCGATACCGTATTTGGAGCGGTTCAGGCCAAACTCAAAAAATTTCATGACCGGTCGGTTCTGAAAACCGCCCGGTCATGAATAATCGGTTTGCCTGTGCTGAACGATATCGCCTGTTATTCCGCCATGGGCACGGTCAGGCCGCCGTCCATGAGAAACAGGACCGAAGCAGTCTCACCCTTTTGCTCCAGGGCCTTGTCCAGGGCGGTCTGCAGGTCGAAAACGGGGTGATGAACAATGGTGCGATCTCTTCGGGCGCCACATCGGTTACGGCCCACATCTGTGCCCACAGTCCGATTTCCGCCATCTTGGCGGCCTTGTGATAACCCAGAACATATCCCTGCTCAATTTTTTCCAGGGCCGCTTTCGGCGTGTCGCAGGACCCCAGCAAGTCGGCGAATGCCTTGCCCCCGATGCCGCACCGGCACTTGGCCACCAGAATCAATATGCCGTTTTCCTTTAACGCCAGCTTGGCATTGTCAATGCCTTTCTGGGCCTGGTACAGGTCGATGTCCTGAGGAAATTTCACCACAGATACCACAATGTCCGCCTTTTCTTTCAGGGGGGCGCAAAACACCTCGTTGGCCCGGTCGATGGCCGCATGAAACGAGTCATGGATATGGCCGGCGCAGGTGGCATAGATTTGGTGGTGCTTGTCCAGCACCGTCATAATGGAAAAGATCTCCTGCTTCACGGTTTTGATGGCATCCATCATGTCCTCGTGCACCGGGTTGCCGGAAAGGGCCAGGGCACGGGCCTCGGGCACCAGGGCCAGCTTGTGGTTTTTTCCACGGTCTTATACCCGGCGATCCCCGGGAGAAACGATTTTCTGCCGCCGGTGTACCCGGCAAAATAATGGGGTTCCACCGATGAGATGATGATGATCCGGTCCGCTTCCACGCCGGCCTTGTTCACGTACATGGGGGTGCCGTTGGTGGAATCCCCAGGTACACCAGATCTTCATCCTTTTTGCATCATGGACAATGATCCGGTCCTTGATCTGTGGATAGTATTTTCCGAAAATCTGGACAAATTCCTCTTCCGACGGTCCCCGGTGGACCCCTGTAGCGATGATGAACCGAAAATCGGTTTTGGACAGGGGCTCGAAAATCGTGTCCAGCACTTTGGCGGTGGGAGTGGGCCGTGTAGCGTCGTTGACAATGACCAGCACCCGGCCGGCGTCTGCCAGAAATACGTCAAAGGATTGACTGTTGACTGGAAGATGAATCGCGTCGGCGATGACCCGGCTCTGATCCGGGATCACGACGTCGTTGGCTTCTAAAAACAGGTGTTGACCGTATCGCTCAGCACCGCGGTCATGGCGCTGTCTTTGTCATAGGGCACGGAAATTTTCATGGTATCGGGTGTCCTTGGTATGAGTTAAGGGGGTGTCACCGGATCGGACCCATGCTATACAGCTGCTCGATGAATGTGTCGATCTGGGCCTGAAACAAGGTCTTATCCCCGGCCGTGGTCTCCACCACCTGCAGCCGTTCCGGGTCGATGTTAATCCGTTTCATGGTGGACCGGAGGCTCTCCACCATTTTTTGGCCCGGGAGTTGCCGGTCTTGTGCTGGCACTCATCTTCGGGACAGGTGGAGATCAGCACACCCCAGGCGTTGTTGAGAAACGGTGACATCAGCAGCTGGGGCTCCAGGCGGCCGGCGCACATGTTCACATAGATCTCATAATCCTTGTCATGGGTTTCCGATTCCGGGAGCCGGGAAGCCTGAAGGTCCGGATAATAAGACCAGTTGCAGGCAAATACCACGGCCTTGGCCGACGAATGTGTGCTCAGGAACTTCGACGATGCCTGAATCAGGTCTTGTCTGCCGGTGCCGAAGGTGTGCTCAATCCTGGCGGCTCCGGCAGGGCACACTTCCACACAAATGCCGCAGGCCTGGCATTTCGTCGGATCGGTCTCGATGCGGTTTTCCTCGTGGAAGTAGCGGGCCTCATGGGGACAGGCCTTGACACACACCAGGCACCTTGCACAGTTCTTATGGGTAACGGATGTGGTGCCCGGACCGCACAATCCAAGCGCTATCAGGTCTTTTTTTGCATCAGTGAAGATTTCGGTAAGCGTGACACCTGAGGAACAGGCTGCTTCGCATCTTTTGCAGTAAAAACAGTTGAAAATTTTGTCCGCAGACAGTTCCGTAGGTTCCAGTTCGCCGGACAACAGCCCGAAGGCGGTGATGAGTTTGGCCCGGGGGGCGTCGGACTCCCATCCGGTGTGCTTGAACAAAGGACAGTGCTCAAAGCAGTATCCGCAGCGGATGCAGGCCGCCAGGGTGGATTCCCATTTTTTCAGATGCTTGAACCGGACCGCTTCTTTTGTTTCCATATGTTATATCCTCATTGAGTTGAATTGATTCGGTTTATTCAATTGTTCACCGCATATCTCAGCCCCGTGGCCGTGACCCAGTCATCCGGTGCCTGCATCAGCTTGCCCGGGTTCAGGATGTTGTTGGGATCCAGGGCCTGTTTGATGGTCTGAAGCAGTTTCAGGGAATCGGCTTTTTCCACTTTAAAGGATTCCGCCTTGGACAGGCCGATGCCGTGTTCCGCAGAAGTGGTGCCGTTGACGGACCGGACATATTCGTAAATCTCGGTGATCGCTTTTTTGGCAGAGGCCCACTGATCCGGACGTTTGGTGTCCATGAGGATCTTGGTGTGCATGCACCCGGACCCGCAGTGGCCGTAGGCGGTCATGATAATGTTGTTTTTCTTGGCCACCTCATGGATCTTGCCGGCCATTTCCGCCATTTTGGAATAGGGCACGGCCATGTCGTCGGCCAGTGATGTGGAGGCCAGGCAGTCATCATACTTGGACAGGGCCGGGAACAGTTTTTTGCGGCCCATAAAGATTTTTGCCCGCTCTTTGGGGTCATAACTGGTATTGATGTCGCTGCCCCGGTGTTTCTTGCAGATCTCTTTCATCTTGTTGATTTCATAGTCCACCGCTTCCTTGACCATGCCGTCTGCTTCAAAAATCAGGGAGGCGGCCACCTCCTTGAGGCCTAAGTTCATGGTCTTGTTCACCGCCTTGATGGCCACGGAATCCACCAGTTCCAGCATGGAAGGGATGGCGCCCGACGACATGATCGCCCCGATGGCGCCCCCGGCATCGGCCAGCTGGTCGAAATTGGCGATTCCCATGCACCGGTATTCCGGAATGGGCACGAAATTGAGCGTGGCTTCCACCACAATGCCCAAGGTTCCTTCAGATCCCACCATGAGTTTATGCAACTGGTATCCTGTGGCTTCCACCCGGGTGTGGGCCCCCAGGGTCACCAGTTCACCGGTGGGCAGCACCACTTTCATGCCCAAAACCGCGTCTCTTGTGGCACCGTATTTCACGGACCGGACCCCCGAAGCGTTGTTGGCTATCTCCCCGCCGATGGTGGCGATGCGCGAGGAAGCGGGGTGGGGGATAGAACATGCCGTGGGGTTTGAGGGCCAGGTTCAGGTCATCGTCCACCACTCCAGGCTCCACCCGGCAGTAGACATCCGGCAGATTGATCTCCAGGATCCGGTTCATGTGTTTCATATCCAGGACGATACCGCCTTTCACCGGCACGGTCTGGCCGCACATGCCCGATCCGCCGCCCCGGGGAATGACCGGAATCAGCGCCTCGTTGGCATAGGTCATCAGTTTCTGAACCTGTTCGGTGCTGTCCGGCCTGACAACCGCCCAAGGCATGGCATGGTGAACCGAGGAATCCGATCCGAAAGCATACAGATCAGATGGATCCGTTTTTATGTTTTCCTCACCAAAGATTTCCCGCAGTTTTGATACATCCACAGTATTCATAGGCTTATCCCCTTTTGATGACCGTTCATTGCCAGTTTTCTATCGTTGCATCATTTCATAAACCGGCCCAAAATTCAATGCCATTTTGGGTTTGTTTCTTGGCAAATGACCGGGTTGCGGGTATAATCAATTCTGATCAGGACCATCCAGCGGTCGGCTTTTCGGCCGCGTGCCATAAGAACGAACGGACAACTATCTAAGGGAGACACCTGTTATGACCCATACCATCGAGTTTTTACCTCATCATATAAAAGCCACTGTGGCAGATAATGAAAGTTTGATCCGGGCCGCCATGGAGGGCTGGGGTCCATATCAACGCCTCCTGCGGGGGCGGCGGGGTGTGCGGAAAATGCCGGGTGCTGATCGAATCCGGAGAGGTGGCTGACGGCATTTCGGAAAAACTTACGGATCAGGACCGGGAAAAAGGATACCGCCTGGCCTGTCTGGCCACGGTGACCTCGGACATCACCGTTCGCATCCCCGTGGAATCGGAGGTGGAAACCAGTCGTCTCAACCAGACCATGGACCGTCATACCGCCCAGGCCATGACCGTTGATATGGAGGATCTCAAACAGGACGGGCTGTTCATTCCGCCGGTGGAAAAAATCTATTTGGAAATGGATCCGGCTGCTGAAGGGGATAACCGGGCCGATGTCGCAAGAATCATGCACCATCTTCGGATTCATCATGATGAGCACCGGTTGACCATGGATTTGAGCCTGATCCGCCGGATACCCGATATCATCCGGCAGAATGATTTCAAGGTCACTGCCACCATTTTGAGACCTGTGCGGGCGGACGGTAAGAACGAGATCATCAATATTGAGCCCGGAGACACCACAGACAGAAATTTTGCCATTGCCGTGGATATCGGCACCACCACAGTGTTCGGCCAGGCCCTGGACCTGCACACTGGCGAAGTCCTGGCCCAACAAGGAGAGTTTAACGCCCAGATAAGCTATGGCGAGGATGTGATCTCCCGGATCATGTATGCGGAAAAAGGCGATGGCCTGGAAACGTTGCACAAAAGAGTGGTGGAAACCGTCAACAAGATTATCCGGGGAATTATCAAAAAGGCCGGGATCGAAACCCATGAGGTCTCCACCATCACCCTGGCCGGCAACTCCACCATGACCCAGCTGCTGCTCTCTATCAATCCATCCTATATCCGGAGAGACCCCTATGTACCGGCATCCATTCTGTACCCGCCGTTTCATGCTACGGAAATCGGCCTGGACCTGGCAGGCCACACCACGGCCCTGGTGTATCCGGGGGTGTCTTCGTATGTGGGTGGGGATATCATTTCCGGGATCATGGCTTCGGGCATGTACCGGTCCCCGGAACTGACCCTGTTTATGGATATCGGAACCAACGCGGAAATCGCCATCGGGCACCAGGAATGGATGGTGTGCACGGCTGCCTCAGCGGGACCGGCCTTTGAGGGCGGCGGGGTCAAGTTCGGCATGCGGGCTGCCAAAGGAGCCATTGAGGATGTGTCCATCAATCCGGATACCTACGAACCCATGATCATTACCGTGGGCAATGTCAAAGCCAAGGGGATTTGCGGGTCCGGGCTCATCACTCTGGCTGCAAGACTGCTGGAAACCGGGATCATCGATTCCCGGGGCAAGTTCAACCAGGAACTGGACACCCCCAGAATCCGGCAGATTGATGACATTTGGGAATATGTGCTGGTGTTTGAAAAGACACTCAAATCGAGCGGGACATCACCATTACCGAGCCGGACCTGGACAACCTGATCCGGGCCAAAGGCGCCATGTATTCCGCTGCATTGACGCTTCTGGACGAAATCGGCCTCAAAGTGAGCGATATCGAGCGGATTATCCTGGCCGGCGGGTTCGGGTCTTACGTGGACCTGGCGTCCGCCATCACCATCGGGCTTCTGCCCGAGATTGAGCCGGAAAAGGTCACGTACCTGGGCAATGGGTCCCTTTTGGGATGCCGCATCAACTGCCTGACCAACTCCCTGCGGCAGCAGGTGACCCAGGTGGTGAACATGATGACCAATTTTGAACTGGCCACCACCCCGTCCTACATGGATCATTACATGGGCGCGCTGTTTTTGCCCCATACGGAACTCAACTATTTTCCCAAGGTCAAGGCTAAGCTGGAAGGACTTCGCAAATGATCAGTGCCGGATACGTCCGAACCATTTCGCTGACCCCGCCGGCTTTGGGCAACAACACCGCCGATGTCCAGCGCCTGGAACAGGCCTTGAAAAAGGAACTGAAAACCCGGTTTGTGCATCTACCCTGGTCCCTGTCAGCATCCCTGCCGGCGCAGTTGCGCGAGTGGGGCTGGAAGGCAAAGGTGTTGCTGTTCAAGGACCGCCGATCTTTCCGGGTGGTGGATCTCCTGGATCCAAAAGATCCCGAACCGGTGCTGGGGGCGGCCGTGGATATCGGCACCACCCGCATGGTGATCTCCTTGATCGACCTGGAAACCGGGAAAAAACTGGCGGAGACCGGGCTGGACAACCCCCAGGCAGAGATCGGCCCGGACGTGCTCACCCGGATTCACCATGCCAGGACCCCGGCAGGCCGCAAGGAACTTCAGCGCCTGGCTGTGGAAGCCATCAACCGGCATCTGGCCCGGCTGTGCCGGGATAACCGGGTCGCACCGGAGCGGGTGTTTCTGTTGGCCGGGGCCGGCAACACCGCCATGACCCATCTGTTTGCCGGCCTGCCGGCTTTCGGGATCATCCAGGAACCCTATATCCCGTGTACCAATATCCCCGACACCCTTGCGGCAGAACGACTGGGACTGGCCATTCATCCCCGGGGCCAGGTGTTTTTGTTTCCCAATATCGGATCCTATTTTGGCGGGGACCTTCTGGCGGGCATACTGGCCGCGGATCTGGACCGGAAGCAAGATCCCTGTATCATGGTGGATGTGGGCACCAATGCGGAAATCGTTCTGGGAAACAGGGACTGGCTCATGGCCTGCGCCGGTGCTGCCGGGCCGGCCCTGGAAAGCGGGGTCAGCCAGATGGGCATGACGGCAAAACCCGGCGTGATCGACCGGGTTTCAGTGGAGCCCTTCACCCGGGATCTGATTATCCACACCATTGACGGTCAACCGCCCGTGGGTATCTGCGGGTCCGGCATGATCGATCTGGCAGCGTCCCTGTTTTCGTCCGGCCGGATCGATATCCGGGGAAACTGGTGCCTGAGCCTGCGGCGGCCGACTGACGGAGGTAGACGGGATGACAGCCTTTGTTCTCGTGGATGCCTGCAGTTCCGGAACCGCCGGACCCATCCGGCTGTCTCAGGTGGATCTGAATTCCCTGACCAGTGCTAAGGCCGCCATGTATACCATCCTGGAGGTGATTGTGTCCCAGATGGCCGGGCTGTCTTTTTCCGACCTGGAACGGTTTTATGTGGCCGGGACGTTCGGCTCCTTTATTGACCCCACCTCTGCCATTACCATCGGTATGCTGCCCGATATTCCCATAGACCGGTTTCAGGTGCTGGGCAATACTTCGTTGAAAGGCGCGGAACAGGTGTTGACTGATCCCGATGCCTTTGACCGGGTCATGGCCATTCGGGACACCATCACCTACATCGAACTGAACGTGAATCAGCAGTTCATGAATCTGTTTTCCGGGGCTAAATTTTATCCGCATACCGATACCTCCCGATTTCCGTCGGTGAAGGTCTGATTTGTTTCAGCATGAGCTGATCCTGGGTTTTATCGGGTGTGCAAGGTACAGCCGGAATTGTCTTCGGTCCGCTTGTGGGAGTGTCTTGCCGCCGGCCTGAGAACAAAGTTCTGACAGCTGGGCAGCAGGCACCCCCACGGGCCTGCAAGCCATAAAGTATGGTTTTCAATCCCTGGCTCGCCCTTCTGAATAGCCCGCCATTTTTTTATCAGCGTGTCTTTTTCCTTTCATCCCCCCCTACAACATATTGATCTGGTTTTATTTTTGGGGATATGTGTGAAATAACAAATGATTATAATAGGTTACTTTATATGAGAGGTTGAAGTGGAATTGAAAATAAAAATATGTATACCTGTATATACAACCTTCTTGAATTGTGATACATTTTTCAAAATGAATAAATGATGAAACCCTAAGCAGTCAGGGAATCTCTTAAAATTTAACACAATTAAATTTAAAACGTTTGCAAAAGGAAGCCTGTATCATGAAAAAGATTGTCGAGTGTGTGCCTAATTTTTCCGAAGGCCGTAACAAAGAGACCATTGACGCCATTGCCGATGCCATTGAAAAAAACGAGCGGGTGCACCCTGCTGGATGTGGATCCTGGGCGGTCCACAAACCGGACCGTGTATACGTTTGTGGGGGAACCGGAGGCCGTGGTGGAGGGTGCTCTGGCAGGCGCCCGGGTGGCCCGTGAAAAAATCGACATGCGAACGCATAAAGGAGAGCATCACCGCATGGGGGCGTTGGATGTGTGCCCGTTTATTCCGGTTGCCAATGTGACCATGGATGATTGTGTGGACCTGTCTAAGGAATTCGGGCAAAGGGCTGCCGATGAACTGGGGATTCCGGTGTACCTGTATGAGGCCTCCGCCAGCCGGGATTACCGCAGCAAACTGCCCCAGATCCGGGAAGGCCAGTATGAGGCGGTCAAGGACCGGATCGTGAAGCCGGAATGGAAACCGGATTTCGGGCCGGCAAAATTCATTCCCGAGTGGGGGGCCACAGTGACGGGGGCCCGGTTTTTTCTGATCGCCTACAATGTCAACCTGCTGTCCACCCCGAACCAGGCCCACCGCATCGCACTGAACCTGCGGGAGGCGGGCAGGGGGCCGGAGGAACCCGGGCGGCTCAAGGAGGTCAAGGGCATGGGCTGGTATGTGGATGACTACAACCTGGCCCAGGTCACGGTGAACCTGACCAATTACCGGGTCACCCCGCCGCATATCCTGTATGAAGAAGTGAAAAAGGAGGCGGCACACCTCAACGTGGCCGTGACCGGGTCCGAAATCGTCGGTGTGGTGCCGCTGGAAGCCGTCCTTGCGGCGGCAACGTATTATATTGAAAAAGAGAACCTATTTATTCTGGACGAGGATCAGAAGGTGCGGCTGGCTGTGGAGCGGATGGGGCTCAATTCCGTGGCCCCGTTCAATCCGAAAGAAAAGATCATCGAGTACATTATTGCCGGGGATCCGGACGAGCCCCTGGCCGGCCTGACTACCCGGCAGTTCATCGAGGAGGTGGCATCCCGCAGTTCAGCACCTGGCGGAGGATCGGTGTCCGCGGCTATTGCGGCCATGGGTGCGGGTCTAGGCGCAATGGTGGCCAAGTTGACCCTGGGGGTGCGCAAATTCGAGGCAGTGGATACAAAAATGCGGAAGCTGATCCTGCCCCTGCACCAGGCAGCCCATGCGTTGATTCCCATGATCGATGCTGACACCCATGCGTTTAACGATTATGTGGCAGCACTGGGGCTGCCGAAGGATACGGAAGCGGACCGGGCGTATCGTGCAAAACAGCTGCAGCTGGGGCTGAAAAAGCGATCGATACCCCTTTGTCCGTGATGACAACCGCGGATGCGGCCTGGGAGGCCCTTGTTGAGGTGGCGAAACACGGGAATATCGCCTCGAAATCTGATGTGGAAGTGGGGGCAAAGGCCCTGGAAACGGGTATCTGGGGGGCTTACAAGAATGTCATCATCAACATGACTGATATCACGGATGACACCTATAAAAAAGAGACCCTGGAAAAGGCGGATGCATTAAAGGAGCGGGCTGCAAATATGTGCCGGCAGGTGCTGGAAATCCTTTATTCCCGTTCATAAAGCAGAATCCGGGCCGGCAGCGGAACAGGCCGGCAGCAGGCCGCCCCGGTCGGGGTCGGACGGTTGCCGGCCCGGATTTTTCGGGCGGGCTCCGGCCATCTGTCAGCAATACATTTTTTTCCAGCGGGGTGTCGAATCAGTTACGGTGAATTCAATCTGACCGGCGTTCCGTCGGTTTCGTTCTCTCCGGGCCGTTAAATTGGGTTGCCACGAAGTGTGCGAAGGCCGAAAAATAAGGGTTGGTTCGTGACCTTTGTGCGTTTGATGGTATTAAAAAAACAGATGAATGTTGTTTTATCCGATGTCAATGAAGCCGCACAGGCGCCTGGTGCAATTATGGCATTGACAGGAAGGTGTATTTATAATACAGCTATATAGAAGCTATAAAGGGTGTGACAATAAAACCAATTTCCCAGGAGGGTTCAATGAGAGAAGTAGTGATCGCAAGTGCATGCAGAACGGCAATCGGCAGATTCGGCGGGTCTTTGGCCCCGTTAAGTGATATTGATTTCGGCCCCATTCCCATCAGGGAGGTCATTAAGCGGGCCGGGCTGACCGGGGATCAGATCGATGAGGTGATCTATGCGTCGGGTTACCGGACCGGAGACCTGCCCATCAATTCCGCCCGGGTCGTGGCGGTGAAAGCCGGCATTCCCCAGGAAAAACCCCAGTTCACCATTTCCAAGGCATGTGCCGGCAGTATCAAGGCCACAACCCTGGCCGCCCAGGTGATCAAATCCGGAGATGCCGACATTATTGTGGCCGGCGGTATGGAAAGCATGAGCAATGCCACGTTCATGCTCAAAAAAGCTCGGTGGGGATACCGATTAGGCCATGGTCAGCTCCAGGACCAGCTGATCCTGTTTGATCCGTTGAGCGGCAACACCATGGGGGAAACCGCAGAAAACGTGGCGGAGAAATACGATGTTTCCAGGGAAGATCAGGATGAATTCGGGCTCAGAAGCCAGCAGCTGGCGGAAAAAGCCATCAAGGCGGGTAAATTCAAGGAGCAGATCGTGCCTGTGGAGATCCCTCAGCGCAAAGGGGAGCCCAAGATTTTGACACGGACGAGCATCCCCGGTTCGGTACCACCTTGGAATCGCTGCAAAAACTCAAGCCTGCCTTTAGAAAAGGGGGCACGGTCACGGCGGGCAGCTCCAGTGGTATGAACGACGGGGCATCCGCCCTGGTGGTCATGGCGAAGGAGAAAGCCGATGAACTGGGCATCACCCCAATGGCTTCCATTTTGTCCTATGCATCGGCCGGTGTCGACCCGGCCCTCATGGGCATCGGCCCCATTCCGGCCACCCGAATGGCCCTGGAAAAAGCCGGGCTCACCATGAAGGACATCGATCTGATCGAACTCAATGAAGCCTTTGCCTCCCAGTCCCTGGCCTGTATACGGGAACTGGACATGGATATGGACAAGGTCAACGTCAACGGCGGCGCCATTGCCCTGGGACATCCGGTATCTGCCAGCGGCGGCGCCATTTTAACCAAGCTGCTGTATGAAATGGCTGAACGGGGTGCGAGATACGGCTTGGCCACCCTGTGCATCGGCGGAGGCCAGGGTATGGCCCTGATTGTGGAAAGAAAATAATTTTTGATACATCCCTGACAGGCAAAAGGCGCCTCCGGATCCATACGATACCGGTGGCGCCTTTTTCAGTTTTGAACTCAGTATCAGACCGGAGTCTTTTTTTGTGTGGGTCAGTTTCCCGGCACCTTGTATTTTCGGGATTTGTTTTTCTCAGGGAACAGGGCATTGGTGATCTTAGGCGCCAGTTCAAAAAGCAGGATGCCGATCATGGCAGAGGAGAGGATGAACGCCCCGCTGAGCACCCGGATGGTGCCGGCGGCCATGGTGGCGATGATCACGGAGAACTCCCCTCGCGGGGTAAAGGACAGTCCGGCACGGAGGGACACTTTTTTTGACAGTCCGTAGAACCTGGCACCGTAATATCCGGTGATGATCTTTCCGGCAATGGACCAGATGAGAAGCACAAGCAGAAGCGGTACCATGGGGGCACCGCCGCCGAACGTAATGGTTGTGCCGAAATAAAAAAAGAACAGGGGCAGAAACAGATCTCGGATGGGTAGAATCGCGTGTTCCATATGTTCGGTCCGCTGTGCTTCCGCCAGTATAATGCCGGCCAAAAACGCACCGAGCACCTCGGAAAGATTCAGCATTAACGCCAGGCCTCCGTATGCCAGAGCGATGCCCACCACGAAAAGCACAAACGTGTCATGGCTGATGTACCGGTCCACAAACCTGCCCAAACGGCTGAAGACGAGATGGCCGATGATCACGGCACCAATGATGAGACAAGCGATTTTCCGATGATCACCCCGAAGGTCATGGCGGTCAGGGCCGATCCGGCTGTGAGTCCGACCAGAACCGCCACAGCCACGGGTGCGGCAATGTCTTCAAATATCAGCAGCCCCAGAATGAATTCCGCTTCAGGATTGGCCATGCGTTTGGAGGTTTCCAGGATTTTGGCGGTAATGGAGGAGGACGTGGCATACACCACGCTGCCCATGAGAAAGGATGTGATCCAGTCCAGGCCGAAACCCAGACAGATCCCCATGGTCAGAACCAGATTGAGAAACAGGTCCAGGGAGCCGGCCGGCGCGACTTTTTTGGCGATACCGGCCAGGCGGCGTATTGGAAATTCCATGCCCAGCATGAAGAACAGCAGAACGATTCCCACCTCTCCGGCCAGATACAGCAGGTGGCTGTCGGAAAAGTGGCCGCCCAGTCCGATGCCCAGCAGGATATACAGTACCACCCCGGGAATCCGAATTTTCATACCGATGAACCCCACGACAAACAACAGGATGAAAATGATTCCGGCAATGAGCAGAACCGGGAAATAAACGTCCCCCATCATGTGATTCCCTGGTCGGTTCTTCCGGTAGCCAGTCCTTCAAATCGTCGGATCTGATCTCTTTTTCCCGCTGCCATTACCGTGTCGCCGGCCTTGAGCACAAAATCGATGTCCGGACTTACGGTCATGTCTTCTCCGTGCATCACCGCGATAATGGAGGCTCCGGTGTGAGTCCGGATCCGGGATTCCTCGATCGGTTTGTCCACGAACGGAGATTCCGGGGTCAGCTTGATCCATTCCATGACCAGCTGCTTCTGGAATATTTCCATTTTTTCATCATCCACCGGCTGATATGTGGCTCCCAGCAGCTGAGCTCCCATTTCCCGGGTTTCTTCTGCGGTCAACGTGAGAAAGAAATCCGCCTCATCTTCGTCCGATTCCTGGAAAAAGTACAGGTCTCTTTTGCCGGAATGATGAACAATGACTACGATTTTGTTTTCTTCTACGGTCTGAAAAGAAATTTTCTTGCCCACACCGGGCAGATCAGCCATTTTGACTTCCATGGTCTCACCTCTTTGCTAATTTGATATGAATTTTCGGATTAGGCAGTTGTGCACCGCTGCTTAATTTTTTCCACATAGGCGGCAATATCGCATTTTCGTTCCAGGCCCGAAGCCGCCATATAACGGACCTTGCCGAAGACGGGACGCTCGGCCCATCCCCGGTCATGGGTTCCATACAGCCAGGCCACCCCTGTGTAGGAGTTGGGGTCTCGGCCGTCCAGAAAATACCGGTTGTTCAACGCCAGTGTGGTTTTAAAAGCCTGTTTCGGGGTGGGGACCATTCCAGAATTTTCTTGCCCCAGTACATGCGCATGTAATTGTGCATGAAACCGGTGCAGGTCATTTCTGTCATGGCTGCGTTCCAGTAAGGGTCATGGGTAGCCGCGTCCGTCAGTTCCTTTTCGGAATAGACATGTTCCCGGAGGTCGGATTCATGATCGGCCAGGGATTTTCGGGCCCAACCGGGAATCACGTCAAAGGAATCATAATCAGGCGTGTAGTATACAAAATTAAACGCAAGCTCCCGCCGGATGATCAGCTGCTCAATAAACGCATCCCTGGCATCTGACAGGGATTGGCCTGCGTTCATGACTGCCAGGCCAGGTACAGGGGAGAGATCTGGCCGAAGTGTAGGTAGGGGCTCATGTGGGAGATATCGTCGGTCTGGGGCTGGTTGCTGTGCGGATCATAATGTTCCAGGCTGGTTTCCAGAAATGCCTGAAACCGGTTTTCCGCCTCGATGGTGCCTCCGGAAAAAAATCGGGAGACCGGGGACACGGTTTTGTCCAGGGACAGGGTGTCGATCAGGGTCGGCAGATCCGAGATATCCAGGCTTTCCAGACTTTCCGGTTTGTCCGTGTTGTCCGGATCATCAAGACGGTCCTTTTTTTTCAGGCTGTCGAGCGACAGTCCCAGAGACGAATACCTGAGGTCTTCGGTGGGCAGGGGCATCAGAAAATCCGCCAGCACCTTGTGGATCCTGGGGCGGATGGTCCGGGCCGCGTATTCTGCTTTGGTGGTGGCCGCTGCCACCGGCACCACCACATCGGTTTCCACCAGGATGACCGGACAGCCGGCCTTTTGGGCCACCCGGTCCCGCCACAGCCGCTGGTGCCGCAGGTATCCTGCGTCACACACGATCAGGGCGGCCTGTCTGCCTAAATTCAGGGCCACGTCGGGTGGCTTCCCTTTGAGCACCATCAGCTGGATGCCCCGGTCTGCCAGTGCTGCGCGGGTTTCCGCCAGTCCTTCCAGCATAAAGGTGTAATGCCGCAGGTTGGCTTCAGGGTAGGCATCGGTCAGGCCAAATCCCGCCACCAGGGGCAGGCCCAGCCGGTTGGCCTGGTCCACGGCAAATTCCAGGGCATGGTTGAACACGGCTCTCTGGGACTGCTGCATCCAGTAGAGCACATAATCTTTTTGGGGCCGGCTTCCGGACCCGGGTGCGGTTAAGATGGTGAATGCGGGCCGGGTGAATGGTCATTCGAATATTTCCTCCTCAGCAGCCAACGCTTCCTGTGCATCGGGTTCCATGTCCAGGATCATCTGCCTCGGGATAGCCCTGACAAATTCCCGGGCTTCCTGTTTCAGCTGTTTTTGTTCATCTGTCAAAAAGATAGTCAAACATGTCCGCTTTTCCATTGTTTTCCGGATGATATGCTGCACCACGAAGCCATAGTATCGTATGTCTGAGATTTGAGACTACCGGTTGTCCTTTCCTGAGTCAAGGATTACCCGTTTGAAAACCATGATTTGACTTTTGGTCGAATTTCATGCAATGTTTTGCCGTTTCAAGGAATCTGGAAAAAGTCCGGACAGAAAAGAAAGGAGTATTTATGAGGGATACCATTGACCTGAACTGGAAAGAGTTCGGCAATGCATTGCTCAATGCGACGCCAAACGGGGTGGTGGTGTTTGACAATGCGCTTCAGGCCCTGATATCCAACCAGCCGGCCAGGAACTGCCTGGGGGTATATCCCGGCTCGTTTCTGGCCGCAACGGTTCCCTCTCTGACGGCATCCGCCAGAGGGTTCTGTCCGGCGGGGCCGTTGAGACCGGCCTGGTGGTGGAAAAAAATGACAGCCGATATTCCGTCCTGCTGGGGCCCGTCTATCATGATGATGCGGCTATCGGCATTATTGCCATTTTTGAGGACATGACCGCTTTGACCAATATCACCAATCGAATGAAAGGGTTTCAGCAGCTGGCCATTGAGCTGGATACCATCATTGACAGCTCCAATGACGGGTTGTGGATCTGTGACGGCAACGGGGTGGTGGTGAGGACCAATCCGGCATCGGAAAAAATGATCGGCTTGACAGCTGCGGACGTGGTCGGTAAACACATGACCGAGCTGTTGGAAAAAAATGGTGGACCGGTCCGTGACCCTGGAGGTGCTTAAAACCCGTAAAAAAGTATCCCTGATTCAGAAAACCCGCATCGGACGAGATCTGTTTCTGACCGGCACCCCGGTGTTTGATAAGAACGGAGATCTGTTCCGGGTGGTGGTTAATGAACGGGATATCACAGAAATCAACCGGCTGCAGGAGCAGTTACGGGAAAACGCGGCCCTGACCGAGCAGTATCGGCGGGACATGCTGGAAAAGCAGATTCAGGAGACGGAATCCCGGCAGATCATTGCCCGTAGCGACAATTACCGGCGAATCATTCAAAAAGCCATCAAATTGGGGGAAGTGGATTCCACAGTGGTGATTTTTGGAGAATCCGGTACCGGGAAAGGCGTGGTGGCGGATTTGATTCACCGGCATTCATCCCGGTCGGATTACCCGATGATCAAGATCAATTGTGGTGCCATCCCGGACGCACTTGTGGAAAGCGAATTGTTCGGATATGAAAAAGGGGCGTTCACCGGTGCCGGCCATAAAGGCAAACCCGGAAAGTTTGAGGCGGCGGACAAGGGCATCATTTTTCTGGATGAAATTGCCGAACTGCCTCTGGCATCACAGGTTAAACTGCTCAAATTCATTGAGGACGGCGTGATTTCCCGGGTGGGCAGTACTCGGGAGCGGTCCGTGAATGTGCGGATTCTTGCCGCTACCAACCGGGATTTAAAGAGAATGATTGAGAAAAAAAATTCCGAAGTGATCTGTATTACCGGCTTAATGTGGTACCCTTGACGATTCCGCCGCTGCGGGAACGCAAAGACTGCCTGGTGCCATTGATCACCCATTATTTCAAGAAGTTGAGCACCCGGTATCAGAAACCGGAAATCAGTATCTCCCGGGCGGCCATGGACGTATTGACCGCCTATCCATATCCGGGCAATGTTCGGGAGCTGATCAATATATGCGAACGTCTTGTAGTTATGGCCCAGAATAGCCGGGTCAGGTTCGAGGATCTGCCCGGGAGTATCCGTAAATCCATGGGTGTTCAGGTGCCTGATGCCCCGGTCTGGCAACCGGGTCAGCCCTTGTCACAGATGGTGGCGGACCTGGAAAAAAGGTGCTGGCAACCGCTTTGACAAAAGGGAGGACCCAGGCCGGGGCCGCAAAATTGCTGGGCATTAACCAGTCCACTATTGCCAGGAAAATGAAAAAATACGGCCTGGGACAACTCGGGGATGCGGCAAGAAATTAAAAAAGGGCCTCCAGATGGCAGGCCCTTGGTTTTTTGGAGATTTTGGGCTTAATTGTCAGATTCTTCGCTCATGATGCCGTTTTCATCCCAGCCCCTCAAGCGGTAATAATCGTCCAAGAGCTTAGTGAACTCTTCTTGAGTGATGCAGTTTCCGCCCGGCAGTTTTCCGTGAAAAACCGCTTGGGCAAAGAATCATCGGCCCGGGTCAGACCTTCCCTCAAGTTGAACCGGCGTGTCAGATCCGTAACCCTGGAGGCTGTGGCTGACAGGCCCTCTTTGGGCAGGTCCATGCCGGTGCTCATTTTTATCAGGGTGGCCAGCTCCTCCCATGGATAGAAATCCCGATAGAACCGGCAGAGGATCAGGGTGTCGAACAGGGTGCACCGATCCTCGAAATCGATGAACATCTCGGCTTTGCCGTCAATCTGATCCGGGTCAATCATCCCGGCCAGCTCGGGTTTGTAAAACGTGCTGCGGAGGTGACAGGCCCCTCTGGGGGAAACGGCATACGCCAGTCCCATGCCTTTCAGGGTCCGGGGGTCGTACCCGGCCGGTTCCATGCCTTTCACATGGATTGCCAGGTCGGCCATGCCCATTTCCGGGGCTGCAGTCTTGATGCCGTCAGCCAGGAGCCCGCCGATACCCTCCCGCCGGGCGATTTTGTACAGCAGATCAGCCACGGCATCAGCATCCCCATATGCCAGCGGTTCCTTGATGTTGCCCCGGGTGGAAGCTTCAATGGCCAAAGCGGCCAGATTGCCGGCGGTGATGGTGTCCAGGCCGGTCCGGTCACAGATGTCGTTGAGCCAGGTGATTTCCTCGATACTGTCGATCATGCACAGCCCGCCGAAGGCATAAATGGTTTCATATTCCGGCCCCTCCAGTTTTAGTCCGGCATGGCGGCCTTCCTGCACCTCCACTAGTTTGCCGCACCCCATGAAACAGGTTTTACAGGACCGGGGTTTTACTTTCAGTTTCTCGGCCATGGCTGCAGCATTGATATTTTCATAATGGTCACACGTACCCTGGGACCAATACCGGGCCGGAAACGCCCCGGCCTTGTTCAAGCCATCTACCATCACCGGCGTGCCCTGGTTACGGTAGGTGCGGGTGGCCGGGTGCTGTATCAGGTCTTTGGCCATGGTCACGGCATAAGTTTTCATGGCCTGGGGGTCATGAAAAGTTTTTTTCCGGTTCCCATGAAACACTAGGGCTTTGATATTTTTAGACCCCAGGACCGCGCCCATGCCGGTGCGGCCGGCAGACCGCCAGTAATCGTTTTCAATGACAGCAAACCTGACCTGATTCTCGCCTGCCGGCCCGATGACCAGGGCGGCGGCATCCTTGACACCGCAGGCATGCTTGACGGCATCTTCGGTGTGATAGGTGTCCTTGCCCCACAGCGTTGCCGCATCATGGAACCCCACCCCCGTGTCGCTGATTTCCAACCACACGGGACCGGCTGCCATGCCTTTAATGACAATGGCATCATACCCGGCACCGCTGATGGACGTCGCAGCCCTCCCCCCGGAATAGCTTTCCGCATAAAATCCGGTCAAGGGCGATTTGGAAAAAATCCCGTACCGGCAGCTGCCGTAGATCAGGCTATCGGTTAAAGGTCCGAGCCCCACGATCAGGTGGTTGTCTGCGGACAAGGGATCCACGCCCGGGGGATTGTACTGCAGGAGCAGGTGGGTGGCCAGGCCTTTCCCTCCCAGATACTGCTCCAGAATGTCGTCTGAAAGAGGTGTCACCTGGGTGGTTCGGGTGGTGACGTCAATAATGATGATGCGGTGAAAAAAACCTTTCATGTCAGCTCCTTTGGCCGGGTTATTTTTCCAGGGCCTTGAATCCATCTTCAAGGATGGACAAGCCCCTGTCAAGCTCTTTGTCAGTGATGACAAACGGCATCAGGGTCCGGATTACATTGCCAAAATTGCCGCAGGAAAGGATCACCAGACCTTTGTCGTAGCAGATTTGGGTCAGCCGTTTGGCAGCCTCAGTGGCTGGCTCTTTTGTCTGGCGGTCATTGACCAGTTCCAGGGCCAGCATGGGGCCTTTGCCCCGGACGTCGCCGATTATTTCATGGCGGTTCGCCAGTTCGGCAAACCGCTTTTGCAAGATCTGGCCCAGTTGCCGGGATCGGTCGAGCAGGTTGTCTTCAAACAGGATTTCCAGGACTGCCAATGCTGCTTTGCAAGACAGGGGATTGCCGCTGTAAGTTCCACCCAGGCCCCCGGGGTGTGGGGCATCCATCAGTTCCGCACGGCCTGTGACGGCACTCAGAGGCATCCCGCCAGCCAGGCTTTTGGCCTGGGTGACGAGATCCGGCTCGATGCCCCAGTGTTCAGTGGCCAGGAATTTGCCGGTGCGACCGGCTCCGGATTGTACTTCATCCATAATCAGAAGGATCCCATATTTTTTGGCAATGGCTGCTAGTTTTGGGAAATACTCCGGCGGCGGGGTGACAAATCCGCCTTCGCCTGAATGGGTTCCGCGATGATGGCGGCACAGGATTCCGGGTCCACATGGGTGATGAAAAATGATTCGATCATATCAGCACATGCGATGTTGCAGGATGGATAGGTGCATCCCGCCGGGCACCGGTAGCAGTAGGCATAGGGCAGGCGGTACACTTCCGGGGCAAACGGCCCGAATCCATATTTATAGGGTTTGATTTTGCTGGTCAAGGACATGGTCATGAGTGTGCGGCCGTGAAATCCGTTTTCAAAAGCGATGATCGCTGGCCGTTTTGTGGCATACCGGGCGACCTTTACGGCATTTTCCACGGCTTCGGCCCCAGAGTTGGCAAACATGGTTTTTTTGGGAAACTCTCCCGGCACCAGTTCGTTGAGTTTTTTTGCCAGTTCGATGTAGGAATCATACATGCCCACATGAAAGCAGGTGTGGATGAACCGGTCTGCCTGGTCCTTGATGGCCTGGACCACTTTGGGATGGGCATGACCCACGTTGTTGACACCGATACCCCCAGCAAAGTCGATGAATGTTTTACCGTCCACATCGGTCATGGTGGCGCCGCTGGCTGTTGCGATGATAGCCGGGGTGAGGTTGGCCGGTCCCTGGGCCACGTGTGCTTTTCGCAGTTCATTGAAATACTCGGTTTGTGTGGCAGTCATGATATTTCTCCAAAGTATGTGGTTGTGTAGTTTTTTTAAAAGAGCTTGATCTAAACCTGACAGTAGTGCTCTGCAAAAATTAGACCAGTTGGGAGAGGGTTTTGTCAAACATTGACAGAAAAGAGTGATGCTTAAAAAATGAAATAATAATCCACATTATCTGAGCATCGGCTTTTCTGGGCCGCACCCTGTCTCCCCTGATTTTGGGTTTCAATGCATCAAAGTCACTCTTCCTGTATGCTTTGAGCCAGGATTTGAAGGTGGAAACCTTGATCTTCCGGCTGCCATAGCGCGGAAATTCATGGCGTTTGGCAGCCTGGGTGTGAAAACACTCATTTAGTCCCCTCCCGGCTCTGCCAACACGGGACTGATCGGCTCATAGCAGATCAAAGCAATCTGTTCACGGGTTTCATTGTCCATAACATCTCCTTTTTTGTCATTTCCGTCAAAAAAACGGGGTCATTGTTGACAACTTAACCCATTGAAAAGAATGATGTTATCAATCCTGTGTCAAAATATAACCAAAACATGCCTTCAGGTTTTGCCAAAACCCGGCGGTCAATTGAACAATGGCCGTTTTCAGCCCGGGGCAGATATCTTTTTATGGTGAACGGCCGCGTTCGGTGGATGTTTTACCAAACAAAAAAGTTCCGGTATGGTTGCAATGATGTCGTATGGAAGACATTACAGCCTGCCGCCCGGGTTCCGCACTGCCGCTGATACCTTGAAGATAGAAGAAAATCGCTGTCACCGCATCTTCGAAATGAGGCTTTGCTCCATTTGGCAAGGGAAATCTTTCGTGGAGAATAGGATGACGTCGGAGAAATCCGGGCAGCAATAATACCGCCCAGGTCTGGATCAGATACGGGGTCACAGAACAGTCAGGATCAAGTTCAAGACTGGCCCCATGGCATCCTGTCTGTCCCATCTGCTGAAATCGATATGCCACAGGCAGGGTGCCCACCATCGCATCAACTGTGTATTGGCAATACGGAACCAACTGGCAGAGAAGCAGGGAGAATGCTTTGTCGGTCTTAGCGGATAAAAACCGAGCAACCGGCACCTTGTCTTTTTTAAAGGGGAACAGCTCAACGGCATATCGATAATATCCAGCGATGTATTTGCTGCAATGCTGTCTGCCGCAGATGAACAGGATGACCCGACAAATTTTAAAAATTTATGCTGGAAAATGCAGCCCGGTATTCCAAATGTCCTGATATGTGTTATCGAAAGGATATTGGATGTTATATCCTTAAAAGTTGTGAGGATGATTCTATTGGCATAGAGTGGCTTCCCAACTTTTCTTTTTCTATCGGTTCCCGGTCGAAAAATATTGTCAAATCCTTACATCAAAAACAGACTGTTCACATATCAGCGGACAGAAAAATTTACAAATCTTATTGAAAATCTTCAGGAAATAATGACGTAATCAACAATGCTGGTCTGGTTAATCTTGGTAGATTTTCAGATAAATTATGCCTTCCAAAAATTTTGACTGAGCACCTTACCATAGAGGGCGGAGCCAGTGCCGAATACCAAGTAAGCGATGTTGTAGTGATGCTTATTTTGGGGTTCTGGCAGGGGCGAAACACATAGACATATGGCTGTTCTTAGATCCGATGAAGTTCTTAAGAGCCCTTTTAGGTGGAAAAGTTTCCGGTTAGCACATCCTTTGGTCGTATTTTTAAACTTTTTACCCATGATATGGTTCAGTAGATTGGTAGGCTTAAACTGCTTTCTTTATAGCTTTTTGGAACCGGAAATTGGCTAAAAAGATGGGTGCTATGAGCTAAGTCGGCCCGATCTCAATAAAATATGTCCACCTGGCGACTAAAAACTGCCTTTTAGAGAACGTTCGGGGGTCAGTTTTTTTGATCCGGTTCAAGGTTTGCATTTTTTAAGTAGAAAGAACATTTCGATTATTTTTTACCGAATCAATATAAGGCAATGTCGCATATTATTATGCAATTTTGGATATCAATAATTTTTATTAATAAACTAAATTTGTTAAGAAAACGCATTGGCGTTGCCTTATTCTGACAAATATTATGTAAAATTGCATAATATTTGTCAGAATGGGTGGGAAATATTTGTCTTTTTGATGAATCATCCACAGTCTGTCACTTGATTGTTTTATATAATGAAATCTTTTGAGCTATAACTTATAGAATATAATAGATTTTTTTTATTTTGGTATGTTAATTGCTATTGTTGATCCTTAATTTAGAGAATGATTTCAGTCCTGGCTGGCAACATTAAGAATATTAGCTTTATATGGAGTTAATGGTGAATAGGGAAAAGGTGGACGTTGTTTTCTGTAACGGAAAAGTAATTACGTTAGATAGCGAAGACAGGGTGTGTTCAGCGGTCGCAGTCGGAAATGGGCGAATTCTACACGTTGGATTTGACGAAGAGATTCGAAGGACTGCAGAACCTGGAACTAAAGTCATAGATCTTGCCCAAAAAACAATGCTTCCCGGATTTATTGATCCGCACACTCATCTTGGCCCTGCAACAAAAAGCTTTCACAATTATGTTGACGGTCGGTGCCCACCTAATAAGACCATTGATGATATTCTGAATAAGATCAGAGAAAAGGTTTCGATAACGCCGGATGGTGAATGGATTGTTGTCAACGCAAGTATTATGGGTGATCAGAAAATAAGAGAGAAACGTTATCCAAACAAAGACGAATTGGATTCCGTGGCACCATATCACCCCGTAGTAATTTTTGGAACGGTTCATACTAGAATTGTTAATACTTGTGCTCTGCGAAAGGCACAGATAAATAAAGAAACGCCTAATCCCATTGGTGGGAGAATCCATAGAAATTCGCTGACAGGAGAAGCTACAGGGGTACTGAGCGAGTGCCGAAAACTGTTGCCGATTCCAGAATATACTTTTGATCAAATGAGGGAAACGCTACGGCAAACTATTCCTGAGTACTGGGTAAAACATGGTTTTACATCAGTATACTCTCTTAGCAATGCCCTTGAAATACGAGCTTACCAAGAACTGTTCAAAGATAAAGCATTGCCAGTAAGAATTCAGACAGTTCTCTATGATGGAGAGAATAAGCTTGATCTCATGGAGAGTGTCTTAAAGCTGGGGTTAATGCAAGGTTTCGGCAATGACTGGCTGAAACTCGGAGGGATCAAATTTACGCTTGACGGTGCGTTTATGGGCATCTCCGCTTCAACGTATGAGCCTTATCATAACGATCCAAATTTTCCAAACTATGGAATTTTAAAATTTGAAGACCAGAATGTGTTCAAAGAAATCCTTCTTAAGGTGCATAATGCAGGATTTCAGTTGCTCATACATGCCTTTGGTGACAGGGCTCAGGATCTGGCTCTTGACGGATATGAATATGTTTTGAATAAGAATCCTCGACCCCACCGCCATCGGATAGAACATTTTGGAAATATTCTCACAAATCAAAAAGCGAATTTCTCGAGCGAAAAAAACTTGAAATAATACCCGTTACTTCAATCCAGTGGTTGTATTCCTTTTGGCGATTTTCTTGAAACGTATTTAGGTCCTGAGCGTGCGAAACAGTCATTCGTGTTACGTTCCATGCTGGATGCCGGTTTATGCGTGGCTGATTGTTCCGATACCTTCGGAGCGGAGCCACTTGCAACCAATCCCTTTTTTTAATATCTGGTGTGCGGTAACACGCCAGACCTATTTCGGAAAAAAAAATATTGCCTCACGAAGCGATATCGGTAAAAGAGGCATTGAGACTGTATACGGTCAATGCTGCTTATGCTGGTTATGAAGAGAACATAAAAGGAGTGATCGCGCCTGGCATGCTTGCTGACCTTGTTGTTATTGATAAGGATATCCTCAGTGTTCCGGAAGATGAAATCAAAAACATCAAAGTTGATATGACGATTATCAATGGCGAAATTGTCTACACGCGATAAACACATTATGCAAGATGATGCATGGTGGTACACAATAAAAAAGGAAAGGAGGGAGATAAAGGAGGTACAGGGATAACGGCAACTTAGCACGTAAAATAAGTAAAGAAAGGGAGGTTTATATGCTTCGGATTATAAAGGCGTGTGTGTTAGGATTATTGATTTTCTCTCTGGGAATGGGTATGGCGTCTGCTTCAAAAAGATGATGTTTGTGACTGGTCCGTCGACCGGTGGGTGGTATCCAACGGGAGCTGCAATGGGAGAGATTATTATGAATGGTTGCCCTGATCTCAATATAACAGTAACCGAAGGAGGCGGTGTTGGTAATGTCAGGGATGTCAATGCGAACAGGGCTCAGATTGGATACACATTTTCAAATGTTTTTGCAGAAGCTCTGAGCAAGCGAAAACCATTTGACAAAGAAGATATAAACCAAGTGGCTGGATTCTTGACACTCTACACAAGCCATCTGCAGGCAGCAGTACATGCAGATTCTGATATACAATCATACGCAGACCTTAAGGGGAAAAGAATCGCCCCGGGCAGAAAAAACTGGTCGGGTGAAATTCTTATGCAGCGTGTTCTTGATGCATACGGTTTATCATATGATGAAGTCAGAAAAGACGGCGGTAAGGTTAGTTTTGTTGGATTTTCTGATATGACAATGCTCATGAGGGATAAGCATATAGACCTCTGTGCAGGAGCTACGGCTGCACCATCGTCATTTCTTATGGATCTTCAAACAACCCATGACATCAGATTTTTGGAGATAGATAGAGAACATGCGGATATGTTGCTGGGGAAATACCCCGGCTATGCCTATGAGGAAATGCCTGCCAATATCTATAAAAACCAGCCTAAACCCATCAAAACGCTGGCAGCCTATACGGTAACAGTTGTACGAAGAGATTTGCCGGAAGATGTGGTTTACGGAATGACAAAGGCGATCATGGAAAACCTTGAAACCCTTTATCAAGCCCATCCGGTTGTACGATTTTTAACAAAAGAGACCGCTCTCGATGGTTTTGGAAGAGAAAATCTCCATCCTGGTGTTATTAAATATTTTAAAGAAATTGAAGTCTTGAAATAATTTAATTTGAAGTTCATTGTTTTTCTCACAACAGGCACGCATATGGATGGGTAGTGATGAGCCGAACATGCTTCTGACAAAGACCATCGTCCGGTTCACACTTACCCAGGAGCTCGGTTTCCTAAAGACAGAAAATTTTCTACTATGTTATTTCGAGAAATATGCTGAAACAATAGGAGTATTTTGCCTACCGCCGTAGGGAAGCAGGATGGGAGTTTTCATGCGATAATCATTGGCTAATGTGCTTTGGATAAAACATTAGAGGAAATTTGCGTATGGGACAAACAGAAAACAAACAGATTTCATTGAAGATAAAAACGCCTACATGCATTGATACTGTTTTACATGATAAATCAATAGATTCAAAAAAAACGTTTAAGATTGGCCATAACAGCCGGTCTGGCAATTTTGTGGGCAGCATTTCATATCTATACGTCATATTTTGGCATTTTAGAGGCATGGAGGCACCGGTCAGTGACCCTTACATTCATGTTAGTTCTTGCTTATTTGTATTATCCGTCAAAAGGGCGAAATACTAAGTCGGCACGGGGTATTTTTCTATTCGCATATGACAACATGGGAATTTTACTGTCGCTGATTCTCGGGGCCTATATGTGGTTTGGATATGATGGCATCATTGACCGTGAAGGCATGCCAAATCAAAATGATCTCATTTTTGGAGGAATTGCTATTGGCCTCGTTCTGGAAGTGACTCGCAGAACTATTGGGAACGGAATGATGATTTTGGCGGGATGTTTCCTTCTTTATATGCTGTTTGGCTATCTAATTCCCGGAGATATGGGACTTCCCTATATCGGATATTCCAAAGTTATTGATACCATGTTCAATTCAACATATGGCATATTTGGTTTGATTATGGGAGTAATGTCGACTTTCATAATTGTATTTGTTATTTTTGGCGGTTTCCTTGTGCATTCACAGGCCGGAGATTTTTTTATTAGGTTGTCTTATGCCCTCACAGGCCACAGAATAGGAGGTCCAGCCAAGGTTGCCGTTGTGGGGAGCGGTTTTATGGGCATGGTTTCCGGAGCAGCGGCAGCAAATGTTGCGACAACAGGAGCGTTCACTATCCCTTTGATGAAAAGAGTCGGCTACAAGCCTGAATTTGCCGGAGCTGTTGAAGCTTCGGCATCAATGGGGGGCCAGTTCATGCCTCCAATTATGGGTGCCGCTGCGTTTATTATTGCTGAGCAGTTGCGGATACCTTATGGGAAATTATGCCTGTATGCGCTGGTTCCAGCGCTGCTTCATTTTTTTGCCGTCTTTATGATGGTCCATTTTAGGGCTCAGAAACGAAATCTTCCTTTGCTGTCGAGAGACGAAATGCCTGATCCGTGGGAACTTATGAGATCCCGTGGACAATTGCTGTTGCCGTTAGTTGTTATTATCACTCTCCTTGTTATCGGGTATACACCCCAAGCTTCGGGTTTCTGGGCTATTGTTTCTGTTCTTGTCCTGACGGGAATAAAAAAAGCGACCCGTATGAAATGGGATACGATTTTGTCGGCAATGGAAACAGGCGCAAAAAATTCTATTTCCATTGCAGCAGTTTGTGCTTGTGCCGGGTTAATCGTGGGATCGGTAATCATGACCGGCATGGGCCTTAAGATCACCCGCTTTGTCCTTGAAGCATCTCACGGATATGTCCTTATCGGTTTAATCCTGATCATGTTTGCTTCCATAGTTCTTGGAATGGGAATGACGACAGTTTCCGCCTATGTGATTCTTGCCGTTCTTGCTGTGCCCGCCACTGGTGGGATTGGGAGTACCGGAACTTTCGGCTCATATGTTCGTTTTTTACTTTGCTATATTTTCAAATGTAACGCCGCCGGTAGCAATCAGTTCCTATGCCGCAGCAGCCATTGGACAGGGAGATCCTTTTAAGACGTCAATGGAGGCGTTCAGGATTTGCCTGGGGACAATGCTTTTGCCCTATATGTTCACCTTCGGCCCCGGTCTTTTGATGCAGGGATCCATTTTTAATATTGTCTATTCGTCTTTAACGGCATTCATCGGCATACTCAGCCTCACAATATCCTTATCGGGGTGGTTGTTCGTAGAAATGAAAATGGCACTGCGGCTTGTTGCCTGTTTTACGGCACTTTTACTGGTTTCTCCATCATTTCTCTTTGGTTTTGTCGGATTTGCGCTTTTTGCAGTTATAGTTTTTGTCCAGTGGCGAAAGAAAAACAATCAACCTGATGCAGGGGTTGCGGTTGTCAATATGTAACATTTGGAGGATCGTATTAGCTGATGGATTTTAAATATACTGACAAGAGGAAATGGGAAAGCGCTTCTCAGCGATCTGTTTTTATGGGTCAACAGGGCATGGTTGCATCCAGCCAATATCTTGCAACAATGTCTGGATATAAGGCCCTTGCGAGAGGCGGAAATGCGGTCGATGCAGCTGTGGCTATGATCAGTACACAAAGTGTTGTAGAACCGCATTCCGTTGGAATTGGAGGTGATGCTTTTGCATTGATATATTTAGCAAAAGAAAACAAGATTATTGGTCTGAATGCAAGTGGTAGATCCCCTCATGCTGCAAACCTTGATTGGTTTCGTGACAGAGGCATTTCCACGATTCCGGAAAGAGGTATCCTTTCAGTCACAGTTCCGGGTGCCTTCAGGGATGGGCACAAGCTGTTCAACGATATGGGAAACTGTCTCTGGCAGATGGCTTTGAAGATGCAATCTACTACGCAGAAAGCGGGTTCCCCGTTACGGAGATTATAGCAGGTGAGTGGGCAAATCAGAAAAAGCTGCTGAGCTCACATGAAAGTTCCTATAAAACATATCTCATCGATGGTGAGCCTCCACGCCAGGCCAGGTTTTTTCTAACAGGGGATTGGCATCTACCTACAAAAAATTGTTGATGAAGGAATCGACGTCTTTTACGAGGGAGAAATTTGTGATGCTATCGTTAATTTTTCACAAAACATGGCGGATTTCTGTCTAAGAAAGATTTTAGAGATCATACGACAACTTGGACGGATCCTGTATCAATTGATTATCGAGGTTATAGTGTGTATGAATTGCCACCAAACGGACAAGGCATGACAGCCCTTGAGATATTGAATATCTTGGAGGGGTATGATATTGCCGGAATGGGACACAATAGTCCTGAATACATACATTTGCTCGTAGAAGCAAAAAAAATAGCATATAACGACAGAGATTACTTTATAACCGACCCTGCGTTTGAAAATATACCTGTCAGCAAAATATTGTCAAGAGAATACGCAGATTATTGCAGGGGAAAATAAGCCTTGGTAAGGCCATAGATCCATCTGGCTATGGAGCGTATGATCCAGGATCTGAAACAGTCTATGTCACCGCTGTAGATAGTGAAAGAAACGCTGTCTCTTTTATAAGCAGTATCTACATGCATTTCGGTTCGGGAATGGTCGTGGATGGAACCGGTATCGTTTTGCAGAATCGAGGCAAATCATTCTCGCTGGATGCTCACCATATGAACCGGTTGGAACCTCATAAACGGACCATGCATACAATTATTCCGGCGCTGCTTTTTAAGAATGGTCGATTCGTTTCTTCATTCGGCGTTATGGGAGGAGATATGCAGCCTCAAGGGCATGTTCAGTTTCTTGCAAATATTATAGATTTCAAGATGAATGTTCAAGAGGCTGTTGATGCTCTTCGGGTACGTCATATGAAGGGGAACGAAATATATTTGGAAGAAGGTATCCGTTCTCAAACGGGCTCGGCCCTTCAACAGAAAGGACACGAACTCTGGAATAATACATCGATGATCAATGAAGTTGGCGGAGCTCAGGCAATATACTACGATGATAAAGAAGACGTGTTGATGGGTGCTTCTGACAGACGAAAAGATGGATGTGCTATCGGTTTTTAGTGAAATGAGGAAATTGGCTAATAATCCCGGAAAAAGTGAATTATTGGGATTACCAATGATGTTTATGACCACCGCCGGAAAACATTAGAGAAGGCCAATTTAAAAAATTCTTCGTGGTTTCAGGGCAAAATCTAAATGCCACCAGCATTATCAGAGGACGTATGGATTAGAGACCAAAGGAAAAGAAAATGAGTTGATTCAAGTCTAATTTCGTTTAAGCAACCCCCTGGCTCTGCCAGGGGACTCACAAGTGTTTGACATTTAGGGCCTAAATGATGAAGGCCTTCATATAAAATATTCGGTGGTCCAACTTTTCGGTTTCATTAAAGGTAAAAACGCGATCCATATCACGAAATTACCTGGGACATCGAAGAAATTTTACTGGTTAGCAGTTTTGGGCCAGTTACTATTGCGTTTTTTTAACTGTTGGTCGAGAAGAGGACACTGTTCGGGAATACATTGGCTCTCAGGAGAAAGGGGATAGGCGCTTGGAGCGGTAGAGCTTGTTTAGATAGGGTGCAGCATCTTTGGTGTGGCACAATAAATAACCGCTTTGAGCGGTTTACTAATTCAAGCATCCGGTTTTGTCTTTGAAACCTGACTTTATGAAAAATTTCCATTTTATAAACTTATTCAGTGTTAATTACGAGATTTTTTAACAAGAATCGCGGCCTTTTAGGTATGTGGTGAGAAAAGGATAATGGACAAAATATACGATCAATTCAATTCTGCAAAATACCGATGGGTTTTATTAGGTGCAGTCTTTCTTGTCATGATGATTATAAGTATTTATCAATATTCATGGTTTTTATTTTCCTATGCCCTTCAGGAACAATATGGATGGGATCTTGCTGTTGTTGGTTTAACCTTCACTGTATTTGCATATGCGGCCACGTTTATTCAGCCTTTCTCTGGCTTGGTTGCTGACTCATATGGGCCAAGGAACATGGCTATTCTTGCATCAATATTTGTCGGAACCGGGTTAATTCTATGCTCCTTTGCATCCACGCCAGGGAGTTTGTATCTTTTCTATGGCTTGGGAGGTATAGGGGTTGGCATTCTTTATGGAATGTCTACATCGTGTGCAATAAAATGGTTTCCGGATAAACGAGGGCTTGCTGCAGGGTTGGTTGTGTTTGGTTTTGGTGCCGGCACTGCAATATTTAATTTCTTTATCCAAGGGTTGATCGATACAGTTGGAATCAGTGCAACATTTAAGTACCTCGGTGTCATATCACTGCTTGTCCTAATTCCTCTTTCCTTGTTTTACAAATATCCTGAGGACAATGTTCATCATGATATAAAAGAAAAGCGGATTGAATCGTCAGATTTTAGCCCCACGGAAATGGTGAAAACTCCTCAATGGTTTTTGATTTATTTTTCTTTCATGTTTACCGTTGCCATTGTTTTGATGTTTGGCGCTCAAATGAAAACTCTTGCAAAAGAGTTTAACATCCCGGCAGAATATTTTAGTGTCATACTAGTCATCTTTCCTTTAGCCAATGGATTAAGTAGGGTCGTTGCGGGCTTTGTTTCCGACAAGATCGGAAGAGAAAAAACAATGGTAATTTTTTATACGTTACTCGGTATATCTATTTTTTGCTTCATCCTCTTTGCCGGGAATAGCCCGTTATTATTTACGATCATAGTCTTTCTGGCAGCTTTGCTTGGTGGTTCGCCCTTTGCTCTTTATCCTGCTACAATTGGTGATTACTACGGCACTCGTTTTTCCACAACGAATTATGGCATTACTTACACTGCAAAGGCATGGGCTGGTTTATTGTCCGGGTGGGCCAGCGGTTATCTGGTTATGCGGTTTGGATCGTATGAAATTCCTTTGATAGCATTGGGCGTGTGTAGTTTTTTCGCTGCAATCGTTTCGAGTCCGTTATTAATGAAGGCCCCTGTGAAGAATAGATGAGGCTCATTGATGACCAATACTTGAAAAGGCCGAATTATGGGAGTCGACCCATGAGAAGTTTTCTTCTAAGGTCGGTCTGTCAACGGTCATCAAAAAGTCAGCCATTTTCGGTCATTAAAATTGAGCTGCACCCAGTCATTTTATAAATTTTACCTCCCTTTGTGATCCATTTTTCCCTTCAACTGATAGCTGTTTCCTTTGATGTTTTATAACCGCACTGTGATGTGATAACCGATCCTCCTGTATCAGGGTAAGACGTCGCCTTAATTGAAAATTGAAAGTGGGGGTGTTGAGATAACTGGCATGGGATATTCTATCCAAACCAAGGAGACTGTTTTACAAAAGGCTCTATCAGGCAGAAGAAAGTATGAGGCATTTTGCATTTCCCTGATGTCGGCTGCTGACAGGACAGTTGCCACAAATGGGTTGTGATTTATGAGTCCAAGCACCGGAAAACAACGTCAAGGAGACGAAAAAACACCACAATTTGCAATTTCATAAAACCGGAGGGAGAGATTTTCACTTTTGACAACTGTTGCCAGGTGGAAATTTTAGCTAAAAATATTTTGCTACCCTAAAGTATGATTTTTTTACAACACGCTTGTTTTGGGATTGATGTCAGGTTTGCATAAATATTCAGGTTTGCATTTTATGGGGATATTTTTTTATTAATTAGTTTGTTATTTCAAATAAAATTTACGTTTTATTTGAAATGCGTTCGGTTACAATATGCCAAATTGCATTTTTAAGGGTGCAGGAAATGTTCTATACGGGGCTTTACGAAAGAAGATCGAGTGTGGCTGAGGAATGGCACATTAATTGCTCAACATTGCTTTCAAAAGTGGTTTTCATATTAACATAAAGAGAGACTTTTGCAAGATGAGCATATTTTCCAGGATAGTAACATCAGGAATTGTCTCATTGGCATAAAATTATATGGAATTGCGCTGAATTCACTTGGAGAGAATACAAGTAGCTCAGAGCAACTGCTTTGAAGTTGTACCCGCAAGGACGTGGGTATTATTTAGATAAAATGTTAGTATATTAAAATGGAGGGAATTATGAAGAGCAAAGTTGTACCCGCACTGTTGACAATGATTCTGATTTTTGGCTTCACGTTCATTGCTCAGGCCGAAGACATTGACTGGCCGAAAGAAAACATTACATTGACTATTTGCTATGGCGCTGGTGGAACTACCGACATCAGTAGCAGGTACGTTGCCAATTTCATGGAAAAAGAATGGGGCGTTAAGGTTGTTTGTGAAAATAAGCCTGGAGGTGGCGGTATCACCACGGCGTCCCTTAATTCCCAAAAAAACCAGACGGATACAGTCTCTGTAGTATCCCAGCTTCTCCTTTAACCATTGCCCCTCATCGTCAAAAACTCCCCTATGATCCAATGAAAGACATTACTTTGATTGCACAGTACGCATATTGGAATTTTGCCGTGGCGGTGAAGACAAATTCTCCCTTTGAATCTTTTAGTGACATTATTGAATATGCCCGCAAAAACCCGGGAAAACTGTCTTATGGTGTGTCTGGAGCAGGAAATACCCAGCATCTTCTGATGGAAATGCTTTTTGATCAAGAGGGGGTTGATGTGGTTGGCGTTCCATTTAAATCGGGGGCAGAGGCTGTTGCTGCAACCTTGGGGGGACACATTGATTTTATGGCAGGGGTTAGCGAATGGCTCCCTTCTGTTAGATCTGGGGACATGAAGCTTATAGTTTGTTTGGATGCTCAGAGAATGGAAGAGTTTCCCGAAATTCCTTCAATCTTGGAGCTGGGGTATAAATCTTATGCAGCCGCAAACTTTTTAGGTATAGCAGCACCCCCGGGGTCGATCCCAGAATTGTAAAAAAGATACAAGACACTGTAGAAAAAGTATGTAAAGACCCTGGGTTTATTGCACTGATGAATAAAATCCAGTTTCCCATTAAATTTAGGGGGCACGAAGAGTGGACTGAATTCACTAAGAAGACCTACGAAGAAATGAAATCGGCTATTGATAAAGCCGGATTGGGAATTCAAAAATAAGTTTTTCCGCAAATTTTTTTTGCTGGAGTTCTCTACCTCCAGCAAAAATAGTGCTTTATTCCTTAGTTCCTGTCAGAAAAGTAAGAAAATGAGAGAAGGCTCTTGGGTTGAGTGTTTACCGCGTTAGCTTGAACTGTAATGAATCGATAAAAACCTATGCAGACAATTAAAGTAGTTATTGGCTTCCGTAATAATCAACAACAACATGTTTTTGCAATACAGCGCAAAAAATGTCTTTTCTCTTTGAAAAATGTGTCTTTTAGGGGTGGATATCGTTTAACCCAATAGTCTGCTTCAAAGTAGAGATGCTCGGTAAGAAAGAAATTTTTGCCGGGTGCATAGAAACCGACTGTCGACATTTCACCCAGCAGAGGTCTACTGCGAAACCAGCCAGTTGTTAGCGAACATGCACTTGAATTTGGAGCTGAAAATTTTAATGGATCAAACATTTGAGCTGTTTATAGTATTGATTAGGAGTGTGCAATAAATGAGTCACAAAAAAGATCTGTGGTCAAGTCTGTTTTTTTTAATTCTTTCCCTTTTGTTGTTTTTTTGGGTTACCCCGAATTATGTTGACTCACCTAAGTTTGGCATAATGTCTGCCAGATACTTTCCAAATTTGGGCACGATTCTCCTCTTTTTTTCTAGCCTATCTTTGTTCATTTCGGCCCTTCTCAAGATAAAAAAAGATAAGACGTCTTCAGATGACTTTCCAAAAAAAGAAGCGTCCAAGCGTAAAACGTTCGACCTTAAGACCTTAAGGCCTTTTCGCCGTAATATTGATAATTCTCGCGCAAACTTATTGCTTTGAATTTTTTTGGCTACTTGATGAGCATACCCTTGGCCATTATAGCCTAATGCTTGCCATGGGCCAATATAATTACAAAATCATTGTCCTGAACGCTATCGGAGTGACAGGCGTTTTATTCGTTTTATTCGACCAGATTTTGGGGCTGTCCTTAATATAGGAGATTTAATCTTGTTTTTTGATGTTTTAAATTGGCTTTAATACAATTTTAACGTTTTCAAACATAGCTGCGATTTTTTTGGGACTTGGTTTTGGTATAATTTTTGGAGCCATCCCGGGATTGACGGCTACCATGGGCATGGCCCTTATTATCCCCTTTACCTTTGAAATGGATCCAATTACTGCTTTTGCAGCCTTGCTAGGTGCCTACAAGGGGGGGTTTATGGCGGATCAATTCCTGCCATTTTAATTAATACTCCAGGCACCCCTGTTGCTGCAGTCACCACTTTTGATGGTTATCCCTTAGCCTTACAAGGTAAAGCGGGTAAAGCGATGGACATTGCTCTTTGGTCTTCTGTTATTGCAGACTTAATTGCTACTTTGTTTCTGGTTTTCTTTGCCGTTGTTTTGGCTAAAATATCTCTACAGTTTGGTCCCCCTGAGTACGCTTGTATCATGGTGTTTGCCCTGACATTGGTAGCTGGTATTTCCGGAGAATCCATTGTAAAAGGGGTAATAGCCACTTGTCTAGGCTTTCTGTTTGCCACAGTAGGCCTTGATCCCATGTACGGAAGTTTACGGTATACTTTCGATTTGGTAACTCTTTTAAATGGAGTGAACATCATGGTCTTGCTAATAGGGCTCTTTGCCATTTCCGAAGTTCTAATGCAATCTGTGATTAAAGAAAATAATGTGAAAAAAAAAAGTATCTCAAGTTAATAAAAAAATGGACCGAGCTAGTTTTAAAGAAATAAAAAGCTGCTTGAGAATAATTATCAAGGGTTCTTTTTTTGGGATTTTAATTTGGGGCCATTCCAGGCGTTGGGCCGACTACCACCTCTTTTTTGAACTATACAGAGGCAAAAAGAACATCTAAAAATCCAGAGCTTTTTGGGAAAGGCTCCATCGAAGGAGTGGCTGCGGCGGAATCGGGTAACAATGCAACCGTGGGTGGCACCTTGATTCCCATGCTGGCTTTAGGGATTCCAGGAGACGTTACCACTGCAGTCCTTTTAGGGGCAATGATGATTCACGGCTTAACTCCGGGAGCAACCCTTTTTGTGGAACATACTGATTTTGTTTATGCTATTTTTGCGGCCTTACTCACAGCCACCTTCTTTTTGCCTTTTTTGGGTAAGGGCGCTATACGAATTTTCGGCCTAATCACCAAAATTCCAAGCAACATTCTTTTTCCTATTGTAGCCATTACCTGCATCATGGGGGTTTACGGAATTAACAGCTCATATTTAGATCTAAGGCTAGTGCTTTTGTTTGGTGTGGTAGGATATATCTTGCGAAAGCTGAACTATCCATTGGCTCCGCTATTGATTGGATTTATCTTGGAACCATTGGGAGAAATGGCTATTCGCCAGTCCTTGACAATCTCAAACGGTTCTTGGGAAATTTTTGTTACCAGACCTATTAGTATTCTGTTTTTAATACTAACTGTTATATCGGGATTTTTGCTTTCCTATGTCAGAAAGAAAACCAAAATTGCTTAAAAGCGTGAGGAAATTGTGGATTCTACAATAGTTAATAAAGTTTTTTTAGCAGTTGATGCTTTAGAAAACGAGATGCTTGACAATATCATGAGTCTGGTAAACATCCCAAGCATTACCGGGGATGAAGCCAGGGCCCAGGAATTCATGGCCGGTCTTTATGAAGACTTGGGATTAAAAACAGAAAAGGTTCACCCTGATATAGAAGAGGTAAAAGACCATCCTGCCTTTATTGCAACAGGGGAATCTTACGAAAACCGATTTAATGTGGTGGGAACCTTACCAGGCGATGATAATAAAAAGTCCTTAATAATTAATGGGCATATTGACGTAGTGGCACCTGATCCTATCGAGTCATGGAAAACAGATCCCTTCAAGGCTGTTATTAAGGACCACAAGATTTACGGGCGAGGGGCAGGGGATATGAAATCGGGCCTTTTGGCCAACTATTATGCCTTAAAAGCACTCATCCTTGCAAATTTAAAGCCAGAAGGTACGGTTATATTACAGAGCGTTATCGACGAAGAACCGGGAGGGGCTGGCGGCACCCTTTATCTTCTTAAAAAAGGATATACCGGTGATGGCCTTTTGATCTCAGAGCCCCACAACCTGAGGCTTTCCCATTCCCATGCTGGCATATTATATTTTAGAATCAAGGTGATAGGAAAATCTGCGCATGGTGGTTTAGCCCATCAAGGAGTCAATGCCATCGGTAAAATAATCCCTTTTTACAATGCGTTGGTGGAGCTGCAAGAACAAAGAGACAAAGAGGTTTACTTTGAGTTATATCAAAGAGGCTGTGGGGCTTCCTGTCATTTATCCGTTTCCAAACTGCAAGCCGGAGATTGGGAGGGAAAGGTCGCTGGCCATGCCAGCATGAGTTGCCGTATAAGCTTCGTTCCCGGGGAAAAAAAGAAAGACATTAAAAAAACTATCGCGAAAATGGTGGAAGAGGTAGCCGCGCAAGACGACTGGTTCAAAGATTTTCCTCCGGAGGTTGAGTGGTTTAGCTGGCAATGTGATCCATATTATCAGGAAACAAATCATCCCTTTGTAAAGCTGCTGGACAAGACATCTTCAACCGTTCTTGGCAAACAGGTAGAATATTGCGGAAGATCATCGGGCAATGACGGCAGATTTGGCCCGGACTTCGGCATACCTTCGGCCGTTTTTGGCCCTATTGCCATCAATATCCATGGGCCAAATGAATACGTAGAGGTGCCATCTATTGCTAAAGTCGCCAAGAATCAGGCTTTATTTATGTTAAATTGGTGTAAGTAGTGTCCGCTTGATGACGGTCATGTCTTCCCGAGCACAACAGAGATGGGAGTCGATCCATGAGAAGTTTTTTTCTAAGGTCGGGCTATAATCAGCCGCAAACTCGTTCAAAGATTGATGAGATAGATGGATTTGCAGGCCATATATCCGAGACCTCAACATAAACCGTAGTGCGCAATTAACAACGTCAGCGTTGGCAGAGAAAATTAACCCCATGGAAGGGGGGGGATTGAGTATTATGGGACATTCTTTCCAGAACCATTGAAACGGTTTCTGATAAGAATTGACTTGAGGCTTGGAGATTGGGCAAGAAACAAATATAAATAACTGCGTGGACATAAACGTCGGTCTTGGGACTGGCTTAAAAGGAGCTGTGCCACATTTCCAAACATGTTTGTACATTGGGTTTATCTGTTCTTGAAAGGCCAAGAATAAGAGGAGCCGTATGAAGCGAGAGCTCTATGTACGGTTCTGTGAGAGCCTGAGTGTGGGCCACTCGACCCTTAATTGAAAATGGGGGCGTTGGGGTAACTGACATGGGATATTCTACCCAAATCAAGGAAACTGTGTTACATAAGGCTTCATCAGGCAGAAAAATTCAGTATGAGATAGCAAAAGAATTCGGAGTGGGCAAATCCATAATCCGGAATTGGTTGAAACACTATTGAAACAGCGGAAATATCAACGTGAAATTAAGAGAGACGCGCCCCAAAGACTGGACCCCTGAATAACGGATATCCGCTGCCAGGTAGTAGGCACGGATGTAATTGGATAGAAATGACGTAATTGTACAGAATTAGGATCAGGTTTATGAAAACAGATGAAAACAAGGTGATGCGGCTCAAGGAAGCCGTGGAAAAATATGTCACTAACGGATGCCACCTGTCCATCGGCGGGTTCACCTTGAACCGGAACCCCATGGCTGCTGTGCATGAAATTATTCGCCAGCGGAAAAAGGACCTACATGTGTATGCCCATTCCAATGGCCAGGGCGTGGACGAACTCATCGGCGGGGGGTGCGTGTCCCGCCTGGAGATCGCCTACGGTGGTACGGGAAAATTCATGTCCACCTGTATCCGTTTCCGGAAAGCGGTTGAAGGGCAGGCGCTCATGGTGGAGGATTATTCCAATTTTCAGATGACCCTTCGGTTTATGGCCGGGGCCATGGGGGTACCCTTTTTACCCACCCGATCCTCTCTGGGCACGGACATCATCGAAAAATGGGGGTTTTCAAAATCGTTCAGAAAGGAAAATCCCCGGATACCTGATGAGAAACTGGTGGTGATGGACAACCCGTTCGACGGGTGGGGGGATACACAAAAAGTGGTGCTGGTGCCGGCCATCAATCCGGATGTCACCATTATTCACGTGCAGACCGCCGATGTCCGGGGCAACTGCCGGATGGAAGGACTCACGTTTGCGGATGTGGAACAGGCCAAAGCCTCCCGGGTGCTGATCATCACCTGCGAAGACCTGGTGGAAGAGGACTATTTGAAAACCGAACCGGACCGGAACCAGATTCCGTTCATCCATGCCACCGCTGTGGTTAAGGTACCGTTCGGGGCTTACCCCACGGCCTGCTTCCGGTATTATGACTATGACCCGGTATATATGAAAGCCTATGCCCGGGCCGCCCATGACGATGCCGCCTACCAGGATTTTATGGCGGAGATGGTGTTTCAGCATCAGACCCATACCGACCTGCTGGACCATGTGGGCCGGCACCGCCTGGAATCGATTCTGGCGGGCCGCAACTGTGGATATGCCAAAAACCTGGACCGGAAATAAGGAGTCTGTGACCATGGATTATACGTTAAAAGAGCTGATGACCATCTGTGCGGCCCGGGAAATTAAGAACGGCGATATCGTGTTCTGCGGCACCGGCATCTCCATGCTGGCCGCCATGGCTGCTAAGAACATCAACGCGCCGCAGAGCGTGATTTTTTTTGAAACTGGGGCCATCGATTCCGAGCTGGCTCATATTCCCTTGGCAGTGGCCGACCCTCGGATCATGTACCATACGTCTGCCAACGGGGGCTTGATGGATGCGTTCTGCACCATGCAGAATCCGTTTGTGGGGCAGCGGGTGGTGGGAATCCTGGGCGCGGCCCAGATCGATATCTATGGCAACCTCAACTCCACGGTAATCGGGGAATATACCGCACCGGATGTGCGGTTTTCCGGCAGCGGCGGGGCCTGTGACGTGGCCTCATTTGTTTCACGCAGCATCATTTTCATGAAAATGGAAAAGCGCAAATTCAAGAAAAAATTGGATTATCTCACCAGCCCGGGATACATAGACGGGCCGGACGGCCGCAAAAAGCGGGCCTGCCACCCGGTGGCCCTGACAAGGTGATCACAGACATGGGGGTCATGGGGTTTGATCCGGACACCAAACAGATGATCCTGCTCGGCTGTTTTCCCGGGATCACCCCGGAACAGGTCCTGGACCACATGGAGTTCGAGATCCGGACTGACCGGGCCGAGGGAGTTCCTGTGCCCACGGAAACTGAACTGACCCTTTTGCGGGAAAAATGCGATCCTCACGGCTTGATCCTCTGACCAGCCGGGACAAAATCGCCAAAATAGAAAGCCGCACTCAAACAGGGGGGATTTCTCGGCAGCTGCCGGACGGGATCATGCTCCCTGGTTGGAAAGGCATGGTCATGCCTGTGTGTTTTCATTGATCGGCCTTCCCAGTTTCAGGTCAGATTGAGAATACCTGGCGGGACCACAACACCGCTTCGTTATAGGCTTCTGCGGTGGACCGGCCGGGAATACCGATCTGTTTTTCCAGGTGAGCAATCAGATTCCAGTCCACCCGCTCGAAAGCTATCGCAAGACGGTAAACGGGAGAAAGCGAAGTTTCCATGCCGGACAGGGTTTTTCCAATCTCCCAGGGAAGGGCCAGCTCCCTGATCAGTTCTTCTATGGACGTCCCAGCACGGCATCAATTGCGGAAAACATGCCTGTGAGAAACAGGTCGAGTTCCCGGTCCACCATATGAGCTTTTTGGCCTATTGATTCGCAGAATCGGGCCCTTTGCAGGCAGGTGGCCAGCAGTTCGGTTGGTTTGTCATCACCCAGGGTCATGAACGCGATGAGGTTCGCCCATTTTTTCAAAGGACGTTCACCTAGTAGAACCAGTGCATGTCTGATGGAGGTGATTTTGTGGCGGAGCCCCATCGCTGCCGAATTAAGCATTCGGAGCAGTTTCATAGAGAGGGAGATTTCCTGTTTGATGATCGATTCAATTTCATCAAGATTAAGGTCCGGACGACTCAGCTCCTGAAGAAATCGGATGTAGTTGACTTTGTATTCCGGAAGAGATTGACATTTTACAATCTCCGGTTTGCAGAAAAAATATCCCTGGAATAGTGAATAACCCGCGGTTCTGCCGTCCTGAACGTCTTCAGGGCTTTCTACTTTTTCAGCAAGCAGCCGAATCCCTCGGGAGAGCATCTGTTTGGCATAAAGTTGACGTTCCTTTTGGTTCGATTGCATGAAGTCCACCTTCACGAAATCAGTCAGCGCCAGTAGTGGTTCAAAAGAAGGCTTGTTGATGAAATCATCCAGAGCGATCCGGTATCCGCAGCGTTTGATTTCCTGGCATGCCTTGATAACTTTTTCGTCCGGTTCAACGGTTTCCAGCACCTCGATGACGCATTTGTCTCTGGGCAGAAGAAACACAAGTTGGCTCAGCAATGCAGATCGAGTCATGTTTATGAAGGCTAACCGGTCCGAGACCAGTTTTTCCAGTCCCATAATAAAAAGACTGTTGTCAATGAGTTTTGACGTAGCCATGTCCGGATCGACATTTGGGAAGAAATTTTCGGGTCCCGAACGAAAGAGCAGTTCATATCCGTAAACGTGATTGTTTAGATCTAGGATGGGTTGCCGGGCCACATAAATATCCAAAACAGCTCCCTTGGGGATATATCCTTAAAAAATGGATTATTAGATTATGATTATAGTGAATTGGTGTTGATGTCAAGCCCATCCGCACTCCGGATGAAGGCCTGAAACATATTCTGAGATAGTCTGCCTTGAAACCACCAGAAGTTCTGGTCTGAGAACAAGCACTCCGGCAGCTTCATCGGATGGCTTGCCCGTTTCCGCGACAATCTTTTAATCACCGGGCTTTATTTGTGTGTATCCCGATATGTAATTGATCCTCACAGCCCCAAAAGCTGAAAAAATGTTACTTGAAAGGAACGGGACATGTTTTCTGACCGGAAGGTGCCTGCGAAAAAAGAATTCGTTGCCTGGAAACAAGCCTGCATCCATCTGATGACCACAGTTTTTCCAGGGGGGCCGTTTTTGAGGTGCTCAACGTCCATGACACGTCAGACTGAGGTCCTTGCGTGTTCAGGCTGGATGCCCCAATAAAACGACTGGTTGGCAGTGTAAAAAGCTTTGGACGTGGGCCGGATCATGACCTCGGTTTTGGGAACGGTTATAGATAGTATCGCCCGCAGCAGTGTGATCACCCTGCAACGATCCTGGTGATCCAGCTATCAGCCGGCTGTCTGAACAGGATGAAGGCCGCTTGATTTTTTCTTGACAACAGAGACGAAATCTGGTTCCGTATAAAAGACTGACTTTTAAAAGACTGACTTTTATCAGGAGATAGGTTTATGTCTGAATTACTTCAGGAAGCGGTGATCCGAAAGGAACGGGTGTCCGATCAAATCCGGGCCGTGCTGAAGCAGGCGATTCTGGACGGGCATTTCAAACCGGGAGACAAATTCCTCCGGAAGTGGAGATCGCGGCCAAATACCGGGTGAGCAAATCATCGGCCAGGGAAGCACTTCGGGAAATGGAGGCCGAAGGCCTGATTCAGAAGAAAAGGGGGGTGTTCGGCGGCAGTTTTGTGGCAGCCCCGGGGCCGGAAAAGATCATGGATGTGATCACCAATGCCTATCTGTTCGGGGAAGTCACCGCATCGGATTTGGCGGAACTACGTCGGATTCTGGAACCGGGCCTGGCGGCCCTGGCCGCGGATCGACGTACCCAAACGGACCTGGATGCCATGGCCGACTGCATCGAACAGGTGGCCCGGTCCATTGACAAAGGCACCCCGGACCAGACCCTGGCCATCTCTTTTCACACGCTCATTGCCGATGCCTGCCACAACCCGTTTATTTCCGCGCTCATGGCTTCTCTGGTTCACGTGTTCCAACAAGTGCTAGCCAAAATCCCGGACCTGGAAACCGCAAAACAGGACCTGGTGTATAACCGTCTGTTCTATGAATGTATCCGGGATCGCGATAAGGCTCGGGCTGCCCGGGTGATGGCAGATCATTTCGACACCCTGGATGCGATGATCCAAAAAGAGGCAACACTTCAAATTTTTTTGCCTGACAACGAAACAGGCGTTAATAATCAATCCGATCAAACAAGGAAGGATGGAATGTCATGAAAAAACTGATTGCAAGCCTGGTACTGTCCGTCATGTTCTTTGCTTTGGCCCTGCCTGGTATCTGCCTGGCGGCCTGGCCCAAAAAACCCATTATGATCATGATCCCCTGGCCCGCGGGAAATGATCCGTCCACCATGGTGGCTTCGGCCATGGCGCCGCTGATGTCCGAAGAACTGGGAGTTCCGGTGAAAGTAGTGAACAGGCCGGGTGGCGGCGCGGTTCTGGCCACCAACGAGCTGAGAAACAGCCGGCCGGACGGGTACACCATGGGACTGATCTCCATCGGCCCCATGATCACCCAGGTACTGCGGGGCAAAACCCCGTATAAAAATGAGGATCTCAAACCCCTGGGCCTGGTGTGGTCTTCGCCGTTCACCTTGGCATGCCGGGCCGATGCCCCTTACAGCAATCTGGCGGAACTGGCGGAATACGGGAAAACCCATGACCTGAAACTTGCCCACTGGGGCCTGGGGCCGTACCCACCCTGATTGCCATGAACGCAGCCAAAATAGGGGATTTCAGTGGCAGGAAACCGCGTACAAAGAGTTGAACCCCCTGCTGGTGGTCAAAGGGGATGCCGATGTGATCACCTTTTCCCTTCCCGGGATCCGGGATTATGTGGAATCCGGAAAAATGAAAATCCTGGCTTGCATGCTGCCGGATCGACTCGCGGATTATCCTGATGTCCCTACAGTGGCAGAACAGGGATTTGGGGATGCCTATTCCATTTGGTTCGGGGCGTTTGTTCCGGCACAGACCCCGGACGATATCGCCGGTCAGCTCAGCGATACTTTTTTCAAAGTCATGGCCCTGCCCGAGATTCAGAAAGTGATCAAAAATGTGGGGGTGATTCCCCATCCCACCGGACCTGAAGCGGCCAGAAAACAGATGGACAGTGAGCTGGCCAATTTCGGTGCTATCATGAAGGACCTTGGGATCATTGAATGAAGCCCAAAATTCTGAACAGCCGAACCCATGACCTGTTGGGATCGGTACTGGGCAGCGGTGCCCTGATTCTGCTGATTCTGTCTCCCTGGCTGGTGGATACCACAGGGCCGGATCCTTTCTACAAAGGGCCCCTGCTGTTTCCGTTGATTACCCTGGCCTGATCCTGTCCGGGTCCGTGCCGTCACTGGCCCGACTGATCCGGCCCGGGAAGGCCCAATGGTACTTGGACGGCCTGGGCCAGCCCGTTCGGGCGGGAAAAGTGTTGACCTGCCTGGTGCTGTTCTTGGCAGGTCTGATGCTGTTCGGCCTAGAGATATCCACCCTGGCGTTTCTGGCAGCAGGCCTGAAGCTGGTGGGCCAGGACTCCCGGGTCAAGATGGTTCTGGTGCCGCTGCTGGTGACCGTGTTTTTGACAGTGATATTCAAGCAGTTTTTAGGTGTCTGGTTTCCCGAACCCTGGTGATGAGTTTTTTTGCGGAGTTGATTCATGTTTGAGCACATGATGGACGGGTTTTCCGCCGCGTTTTCCCTGGCCAATCTGGCCTCCCTGTTATTGGGGTCGTTTGTGGGGGTGGTGGTGGGAATTCTGCCGGGCCTGGGGCCTATGGTGGGGATGGTGGTGCTTTTGCCCTTCACCTTTTCCTTCACCCCGGACATCGCCCTGTCCCTGCTGCTGGGGGTATTTTGCGGCGGGTATTTCGGAGGGGCCATCCCGGCGGTGCTCCTGCGTACCCCGGGGTGCCGTCTTCCCTGGTCACCAGTTTTGACGGGTATCCCTGACCCAGAAAGGACAGGCCCAGGCGGCGCTTTCCGCAGCCCTATTGGGGTCATTCGGGGCGGGATCATCAGTGTATTGATCCTCATGTTTCTGGCCCCGGTCCTGGCTCACGTGGCAGCCAGTTTCGGACCGCCGGAGTATTTTACCGTGGCCCTGTTCGGGGTGGTTCTGGTGGTGATGGCGTTCCGTTCCCAGCTGGGCCGGGGGATCATGCTTCTGGGCCTGGGGTTCTGGTTTTCCACCGTGGGGATCGACGGCACCACACTGAGCGAGCGCTATGTGTTCGGGACTCTGGCCATGCAGAACGGCCTGGATATCGTGCCCATCTGCCTGGGACTGTTCGGCATCGGCCAGACCCTGATTCTGGTGGAACAGAATATCATGAAAACCGACCATGTACACCTGAGCCGGTCCACCCTGGATTTTTCCCAGCTGTGGCAGGCCCTCAAATACTGGAAAACCCTGATCCGGTCCGGGGTGATCGGCACTTTTGTGGGGCTTTTGCCCGGCACCGGGTCCATCCTGGCCTCGTTTCTGTCCTATGACACGGCCAAGCGGCTGTCTCCTGAAAAGGAGCGGTTCGGCCACGGCACCCCGGAAGGCTGCATTGCCTCGGAAGCCGGCAACAATGCCGTGCCGGCCGGAGCCATGATTCCGCTGCTCACCCTGGGCATTCCCGGGGATGCGCTGAGTGCGGTGCTGCTGGGGGTGTTCACCATCAACGGCATCTATCCCGGGCCGCTGCTGCTGGTCAAAGAGCCCGTGCTGATTTCCACCCTGTATTTTTCCATGCTGCTTATCAACGTGGCGGCCTTTGCCATGCTCATGATCTGGCTGCGGCCTTTTGCCATGATCGTGAAAGTGCCGGGCCGCCTGCTGGCTGTGATTATCATGGTGATATCCCTGGTGGGGATCTATGCGGTGAACACCCGGCTGTTCGACGCCGGGGTGGCCATTGCCATGGGCGTGCTGGGGTATCTGCTGCTGCGGATGGGCTGGCCTGTGGTGACTCTGGTCATGGGAGTGGTGCTCGGAGAGATCATGGAAAACCGGCTGCGTCAGACCCTGAGCCTGGGGGAAGGCAGCCTGACGATCCTGTTCCAGCGGCCCATCTGTGTGATCCTGCTGGTGCTGACCCTGCTCACCATTGCCGTACCCCTGATCCGGGATGCCCGAAAAGCCCGGCAAAACGCCTCGCCATCCTCTTGATACTCTTTATGGCCAGGAAAACCCCGACAAGCAATGACCCTGCAACCTGACAACCGTATAAAAACTACTTAAAGCTTGACACTTAAAACATACCGTTTTTATTAGACAACAAACGCAACGCACTTCTATCGTCAAAGAACATCTGCAAGGAGAACAAAAAATGAGTTATCCCACCATCTATCCCACCGGTGCCACGGTGTACAATCCCGAAAAAGCGTTCAACGGGTATACCCTGTTCCAGGCCAAGGAACTGGGGGCCTGCTGATCGACATGAATGGCGGGGAGGTCAAGCTGTGGCAGGGCCTGCACGGGTTTCCCAACAAACTGCTCAAAGGCGGGTACGTGATCGGGCACACCGGGGAACGCAACACCCGGTACAGCATGCAGGACTACCGGGATCTGATCCAGGTGGACTGGGACGGGAATATCGCCTGGGAATTCAATCAGTATGAATATATCGAAGATCTGGGGGAAGATCCCCAGTGGATGGCCCGGGTCCATCACGATTACCAGCGCCAGGGTAATCCCGTGGGGTATTATGTGCCCGGCATGACCGCTGAATCCAGCGGAGGTAACACCATGATCCTGGGTCACAAAAATTTGGTGTGTCCGAAGATTTCCGACAAGCCGTTGCTGGATGACGTGATCTACGAGATATCCTGGGACGGGGATATTCTATGGGAATGGGTTTGCAGCGAACATTTTGACGAGTTCGGGTTCCGGGAGGATGCCAGGAACATCCTGTGCCGGGATCCTAACATGCGGCCTTGCGGCGGAGGCATGGGGGACTGGATGCACCTGAACAGCATGTCGCTTCTGGGGCCCAACAAATGGTACGACAGCGGGGATCAGCGATTCCATCCGGAAAATATCATTGCTGACGGCCGGGAGACCAACATCATTTTCATTGTCAGCAAACAGACCGGTGAGGTGATGTGGAAGGTGGGGCCTGATTATGACTATACCCCTGAAAGCGGCCTGGGGTGGATTATCGGTCAGCACCATGCACATATGATCCCGAAAGGCCTGCCCGGGGAAGGCAACATCCTGGTGTTTGACAACGGCGGATGGGCCGGATATGGCAGTTGCCATCCGGGCAGTCCCACCGGGACCAAAAACGCGCTGCGCGACTACTCCCGGGTGCTGGAGTTCGATCCGGTTTCCCTTAAGATCGTGTGGCAGTATACACCCCAGGAGGCCGGGCTGGTGCATCCCACGGACAGCAACCGGTTCTACAGCCCGTTCATCAGTTCGGCCCAGCGCCTTCCCAACGGCAACACCCTGATCACCGAAGGCAGCGGCGGTCGGATCATTGAGGTCACCGCCTCCCACGAACTGGTGTGGGAATATATCTCCCTTACTGGGCCGACATTTCAAAATGAACATGGTCTACCGGGCCTACCGGTATCCTTATGACTATGTTCCTCAGGTGGCTCCGCCGGAAGAGACGGCCATCGAACCTCTGGATATCACCACGTTCCGGGTGCCCAATGCACAGCCGAAAGGCGCAAGATCCCGGGTGACAGTGGAAGGGGTGCTGCCGTTCCAGAGTTCTTCCGCCCTGTGCGTGGTTTCAGATACGGACAGTGCGACAGTCAAAGACAAATGATCCGATGAAGCACAAAATTTTTGGATATGAATGGATCCGCATAACTATAGGGATAACGCCCATGACGTATACACTGTTTTCCACCACTGGTTGCATCCGGTGCGGTATTGCCGCCGCTTTCATGGATGAACGCAGCATATCCTATGACAAACCAGATGTGCTTGGCCAGGGAAAGGACGCTTTCAAAGAGTTTTACCGAGATTATCGGAGCGCAGTCACCCGGGGGCCGGACGGGATCGCATTTCCCATCCTGTTCACCGGCGGCACCGTTATCCAGGGACTGGGACCGGTGCTGGCGTTTTTGCAGGCAGGCAATGTCCTGGATCCGTTTGTGACACTGGACCACCCCCCCATGGATGGATCAGCGGGCTGGATCCGTCTGCGAGGCCCATGCCGGATGGTACCGATTTTCTGACGGTGACCCGGTTTCTGAAAAAAAATGGACTGAACATCCAGGTGGACGTCTGCGGGAGAAATCCCCACATACTGAAATCAGTGATTACGGAAAGGCTGTGTGACAAAGTGGTGTTCACCCTCCATGGCCCGGCATCCCGGTACCAAGACCTCACCGGCTGGCCACTGGAGGAACCGGATTTATCGGAAAGCCTGTCTCTGACAACATCGGTGAAAGACTATACCATTCTTCTGCCGGTTCAGCCGGTTTCCACGCCACAGGGGCCGGGGGTATCCATCACTCCGGATGAAGCGGCCCAGGCAGCCGGTCTGGTGGAAAGCGCCACGGGCAGCAAAAAACACCCGTTCTTGATCCAGCCACTGGCACCCGGGGAGGACAGCGGCCTGGTCCCCCTGGCACCACCACAGCTGTTCAAATACCGGACCCTTTGCCGGCGCTTCATGGTGATGGCTGATATATGGAAACCGGCATGATCCCGTCCGACAGCGTATGTGCCGGGCCAGTCATCCTTGTGACCAATATCGCCTGACTTGATAGTAGTAAGACTACGAGCGCGCAAAGATTACAAAGAAACGCTTCCTTCTTGAACCGCTTGATCTTCTTGACAAAACCCCTCTTTCATGTATTCTTTTCTGTAGAACACATCACCTCACCCTCGTGTTTGCTGTCCGGGGATTCGTGTGGAAAATAGTCGGCAAGATTATATTTTATGATGTGAAAGGGTCCAAATGGCGATTCAAATCCGTGATGCCAAGATTGTTCCGCCACAGCTGCCAAGAGAATTACTAAGCCGGCCGCGATTACAAGCATTTGTTCGAAAAAACAAAGACAAGCGGCTGATTCTGATCCAGGGGCAGGCAGCTCAGGGAAAATCCACACTGGCTGCGTCATGCATAAAAACCGTTTTGCCCAGAACCGCCTGGGTCAACCTGGATTCGGATGATTCCAAAGCAGACAGCCTGTTTTCCGGTCTTGTCCATTCTCTGAAATATTCACTGGCATGGCCGGATGTCTCCAACCTGTTGTCCTATCCGGCCATTGACACGGCACCAAGGATACCCCGGTGCCGGTATCGCGAATGGGCAGATGCATTGTTTGAGGGTGTTTCAGGGGTATTGTATATTGTTTTCGACGGCCTGGACCGGTTCAAAGATGAAAACACGTCATTGGATTTGATCCGGGAGTGATAGAACGGGCGCCGCGCATATTCATTTTATTCTATTGTCCCGCGGGATACCCCACTGGAGGTCCAGAGATTCAAGATCTCCCAGGATGCCGCTGTTCTTTGCAACGAAGACCTGGCCTTTAATTTTGAAGAAATTCGTTCTTTTTTAAATCAAATTAAATCATTTGATCTGAATACAGATGCATTGAAATTGATCCATCAGATCACAGAAGGCTGGACAGGTGGATTGATCCTGTTTTCTGAATGCCTGGGCCACCTGCCTGCGGATGACCGCCGCAGTTTTGTTTTTCAGCAGACTCAGAGACCTTTCAGAGAAGCGGTTTTTCAATATTTTTTAGAAGAAGTTCTCCACTCCCTGCCGGATTCCATTTATCAGTTTCTTGTCAGATCCTCTGTGTTTGAAACGATCAAACCCGAACTGGTTGAAAGGGCTTTGAATATTGGAGAGAGTCTGGAATTCCTCCTTGAACTGGCGGAAAAAAATTTGTTTGTCCGTTCCCGCTATGATGCTGAACAAGGGTGGGAATTCCAGTATCATCGATTGTTTAAAGAGTTCCTGCAATCCAGGTTCCAGAGTCAGCTGACAGAGAAGCAAAAGCAAGATATTTATTTGAACAGCGGCGGGGTATTTGAAAAACCGGAGATCACAGCATCGCGATTGACTTTTATATCAGAGCAGGCGCATATGACAAAGCCATCGCCAATATTGAAAAAACCGGGATGCTGCTTCTGGAGAACGGCAGAAATGCGGATCTGACTCACTGGCTTGCCGCACTGCCCGAACCCATGATCGAACAGCGCCCCTGGCTGCTTTATTTCCGGTGTATGACTCAGAGGTTTACCCGTGTCAAAGAAAATTTGAAATGTCTGCCTGACGTAATGGCTGCGTTCAAGGAACAAAACAACATCAAAGGACAGCTCCATTCTTTGTCTGCGATGCTGGAAGCCGTGATTACGTCGGGGCTTGCCTGGGATATTCTGGAAAACAATTTGAATCAGGCGGAAAAACTGTTGGATTCCGTGGCCGTTGACATCTATCCGTATGAAAAAGCGGTCCTTTTGTCTCAATACGGACATGGTCATACGGTGCGTGGAAACCTGCAGACAGGGGTGTCAGCTTTGCAGGAAGCGTTTTTGCTCTCTATGAATTGTAATAGTCACGTTTTGCAGGTGATGATTTCCTGCCATATGGTTGTGAATCTGACAATGCAGAATAAATTTTCCAGGGCACACACATATGTTGAAATCCTGGATAAACGGGTTGAAGGCAGCGCGATGCCTGAATTGCAGATAGTTAATCAGATTACCAGGAGTTTCATGGCTTCTTTCCGGGGAGAAGCATTAAGCGCCCGGCAATTCCTGGATTCTGCCCAGAAGCATGTGAATGACAATGGATTGATTTATTATCTGCCGGTTGTATTGATGTACCGGGTTTTGTATTGTGCGGTCTGTAACAGACACAGTGAAGTGGCTGAAGTGGGGAATCGGCTGGTGAATCTGGCCGACTCCATGGGAAATCCGGCAATGGTTGCATTAACCACTTTTTTCTTGGGATTGAGTGCCTATCGCAGCCACCAGTTCCAACAGGCTGGGCAGATCATGGATCTGGCCGACCGACGCTGTTCTCCCCGGGAAACCAATACACAGATGCAATATTATGCCGGCAAAGTGGTGACATGCCTGATTGCCTTCAACCATGGGAAAATCAGATGTCAGGCCAACGGGCTTCATGAAGCGCTGGAATATTTTAAAAAAGAAGACTGCGTCTGCCTGGTAGCGGAAACACATATGGCCATCTCTCTGATTGAAGAGCGGCAAAAACGATATGATCGGGCAAAAAAAAATCTTTTCCAGGGGTTTGAAATATCGTTACAGGCGGAACAGCGCCATTTTCTGATTTTAAATCGTTCCGACATGATTGCTGTGTGTCTGTCGGCACTGATACTGCCTTCCAGGAAAATACAGCAGCATGCATCATCATTTCTTTGTCTGGAAGTGCTTGATAGGGTCGTTTTTTGAACCGGAAAAAACGGCTGAAAGTCTGGAGAGTCCGGTGAATATCGTCCGATTGTCTGTTCAGACCGGACATACGGCCAAAGGCATTGAACTGATTCTGAATCACGCGCCCATGCTGTGGCATCAAGGCAAATTCCGGATACTGGGGCGGATGATCGCCGCACTGCCCAGAGAAATGGTTGATGCATCATCACAGCTGATTTACTGGCAGGGAATGTGCCATCTCCCGGTTTCACCGGAAATCGCCAGAAAAAGGTTGATGCAGTCGCTGAATATGTTTGAAACCGAATCAGACCCCAATGGCTGTTTTTTGGCTTTGTCCGGGGTACTGGAAGCGGTTTTCTATCAGTTCAATGGATTTCGGGAAACCGATTTTTTATAGAAAAAGCCGCGTCTCTTGAAACACGGTTTGGCCCGATTCAACAACCGGAGGTCGTGTTGAAACTGACAGGCGCCATACTTCATTCTCTGGTTTTTCAAAATCCGGTTTCCTGTCCGGCTCAAAACTGGATCGTGCGGGGATGGCGGACATCTCAGCAAGTCAAAACGGTTTGTCATGCTGCCCCTTTTTTTCTTCCCATGATTCTGCTGCGGATACTTCAGGGCGATCTGTCCGGTGCGGGCCATCTGTTAAAACGGTTTGACACTGCTTCACCTGAAACCATATCGCCACAGCCCTATCTGGTTCTTTTGAATCTGAAATCGTTTCATGCCTGGCTCAGTGGTGATTTTGACGCGGGATTACAAGCGGTTGAAAAGGGACTGGCAGTGGGAAAAGAAGCTGGAATCGATTTGATCTCTTCGGGTTTGCGGGTGCATGGTGCGGCATCTGCCATCGGTGCCGGCCGGTATAAACGGGCCAAAGCACTTTTGGATCAGATCACTCCGGTTCTATGTCATCAGGGGATGTGGATACAGGGGTGGTATCATTATATTTTTGCCTGGCTTGCCCTTGTGACAGGAAATCCGGCATCCTGCCGCCTGCATGCCAGGGCCTGTTTTGAAAAGCTGAATCAAGCCGGGTGTGAGCTGGCACTTGCCTACTGTCATCTGATGATGGCCAAAATGCACCGTGCCGTTGATGAGAAAAAAAGGGCAATCTTTCATTTAGACCGTTCATTGACGTTGTGCCGTAAATATGGTGCTGAGCAATGCCGGTTCATGGCATTGCTGGACCGGGCCTTTATTTTGACAGGCACGGAAGCGGACCAGGCACTTCGGGCCGGAATGCGGTTGGGGAGAGATCAGCAGTATCGATTCGGATTCGCCTGGAATCCAAGGGAGATGGCGTGTCTTTGCGCCAGGGCCTTAAAAAGGGATATTGAGCCGGATTACGTTTGTTCATTGATTACTGCGCATCATCTGATGCGGATGATCCGCCATTGGACATCCGGCAATGGCCATGGTCGGTGTCTCTCTATTGTCTGGGAAGATTCAATGTGATGGTCAATGCCAAAAATATCGGATTCTCCCGCAAAACCCAGTACAAACCCCTGGATATGCTGAAATTCATCATTGCCAGGGGAGGGCGGGACATTCCGGACTATGCTATCCAGGATGCGCTTTGGCCCGACAGCGATGGAGATGTCGCGCACAACGCATTCACCACCACACTTCACCGGCTCCGAAATATGCTGATGACGTCGGATGCATTGATTTATCGGGAGGGACGTGTGTCATGCAATATCCGGATTGTCTGGGCGGATATATGGGAGTTGGAATCTCTTTGTCAATTAATGGAACAACACCTGAGTGAACGTCAGCCCATTGATCAGATAATACCGCTTCTGGATGGTTTGTTCGCATTATACCAAGGCGCTTTTATTCCCGATGACCCGGCGGAATGGGCTATCATGGAGCGGCAGCGTTTCAGGGAGCTGTTCATCGCTGTAATCCAGAAAACAGCCGGGCGATTTGAACAGTGTCAGCAGTGGCAACGGGCTGCCCAATGCTATCGGCGGGCACTGAACCCCGAGCCGTTAACAGAAATATTTTATGAAAATCTCATGCGGGTTTATGCCAAAATGGGAAAATCCAGCGAAGTGCTTCTGGTTTATAAACAATACGAAGCGGTGCTGAGAGCAGAACTGGGTATGTCACCTTCAGCCAGGATCAGAGGATTGTGCTGGGGAATTTGCGGCAAGGCATCTGGCAGTCAGAAACCGTCTTAAGGAGTGTCTTTTAACTGTTTCATATTTAAAATGGGAAAGGTATCAGTGGAGGCGCCCTTTATTTAATAATGGCTCTGATACCTCCCCCATTATCGAAAAACCCTTGCAGTACAGTTGTGTTCCAAAAAGAAAGCGGGCCGTAACCCAGGAGATCGTTGGTTTCCATATCAGTTCCTGGGATACGTTAAATCGACCAAAGCTTTTTCCAAAAACCATCCGTCAGGGTGCGGTTCTCCGGCCGGTTTGATGGTTACCGGATGAGCTGAGTCGAGCCCCGGTTTTTTCACATAAAGCAGATAGCAGTGCGATCTGACCGGGATGACATGGGTGCGTTTTGTAAGAAGCGGTAGTTCTGAGGAAACGTTTCGTAAGAACTTTCCGCCGCGGTCATATTCACAATAAGTGCCGTCAGGATTTTTGATATATCGGTGCATGGTTGCCATGTCGACATAGATATCTTCAGTTGCCTTGTTTTGAGTGAGAGTTTGACCGCATTTTTTTTCTTTTTGGTCAGCGCCCCAGGCGCTGAATGCGGAAAAATAGATGGTTGCCATGCCAAAAACGAAAAAAACGATCCCTTTGTTCATGATCCCCTCCCCGTTGATAATTGATAATTCGCAGACGGTGTCGTTCCGGTTACGCCTGCCAAAAGCATGCGCACTGTGTATTTAAATTTTAAGATATCAGAGAGTGAGTTACAAATAGATTACAGATTCAAAAATATTTTTCAGATTCGGCTTTTTTTCAGATTCTGTCGAGGCCGCGTATTATTTTCCGGGCCGGTTCCGGCCTGGGAAATGGTCTGTTAATGCTTGACAGATGACGTGCAGGCGGGTATCCATGAAACTGAAAAAAACTGGAACTGTCCGTCATGACTATCGTAAAACAGGGAGACCATGAATATAGTGTACACCCCGGATCTATCCACATCTGCCTGCCAGCCCCTTTATATGACTGCCATCGAGGCGGGGTTCCCTTCTCCGGCCGATGATTATATCGAAGGCAGCCTGGATTTGAACCAGCACCTGATCAAACACCCGGCCGCCACCTTTTTGTCAAGGTCAGCGGCAACTCCATGGTCGATGCCGGCATTTTCCCCGGAGATATCCTGATTGTGGACCGGTCCCTGGAGGCGGTGGACAAGAAAATTGTCATTGCGGCAGTGGATGGGGAGCTGACGGTCAAGCGGTTGAGAATCCGGTCCGGCAGACCGGTTCTGGAACCGGAAAACGATCAGTATGATCCTATTAAAATTACCCCTGACATGGCGTTTGAAATCTGGGGTGTGGTGACCAATGTGATCCACAAGGTGTGAGATGAGAGGATGACATGCCGGTATTCGCCCTGGTGGACTGCAACAATTTTTATGTGTCGTGTGAGCGGGTGTTCAATCCCGGGCTGGAAAACCGTCCGGTCATTGTGTTGTCCAATAATGACGGATGTGTCGTGGCCCGGTCCAACGAGGCCAAAGCCTGGGCATCACCATGGGAGTCCCGGTTTCAAGATCCGGCACCTGATCGATCAGTTTGATATCCGGGTGTTTTCATCCAATTACGCGCTGTACGGAGACATGTCCGGCCGGGTGATGCAGACCCTTTCCGCATTTGCCCCGGCATGGAGATCTATTCCATTGACGAGGCATTCCTGAGTCTATACCGGCTTGTCTTCACCGACCTGACCACTTATGGGAGACAGATCCGGCAGACGGTCCGGCAGCATACCGGCATACCGGCGAGCATCGGCATGGGTCTTTCCAAAACCCTGGCCAAGGTGGCGGCCGGGATCGCTAAAAAATCGCAAAAAGCGGACGGTGTCCTGGATCTGACGGATCCGCGGCTCCAGAACCCGGCCCTGGAAAGGACCCCTGTGGAGGATGTGTGGGGGGTCGGCCGGCGGTATGCCCGGTATCTTCAGATGCGGGGTATCCGAACGGCCCGGGATTTCAGAGATGCCGATGTCAGCCGGTTCAAAAAAAGATGGGCATCAACGGGATCCGAATTCAAAAAGAGCTGCTGGGCGAAGCCTGTTATGATCTGGAAGTGGATGCGCTTGAAAAAAAAACCGTCTCCGTATCCCGGTCCTTTAAAACCCCGGTGACTGATTTTGACAGCCTGTCCGAGGCGGTCAGCACCTATATCGTAAGGGGAGCGGAGAAGCTCCGGGCCCAGAGCAGCCATGCTGAGGCCATGACGGTTTACGTCACCACCAACCGTTTAAACCGGAATCTTTTTACTACAAGGCAGATACCACAAGCTTTCCCACGGCCCTGAACCACACCTCTGCCCTGCTTGCCTGCGGCCGGGCCGCCTTGAAGCGGATTTTTCAGAAGGGCCGGGCCTATACCAAGGCCGGTGTGATCTTCTCAGACCTCACCTTAAACGGCATCTATCAGCAAGATCTGTTTGACAATGCGGACCGGTCCCGGGCCGGCCGGGTGATGGAAACCATGGATCGTATCAATTATTTGATGGGCGCCGGCACCGTCACCTATCCCGCCACCGGCATGGGCCGTGACCGGCCCTGGACAACTGCGTTCAATCACCGGTCCCCGGCCTACACCACGGACTGGAACCAGCTGGTGACAGTGAGATCCTGAAATGACAGCCTGGTCGGTATACCTGCTGCGATGTGCGGACAACTCTTTGTACTGCGGGGTCACCACCGATCTGGCGGCCCGTCTGCAAAAGCATAATCAGGGGACTGCATCCCGATATACCCGGTCCCGGCGGCCGGTGACCCTGGCTGCGTTTCGGGACAATCTGGATAAATCAGTGGCGTTTAAACTGGAATATCGGATCAAGCAGCTGCCTGCGGACAGAAAAATCACGGCCTTGAAAACATCGCAGGGATAACCTGCGGTTTTCAAGGCGTTGAGACCAGTTGCCGGCATCTGGTTTGTGAGCATCCATGGGATGGCTGCCTGTTTTTCAAGCATCTTGGCATTCTTCAGACACCACCAGACGCCGGTGGTTTAATCGCCTGATGACCGGGTCGGGACAGATGAAGGTATTTTTAGCGGCTTGCTGTAAATGACCTTGTCGTCCCCGGGGCTGTAGAAATCGGGCAGGGTGGCGGCCTCGATGTAGCCGCAGCGCTCGTAAAAAGCCCGGGTTGGGGCGTATCTGGGCTGGGATGCGGTTTCCACGTAAGCGGTAAGGCCTCCGGCATCCATGATCAGTTGCTCCATCCGGGCCAGCAGGACCTGCCCCAAACCCTTTTTCTGGAATTTCGGGGAGACCGCAATCCAGTAGATGTCATAGCTGGCCAGAGTGCAAGGGATCGGGCCGCAGCAGCCGTATCCGGCAAGCCGGCCGGCCTTTGAGGCCAGGATAAAATAATATCCGCTGGCCGGGCCTTTCTTCAGGCGTTCTTCCACCAACTGGGCCGCGATTTCCACTTCATCCTCCCGGAAGAACCCGGTGGCGGCCACCAGGCCCCGGACCTCTTTCACATCATCAGGCACGGGGTCATACCGGAACTGAATGCCTTTGGGGATGGACCGGGACGATGTGCGATCCCGGGTCGGAGTGAACACAGCCTGGGCCAGGCCTTCAAAAAGTGCCGGGCATTGACGCCCAGATTCCGGGTGTGTAGCCGCCTTCCTGAACCACCAGCAGGGGCCGGCCGGCCGCCCCGATCATCTGCCCGTTTTGAAAAATCTTTGGGGGTCAGAGACCAGGTGCCGGTGGGGTCATGCCGGGCCGTGTCCATGCCCAGGCAGACCACCAGGAAGTCCGGTTCGAAATCCGCCACCCGTGCCAGGGCCCGGGTCAGAGCCGTTCGGAAGGTTTTGCCGTCCACGGCTTCGTCCAGGGGCAGATTGAGATTGAAACCTTCGCCTTCGCCTGTGCCGGTTTCATCTGAAAATCCGGTGAAATAAGGATAGGCAAACGAAGGGTGGCCGTGGATGGATACGGTGAGGATATCTGACCGGTGGTAAAAAATATCCTGCTGCCCGTTGCCGTGGTGATAGTCGATGTCCAGGATGGCCACCCGACCCTGTTCCCGTAGATACCGGGCCGCAATGGCCGCATTGTTGAGATAGCAGAATCCGCCAAACGATCTTTGTTCCGCATGATGCCCCGGAGGCCGCACCAGGGCATAGGCGACTCTCCGGCCTTCCAGCAGGGTGTCGGCTGCCGTGAGTACGGCATCGACTCCGGCCCGGGCCGCAGGCCAGGCGTTTCGGTGGATCGGGGTGAAGGTGTCAATGCAGTAGTAGCCGGGCAGGACCGTGGATTCCTGGGAGGCCGGGTCTTGTTCCGGATGGGAAACACATAGGGATAAAGGGATTTGTCTGCGGCCACCTCTTCACAGGCCCGGGCCAGGTAATCAATGAAATCCGCGTCATGGACCCCGCGGATATGGGTGTCGGTAAAAGACCGGGTTTCAAGCGTTTCAAACAAACCGCTTTTTTTCAGGTGAGACAGGATCCGGGCGATGCGCACCGGGGATTCCACATACCCGCGTTCATGGATATGGTGAATCTCATGATCCTGATTGAGCACCAGGGCGATTTTTTCTGCGGATCCGGCCTGGACGGTCCGGCGGGTTCTGTGGGGCCGCACATGGCAGAAAGGCCTCAGTTTCACCGGATTGTCCCGGATGGAGCCCACCACCTGTGTCACGTATTCAGGTGGGCACAGGTCTTTGTATTTGCGCTCCAAAATGGCCTGCACCACATTTTTTGCATGGGACCGCGTAAGGGGGGTGTCCGTTCCCAGGTCATCATACACCAGGTGCGGCATGCAGGTGTCCTCCGGACTTACCGGGGTCTCATACCCGGTGCCGGCAATAGGCCTGGCCCCGTAGCGCTCATAGAACCGCAGCCGGGCGATGTTGTCCCGGAGCAGGTCGGGGTTGCATTCTCCCGGTGTGTCGGGCAGGCATTCAAAGAACAGCCCGCTGACTTTCAGGGCCGCACACTCGGCTCTGACCCGCTCGTACAGAGTACTGCCCAGTCCGCCCCGCAACGTGTCTCTGGCTGTGGCGATCCAGTCCAGAAAACAGAAATTGATGTCCGGTTCATGCAGGACCATGGCAAATCCCAGCACTTTATGCCGCATGTTTCCGCCACAAACAAAATGGGCCGGAACCGGAGAGTAAACGGATTGCGCAGATGGTCTCCCAGGTGTGCGATGTCCCGTTCGGATACCTCAGGAAACCGTTTTTTCAGGATGGTTTCGACCTGGCGGATCGCATCCTGATTCACCGGGATCACATCATCAAAAATACGTCTTATTCTGAACATAATTGAAAGGACACCATCTGTTGGACCGCGTGGGCGTAAGAAATTCCTGCCCGATCCAGAGCTGCGGCAAATCCGGCATCCGGAGACAGGCAGGGGTTGGTGTTGATTTCCAGGATGAACGGGCGGCCTTCGGTGGTCACCCGGAAATCCACCCGGGCATATCCGGCCAGGTGAAACAGTTGCCAGCATCGGCGGGCCAGGGTTTCCAATTCTTCCAGCAGGGACATCTCCGAGGGAAAGAAGTCAAACCGCCGGGGGGTGTTCTGGTATTCTTTGGAATCCGTTTCCCATTTGGCCCGGAATCCCACCATGCGGGCCGGTCTGCCGGGGTGTCCGGAAACAGGATTTCGGCCGGCGGCAGCACCCGCACGCCGGAACGGTCAGACAGAAGTGACAGATTGAATTCACGGCCGGAAATGAACTGTTCGGCAAAACAGGCCCCGCCTAAATCCGTGGCTCGGGCTTTGAGCAGCCGGGACACGTCCTTTGCCGTTCCGGGCACCAGGTTTTCCGTTTCAAGACCCAAAGACCCGTGTTCCCAAACCGATTTGATGATCCACAGGGAGGCAGAATAATCGGTTTTCAGGGACAACCCGGCGCCGGTATGTCTATCTCCGGTGTGCCCGGTCGCGAAATATTCGAATTCCGCGAATTCGGTTTCAGAATTTTTTGCTCCAGTGATTCCGGTGCCGTCAGATCCGCGACTCCCCGGATCCATGCTTCCGTGCCAGGGCATGTCTAACGGAAACGGATTGATCCAGGCAGGGGTGGGCAGGTTGGCCAGGTACATGCGCTCCTTGGCCATCACCTTGTGAGAGGTGGTGTAAACAGCCTGTGCCGGGCATCCGGTATAGGAAATGCCCAGGGCATCCAGCAGGGCGGGTACCACATGAATCAGGCAACCCCGGTTTTCAAGTGATTCCACCAGGTTGAACACCCCCAGAGGCCGGATATCCTCCAGGGTGTTTTTCAACGCGGCCAGGTTGAGATCGCAGGGCACGGACACAGGACGGTATCCCAGGCCGGTGAGGGCCCGGGATACCGCATCCACCTGAACCAGGACATCGGCCTCGTCCGGCCGGTCCGGGTCGGTTA
>LQAI01000040.1_pt1 | contig 104350 bp, 120 predicted proteins | sample 1535821 | NCBI WGS metagenome assembly LQAI01 (sample SAMN04331586, study PRJNA305678) | bioreactor metagenome | isolation source: bioreactor_5 inoculated with Wadden Sea sediment 1st replicate of a... | place: Germany:Bremen
GTTCATGGCAAACTCCTTTGTTTATATATGCCCGGAATTGAGCAATTGCAGGAATATACACGATTTTGAATTCTTTTTCTGCCGCGATAGCGGCTTCGTTCAACGAACCAAATGAAGCGGATGATACCGCTTATTTGGAAACGTTATGTGTATCACGTGAATCAGAAATTATAATCATATAAAGGATTAACAATATGTCTTTCAATTTCATACTGCTATTTTCAATGACTGTCTTTGTTACCTCAATTATACCAGGTCCAAGTATGTTGCTGGCTTTGACTCATGGTATTCAATTCGGAGCCAAAAGAACCATAGCGTCAGCGATGGGAAATGTAACTGTTACAGTAATTCAAGCATCTGTTTCCGTTGCAGGCTTAGGAACAATATTAATTGCTTCTGAGACTACATTCCAACTCGTTAAATGGGCAGGAGCAGCATATCTTATCTATATGGGGATAAGTATGCTATGTTCATCAAAAATGTCGTTATCATCAAGTGAAGCAACTCACACCAATCAAGGGGGTGCATTGAGAAGAATGTATTTTCAAGCTGCCTTTGTGACCGCAGGGAACCCAAAAGCGATTGTATTTTTACTGCAATCTTTCCTCAATTTATTGATCCCAATGCAGCCTATTTGTCTCAGTTCTGCATACTTATTAGCATTTGCGCTTTCATTGCATTTATATGCTTTATGATTTACGCAATAGGCGGTCAAAAGATCGTCTCTCTATTTTCCGAAGCAACAGTCGGGAAATATATAAAAAGAGTTATTGGTAGTACTTTCATTGGAGCAGGTGTCGGTCTTGCTGCAAGTAACAAATAAAAAACTTAAAACACATAAAAGGCTTTTGCAGCGGAGCGCAAACAGCCGCGGCCGGTGTCCGGGCCAGATATCTGCTGATGGACAGCTGTTTTGCAATGCCCGCGACTATGATGTTCTGGTGGCCCACACCACTATTGTTTTCCTGCGGTATATGTTTTTGGCGTATCAGCATCGTATGGAAACTGATGACAAGACATTTGGAGAATTGTTCTATGCCTGCTGTGATGAGGTTTCCGATATTTCATTTGTTGAATCGTTTTACAGGATAATGACGTTTGCCGACAACCAGTTGAAAAAGCTTGGCAGCTATTGCGAAAAAACAGCGACAGCTTTTTTTGATGCGGCAATAACTACAGCACTGCAATGTTCCGGTTTTTAGAAAAGCGAAAGTTAGCCAGTTGTTGTTAAACCCGAAAGTTGAATTAAAGATAAAGAATTTGAATTATAAGCATCTTTACTATAATGACTGAATATGCAAATCAGAGAAGGACTTATGAGACGAAACTGGAATCAAAAAGGACTCAAATTCAAGATTTTATCAGGATATTCTACAATATTTTGTATTGGTTTAATTTTGGGTGGTCTATTTATCTATTTTCAGGTTAGGAAAACGATTTCTGATAATATCCATCAAGAGTTGTCGAGCACTAACAAGACTATTCTAATGATGGTTAAAACGGCAGGGAATACAGCCGTTCGAAACTATCTGAGGGCAATTAGCGAAAAAAACCAAAGAAAAATATAGAGGCGATTTACAATCAATATAAACTTGGTAGTATAACAGAAGACGAAGCAAAAAATAATGTCAGACAACTAATTTTTTCGCAAACCATTGGATCAACGGGATATATATCACTCATTAACAGCAAAGGCGTACCTGTTGAGCACCCGAATCCGGACGTAAAAGGAAGGGATGATTGGGTGAATCATGATTTTGTAAAAAAGATGGTCAGTCGGAAACACGGTTTTCTGGAATATGAGTGGAAAAATCCAGGAGAAGAAAACTATCGACCTAAAGTTTGCTTTATGAGTTATTTTGCTCCTTGGGACTGGATCATTTCAGCATCCACGTATACGCAGGAATTAAACCAGCTAATCAATGTTAATGATTTCAGGAATGAAATTTTATCCATTCGGTTTGGGAAAAGTGGATATCCTTTTGTCCTAGATGTCAACGGTAATGTGATAATACATCCCAATCTTCAGGGTAACATCCTCAACCTGACAGATAGCGAGGGAACGTATCTGGCTACCGAAATGATTAAAAAGAAGAACGGGAAAATTTTGTATACATGGAAATCACCAGATGATAAAAACAGTCGCGAAAAAATCGCCCTTTTCAACTATTTACCTGAATATAACTGGATTGTAGCGACTTCAGGCTACTTTGATGATTTCTTTCAAATTCTCGACACAATTAAAAATATAATAATTATTGGATGTTTCCTTGTTCTGTTTTCAATGCTTTTAAGTTCTTTGTGGTTAAGCAAGTTGATTACTGATCCATTGAAAAAATTGACGGATTTTGCAATATTGGCTTCCAAGGACCTAACGCGTAGATCAAAACTTGACAGACCCGATGAAATAGGAGCTCTTTCAATCTGTTTAAATAAATTCATGGAAAAACTTGAATCTTCTAATGCCAGTTTAAAAATTCGAAATTAAAAAAAATCTGGAAACGACCGATGCGCTGAGAAAAAGTGAGGCAAAATATAAATCCATACTACGTTACATTGATGAGGGGTATTTCGAAATTGATAAAAACGGCTCATTCACATTTTTTAATGAATCATTTTCTTTGATTTTCAGGTTATTCCAAAAACGAACTGCTCAATAAAATATAGCTTTTTTCGTCGGTAAAAATAAAACAGATGATATTCGTCGTAATTTTGATGACAAAAATAATCTTGAAGCGAAAGGAAAAATATTTGAATGGGCATTATCTAAAAAAGACGGTTCAACTTGTTATGTAGAAACATCTTTGTACACTAAAACGGATGACTCTGGAAAAATAATAGGTAGCAGAGGACTTGTCCGTGATATTACGCAAAGACATCAAACTCAAAAAGCTCTTGCCCTATCCGAGGAATTGTTTTCCAAATGCTTCCATTTCAGCCCTGTAGGTATGGCTCTCTCAAAAATGGATAGCGGAGAATTGCTAAAAGTGAATAGCACATTTTTAGAATATAGCGGTTTAAGCACTGATAAAACGATTGGAAACGATCTTGTTAGTCTCAAGTTCTATAAAAAGAAAAAAAGACAGGGAACGATTGTTAGGTATATTAAAAAAGGATCAAAGGCTTACTAACCAAGAAATTGAGTATAGAAAAGCATCTGGGGAAATTAGAAAAGGTAGACTTTCTGCAGAGATAATAGAAATTCAGGGCGACCTTTGCATATTATCTGCGTTTGAAGATGTTACTGAAGCCAGACAACTTGAAATGAATTTTTTGACCATGGTTGAAAAAGAGCGTCAAAAAATGGCCTTTGATCTTCATGACGATTTATGCCCGCAATTAATAGGAATCAAGGTAATTGCAGGAATTTTTAAAAGGAGGTTATCAGCAAAACCTGATAAACTGGTTGAGGAATTTGAAAAAATAGTGTCGTTGATCCAGGAATCTATAAATAAAACTCGCCTTTTTGCCAGGGGGCTTTGTTCGACAAATATTGCCTCTCAGGGGTTTGAATCCGCTCTTGCTGAATTGTCTCAATATGTAAAAGACATATACAATGTTTCTTGCCACATAGAGGTAGATCAAATCAATAATTTCATAAACACTACCATGGCAACGCATATCTACTATATTATTCACGAGGCGTTACATAATGCCATTAAACATGCAGATGCCAAAAATATATTCATAAAATTCATTGGCATAGGTGAAAAAAGCCTGCTTGAAATTAAAGATGACGGATGCGGTATAAAATCATCCTTAAAAGATAGAGGTATGGGTATGAAAATAATGCAGTATAGATCAAAAATAATTGATGCTTCATTCACAGTTGAAAAAAGATCCTGTGGCGGAACAAAAGTTTTGCTTGAAATAGATAATTAAAATGATTTTTATTGGATAACTATGAAATGGGTGCAAAACAAAAAATAATGGTTGTAGAGGACCATCCAATCTTTCGAATGGGGGTTTGTGAACTTATAAACCAAGAAGATTCATTGGAAGTTTGTGGATGGGCGGAAACAGTAACTGAATCAATGAACTTAATTGAACAAGTTAACCCCGATTTGATTGTTCTGGACCTTACCCTTAAAACAGGCAGTGGTATGGAACTTTTAGATTTACTTCGAAAAGATAATATTAATATCCCGGTTCTGGTGCTCTCCATGCACGAAGAATCTTTTCATGCTGAACGATGTCTTAAAGCCGGAGCAAAAGGCTATGTAATGAAGCATGAAGCGGAAGACAGGGTCATAAAAGCAATCAAGCTTCTTCTTAAAGGACAAAAGTATATCAGCCCTAAACTGACTGAACAATTCCTTGATCAATTTGTGCATAACAGACAAATTGAAAAAAAGGATACCAGGTAGAAAGATTGAGCAACCGTGAGCTTGAAATTTTCCAGTTGATAGGGGGGGACTTACATCTACTCAAATTGCAGATAGATTGAATTTGAGCAAAAAGACTATCAGTACTCATCGTGAAAACATAAAAAACAAATTAGGAATGAAAACCGGAAGTGAGATGGTACGGTTTGCTGTATTGTGGGTTGAATCAGATCTATTTTCGACACCTGACTCGCAAGGCTAACGATCTAACTTGGTAAAGTTGCGCTTGATATTTACTTTTAACTATTTTTAATTTTTTAGTTTTCACAAAATGATTTTTAAATTTCAGACAACCAAATTTAGTTTAAAAATTTTCGTAGTTGTTTTTGCATTCTGTAACACTTTAATTGCAAACATTATAAACGCTTTTTCATTCATCGAATTTTCATGAAAATCGACATAGCCTTTAATAGAAGTCAACTGATGAAATTTGTGTTCATCGGTATGATGAGAATGTTCAACTTTACCATTTAGATTCGGGTTGTTTTGGCTTTATACTGATTTGACAAAATCTCAGAACATCCGCGGCTTATAAAACTGGACTTTGATTTTTTTTATAACAAATCTTTTACGGTAATCTGTTAATAAGTTTGCCTAATAAACACCTTCCAAAACTCCAATAAACATCAGTGTTAAGGATCCAAATGTTGGGGTATCGTTATAGGCATCAAGAAATTAAATGCTGACCAGGGTTATCATTTTTTTATCTTTTTTCTTCCAGTAATACATTTTCAAACTGAATAAATTATAGGGGGTTTCCCTATTTTTTTTAAGGACTTTTCACGATTTTTTTGCTGACGAGTCCGATATCTTTTTCAGTTCGGTTAGCTAAGATTAAGTGGGCCTAAATATTGTTTATATCCAAGGAAAATCAATTAATCTTAGGAGAAATTCGATGAAAAAACAATTAGCAATCGCTGTATTAATCTTAAACCTGGTAGCAGTTACATTCTTTTCAGCTCATGCTGCAGAAAAAAAGATCTTGCTTAAAACTCCTTTAGTTATGCCAACGGCTCTACCTGTGGTTGGAACCACTGTACCCCAGTTTGCTGAAGAGCTTAAAGCTGCCAGTGGTGGAAGCGTTCAGGTAAAAATCTATGAACCTGGCAAGCTGATCCCGCCTTTTGAGGTACTCAGTGCTGTTTCCAAAGGTTCGGTAAATGCCGGAATAACAATTTCGGCATATTGGCAGGGTAAATTACCGGCAGCATCATTGTTCACAGCAGTCCCATTCGGTCCAGAAGCAGATGAATTTCTGGCATGGTTGTACCATGGGAATGGGCTTAAGCTTTATCAGGAAATGTATGACAATGGCGGCTACAATGTAAAAGTAATGCCGTTTGGGATCGTTCCCCCGGAAACAGCAGGGTGGTTTACCAAAGAAATAAATTCACCTGAGGATTTAAAGGGTTTGAAAGTGAGATTCATGGGATATGGCGGAAAAGTTCTGCAAAAGCTTGGTGTTGCTGTCTCGCTGCTCCCCGCAGGAGAAATTTTCCAGGCCCTTGAAAAAGGTGTAATTGATGGTGCTGAATTCTCAAATCCATCAATCGATAAAGTGTTGGGATTTTATAAAATTGCAAAATACAACTATTTCCCCGGTTGGCATCAACAGGCAAGTGTATTTGAGTTGCTGATAAACAAGGATGAATGGAATGCGATGTCCGATTCCCAGCGTGCCATAATTGAGATGGCTGCTAAATCCAATGTTACACGCTGTATTGCTGAAAGTGAAGCAATTCAAGGAAAAATCATTCGTGCCAATGTTGAAGAGCGTGGTGTTAAAACCATGTACTGGTCCGACGAAATGCTCGACTTATTCAAAAAGTCATGGGATGAAGTTGTTGTCGAACTTTCCAATGAAAGCCCTGAATTTAAAAGAATATGGGATGATTTAAGTGCATTCCGCGCCGACTACGCCTATTGGAAAAAACTGGGCTTTTTACCAAGGGAAAAATAAAAAGGCAATTTCAAGGAATAGATCATGATGAACACTGACAAGGAACAACAAAGCCTTTTTGGCAAACTGGACTCAGTCCTGGTGGGTGTCGGGAATGCAGTATCATGGCTTATTGCGGTACTTATTATCACGATATCGATTCAAGTGGTGCTGCGATATTTGTTCAAGCAAAGCTATACGGCTCTTGAAGAAATTCAATGGCATTTTTTTGCGGTTATTGTGATGATCGGAGTGGTCTATTCTTTTGCCAAAGATTCCCACATCCGACTTGATATTTTACATTCAAAATTTTCTACGAAAAACAAGGAAATCGTCGAAATTATCGGTATTATTTTTATGCTCTGGCCCATGATTTATGTGTTTTTCATACACAGCCTGTCTTTTGTGGCTGAGTCGTTCAGAGTGGGCGAGCGATCCATGGCGCCCATGGGCCTCGGATACCGATGGGCCATAAAATCCATTATCCCCTTTGCCTTTTTCCTATTATTTTTGGGATCGTTATCCCGTCTGAAAAAGGCAATTGGCCTTGTTATTAAAAGGAATACCGCAAATGGATCTTAACGGTATACTTGTCCTATGTATGATGCTCACCTTTATCAGCCTTCTGTTTACAGGCTATCCGATTGCTTTCATCCTGGGTGGTGTAGCCATGCTTTTTACTTTTATCGGCTATCTGTCGGACATGTATCTGGGCAGTATAACCGGTCTTGATTTTATGACTGTGGGTATGGTCGTAAACAGGTTGTATAAAGTATTGTACAATTGGATATTGATTGCGCTGCCTCTTTTCATCTTCATGGGATTGATGCTTGATAGATCAGGTATTGCAGAAAAAATGATGATCGCCATGCAGAAAATGTTCGGGCGCATCAGAGGAGGCCTTGCAGTAACCGTCACCATTATAGGTGTCCTGCTTGCAGCGGCCACCGGGATTATCGGAGCCTCTGTGGTGCTTCTAGGGCTGCTCAGCCTTCCTGCCATGCTCAAACAGGATTATGCAAAACCCCTGGCTGTCGGAACAATCTGTGCATCGGGAACTCTGGGGATTCTTATCCCTCCAAGTATTATGCTTGTGATGATGGCAGATCAGCTAGGCCTGTCAGTCGGTGACCTTTTCATGGGGCTTTGTTTCCGGGAATTTTGCTCGGTATTCTCTATGCTGTATATATTATTTTTTACGGATTTGTTTTTCCCGACAATGCCCCCTGGCAGCTGACCAGCAAACCTTAAATTTTAAAATTGTCTGGGAAGTATTTGTTACGATTCTGCCAACAGCCTCACTAATTCTCCTTGTATTGGGAACTATCTTCTTCGGTATTGCAACCCCGACTGAGGCAAGTGGAATAGGCGCCGTCGGTGCCACAATTCTTGCCGTTATGAATAGAAAACTGAATTTTAAAGCATTTAGGGAGGTGCTTCTCGATACCCTGAACACAACCGGTTATATTTTTGGAATCATTGTGGGTGCCACCTGTTTTGCACTTGTTTTAAGAGAACTTGGCGGGGATGAATTTATCTCAGGCTTTTTACCGGCCTTCCCTTTGGACCGTACGGAATCGTTGCAGTTATATTGGGGTTGGTTTTTTTACTGGGTTTTTTTCTGGACTGGATCGAAATCACATTAATCATTTTACCGATTCTTTCTCCCGTTATAGCTAAAGTGGGATTCGAGATCAATGGTTTTGGGGTCGTCGATAATCCTGAATTGGTATGGTTTGCCGTTCTGGTTGCCATCAGTTTGCAGACTTCATTTTTAACCCCGCCCGTAGGATTTGCCATTTTTTTATCTTAAGGGGGTTGCACCGCCCGAAATTAAACTTCTGGATATTTATAGAGGTGTAATACCATTTATCATTCTTCAATTAATCGGATTGGGAATTGTTATGTTCTGGCCGGATCTTGTGACATGGCTGCCATCTATCGCATACAAATAAAAAAATATTTTATAATGAAAAAAAGGAAATATTATGAAGGTTTTAATAACTGGTGGGACCGGTTTTACAGGGGCCCAAACAGCACGGATACTGTTAAATGAGGGCAAAGATACACCTGTACTTTTCGACCTGAATCCTTCCGCCAAGCTTCTGGACGACATTAAAGATGATATAGAAATTATCCAGGGTGATCTTGGTAATTTCGGCCATGTGTTGGATGTCGTCAAAAAAGTCAAACCTGAAGTTATCTACCATCTGGGGGGAATGCTTTCCATATCTTCAGATGCCAATCCGGCAGCAGCAATTTCTGCCAATGCATTCGGAACCTATCATATCCTGGAAGCGGCAAAGCTTTTTGAGGTCCGGCAGGTATTATTTTCTAGTACCATCGGTACTTATGGGTATGATATCCAGGAAGATGTCATCAATGATCATACCCTGCAGCGCCCGGTATTGTTTTATGGGGCTACCAAAGTCTTTTGCGAACATATGGGCTTTTCTATAAAAAAAATATGGCCTTGATTTCAGGTGTATCCGTTATCCTTCCCTGGTTGGCCCCGGGGTAAAAGCACCTGGTGTGGCGCAATACACCTCCTGGACCATTGAGGAAAGTTTTAAAGGTAATGCCTTTACCATTAATCTGAATCCGGAAACAAGAATGCCTATCATATACTATAAAGATGCAGCCCGGGCCATTGTCAAACTTGGAAAGGCACCGGTTAAAAATATTAAAACTGTAAATTATCTTATTGATGGATTTAAACCCGTCCCAACCGCCATGGAATTATCGCAGGCTGTAAAAGCAAAAATTCCCGATGCACTCATAAACTTTAAACCGGATATTGAACTGCAAAAGATTGTGGACAGACTCATTCTTCCTTTGGATGACTCTAATGCGAAAAAGAATGGGCATGGGACCCGTCATATAACCAGGAAAAATAGTTGATGATTTTATTCGGGAATTGGATCGGCATCCTGAACGTTATATCTAAGAAAATATCGGTCAATGTCTGAGGCGTTGCTGAGATTTGTCTTAATCGAGGTGTAAAATAAGGTCAAAAAAATGAAAACTATTGGTTTATCGGAGCAGGAAGTATCGGTGCTCCAATGGCAACTCGTCTGCTTAATTCCGGTTTTGATATTACAGTGTGTGATTTAAATGAAAAGGTTTTAAATGATTTCCAGAAATTAGGAGCAAACACGACTTCTGAGCCGGCCGTATGTGCGGATCACGATATGGTAATTATTATTGTTGCCACGGATGAGCAGGTAAAAAATTGCCTGCTGGGTGAAAGCGGGGTCATAAATGCGGTCAATACCGAAAGTCCTCCATTGTTAGCGGTCATGAGTACCGTGCTGCCTGAAACCATTTATGGAGTAGAACCTTATTGTACAGAAAAAAGTATTCGATTGGTAGATGCTCCGGTAAGTGGTTTTCCAACCAAAGCCAGAGAAGGAACATTAAGTATTTTAGCCGGTGGAGAAGCTTCAGATGTTGAGAATATGAAACCTGCATTTGAAGTCCTTGCCGGTAATATCTACCATATCGGTGCATTGGGGACAGGGTCGATTACCAAGATACTGAACAATATGCTTGGTGTTACAAATATGTTTCTCCATGCCGAGGCAATATCTATAGCACTTAAATATGATATGGACCCAGTTGAGCTTGGTAATATTATGGAAATGAGTTCCGGTAGAAATTTTATGAGTGCTGATTGGAGTAGAAGTCTTGAAATATACAAATTGTTTTCGAAAAACAAGGAGATGTCAAAAGTTGTTTTGGATTTGAGTAGAAAAGATCTTGAACACGCCAGCGCTCTTTCTGAGAATACAAAACAGGATAATCTCCTGCTCGAGTACCTTGTTAAGGCATTAAATGTAATCTCATACGACAGGCTTATTAAAAATGGCAGTCATTAGGAGTCTGACGCAGTAAAAAATATGTCTGCGATGGAGATTACCGTTCGAAAGAGTTTTTCTCAACAGAGAATGAGAGTGATCTCTATAAATCCAGGATTTACAATTGAGAATGTGCAGGAAAACTGTGGTTCTGAATTGTTGATTGCCCCGGAAATAAAAGAGACACAAGAACCAACAGAAAAAGAATAAACTATACTTCGTGAAGAGGTAGATCATCATTATATCATAGGAAGATAAAACAATTATTTGAAAGGGATTTTTATGAATGGCAAAATAATCATAACTGCAGCAATCACAGGTTCTGTTCATATACCAACGATGAGCAAATATCTGCCCATAACACCGGATCAAATCGTTGAGGACGCTGTCCGGGCATGGGATGCCGGGGCGGCTATTGCGCATATACATGTCAGAAATCCGGAAAACGGTTATCCTTCAGCGGATCCGGATCTATTCGTGGAGGTTCACCAAAAATAAAAGCCAGATGCAATATGATCCTGCTCCCAACAACAGGTGGCGGTATGAATCAGACCACGGAAGAAAAATTAATTCCAATAAAAAAACTAGAGCCGGAAATGTGCTCCTTTGACCCAGCTCCTTTTAACTTCGGTATCTTTCAAATTGCAGGAAGATTTGAAAAATACAAATACGATTGGGAACCAGAATATTTAGAGTTGTGCAAAAATGTTACATTTCGCCCCACATTCAGGGATGATGAGATTTATGGACAAACTTTTTGGATATAGATACTAAGCCGGAACTCGAAATCTATGAGCTGGGCCATATTTCATATGTAAAATGGTTGCTAGAAGAAAATTTATTGAAAGCCCCTGTTCACCTTCAGTTTGTATTCGGACCGATGGTGGGTTGGATGAAGCCATCAGTCAAACACCTCGTTTTAATTCATGATGAGGCAAAAGAGGTTCTTGGAGCAGAAAATTTTACATGGTCGGTGGCAGCTGGAGGACGGTTTCAGATTCCTATTACGACTACAGCTATGGCAATGGGTGCCCAAAATGTAAGAGTGGGTCTTGAGGATTCGGTATATGCCGGTAAAGGTATTATGGCAAAATCCAGTGCTGATCAAGTCGAGATGATTAAACGTATTGCTGCAGAAATGAGCCTCAAACCTGCTACGTCCGATGAGGCACGGGAAATATTAAAGCTCAAAGGATTAGACAAGGTTGCATTTTGAGCAAACAACGTCTTACACTATTTTAGGGGAAGATTTAATAAAAGAGAGTAATTGAAATGAACAAGAATATCCTTTTTGCGTCAGACCTTTCAAAAAAATGAAATTGGTATTTGAGCATGCTGCAAATCTGAGTGTTGCTCATAAAACAAAACCAATCCTACTTGGTGTTATGGAAAGTGGACAATCTGAAAAGATAGCAAGTGTAGATTCCTATGTACCAATCTCCTAAAAATCTCATGTTTTGTTACCTGACGAGTCACAGGATGCAAAAAGCCGGAAGAGCTTTCACTCTCCCGGCTTTTTGCATGTAGACAGCAGTCTACCGCACTGAGTTATCCCCGGCGCCGGAGTCCCCTCGTGAGCGCTTCCGTTTCACTCAGATTCGTTGAACCAGTCCGAGTTGTAGAAGATCTCGGCTGTTACGTTTTTCGCATTGTGGTAATATGCTTCTTCCAAAGGCGATGGTGGCAGCATTCATAACCCCTCTTCTATTACCCCGGGTGTAACCGGTGATCAATTCAATCGCCTCCTGTTCAAACAGGTCTGCTGGAGCCTGCGCATTCTTCAGGCGATTGAGAATGAACTATCTTGTCTCATGTTCATTCATCAGATTTATTTTCATAACGCCGGTAAGGCGGGAACGGATCGGAGACATGGTGTGCAATTCAAGCTGCCTGGTAAAATTCTCGTCTCCCACAAGGATAAGAGAGGAGGCAACTTTTTGTATTGCTGTCAATCTTCATTCTTGAAAAGCCAAGGCTTTGAAAAAATAGAAAAATCAAAAATTTGAAAAAGCGGAACTCAAAATCCTCCGGGCTTCATGCCCTTGCGAGTTCGAGTCTCGCCTCCGGCACCAGAAATATAAAGACTTTCAGCAGCACACTTTTCGAACTCAATAGTCGTAAAGCTCACGATACTGATGAAAAGACTTAACGTCATCTAATTTTTTTCAGCACGAAACCTACATTTCTGCCCGGATGCCAGGAGGCGCCTGTTCTGACTGCAGACCGCGAATCGTCGCTATCCCTTTAGCCAGACTTGACAGTGGATTTAAACTGCTGTTTGAAGCCATGGTGGTACACCGGCCAAGCAAATGCCTGTCAAAATATTGGCGACGTTGGTGAGTATGATACGCAGTTATGACGGATTCTGCACGATTATACCCAAGAGGGATATAAGAATGCCAATCATAGCTATGTCAAACATGTGTCGGACTTGATGAGATCTCCCGAGAACGTGGATACAACTATGTCATTTTGTTTGTAGACATGGATAGCACCTATGTACTGAAGGCCACAGAGGGCAAAGGTGCGGGTGATGGGTTACACAACGGTGAAAAACTATTACGCCATGATTCACCTGGTCGCTGGGAAACTTAATTTCAATTTGCCTCAATGAATTATGGTATGAGTCCGGGGATACATCCTGGGCCACCCCGTGCAAAAAATGGCTGATAATCCCGTATCGCCAAAGAGCCAGTCAACGATCCGGGAAAAGCAGGGACAGTATTAAAGAATGATATCTGCTGTAACGTCCCCATTTTGTGAAATGGATTTGATTGCTGCAGCGGGCGCAGCGGATATAGTTCGAGCATTTTTTTCGTGTTGAATTTGGCGGAAAGGTTATTAATGATTTCCAGGTCGGGGCCATGCGCTGTTTTCTTCTGTAATTTTTAATTCGCTAAGAGGCGATAGCACATATCCCCCTCTATCCCTCCAAAGGGGAAGGAGAGTGAGAGGCGCGGGGCGATCCCTGCCATCTTACGATAAACTACCGGAAAATTCTTGTCTTTGGATACCTGTTTTTCCCGGTTAGGTATAGAATTGTGGACTTTCAGGTAAAAAAACAGGCTTTTCTACACATATTGGCTCTTGAAAATTCTTTCATCCTTTGTTATAATGAATGTTTATCCTTTGTTAAAATTTGATCGGTAAATATGAAGGTCGGCGAAACGGTGAATGAACATCATGTTAGCGGGTAAGAGGCGGTCGAGGCAAAGGCTCCTTCTGGATGTGGTACCCGGCTTGACGTGTCATTGAATCCGAACAGTTAAGACGTCGCGGATTGATCATAACTTTTTGGGAGGGAGCGTCTCAGATTTCAAACAAGATAAAAGGAAATCATCGGAATGATACTCATCACTTCGGTATCGAAGATGGCACAGTATGTGCATTGAGAATCAGCCTACGCGGCAGGGTGATCCCGGTCTTGGGCGTTTGCGAAATCGGCCCATTGGTGGAATACGCCTGGCGAGGAAAGGGGCCAGATTGGACAGCCCCTGAATATTCATGGTCCGAAAGAACCGGAAACACGCATAATTAAGGAGGTATAAAATGTTCAAGGATTTAAAAGTAGGAACCAAAATTTCGGGTGGATTTGCCGTTGGATTGATTTTGACGGCGGTTATCGGTCTTGTGGCCATTTATTATATGGCCGATGTGGGGGGAATCGTGAAACAGCTGGCCACTCAGGAAATACCGGAAACTTCGGCGGTTGTGGAGACCGAGCGGGCCATGTGGCAGACCCATGTGTTATCCTATGAGTTCGACATCAAGCTGAACGAAGAGAGTAAACAAGAATGGTTTGACCAGCGGGAACAAGTCGGCAAGGCCGCCGATAAAATTATACCCATCGCAACGGCTTTGAACCATGCGGAAACGGTGCAGGCGGCAAATGACGTCAAGGCGAAACTCAAGGAATACGCCGGTATCGGAAAAGAATATGCGGCCATGGCCATGGCCAACAAGGAACTGGAAAAACAGCTGGGCGAGGATGCGTCGGTCATCGAGAAACAATGGATTGACTATATCGATAGCCAGAACGAAAAACTCAAGAAAGCTATCGGTCAAATGGATTTGGACGAAGTCGCCAGTCGTGTTGACAAGCTCGAGATCGCCAACGACGCCATCGATCTTTTCAATACCGCTCTGAGAAACCAATACCTTTATCAGATAGATTTGCATAAGGAAAACGCCGACAGACTCTACGAAGCAATGAAAGAGCTGGCGGCTGTCGCAAAAGATATTGCGGACCGGTCCACGGATCCCGCGGATAAAGAGCGGGCCGATACAGCTGTCACCCATGGCGACAGCTATTTGCAGCATATGGATCAGTGGATCAGCAACAAGGAAAAACAAAAGGAACTGTTGGAACAGTCAGACGCAGCAGCCACGTGGATCGTGAGCCTGACTTCCAAAACCGCAGTGCAGGCGGACAAGGACGCCTATGACATTGGCATTGCGGCCGTGGATTTGGTGCACAAGGTAAAACTGCTTCTGATCGCGTTGCTGATCGGCACCATCCTGATCGGTTCCACATTGGCTTTTTCATCACCCGGGGGATTACCAAACCCATCAACCGAATCATCGAAAACTTAAGCGATGGTGCGGACCAGGTGACTTCAGCCGCGTCCCAGGTATCGGCTGCCAGCCAGTCTCTAGCTGAAGGGGCTTCGGAACAGGCCGCGTCCCTGGAGGAAACGTCCGCCTCCCTCGAAGAGATTGCCTCCATGACGAAACAGAACGCCGACCATTCCAACCAGGCGGACGGGCTTATGCAGGAAGCTAACGAAGGTGTGGGCAAGGCCAATGGTTCCATGAACCGGCTGACCCAGTCCATGGGAGAGATTTCAAAGGCCAGCGAGGAAACTTCCAAAATTATCAAAACCATCGACGAGATCGCCTTTCAAACCAATCTCCTGGCCCTGAACGCGGCGGTGGAGGCGGCCCGTGCCGGTGAGGCGGGAGCTGGATTCGCCGTGGTGGCGGACGAGGTGCGGAACTTGGCCATGCGGGCTGCAGATGCCGCCAAGGATACCTCGGCGCTCATTGAAGGGACGGTGAAGAAGATCAGGGACGGATCGGAACTGGTAGCCACGACCAACGAAGATTTCAACCGGGTGGCGGAAAGCACTGGCAAGGTGGGGGAACTGGTGGGTGAAATCGCTGCCGCCTCCAGGGAACAGGCCCAGGGACTTGATCAAGTGAATACGGCTGTAGCCGAAATGGACAAGGTGGTCCAGCAGAATGCCTCAAGCTCCGAGGAATCGGCCAGCGCATCGGAAGAGATGAACGCCCAGGCCGAGCAGATGAAGGAGATGGTGATGGAGCTGGTGTGCCTTGTGGGGGGAAGCGTAAAACACGGGGGCATGTCTCATGCCACTTATCAGTATGAATCCCAAAAGAGACTCCCGGCCCTGGCCCTGAAACGGAATGAAGATCCGATGACGGTTCGGAAGGGCAAAGAAATAAGACCCGAACAGGTGATTCCCATGGATGATGACGATTTTAGGGATTTTTAAATAGGATACCGGGAAAGGAGATCCGTTTTAGTGTCAACGTTAAAGAAAATTCATCAGAAAATTGCATACCCGGTATCAAAGGTCTGTCACCCTCAAAGGGATCATAAAGCGAGGGCTCAGAACAATACCGTGGTTTTGAATTTTCCAAACTAAAGTTTTTATACCTTTCAGGACCGTTTCCCGGGCCCGGGGGATGTGGCAGGTGATCTCGTCAATGCCCGGGGCCGGGGTGGGGGAGGAAGTCTGACCGGTTCCAGCAGCGGGTCCCTCATCGACACCCCCCGGAGCGGTATATTGTTGCGGGCGGTGAGCAGCCGGACGATTTCCAGCTGCTCGATCAAAGGAAACACGATCACCAGGTCGCATCCGGTCTGGATCTCCGGGGGCTGGCCCATGACCCGGATATCCCATCCGCTGTTTTTGAGCAGTCTTTCCGCCTGGATCACCTCGCTGGTATGTTCAAACGCCAGGATACCCTGATCCGCTTGAAACGCCCCTTTTCTCCACCCAGACGCTTTCCTGTCTGCTACCGGATCCATGGGGCGGTTTTTCTTGAAATAATTGAATAACGTTCTCACACGGTGACCGATGGGATTTTAATAATCAGATGATATTCGTCTCCGGACTGCCGGATATCCGTGACACGGCAATTTTAACTTTCAGTGGCCAGGGACACGGCTTCCTTGGATGCCCCGGTATCCACCATCGCTTCAAACTGTTTTTCGTCCGACGACTTGACTGCCTTCAGGAACATGAGTACGGCCTGGGTACAGGGATCAGGGGTCACATCAATCGCCTGTTTTAAAAAGATACCACAAAAACCGGGATAAAAACCATTTCAGCATCAAGATTTTGAAAGCACTGCCAGTTTAATCTTTTCTGCAATCCGGTTGTGTGATATCAGTAACCGGATAAAACAACGGAATTTTTAGATAGGTATTTATATTTTTAATCAGATATTGTAATATTCACAAATTTGAATAAAAAGAGAGCCACGTTCAGCATAAAGCCAAGGTTAAGGAGGGAGACAGAATGGATGATCGGTTGAGTGAGATACTTTCACCCTACAGGGGAAAACGGGATGCGCTGATTCCGATTCTACAGAAAGTACAGGCGGAACTCGGATACCTGCCGGATGAAGCCATGCGTGAAATCGCCAGAACAACGGGGCTGCCTGAAAGCAGAGTGTTTGCCGTGGCATCTTTTTATGCCCAGTTCCGGTTCACTCCTAGAGGCAAACATTCTTTCATGGTATGTCGCGGAACCGCCTGCCATGTCCGGGGTGCGGAAAAAATTCTGGAAGAAGTGGAACGTGCATTGAATATTGCGGAAGGTGAAACCACCGAAGACCAGGAATACACTTTGGAAACCGTGGCTTGTATCGGCTGCTGCGCTTGGCACCCTGTGTGATGATCGATGAGGATGTGGAAGCCAAGCTGACCCCCAAAATGGTTTCGGAAATAATCGACAGGAGGAAAGCAAAATGACGTTTGCTGACATACAGGAACAGGCCAAAAAGAGTGGGATGAGCTGCTGAACGGCCAGGTCCCTCAAATTGCCATCGGCACCGCCACCTGCGGCAGATCCGCCGGAGCCATGGCCGTGGTCAAGGCATTCGAGGATGAACTGGCCCAGAAAAAGGTAACGGCCAGCGTTCGTGAAGTCGGGTGTATCGGTCCCTGCTATGCCGAACCGCTGGTGAACATCGACAAACCCGGCAAACCCACGATCTGCTATAAAAACGTCACCCCTGAAATGGTGACCGAAATCGTTGATTCCTACATCAAAGGCGACGACCCGCTGCCCCAGTACACGCTGGGCACATTCGGGCAGGGAGAGATCAAAGGCGTGACCAGAATTCTGGATACCCCATCCTTCAAGCCCCAGGAAAGGCGGGTATTTCGCCTCTGCGGCATCATCGACCCCACCAACATCAATCACTACATCGCCAATCAGGGATATGAGGGCTTCACAAGGCCTTAACCTCCATGACCCAACAGGAAGTGGTGGACGTCATGAAGGCATCCGGCCTCCGAGGACGCGGCGGCGGGGGATTTCCCGCTGGCCGGAAATGGGAGGCCGGACTGGCCGCCAAAGGCACCCCCAAATATGTGGTGTGCAACGCCGATGAAGGAGACCCTGGTGCGTTCATGGACCGGGCCGTGATTGAAGGAGACCGCATTCGGTTCTGGAAGGCATGATCATCGCCGGATATACCATCGGCGCGGAAACCGGATTCATCTATGTGCGGGCGGAGTATCCGCTGGCCATCAGACGTCTGGAGAGGGCCATTTCCCAGGCCCACGAAAAGGGGTTCCTGGGGAAAAACATCATGGGCACCGACTTCAATTTTGAAATCAAAATCTTTCCCGGTGCCGGGGCGTTCGTCTGCGGCGAGTCCACGGCACTCACCCTCTCCATTGAAGGCAAACGAGGCATGCCCCGGGTGGCACCCCGGCCGAGAACCACGGAAATCGGGCTGTACGACAAACCCACCCTGCTCAACAACGTGAAATCCTTTTCCTCCGCTCCCATGATCATCACCAAGGGCGCGGAATGGTTTGCCAGTGTCGGCACGGAAAAAGCACAGGAACGGCGATTTTCGCTCTGACCGGCAAGGTGAACAACTGCGGGCTCATCGAAGTGCCCATGGGAATTACGCTCAGGGAAATCATCTATGACATCGGCGGCGGCATCTCGGACGGTGGTACGTTCAAAGCGGTCCAGACCGGAGGTCCTTCAGGCGGCTGCCTGCCGGCATCTCTGCTGGACACCCCCATCGATTATGACTCCTTGGACGAAGCAGGCTCCATCATGGGTTCCGGCGGTATGGTAGTCATGGATGAAAAACCTGTATGGTGGACGTGGCCCGGTATTTCCTGGATTTCACGGTCATCGAATCCTGCGGACAATGCGTGCCCTGTCGGCTGGGGACCAAAGAACTGCTGGAGGTGCTCAAGGAAATCTGCGCCGGAAACGGCAGAAAGGAAGACCTTGATCTCTTGTATGAACTGAGTCTGGCGATCCATGCCGGATCCATCTGCGGTCTGGGTCAGACGGCCGCCAACCCGGTGCTCACCACCCTGCGGTATTTTATGGATGAATATGAAGCCCATATCTTTGAGAAACGCTGCCCGGCCAAAGTTTGCAAATCTTTGATCTCTTTTGTCATTCAAGAAGACAAATGTGTGGGATGTGGCATCTGTGCCAAGTCCTGCCCGGTAAGCGCCATTTCCGGAGAAAAGAAAAAGGTCCATGTCATTGACCAGTCCGTCTGTGTTCAGTGCGGGGTGTGCCAGGAAAAATGTCCGGCCAAGTTCAGTGCCGTGGACTGCGTCTCTCCCAGAATCAAAACCAAAGTGCCAGAAAACGCATAAATGACTTAACGTATTTTTGACACTCTTTGATATTCGGGGCTGGATAAAGCGTGTATCCAGCCCCGAACCTTTTTTAAGATATAAAAAATGAGAAGAGCCCGGCATGTATCATGCCGGGCTCTTCTCATTAAAAGGTCTGGCTCAGAAGTACTACCTGAATGAGCCTATGCCGCGGGTTTGATGTTAATGGCGCACACCTTGAGTTCCGGAATCTTGGCCACCGGATCCAGTTTGGAATTGGTCAGCTTGTTGGCCGCGGCTGGGCAAAGTGAAACGGCATGAAAATAGTGCCATCCATGGCCATGTGGGACACTTTGAGTTTGGCACTGACCTGGCCTCTTCTGGAAGACACCTCCACCAGATCCCCGGAATTCAAACCCAGTTTCTGGCATCATTGTGCGAGATTTCCACAAAACATTCCGGAGAAAGCACATTCAACCCTTCGGTCCGGCCGGTCATGGTCCGGGTATGATAATGGTACAGCACCCGCCCGGTGGTCAAAACATAGGGATAATCCTCATCCGGCAGTTCCGCTGGCGGCTGGTGCTCGATGGCATGGAACAGCCCTTTGCCGCGAGTGAACTGGGTGGTGTGCAGAATCGGGGTGCCGGGATGGCTTTCATCCGGGCAGGGCCAATGGATACCGAGCTTTTCGATGCGGTCCCAGGTGATGCCTCGGTAAGACGGAGTCACCGCACAGATCTCGTCATAAATCTCACGGCTGTTTCCATAGGTCATGTCATAGCCCATGCGTTGAGCGATCTCACAGAAAATTTCCCAGTCCAGTTTTGTTCCTTCCGGGGGTTCCACCGCTTTTCTCACCCGCTGAACCCGACGTTCCGTATTGGAAAAAGTGCCGTCTTTTTCCGCCCAGGAACAGGCCGGCAGGACCACATCCGCCAGGGCCGTGGTTTCGGTTTCAAAAATATCCTGGACCACCAGAAACTCTAGATTGGAAAAGGCTTTTTCCGCATGGTTCAGATCCGGGTCAGACACCATGGGATTCTCCCCCATGATATACAGGGATTTGAATTCACCTGAATGGGCCTTTTCAACCATTTCCGTCACCGGCAGACCGGGTTTGGCAGACATGCCCGCCACACTCCAGGCGGCCTCATACCCTTTTCTGGCATTCTCATTGTTCACCGCCTGGTAAGCGGTGAACACATTGGGGAGCCCGCCCATGTCACAGGCACCCTGGACATTGTTCTGGCCTCTGAGCGGATTGACCCCGCCCCCGGGTTTGCCCAGGTGACCGCACAGCATGGACAGATTGGCCAGGGATTTGACATTGTCCGTGCCGCAGGTGTGCTGGGTAATCCCCATACAGTAGCAGATGGACGCGGCCGGGGCTTCAGCGAATTCCCGGGCCACATCAATGATGTCCTGGGCCGCGATTCCCGTGATCTCCTCGACCTTTTCCGGAGTGTAGGAAGCCACGACTTCCTTGAGGGCCTCAAAATTTTCCGTACGGTCCGCAATAAAGGTCTTGTCGTGCAGGTCTTCCTTGATGATCACATGCATCAGCCCGTTGATCCAGGCGATATCGGTTCCCGGGTTCGGGCGAAGCCACCGGGTGGCATTATTGGCCAGCTTCACAAACCGGGGATCAATCACCACCAGTTTTTTGCCTTTCAGGGCCGCCCGCTTGATGAACGTGGACAAGACCGGATGGTTCTCCGTGGTATTGGATCCGGTGACCAGAATCATGTCCGATGTTTCGATATCAGCGATGGTGTTTGTCATGGCACCGCTTCCAAAAGATGCAGCCAGACCGGCTACAGTGGAGCTGTGTCACAGTCGCGCACAATGGTCGATATTGTTTGTTTTGAGCACGGCCCGGGTGAATTTCTGTACGATGTAATTGTCCTCGTTGGTGGCCCGGGCAGAGGTCAGCACGCCCATGCTGTCCGGCCCGTGCTTCTCCTTGATATCAGTGAATTTTTTTGCCACCAGATCCAGGGCTTCATCCCAGGAAGCCGGCACCTGTTTACCGTCTTTTTTGATCAAAGGCGTGGTCAAGCGGTCCGTCGCCCCGACAAATTCAAATCCATACCGGCCTTTGACACAAAGCATGCCGTTGTTGGGGGGCAGGTTGCGGTCCGCTCCGTCGATTTTAACGATGTGATTGTTCTGGACATGGACATCCATCTGACACCCAACACCGCAAAACGAACAGGTGGTCCGCACGGTGCTGGTGGGAACAAACCGGTCATCCCGGAACGCTTTGGTGGGAATCAGCGCCCCGACCGGGCAGACCTGGACACATTCCCCGCAGAACACGCAGCTGGAATTCATCAACGTCGCCCCGGTCCCGGCAGTGATTTTGCCTTTGTCTCCCCGGAATCCGAAATCAATTGCCTGGTTCACCTGAAGCTCGTTGCAGGCAGCCACACATCTACCGCAAAGAATGCACCGGGACATATCCCTCACAATAAAGGGATTATCCGTTTCAATCGGCACTTTGACCGGTTCTCTGTGACGGCCGCTGACCCGGCCCTTGACTTGGTACCGGTAGGCCAGGGCCTGAAGTTCGCAGTCTCCCCACACCGGACACAATTCCTCTTTCTGATCGTTTTCCATGGCCTCGATCTGGAAATCGGTCCAGGATTCATCAGCGGATGCGCCGATATCACAGTTGTGGTTGCCAGAATCCAGCATCAATCCAATATAAAATCTGCGGTATTCAACAATTTTCGGGGACTCTGTATGAACGATCATGCCGTTTTTGGCCGGGGAACTGCATGAAGACACCAGTTTCTTCCCCCAGGATTCCTCCAGCTCCACAATACAAACACGGCAGGCCCCGGTCGCGCGGGTGCCTTTCAGATGGCAAAGATTGGGGATATCAATATTATTTTCCTGTGCAACGTCCAGAATGGTCTGGCCAGGTCTAAATTGATAGACGTGACCATTGATGGTAATGCTGTTCTGATCCATGGTGAACCCTTCCTTAAATTTTTACTTTCCCGTCATCCCTTGTTTCAGGCAAAAAACAATCTTTTCGGATGTACCACAGTCCCCTGGTGATGTCAACATCCTGGCCATCGATCAGTGCATGATACGGGACTCAGGCCCAATATTCAGTCAGCTCGGCTTTTCCTGCAAAATTATTCTTGACATCCGTGTGTTGAATTTTTAGCCTGATCCATTCCATTCATTGACTGTTGAACAGGAAAACGTAAATGACTGACGCTGAGGCAACAAACACTTTATTCGGTTATCCCCAAAAATTGTCATCCCGGGTGACGGTGCTGGGCAATTACTACATCAATCTGTTCCTGGTTCAAGGAAATAAAAAGACGGCCCTGTTCGAGGCCGGGATTTCCGGGTTGGTGGACACGGTGATCCAGCAGTTGGAACATTTAGAAGTGATGCCGGATTATCTGATCGTCAGCCATCCTCATTCTGATCATATTACCGGACTTTCCGGATTAATGGAGCGATTTTCCGCCGCCCAGGTGGTGACCGGACCCGGGGCAGCGGAATTCATCGCCCATCCCAAGGCAGGGCCTTTAATGATGGCCGAAGATGCGTTCATGTCCAAAGGGCTGGCTGCAAGAGGCATCCAACCGGGCCGGCCTCCCATTGACACCATTCCTGACCTGTCAGAGGTCCGGGAAGTTGCAGACAAGGCCGTGCTGGATCTGGGGGGCGTGGACCTTGGGCTTTTCCCGGTTGATGGGCATTCCCCGGGCAATATCCTGGGGCGGGTGGGAGATATACTGTTCTGTTCGGACAGCCTGGGATTTCATTTTCCGGGAAGATTTTTCTGGCCCCTGTTCTTCACGGGTGCCAGAGAATATCTGGACACGCTGGAACAAATCCGGGCTATGGCCCCGGCCATCGTGTGTCCGGGGCATCAGGGGCCGTTGAAACATCAGGCGGCGACCGCAGGTATTCAGGCCGGCCTGGATGCGGCGCAAAATTTCATCGACCGGGTGACCCGGACATCTTTGACAGACCGGGAACTGGAGACCCAGCTATTCAATGAAACCTACCGTGATGAATTCACCCTTTACACCAGAGAAAACATCGCCAGTTGCAACCGACTTTTAATCAAACGGGCTCGGCTGATGACGGCGTGACCATGGGAGACTGAATGATGACAGACACCCGATTTTCAGACCGGATCCGCCCGTTGCGGGACGAAATCGACCGCATCGATTCCCAGATCCTGACCCTGCTGGCCAGACGACAGGATCAGGTGGATCAGGTGGCAGCCCTGAAAAAAAATGTGACATACCTGTGTACCATCCGGCCAGGGAAGAGGACATGATCTCCCGGCTTAGAACCCAGGCTGCGGAAAAAGGGCTGGACCCGGATGTCACGGAAAACCTGTTCCGGGTGATCATCCGCCAGTCCCGGGTCAAGCAGACCGTCTCCATGCAATATAAAGGGGTCCGGCCCGGCGCCACCGTTCTCATCATCGGCGGTGCCGGACAGATGGGGGCCATGTTTGCCGGGCTGTTTGAAAAATCAGGATATCGGGTCCGGATCCTGACGGAATCGAACTGGGAAGCTGCCCCCCGGTTGTGCCACGGCATTGATCTGGCTTTGGTGTCGGTGCCCATTGAACACACTGTGCCGGCCATCGAAAAGATCGCCCCGTTCCTGCCGGCCACGGCACTTCTGACAGACTTGACCTCCGTGAAAAAGACCCGATGAAAGGCCATGTGCAACAGCCACAGCGGCCCGGTTCTGGGTTTGCATCCGCTGTTCGGCCCACCACGTCTTCTTTCGACAACAGATCATTGTCTACACGCCGGGCCGAGACATGAGCGCCGGCCACTGCTGGTGGAACAAATGGGGCTGTGGGGAGCCATTCCGGTCCAGGCCACCGCCTCCGAACATGATGACATCATGGAAATCGTCCAGGCTTTGAGACATTTCGCCACCTTCTGTTTCGGTCGGTTCCTGTTTGAAAAACGAGTAAAAATACAGCGCACCCTGGAGTTTTCCAGTCCGATTTACCGCCTGGAGCTGGGCATGGTGGGCCGTCTGTTCGCCCAGGATGCCGGGCTATACGCCCAGATCATTTTGCCACAAAAGAACGGCGGGATCTGTTGAGACAGTTTGTCACTTCATTGACACAGCATGTCAACATGCTTGAAAACAAAGATATCCCGTCCTTTGTCCGCCAGTTCAACGACATCGCCGAATGGTTCGGATCCTTCAGCGATCAGGCGTTGCGGGAATCCACCTTTCTCATCGACCGGCTCATCGAACGGTTTTAACCGCTGAACGACAACGCGGTAGCGCGGGACCATTGGCGCCAATAACTACAATAACGCAGGCCTGACCCCGGGCTGGCCTGACCCCGGGCTTTTTAATAATTGGTGAGTTTGATCTCGATACGCCGGTTTTGCGATAGGCTTCCGGGGTGTCTGCGGGATCGATGGGATGGTATTTGCTGAATCCAGCGGCAGCCATCCGTTTTTCCGGAATCCCCTGGCGGCTTAAAAACCGCACCACTGACACGGCCCTGGCTGTGGACAGTTCCCAGTTGGAAGAAAAAAATTCATTGTTGATGGGCACCTTGTCGCTGTGGCCGTCGATCTGGAGAATCCAGTCGATATCCTTTGGAATCTTTTGGGCAACGGTTAGCAAAGTCTCAGCCAGGGCAGCCAGATGGGCTTTACCCGCATCCCCGAGATCGGCGGACCCGGAGGCGAAAAGCAGCTCCGCCTGGAATACGAACCGATCCCCCCGGATCTGGATGGCCGGATTGTTCCCCAGGATCTGTTTGAGACGTCCGAAAACTCGGACCGGTATTGAGTCAGTTCATGGACTTTCCTGGCCAGGGCGATGTTCAATTGTTTTCCCAAGTCTTCGATCTTGGCATCCTTTTTCTCGGATGCCGCCTCCTCCTGGGCCAGGGCGGTTTTGATCACCTCCAGCTGGTCCCTGAGCCTGGAAATCTGATCCGTGAGCAGGGTCACCTCTGCCCTGGCCGATGCCGACAGCTGCTGCTCCTTTTCAATGCTTTCCTTTTGGGATGCCAATACCGCAGACAGCGCCTGGATCCGAATGTCCTGTTCCTCGATTTCTTCCTGGGCCAGCATCGTGGTTTCGGTCTGATCCGCCAGCCGAGCCGCCAGGCGCATGGACCGATCTCGGATCACCCCCAGCTCCCGGTCCCGGGACTCCAGAGCCGCAGCCAGGTCCCCCACTTCCTGCTCCAGCTGCTCTTTGACCTGCCTCAGGGCCGAGATATCTTCATTAAGGCTGGCAATGGTGAGCATCTGTTGTTTAAGGGTGTCTTCATCAATTTTTGCCTGTGCCTGATAATTCGCCACCTGGGACATGAGCACCTCTTTGTCCTCGGACAGGGCGATAATGGTATCGGACAACCGTGCTACCTGGGTTTCCAGTCGTCCGGATTTCTCCTTTTCAACGCCAAGCAGCTCCGCCATCTGGTTCACCTGGCATGAAGTTTTGCCAGTTCACTCTCCTGGCCCCTCAGCACCTCACTGAGCAGAAACTGAGCCACCACAAAGATCATCAGGACAAAAATCACCACCATCAGCAGGGCGGACAGCACATCTACATATCCGGGCCAGGCTGTGATAGGGCTTGCGCTTCGCCGCGCTCTGGATAACATGTCCGCTCCTGTCAGGCTTCAGATTCCGGAGGAGAATCCGGAGTTCTCTTCTGTTGGTTGAGCAGAGCTGTCATGGCCTGGTTGTTTTTCTGCATCTGGTTGATCAGGACCCGCAGGTTGGTGTCGATGCTTTTGAACATCTCGACAGTTGTCCCTGAGCCGGCCTGGGGCAGCTCATCCACATCCACCAGCCGGGTGACCCCGGACAGCCACTCTTCCATTTCATTGAAAAACCGGTTCTGGGCATGCCCGGCCTGGATATCGATAAACCCCAGCACCAGACTGCCCCCCAGGCCGAACAAAGAGGAAGAAAACGCTGTCCCCATTCCCTTCAGCGGGTTTTCCAGCCCCTGTTTCAAGTGATCGAACAGCACGGCATAATCCCCGTTGCCCACTTCCAGGCCGCTGATGACCTGGCCCACGGTACCGATGGTCTGGAGCAGTCCCCAGAATGTGCCTAAAAGCCCTAAAAACACCAGCAGCCCGATCATGTATTTGGAAATTTCACGGGATTCATCCAGATGTCCCCGGATCCCGTCCAGCACCGTGCTCAACGACCCGGCCGACAGCCGGAACCGGTCCCGGTGAATCTCTTCCAGGTGTTTGGCCAGCGGTGACAGCAGGGTGGGCGGCTCCACCGTGGAAAGGCCGGGATCCCCGGTGCGGAATTTTTAATCCAGTTGATCTCGGGTTCCAGCCGCAGAATTTGGAACACGTTGATGGCAATGCCCACGCACAGGGCGCCCAAAATCAACAGGTTGAATCCCCAGTTGGCCATGAACGCGGCCCTGAGCGGGGTCGCCAGAAGTGCGCACACACCGGCCACCACCAGCAGGTAGACAAAGGTCAGAAACAGATAATGCCGCGGATTGGTCATGTCACGCCTCCTTGAAAATCTGATGCCAGGGTTTGCGCCGTACCCTGGCACTTACGCATCCACATATGGTATTCCGGTTTCACCGGTTGTACGCAAATGATATCCGATTGTCAAGAACCCGTATGAGTCCCTTCCTCCCTGTTTTTCCGTTTTAAAAAAGGAAAATACAGAGAGGCACCCGGGTTAAGGGTTTCCCGCATCAAGCGCCTTTTCCATACTGTCTGAGTTTGTTCAACAATGTTTTCCGGGTGATGCCCAGGCGCCGGGCAGTTTCGCTTTTGTTACCGCCGGCTGCGGCCAGGGTGGATAAAATCGCCTCTTTTTCAATCCGGGATAACGGAATGTTTTCCAGGCCCTCCGCTCCCGGGCCATCGTTTGGGCCAGGCTCGTCATCCCCCTGTCCAAAGGGCAAGTCCGCCCGGGTAATATAATCGGTGCGGGCCAGCACCACAGCCCGTTCCACGGCATTCATCAATTCCCGGACATTTCCGGGCCAGGCATACCGGATCATGGCATCCATGGCATCCGGTGCCACCCCCTGAATCTCCCGTCGGTTTTTCTCGGAAAACCGGGTCAGAAAATGCAAAACCAGCTCGGGGATATCTTCGGGACGTTCCCGCAAAGGCGGAATGGTCACTGTCACCACATTCAGGCGGAAAAACAGGTCCTGACGGAACGTGCCCTCTTCCGCCATGGACTTCAGGTCCCGGTTGGTGGCCGCGATTACCCGTACATCCACCTCAATATTTTCATCGCTGCCCACGGCCGTAATCTCTTTTTCCTGAAGCACCCGCAGCAGTTTGGCCTGCATAGGCAGGCTCATCTCACCGATTTCATCCAGCAGGATACTGCCTTTGTGGGCCAGAAGGAATTTACCTTTCCGTTTTTGTCCGCCCCGGTGAATGCGCCCTTGGAATGGCCGAACAGTTCCGATTCCAACAGGGTCGGGGTGATGGCCGCACAGTTGATCCGGACAAACGGACGGTCCTTCCGGGGGCTGTTCTCATGCAGGGCCGCGGCCACCAATTCCTTGCCGGTGCCGGATTCTCCGGCCACCAGCACATTGGCATCCGTGGGCGCCACCATGTCCAGGGTATCCAACAGCGCCGTCATGGCCGGACTTTTGCCCAGGATATTGTGACGAAGAGCGGTGGATTTGAGTCGCTCCTTGAGCTGCCGGTTTTCCGACTGCAGAAAGATCCGTTCCATGATCCGCTTAATGGTCAGCTTCAACCGGTCGAAATCCAGCGGTTTGGTCAGATAGTCATAGGCCCCGATCTTCAGGGCTTCCACGGCCGTGTCCACGGATGAATACGCGGTCATCATCACCACGGGCAGAGACGGATTATAGGCCCGGATCCGAGACAGGGCCTCCATGCCGGACATGCGCTTCATTTTCATATCCAGCAACACGATATCAACCCTCCGGGATTTCACCTGTTCCACCCCGGTATCCCCGTCATCAGCCAGCATCACCTCATATCCCCAGTCCGATATCAGGGTCTTAAGCATCCGGGCATGAGCGGGATCATCCTCCACCACCAGTATTTTATGTCGCATGGGTATCTTCCTTTGCCTGAGCGAACAGCCGGATAAAAATGTGGTTCCCTGACCTTTGCCACTTTCCACCCGAATATCCCCACCCAGGGTTTCCACCAGCCGGTGAACGATGGACAGTCCCAGGCCGGTGCCATCCGGCCGGGTGGTGAAATAGGGGTCGAAAATTTCCGACAATACCTGCTCATCCATGCCGCAGCCATCATCGGTGACCTGAATTTCCAGATCCTGTTCAGGTCCAAGATCCTTTACCGTAACCGTGAGACGTCCGCCCTCTGCCATGGCGGCCAGACTGTTCATGTAAAGGTTGAGCAGAATCTGATTCATGCGGTCCGGATCGGTGTAACAGGTTGACCGGACCGACTGAATATCCGTGTGAACCGCAATAGATTTTTTTCCAGATCATGGGCCATCAGCTTCAATGAATGGGAGATCATTTCCCGGATTTCCACCTCTTTTTTATCAACCGCCACCGGTTTGGCAAACTCCAGCAGTTGGGTGACGGACCGGTTGATCCGTTCCACCTCCTGGACCATGATTCTGGCGGTCTCCTGATCATCCGGATGGTCAGCATACCGTTTTTCAAAATAGGTGGCAAATCCCTTGATGGAGCTTAACGGATTTCTGATCTCATGGGCCACACCGCCCGCCAGCTTGCCGATAGCCGCCAGGTGTCGGGTGGTTTCAATCTCTTTTTTCAATTTTTCGGACAATGCCCTGGCACTGACCAGCCGGGCTTTGGTGGTGCGATAGGCCTGAAACACCATCAGGCTGATCACGCCCGCACACCCCAGGATAAAAAACACCACCCCCTGCCCCACGGCATGACGCAGGAGCCGGGCCTGGGCGAATGCCATCTGATCCATGGAAAGACCAACCAGAATCAAAGCGCCGTCTTCAAGGACCTTGTTTTTTCCCAAGTCACCGCTGCCACCTTGAAACGGCCTTTCTTTTCCCCTCATCCGCTGCATACCGTGCATTCGCATGGAATGCCCCCCAAACCGACTTTCCATGGGGGTAAACCGCTTGTATACCTCAAATACCTTTTCTTCATCTTCTTGCTGATACCGATAATGCACCAAACCTCTCTCTGCTTCTGAATCAATGATATCCGGCATATCCGCCAAAACCTGCCCCACCCGGGGTGGGTCACTGTGGGCCAGAATGGTGCCTCCGGCCGAAACGATCATAATATACTGCACATCCGGCTGAAATGCGGTCTCCTGGAGCAAATCCTGAATCCGCCGCATGCCCCAGTGCATGGTCACCATACCGGTGCGGGTACCGGCCTCAAAGGTCCGGATCAGAGAAATCCCCTTGGCCAGCTGCTGGTCAGTGATATGGGATTTGAGTTTTCCATCCGGTCCAGGGTCATGACCGCAAAAATCGGGGTCAGCACCAGCAGCACACCTGCCAGCATGAGCGGAGAAATCAGGGACGACAGTGATCGGGTCGATAATGTATTCATGCCTACATAACATAGCAAGGAATGTACCAGTTTCAACTGGTTCTACCCTATTTGATATCAAATGTATATATCCCCATCCCAGAATTTTTGTGCCGTTGATAATGCTCACATATTTAAGTTGGGATCGAAATTCTTCCTGCACTGATGACGTCCCTGGTTCACCACCTATCGTATAATAATTACCCACATGGATACCGGATTCGGGTAAAAAGGATACAATACGGTGACAACCCATCTCCATCCAGCCGAATCCCCAAAAAACAAATTAATCCTTTTATTTCAAATAGATATAATTAAATTTTGAATATGGCACACCCTTTGCTTTATAAAATTGCCAAGACAAGCCGGTATCTGACAGACACAGATACCCGGACAAAAAAACCAACACAACCCCATTTACAAAGGAGAGACCATCATGAAAAAAACATTGATACTGATCACCGCGTTGATCGCCGTTGGATTTTTAGCCACCCAGGCGTTTTCCTGGGGACCCGGCCGAAGCATGGGCGGATATGGCGGCGGCTTCAGCTGTCCCGGCATTGACCGGTATGCCTACAACGACCTGAGCGATGCCCAGAAAGACGAACTGACGACGCTGCGTCAGAAATTCATTGATGACACCTATGGACTGCGGGCATCCATGATGCAGAAACACAATGAAGTCCGCCTGCTCATGGAAACCTCTCAACCGGACCGCACGGAATTAAGCCGGCTGAACGCGGAAATTTCCGACATCATGAAGCAGCTCCAGGAAAACCGGATCGATTTCATGCTGGCTGCAAAAAAGGTGGCTCCTGAACTCCGGTTCGGCCAAGGCATCGGCCGTGGAGGCTTTCACAAAGGAAATGGCAGAGGCGATTGTCCCAAACTGGGCCAGGGATATGGACAGGACCCGGTTCATGGCGGCAGAAGAGGCTCAGGCTGCCGTCGGTATTAACCGGTGCCGTGCCCTGACATGACACAGACATGAAAGAACAAATCTATCCAAAATTATTGGATAAAACCTTTCAGGGATCCGGGTTCCGGAAAGCGGCAGATGCCGGATGATTCCTGGAGCCGGTAACCCCACCCGCCCATAGACAGTCAGCAGGGCCTCGCGCCTGACATCCCGGCAAACCGGATGTCAGGCGCGTATTTTTTCAGGACCGGTCTTTTTCCGCTGTCACCGAATTCTCCAGGGTCCCGAGTCCCTGTATCCGGGTCTGAAGATGATCGCCGGGCAACAGGTAAACCGGGGGTTTTCGGGCAAATCCCACCCCTTCCGGCGTCCCCGTGAGGATCAGGTTCCCGGAGCAAGCGTTGTGGATTCAGACAGAAACGCAATCAATTGCGCCACGGAAAAAATCATGTCCCGGGTATTGCTCTGCTGCATGGTCCGGCCGTTGAGCACGCTTTCGATGGCCAGGGCCTGAGGGTTAGGAAGCTCATCGGCGGTCACCAACGCCGGTCCCAAAGGACAGAAGGTGTCAAAACTTTTTCCCCGGACCCATTGTCCGCCCCCGGCATGTTTCTGCCACCGCCGGGCTGATACGTCATTGGCACAGGTATATCCCAGCACACAATCCAGGGCCTCATCCTCGGTCACGTTTTTGGCTTCCCGGCCGATCACCACCCCAGTTCCGCTTCATAATCCACTTCCGGAGTTTCCAGGCAGGAGGCGGGAATCACGATGGCACTGTCATGGGGAGTGATGGCCCCGGGATTTTTCATAAACACCACCGGGTATTTTGGCAGATCCATGCCGGTTTCTTTGGCATGGCCCCGATAGTTAAGCCCGATGCAGAAAATCGCCCGGGGTATCACGGGCACCTCGATTTTTGCCACATCCTTTCGCTGTCCGGTATCGGTCAACTTGCCGAACAAATCTCCCTCCACCACCGAAGCCGTGGCCCCGTCATAATCACACCCGGTATAAAGGTGGTCATCCGCTGTCCTGAATCGTATGATCTGCATGCTTTTATTTCTCCTGAACTTGAGATAAACTGTTCTACATGTCATCGCCTTTACCACAAAACCCGGACAAAATGAAACGCATTTTTACCGGGCTGCCCCTCCGGACTGCGGATCTGATCCTGCTGATACTGGCTTCCCAGAATATTCGTGCGGGAAAATCAAAAGGTCCCCGGGGTATTGACATTCTGACCGCTTCCGACCAGGCAGAAGAGGCAACGTCCCAGGTCGCCGCCTATTTCAGGGAAAACCGATCCTCTTCTGAACCGGTATCGCATTCTGCGGCAATGCCTGCCGGGTTTTCGTCTGCCGCAGTTTTCATGATTATGGCCCTGCTGGCGGTCGTCCACATAAAAATTGAAGTGACCGGTCCCCGCTGGGACTATATCCTGGCCTATGGGATATCGGGGATGTACCTCTTCCAGGGAGAGACCTTCCGGGCGGTCACGGCGTTATTCCTTCATTCGGACACCGCCCATCTGCTGGGAAACCTGGCCGGTATTTTTCTGTTTGCCGGACCTTTGATCCGGTTGTCCGGTTATGGTTCCGGACCGCTGTTCCTGCTGTTTGCCGGCACCAGCGGCAATCTGATCAATGCCGGGTTCCGCGGCACGGCCCTGCTGTCCATCGGCGCTTCCACCGCCGCCATGGGTGCGACCGGCGGACTGGCCGCATTTCAGATGATGCGTAAAGGACCCTTGAGACGGCGGGACCGGGTCCTGCCTCTGATGGCCGGAGCCGCGCTGATGGCATTTTTGAGCCATGGGGAGAACACGGATGTCTGGGCCCATGTATTCGGATTCTGCTGCGGGATGGCCGGCGGCATTCTGTTTTTCCCCTGCTGGCGGTCTGGCGCTTCCGGCTCAGAGAACCCGTGGCCCTGGCCATTACCATCGGCATTGTGATTTCGGCTGTGGCTGTGGCTGCGGCCCGGATTCAGTAACGAGGGATTTCGCTAAAGCCGCTTAACACCTTCTTACTTTATTGATTCAGATTCGAGATCATTTGCAACTTTTTCCGTAAGGAGCGCCGCATGGAAAACAAGCTGCTGTGGATGGATCGTCATCGTCATGGTTTTTTGAGCACGGTGGCGGCCCACGGATTCGGCCGGATGGCCTATATCCTGCTTTAGCCGGCCATGAAGGACAAGCTCTCTTTTGGCTACACCCAGTTGGGCCTTCTGGGCACGGGGGATTTTATCGAGTATCTGTCCATGGCCATCATCGGCGGATTTCTGGCGGCCCGGTTCCTGTTCCAAAAGTCTCCGCCACGGACTGGGGCGCTGTCTATAAAATGAAATCCCTGTGCTTTCTGGGGGTGGTCTATTTTTTTACGGCATGCCCTATATCATCTACATGGTGTTTTTCACCGCTTATCTGGTGAATGAAATGGGATACAGCCAGGCCGGGGAGGCCTTTGGGCCATGGTGGGCGGGCTGCAATTCCCACGGCGGGTGGCCGTAGCCTGAATGCGAGCATCTGCTACCTGAAGCCCAGCTTTCCCGGAGACCACCTCAAAGCCGAAGCCACAGAAATCCAAAACGGCTGCCACACCTCTTTGTATGACATTACCGTAACCAATGTAGACACCGGCGCGCTCATCGTCCGGAGCCAGGACGACCAGGCCTTTCGAAAAACGAGCGGCTGGTGCCGGAATAGCATCAATCCATGTGCTTCAGCCCGTGCGCCGATTTGAACTCATGCCACTCATCATGGTCCAGATATTCGTTTTCATCCAAATCGATGGCATCGAACACCGCCTCATTGTCTGACACCTCTGAAAAATACGCATTGAATTCTTCGCGGGTTACCTGGTCATTCTGGTCTTTGTCCATATCCGGAAAGTGGGCGTTGAATTTTGACGGCTCAGGCAGAGCCTCGCCGTGATACCTTTTTTTATGGTGCATGCCTCCCATGCCCTGGTGCACCGCCTTGAACTGGTGCCACTCCTCACGGCTCAGACTGCCGTTCTTATCAATGTCAAGGGTGTCAAATCCCTTCTGCTCAGTGGATGGAAACACCTGTCTGAATTCCGCATAGCTCAGACTGCCATCCCCATCAGTGTCCATCTCAGAAAAATGCCGGTCAAACTTGCCGTGCCCGACCGACTTCTGATCACCGCCCTGGTTGCAGGACGATGCATAAACCGCTGAAACAGACACAGCAAATACCGTCACAAAAACACCAGCCATTATCAACAATCCCTTAATGCGTGCCATCATATCATCTCCTCAATTCGTTATTTGATAAATTTCCCAATTTGTAACTCCTGGAGTGTGTTTTCAAGAGTACCGCTAAAAATATCACACTGTAAGCGACTTGTTTCTCACCAGGCGATGCTGCTTATTCCTTTTGTTCTCAGGATTCGATGCCGGTCACGGTGTAGCCTCCATCCGTGATGGTCCGGGTCACCAGGTCCTTGTCAACGGGTTGTTTTGATTCCACCACCGCCTGTTTCTGCTCCAGGTCGACCTGGGTGGACGAGATGCCTTCAAGGGCGTTCAACCGGTCGCTGACACTTTTGGCGCAGTGCATGCAGCTCATGCCGTCAATTTTGATGATGGTTTCATGGCAGTCTCCTTTGTGTTTGGTTCATTTATCTCTGGCTCAATGGATTGTTCCGGAACCCGGGGCTCCAGCGTTGGTTTGAAATTTTTCAGGCGCAAAGCATTGGTCACCACGGACACGGAACTTAACGCCATTGCGGCGGCGGCAAACATAGGGTTCAGGGTGGGCCCGCCGAACAGGTGAAACAGACCGGCCGCCAGGGGAATGCCGATGGAATTGTAAAAAAAGCCCAGAATAGGTTCTGCTTGATGGTCTTCAGGGTGGCCCGGCTCAGATTGATGGCCGTGACCACGCCGGCAAGGCTGTTTTGCATCAGGACGATCCCGGCAGATTCCATGGCCACATCCGTGCCGGAACCGATGGCAAACCCCAGGTCTGCCTGGGCCAGGGCCGGAGCGTCATTGATGCCGTCCCCCACCATGGCCACCCGGCTGCTGTCCGCCTGGAGCTGTTTCACCTGATTTGCCTTGTCCCCCGGCATGACCTGGGCCACCACCTGGTCGATATTCACCTGCCTGGCAATGGCCCGGGCTGTCAGTTCGTTGTCTCCGGTCAGCATCACGGTTTCAGCCCCATTTCCTGGAGCCGGGCAATGGCTGCTGCCGAATCCGGCTTGACCACATCGGCCACGGCGATGATACCGGCCAGTTGCCGGTCTACGGCCAGGTACATGACGGTCTTTCCCTGTCCGGACAGATCGTCGGCTTCCGGCAGATCCGCTTCTATCACCTGGTTTCCTTCATGAATGCCAGGTTACCGAACAGCAGGTCTTTGTTGTCCACAGTCACGGTAATGCCCCTGCCGGAACCGCGGAAATTTCTTTGCCGGTAGAAAAGACAACCCTTGTGTTTGACTTTCCGCCACCACGGCCGCACCCAGTGAATGTTCCGATCCCTTTTCAGCCGAAGCGGCCAGCTGGAGAACGCCGGATTCTTCAAATCCGTTGAGTGCCTTTATGTCCGTGACCCTGGGCTTACCCTGGGTAATGGTCCCGGTCTTGTCCAGCACAATGGTGTCGATGCGGCCGGCCGTTTCAAGGGGCTGGCCTCCCTTGATCAGGACCCCTAAGGATGCGCCTTTACCAGTACCCACCATGATGGCGGTTGGCGTGGCCAGCCCCAGGGCACAGGGGCAGGCGATCACCAGAACGGCGATGAATATTTTCAAGGAAAACGCCGCGCCGGCCCCGCCGACAAACCAGGCCCCGGCCGATACCAGGGCGATGCCGATGACCACGGGCACAAAATAGCTGGAAATGACATCCGCCATCCGGGCGATGGGGGCTTTGCTGCCCTGGGCTTCTTCCACCAGCTGAATGATTCGGGCCAGGGCCGTGTCTTTGCCCACCTTGTCGGCCCGGTACCGGATGGTGCCGTTCTGGTTGATGCTGGCGCCGGTCACGGTATCCCCTTTACTTTTTTCCACGGGAATGCTTTCGCCGGTGAGCATGGATTCATCCACCGAAGTATGCCCGTCCATGACCGTCCCGTCCACGGCGATTTTTTCTCCGGGTCTCGCGATCAGTTCATTCCCGACTTCCACATCTTCAATGGGGATCACCGATTCTTTCCCGTCCCGGATGACCATGGCGGTTTTGGGGGCCAGTCCCATAAGTTCCTTGATGGCACCGGACGTTCGCCCCTTGCTCACGGTTTCCATGTATTTGCCCACCTTGATCAGGGCAATGATGACACCGGCGGTTTCATAATACAGGTTCATCACATATTCGGGCCGGCCCGCAAAATCAGCACAGTATTGATGCCGCTGTAAATGATGGCGGCGGTGGTACTAACGGCGATCAGGGAATCCATATTGGGATGACCCTTGAACAGAGCCGGAAATCCCCGGGTATAGAAATGAAATCCGGCCAGGATGATGGGCAGGGTCAGCATCAGCTGGGTCAGGGCAAATGTGCCGGGGTTGTGTCTCGGGCTGATGAAGGACGGAAGGGAAATCCCCACCATTTCCGCCATGGCCACAAACACCAGCGGGATGGCAAAACCGATGGAAATAACCAGTCGAAAGTATTCCTGTTTGCGTTCTTTCTCTTTTTTGCCTCATCCAGGCCCGGGTCCCTTGTGTCATCCACAGGTGCCAAACCGTATCCGGCTGACTCCACCGCATGGATGATGGCGGTCTCTCTTGCCCCGGCCGCTCATAAGTCACCTGGACTTTTTCCGTTGCCAGATTCACCGATGCCGACGTGACACCGGACACATTTTTGATGACGTCCTCCACCCGCCTGACACAGGCGGCGCAGGTCATCCCGTCAATTTTAAACTGTCTGGTTTCCATATCCATGGAAGTCACTCCTTTCCCGGGGCATCGTGTCTGCCTGTCATAAGGACATTCGTCCGCCGGGTCATATCCGTTTGCTCAGCAGCATCATCAGTTCATCGATCTTTTCCTGAATCTCTTTCTGATCCTCTGAGGTCACCGCATGCATAAGGCAGTGCTGCATATGGATTTTCAGTACCTGCTGCTCTACTTTGTGCAGGGCCGCCTTGACCGCTTTGAGCTGGGTCAGGATATCCACGCAGTAGCGCCTGTTTTCAATCATTTTCTTAATGCCCCGAATCTGCCCTTCGATGCGGTTGAGACCGGGCAGCTGATCATGATGTGGGGGATGCATGATACCTCCTTGTTTTCATTTATCCTGGCTTAATACTATACCCCGGTATGGTATATGTCAAGACCGATGTGCCCCGGGGATGGTAGAAACCGGTGGGCGGTTGGCAATCTTTTCTTGACACAACCGCTGTTTTTATTCAAGAATTCCGCCATAACCGTTAAAAATAAGGAGATGTCATGGCATTCGATCATCTTGCCCCCTCCCATCCCCTCCAGGCGTTGCCGGTCCGGATCATCATCCCGGTGGCCCTGACCATTCTTCTGTTTATCCTGACCATTTTTCTGTTCATCCTTCCCACCATGGAATCGTTCATGATGGACGGCAAAAGAGAAACCACCCGGCACTTGACCGAAACCGCCTGGTCAGTGCTCGATTATTTCCATGAACAGGAAGCCTCTGGCAGCCTGTCGCGGGAACAGGCAAAAAAGGCAGCGGTGACCCTGCTGAAACAGCTGCGCTACGGGGATGACCACAAGGATTATTTCTGGATCAATGACACGACTCCTAAAATGATCATGCACCCTTACCGCCCGGACCTGGAGGGCCGGAATGTGTCGGACTTCACGGATCCGGCCAACAATCCGCTGTTTGCCGACATGGTGAAAACAACCAGCCATTCCGGTTCCGGATTCGTAAACTACCTGTGGCAGTGGAAGGAGGATTCCACCCATATCGTTCCCAAGATCTCCCATGTCAAGCGGTTCGACCCCTGGGGATGGATCATCGGCACTGGCATCTATGTGGCTGATGTCAAGGCAGACATCTCCGAGGTGACCCGGAAACTGACCCTTGCCTGTGCCGGCATCATGGGGGTGGTGCTGGTATTGTCCGGCTATATCATTTGGGCCGCGGCCACTTCCGGAAAAGAAAAACTGGCAGCCTTGGCCCGTTCTGAACTCCAGGAAAAACAGCTGGTCCAGGCGGACAAGATGGCTTCTTTAGGCATCCTGGTGGCCGGGGTGGCCCATGAGGTGAACAATCCGGCCACCACGCTGATGCTAAACGCGCCGAACCTGAAAAAAGCGTTTGACTCTTTTCTGCCGGTGCTGGACGAACATTTTGCCAGGCACCCGGACGTCCGGATCTGTCATATGGCTTATCCGGACCTGCGCTCCCGCATTGAGCGTATGCTAAGCGCCATTCTGGATGCATCCGCAAGAATCAAGCAGATCATCACCGATCTCAAGGATTTTCCCGGCCGCCGATACCCGGACCCCGTTTTCCGACCCAAAGATCGATGTGAACCAGGTGGCTCAAAAAGCATTGGACCTGACGTATCCCACCCTGAAAAAAATCACGGCCCATGTATCAGCAGAACTTGGCAAGACTTTGCCGGCAGTGGCGGGCGATTCCCAGAAACTGGTTCAGGTGGTGATCAACCTGCTGATGAATGCAGGACAGGCCCTGGAGAGCGAAGACCAGTCCATCACGGTGACCACCTCCGCCAACCAGCATCAGAATATCGTCACCATCGAGGTGGCGGACACCGGCCCCGGGGTATCGCCGGACATGCTGGATAAAATGATCGATCCGTTTTTCACCACGCGTCGGGATGATGGAGGAACCGGCCTTGGACTGTTCATTTCCAAGAGAATCGTTTCCGACATGCAGGGGGTGCTGGAACTGTCCTCCGAACCCGGACAGGGATTTACTGCCAGGATCGTCTTGCCCTGCACGAAAAAATAAATTATAAAAAAGCATGGACACATGGACAATGGACAGACCGATTCTGGTGGTGGATGACGAACCCGAAATTCTGATGGCCGTGGATACCACGCTTCGCATGGCCGGGTTTAACAACATCGTCACCATCAATGATGCCAGAGACGTGATCCGGCACATGGAACGGGAGATCCCGGGTCTGATCCTGCTGGACCTGAACATGCCGCACATCAACGGGGGCAGACTGCTCAAAATTATCCGAAAGACCTGGCCCAGGATTCCGGTGATCGTGCTCACCGGCACCATCGAGGTGGACACGGCGGTTCAATGCATGAAAATCGGCGCCATGGATTATGTGATCAAGCCGGTGGAAGAGGAACGGCTTATCCAGTCGGTCAAACAGGCCCTGGCCCTGGAGGAAACCGGAGAAACCGGTAAAAAGCCCCTGCACCAGGACCTGTTCGCCCAGATCAAGAATCCGGCCGCATTCCGCCATATCATCACCCAGGACCAAAAAATGCACTCCATTTTCCATTATGTGGAAGCCATTGCCCCCTCGCTCCAGCCGGTACTGGTCAGCGGCGAAACCGGGGTGGGCAAGGAGCTGATCGGCCAGTGCATCCATGACCTGAGCGGGCGTAAAGGAAAACTGGTGGTGGTGAATGTGGCCGGCCTGGATGACAATGTGTTTTCCGATACCCTGTTCGGACATGTGCCCGGTGCGTTCACCGGTGCGGACAAAGCCCGGTCCGGACTGATCGAACAAGCGGCCGGCGGCACCTGATGCTGGATGAAATCGGGGACCTGGCCCTGACGTCCCAGGTCAAGCTGCTGCGCCTGCTTCAGGAAGGGGATTACCTGGCCCTGGGCTCGGACAAAACCCGGCATTCCGACGCCCGGATCATCGCCTCCACCAACCAGGATCTCTGGGCCCTGGAAAACAAAGGGAAATTTCGCCGGGACCTGATCTACCGGCTGTCCACCCATACCCTGACCCTGCCGCCGCTCAGGGAACGACTCCTGGACCTGCCCTTGCTCCTGGACCGGTTCGTGTGCCAGGCTGCTGCGGAACTGGACAAACCCATCCCGATATTCCCAAAACCTGATCGAACAGATGGAAACCTATCCGTTCAAAGGCAATATCCGGGAACTGAAATCCATGGTCCATGATGCCATATCCCGGTATGAAAAAGGACCAATCACCGCCGATCTGTTCCAGGGACTGGATGCCAGGGGAATGGAAGATACCCGGGAAGGCAACTTACCCCATCCCCTGGAAACCGACAAAGGACTTCCCACCCTCAAGGAAGCCTCCAACATCCTGGTGGAAAAAGCCATGGAACAGGCCGGCGGGAACCAGTCCGCCGCCGCCAAAATTCTGGGTATTTCCCAGCAGGCATTGAGCAAGCGCCTTCAAAAAATTCGAAACAGCTGATCTACAACCAGGATTGTACACACAACTTTTGTTGTAACGTCATTTCAATCCCCGGTTTCTGCCCTTTTTTTTCAACCGCCCGGGGCTATCACAACTTTTATTGTGAGCCGGCGACAAAGCACCATTACAAAAATTTGGCATTTTGTTTTAAAATCAACAAGTTAGCACAATTCGCTCGGGTGGCATGCCGATTGCATTTCTAAAAGGACAGCAAAAAAACCTTCAAGGAATCTGTTTGATACCGGTTTCCCAACATCTGCCTGAAAGGAGTGAACCTATGAAAGAGATCAAAAACATTGGATGGCGCGTTACCTTTGCTGGACTGGGCATCAACCTGGCCCTGGGTATTCTTTACGCCTGGAGTATTTTCAAGGAGTCCATCAAGGAATCCATCGTAGCCGGGGACGGCCGTTTCGACTGGAACCTGGCCGCGCTGAACGATCCCTATGCCGTGTGCTGCCTGGTGTTTGCCTTTGCCATGATTCTCGCCGGCCGGGTCCAGGACAAAACCGGCCCGAAAATGACGGCCATCCTGGGCGGGATCCTCACCGGATCCGGCCTGATTCTTATTGCATTCTCCACCTCATGGATGGTGTGGATCCTGGGATTCGGCATTCTCATGGGTGCGGGACTGGGCTTCGGGTATGCGTCTGCCACGCCGCCTGCCATCAAATGGTTCCCTCCGGCCAAAACCGGGATGATCGCCGGCATTGTGGTGGCGGGATTCGGGCTTGCTTCGGTGTATATCGCGCCCTTAGGCACCTGGCTCATCAGCCGGTTCGGCCTGAGCCAGTCCATGCTGATTTTCGGGGTGGCGTTTCTGGGGGTGGTGTGTGTGCTGGCCCAGTTTCTGATCAATCCCCCGGCCGGGTATGTGCATCCGGATGCCCGGGCCACAGCCACCGCCCGGCTGCCCCTTCAGGCATTGATTTTTCCCCCTCTGAAATGATGAAAACCGGAACGTTTTATAAACTGTGGCTCATGTTCTGCGTCGGCTCCGGGGCCGGGCTGATGATCATCGGCAGTGTGGCGGGCATGGCCAAATCCGGCATGGGAAATCTGGCCTGGATCGTGGTAGCGCTGATGGCCGTGGGCAATGCTTCGGGCCGGGTTATCGCCGGCATCGTGTCCGACAGGATCGGCCGAGCCAACACCCTGTTTATCATGCTCTCTTTTCAAGCGCTCATTATCTTTTCCCTGATGTTCATCGCTCCGGGTCAAGTGGTACTGCTGGTGATGGCGGCCACGTTCATCGGATTTAACTACGGCACCAACCTGTCCCTGTTTCCGTCCGTAACCAAGGATTATTTCGGGTTAAAAAACTTTGGTGTCAACTATGGGCTGGTGTTTTCCGCCTGGGGTGTGGGGGGATTCATCTTCCCCCGGGTATCACAGATGATTGTGGCCTACACCGGCAGCTCCCAGATAGCCTATATTCTGGCAGCTGCCCTGCTGATGACTGGTGCTGTGTTGGCCCTGGTGACCCGGGCGCTGAAACTGACCCCGCCCTCCGGCCCATGGGAATTCCGATACCGGTGTCAGTGCCTGGAAAAAACTGAGGCGTATGACCTGATAAGTCCGGTGACCGCCGGCCTGACTGACTGTCACCACCAAATGGAATGTGGATTGAATTTTTGCTGACCTTCATCTGAAAAAGGAGATACCCATGACGGAAACCCTGTTTCACGCCCCTGACGAATTTCGAAAAAACGCTTGGATCATGACCATGGATGAATACCGGGCCATGTATACCCAATCTATTGAAGACCCGGACACCTTCTGGGCCGGTATGGCGGACAACTTCCACTGGGAAAAAAATGGGACAGGGTCCGGGAATACAACTATCATCTGTCCAAAGGCCCGATCTCTATCCAGTGGTTCATCAATGGGAAAACCAATATCTGTTACAACTGCCTGGACCGGCACCTGCCCCAGCGAAAAAACCAAACCGCGTTGATCTGGGAAGGTAACAGCGTGGGAGAAGATCTGACCATTTCCTATGGGCAGCTTCATGAAAAAGTGTGCCGGTTCGCCAATGCGCTCAAAGAAAAGGGGTGGGCAAAGGGACAGGGTGGCCATTTACATGCCCATGATCCCGGAACTGGCCGCCACCATGCTGGCTTGTGCCCGGATCGGGGCCATCCACTCCATCGTGTTCGGCGGATTTTCCGCCGAAGCCCTGGCCGACCGGATCGTGGACAGCCTATGCAAAGTGCTGGTGACCACGGACGGGGTGATGCGGGGTGCCAAGGCAGTACCCTTGAAAACAGCGGCAGACCGGGCCCTGGATCTGTGTAAAGAACGGGGACATCAGGTGCAGACCTGTTTTGTGGTGAAACGGACCGGCTCCGATATCCCCATGGAAGCGGACCGGGATATATGGTGGCATGAGGCTGCCAATGCCCAGTCAAGTGAATGTCCGGTGGAATGGATGGACGCGGAAGACCCGCTGTTCATCCTGTACACTTCGGGTTCCACGGGCAAGCCCAAAGGGGTTCAGCACAATGTGGGCGGCTACATGGTATATGCCGGCACCACGTTCAAGTATATCTTTGACTACCATGACGGAGATATCTACTGGTGCACTGCAGACATTGGGTGGGTCACGGGTCATTCCTATATCGTCTACGGCCCCTTGTCCCAGGGAGCCACCTCTTTGATGTTCGAAGGCGTGCCCACCTATCCGGACCCGGGCCGGTTCTGGGCCACGGTGGACAAATGGCAGGTAAACCAGTTCTACACCGCGCCCACAGCCATCCGGGCTCTCATGGCCCAGGGGGAGGACTGGGTGAAAAAATATAACCTGTCTTCCCTGCGTCTGCTGGGATCGGTGGGTGAGCCCATCAATCCTGAAGCCTGGCGCTGGTATCACACCCATGTGGGCAAGGGGCGCTGCCCCATTGTGGATACCTGGTGGCAGACCGAGACCGGAGGCATCATGATTTCTCCTTTACCCTATGCCATCGATCAGAAACCCGGTTCCGCCACCCTGCCGTTTTCGGGATCAAACCGGTACTGCTCAACGAACAGGGAGTGGAGCTGGAGGGAGTCTGTGATGGGATCCTGGCCATCAAGGAACCCTGGCCTGGACAGATGCGAACCGTATATAATGATCACGACCGGTTCGGCAAAGTGTATTTCCAGATGTTTGACGGCTATTACTTTGCCGGGGACGGATGCCGCAGGGACGAGGACGGATATTTCTGGATCACCGGACGGGTGGATGACGTCATCAACGTGTCCGGACACCGAATGGGCACGGCCGAAGTGGAATCGGCCTGGTGAGCCATCCCCAGGTGGCGGAAGCGCGGTGATCGGATTTCCCCATGATATCAAGGGCCAGGGCATCTACGCCTTTGTCACTCTCAATGTCAGTGCCGTGCCATCCCCCGAGCTGCTCAAGGAACTGAAAGCCCATGTCAGAGAAGAGATCGGGCCCATCGCCACCCCGGACATTATCAATTTTGCAGCAGGACTTCCCAAAACCCGGTCCGGCAAAATCATGCGCCGGATCCTGCGCAAAATCGCCACCAACAAATATGACCAGCTCGGAGACATCTCCACCCTGGCAGATTCCGATGTGGTGGGCACTCTGATCGACAGCCACAAGGCCCTAGTCAAATAGACACGGATCCCTGCCGGCACATGAGTTCCGGCAGGAATTTTCCCGGGAGCGGTTCACAAGCCGCTCCCGGCCGATCGCCTTTCTGTTATCCGCCTGAAAAAAACAACTGCAACTCTTGGTGCAGATCAGTGACGTCCGGTTTGCGCCCTACTCCTGAATGGCTGTCAAAAAAACAAAAAATCACACGGCCGTTTTCAGCAGATTCTCAATGGATGCGGCTAATATTTCGCTCAAAGCTTCCATGAGAAGGCATATGCCAAGAGCTAATTCGTTCACGGATCATCCTTTCCCTCCATCCAACGAGTCTTGACCGCCACACTCCCATCCACACACTTTTGTGGGGCCGTCATTTACCCTGATGCATGTTAATATCCGCTGGCAGGAGCTGCTATCTTAATGACGTAATCGTAGACTATCAGTGGTAACTGCCTATTGCATAGCTTTGGGCGCAGTCTTCTGAATGAGACGTTAGGCAAAATAGCAACCCAGGACACGGCAAAATCAAAATAGTCGTGCAAGGATCGCATAACTACGCCCTTTTTTTGAAGTGGTCGGCGGTTAATTTAAGTTTTTCAAGAGTTTCTGGCTTTGGGGGCATAAGTGGCCGCAACACTTGGCCCACATCAAAACCGAAAAGGCGCATGACAGCCTTTAAAGGGCCTGGGTTCACCTCGCTAAAAATTGCGTTCAGAAAAGGCAACATTTCAAAATGCCGTACCCGGGCGGTTTCAATATCTCCAGATTTTATTAGCCTGAACAGGTCCACCCAATATTCCGGAATAGCATTGGCACTGGCGATAATACCACCCTTGCTCCTAATAAAATATGACTGAAGAAATGATATTCTTCACCACTTAACACATTTATCATGTCGCCGACCTCAACAAGCATCTGGTTAAAATGGGCCAGATCGGTATTGCAGGCTTTAACCCCTATTACCTGGCGGTTATCTTCAGCGATAAGCTTTATTGTCTCTGGGGCAAGGGTTACTCCTGTCCGATATGGAATGTCATAAATAATGACTGGAATATCGACTTCTTTGATAAAAGCACTGTAATATTCGCGTAGCCCCTGTTGGCTCGGGTTGACATAAAAGGGTGTCAACAGCATTATGGCATCTGCCCCGGCATTTTTCATTGCCAAGCCGTTAATGACCGCATCCTTGAACCCGGAGCTAAGTACTCCTGCTATGATCGGTACATGACCGCCAACTTCAGCCGTTACGGTTTCGACAACACGGACCCTGTCCATGGGGGAGAGTGCTGTGTATTCTCCACTGCCGCCCAAGGGGACAAGGCCGTCAACCCGCGCGGTCATAAAATATCGTACCAATTTTCTTAGCATGGGGATATCCACGTTCCCCGAATCATCTATGGGTGTAACCATGGCGGGCAAAATCCCTGTAAGATCATTTTTCTTCAAAACGTTATCCTCCTTAAGGCGATTTCATCTCGCCCGTCTTTAAATTCGACCAGTATTATTTCAGCCGGGCAGCCGGAAATTTTAATTTATTTTATGAGCCCCATGATCGTAGGCAAAAAAAGGACCATTTTGGGTAAATAGGTAGTCAATAGCAACACGACAATACAAGAGATAAAGAATGGAAATGCTCGTTTTACGATAGCTCCGAGACTTACTTTTCCAACGATGGCTCCCAGATAGAGTGCCGTTCCATAAGGCGGAGTTATCATACTCAACATGACGTTGACAACCATTATAACCCCGAAGTGGACTGGATGCACACCCATTTGCGCAAGAATCGGGGTAAATAGAGGCGCAAATAGGAGCAACTGGATAACATCTGATATCCACAACCCGTTGAACAGAAAAAACAGATTGAGCATCAAAAGAAACAGCCACACAGGAATATCGTAAGTATTAATAAATCCAACGAGAAGGTCAGGAACCCTTTCATTGGCCAGTATCCAACTGATCACCGATGTAAACGCGACGATCAGATAGATGGAAGTCGTTGTGCGGGCACATTTATCCAAAATTTTCCACATCATTTTAGCGGTTAGGTTACGATAGGCGACAACACCTATGAAGATAGCATAGCCGGCAGCCACAGCCGCAGCTTCAGTCGCCGTAAAAGCACCTGAAACGATGCCGCCGATGATAATCAACGGCATCATCAGTGCCCACCCAGCATCCAGAATAATGCTAAAAAAAAGTTTTACCGTAAGATTTTTTATCTGGTTTCGAGGCAATTGTTTCCGCTTAGAAATCATCCAGATGACACTCATCTGGCCCAGCCCAAGCATCACACCCGGTACAACGCCAGCAAGGAAAAGAGCTCCCACTGAAACGTTGGTCAAGCTGGCAAATATGACAAAAGGTATACTGGGTGGAATAATTGGACCTTGCATAGCGGATGTAACTGTAACAGCCGTAGCGAAATCTGCATCGTAACCATCGCGTTTCATCATATCTACCAACGGAGGACCAAGTGCTGAGACGTCAGCCAGGGCAGAACCCGAAACACCTCCAAATAACATACTAGCCAGCACATTCACATACGCAAGACCACCTTTAAAACGGCCGACTATCAATTGAGAAAACCTTACCATCCTTTCGGTCATCCCGATAGCCCCCATTACTTCTCCGGCAATGAGAAATAAGGGTATGCATAGAAAGACAAACACATCCATGCCGGTAAAAAATTTATGGGCATAAATTGAAAGCATCGGCCACATACCAGGCTTGACAATAAAATAGGCCAACCCGGCACCCCCTATGGCGAAAATAACAGGACTTCCCACGATGAGTAAGGAAAATAGAATCACGATAACGACAATCAACGGTTCACTCACAGCTCTGTTTCCTTGCTCTTGCGATTATCAAATCTTTAAAAATCAACAATAACATCTGCAAAAACATCAATGCCGCCCCCACAGGTATGGAAAGGTAGGGCCAAAACCAGCTTATCTGAAGCGCCGTGGTCGTCATGCGTATTGCATGGACCGCCTGATCAACCCCCTCATAGAAAAGAACCCCCATAAGTCCCAGCAGCAAAAGTCGATAAGCAAAGTCGCGATAGGCAACAATCTTTTGTGGCCACAAGCGGTCCAGAAAGTCCACCGTAATCAATTCTTTGTCACGTATTAGGACATTTCCTACAAGCAGGACAACCCAAATCATGGCATATCGAGACGACTCTTCTGGCCATGGCAGAGCCGCGTTAAAAATATAGCGCAACCCAACCTGCACAAGCAAAATAGCTGCAACGAAAAATAAGCAGTATCCTTGCTATCGTCATGGAAATTTGAGCCAGCCATATGCTAATTTTTTCAATAAATTCTAACATTTTTCGACCTGACTATTACCGGCGGAGCGGAAAATAAAAAAAAGCCGCCCGCCGGAATATTTTACTTATTGGCCATTTTCTTTTCAGCTACGTCAATTGCCTGATTCAGATCGGCAATCCATTTCTCTTCAACCTTCTTGCGCATGATCTTAAGTACCGGTTCACGTGTAAGATCCTTGAACTGATTAAATTCTTCAGGTTTGGGCTTATATATTTTCATACCTGCTTCTCGGATGGTCTTGAAATCCTGCGTTTCTTTAGCGGCCACCACCCCCAGCATTGCCAATTGGGCCTGGCGAGCTGCATAACTGAAAATTCTTTGGTCCTCAGGCGGCAGGCTTTTGAAAAATTTGTCGTTTATGATTATTAAGGCCAGATTAAGTGTGTGGCGATCCAATGTATAGTATTTTTGGACTTCTTGAAGTTTTCCTAACAGAATTACATATGGAGCACTTTCAGCCCCATCAACAACCCCTGTCTGTAGTGCCGAGTACAATTCGGACCAGGATATAGGGGTCGCAGTGGCCCCAAGAGCCCGCACCATTTCCATATGTATGGGAATTTCCATCGTCCTTATTTTCATACCTTTCATGTCTGCGGGTGAATGGATTTCGTGTTTGGAATTGATGAAGCTTCTAAACGCAGAAGGCAAGTAGGAAAGTATCCTGATATTACTGCTTTTAGCCAGTTGATCGGAAAGCTTATGGCCAAATGGACCGTTCAAAACCTCGCGGGCAATTTCAGTATTCCTGAATGTATAAGGCATCTCTAACACCTGAACATTAGGGTCAAAAGTGGACAGCATACCCGCATTCTGTCCGCCGCTGATTTCTATGATACCTCGGAAACTTGCTCAGCCATGGAAACCAATTTTCCCATTTGTCCCGAAGGAAATACTTGGATTTCGTATCGTCCCCCAGTTTCACTTTCTACAATGTTTTTGAAGACAGAAGTATATGCCAGGTAAGGGCTTTGTATCAAGTCTATTTCTGCTTCCGAATGTGCAAATTTGACTATTCTGGGGTCTGCCCATACAGCACTCTGCATCAGCGCCCCGACCATTAATGCCACAGTTACATACCACATGCCGGCAATCAATTTTTTAATCAGCATAGGATATACTCCTTTTATTTTAGGTGGTTACCAAAAAAACGACTACGTTTTAAATATTTAATAAGCTATTAGTATCTATATTAATTGGGAAATATAAAATCCGATAGCTCGCCTCAAAAAAATGTAATTACATTCTAATTAAATTAATTTATACAATATTAAAAAAACTTGTCAAGTATATTTGATTTTTTATTTTTATTTCAAAAAAATACTATTTATAAACAATAAGTTATGATAGACAGCCTCTTGACAACGATGGGGATAGCTGGTAAACAATATGTAATTATATTTCAAAGGACAGGTTTCTTAGGATACGTTAAATATGAAAAATGGAAAAGACCGACCAAATCATACTCAGGCTGCTTATTCCGGAATCAGGCAGATGATGTTTCACAACGAAATTTTCCCAGGTCAAAAAAATATCGTATCGCGATCTTGGCAAACGTTTAGGAATGAGTATTACCCCAATTATACAGGCACTCAAATTTTTGGAATTCCAGGGGCTTGTCCTTTACGAACCAAATCGAGGATATCACATTTCTCCGCTTGACATGAAAGAAGTTGAGGAAGTGTATATTACACGCGAAATCCTCGAAACCTCACTGCTTCCCGCAACCATTAGAAGGCTCGACGAAGGGGCGATCATTCGTTTAAAAAAAGCACTGAACTGCTACCTGGAAGCTGTCGATAGTGAAATTTTTGATGATAGACTCAAGACCCACAGAATTTTTCATTTGACCCTGGCAGAATTATCCGGAAGCCAAGTGAGACTTCAGATTCTAAAACAGATGTTCGACCTTTTGTATATGAAATTCGGAGGTAATTTACTTTTCAAAATTTACCGTGGCTCTGATAATTCCGTAGATATGCACCAAAAAATTGTAAAGACTGTCATTGCAAGGGATGTAGAACAATCTCAGACTTTGTTGAGTACTCATATCCGGGATGTGAAAAAATCAGTCATGGCCCATCTGGGTGATATATTAGATAAAGAAGAGGGAACATATTTCTCAAAGCAATCAAAGCATTGACATCACTGAACTAAAAAGGGATTCTCACTTTTTAGAAATCAAAGGAGAACGGGATCAGACTTTCAGCAATTTGCGGTGAAGGTCTAAAATTCCCAGAAAAACTCAATCCACCAAAATTCAAAACTCCTGACGTCTGGGACTTTATAATGCGACTTATGACTGACCCCAAAATTTGAACAGTTGTTAAGCGACGCGTGAGGGGGTAAAACCCTGTCCAAATTTTTACCGAAGAGTGAGGAGTACGGATATTACGTATATCAGATTTTTTTATCTTCACCGAGAATTGGTGGAAAAACAGCCCCTGATTTGACATTCCCGGTCATTTGGGCGATGATTGCACATGGACAACTGCCAACACACGGATTACCGCCGAACCATTGACATTCCTGGCTATGGAAAACAGCCGGTCATCGTACAGATTCTGAAGCTGTCAGATATTCAAAACCGGGTGTTTTCTTCGAAAAATCAGCTGAACGGGCAGTCCATGAAAAATCGAGTATTTGCCCGTTCAATGTTCAAGAAGGCATTTCTGTCAGACGATGAACTGAGCCAAGCCAACCGATTCAAGGCCCTGAAAAGACAGATGGAGTGGATCTGCGGCCGTTTTGCATTGAAGCTACTTGCCAGGGACATCCTGGACCCGGCCATGCCGCTGAATCAGATCCGGATTGACTATCGGAAAAAGGAGCGCCTTATCTGACAGAGTTTCCGGAAATTTCCATCTCTTTATCCCACAGCGGTATCTACACAGCCGCCACCATCACCCGGGACACCGACACGACGGTGGGAATCGATATAGAAAAAATCGGAAATATGCCTGATCAGGGATTTATGAAACCGCATTCACGGCCGATGAAATCCGGCATATGCCGCCGGATGCAAGGTCTGTGTTCCGCCACTGGACCCTGAAGGAAGCGTTTTTGAAATATCTGGGGCTCGGATTCAATGAAAGCCTGCACCATGTGGCGGTCATCAATGATCAAATTTATCATTACGGACGTAAACAGCTGATTGACACTTGGTCATACTGTCCGGATGACCGCTATGTGCTGAGCCTGGTATTTGGCAGGAAAAAATGACCGGGAAGCCACTTGGATAAGGCTCCCCGGTCCGGTTCAAGACATGTCAAAAGCGGATCAACATCTCCGGGATTTGACCTGTCAACCCTGTTATGCCGTCTTGATCTCGATCTGACGCGGCTTGGCTTCCTCCGACTTGGGCATATGAAGGGTTAAGATGCCGTTTTTCAATTCCGCCTTGACGTTTTCCACATCAATGGTCTGGGGGACTGAAAAATTGCGAACGAATTCCACGTTGCCGAACTCTTCCCAAGAAACCACACCGCCAGTTTCCAGTTTTCTGACTCCTGACAGAGCCAGACGGCCGTTATCGATATTCACGGAAACCTCTTCCTTTGCCACACCCGGCATATCCGCAACCAGAAGTATTTCGTCTCCATTTTCATAGATATCAACCGCCGGGGCGGCCTCATACAATTCTCTGGTTTTTTCCATATTCCGATCGCCTCTTTTTGCAATTTCAGTATTTTTATCCATGATTCGCCTCCATTGTTGTGATGGTTCACGGTGTCTCAGACAATGAATCAAACAAGTTAACTGATGGTAATCTGCCGGGGTTTGGCTGCTTCGGACTTAGGCAGGGTCAGATACAGAATGCCATTTTTCAACGTCGCCTCCACCCGGGCATTGTCCACATCATCCGGCAGGGTAAAACTGCGGGAGAACGTGCCATTCAGTCTTTCTGTCTTATGCACCTTGTATCCTTCAGGCACGTTATGGTCTCTTTTGCCGGAGATTTCCAGATAATTGCCCTGGATTTTGATGTCCAGTGCGTCCTTGTCCATGCCAGGCACTTCCAGCCTCATTTCAAAAGCATCTCCCTTCTGGTAGAGGTTGGCCCGGAGAAAGCCGTCTTCCATCAGCCATGAACTCCTGTAAGGCCGGTTGTAATCGGAATACAAGTTATCGAGCCGCTGACGGAGCATGTCCATAGTACCGAATAATCTGTCGATATCGCTGAATCCCGTAAACATAATGTATCCTCCTGTTTTAATTGGTTGGATTAGCCGGTTTCTCTAATTGAGAACCCGTGACTTCAAACACAAAGTTAGGTAGCAAAAAATTCATGTCAATATGTATTAATTATTTTTTTAATAATCTTCATTTAGTAATATTTGATGTTTGTTGTTTTCATCTTCAGGACGATTGAATTTCAATCTGCCGGGTCTTGGCTTCAGACACTGATTTTCGTGGAATATGCACCTGAAGGATCCCGTTTTTAAAACTGGCGGAGATATTTTCCCGATCCACATCTTCAGGCAACGTCAGAATCCGCTGAAAATTACCGTATGATCTTTCCAGACGATAATAGTGCCGGTCTTTTTCTTCCTTTTCCTGTTTTTTCTCACCCCGAATGGTCAGGGTGTCACTGGTAATATCTACCCGGATATCATTTGGCGCCACACCCGGCACCTCCACTGAAACCGAATAGGCTTTTTCCGTGGCTCCCTGGTCCAGCCGGGGTTTGAGAAAGCCCTGCTCCAATGCCGCCGGCAGGCTTCCCTCAGACCCTCTCCCCGTCCGAACCCCCGGAACATATCTTCGAACAGCCGATCCACTTCCAGGTAGAAGCGATGCAACGGATGATCCGGAACCCGGCTGACTTCCGAAGATGTTATGTCCCGCCTGACCGGAATGGTCTTGTCCGCATTTTCGTGTTCCTTTTTGAACCAGTTCCATGGAGCCAGTTTTTTCATATCCATCAGTCACCTCCTTGAAACGCACAGCTTCATTCATAAACGGCTTGAAGCAGCATAACCATCTGTTTTTAAAGAGATAAAAAAATGATTGAATACTGATTCTTCGTTTGGGTCGAAAATAAGTCCGGGTTTATTTATGTCAAGATCAATTTTCATTACTAAAAATTTTTTAATTGACATGATAATGGATATTTTTTATTATAAAAAAATAATTCGGATAATCAGAAGTGATCGTCAGGAGGTGATCCAATGCATCGGGATTATTACCTTATATTGGGCATTGCCTCGGATGCCAGTCAGACCGATATCAAAGATGCCTATCGCCGGCTTGCCAAAACATACCACCCCGATCATTATCAAGGAAACAGCCGGCCGTTTCAGGATATACAGGAAGCCTACGACGTGTTGTCAGACCCGGACCGCCGCAAGACACATGATGCCCAGACGCAACACAACCGGCCGATCCCTCGCAGGCCGATTTTTCCGGTCCGTTGGAACCTCTGGTTCCGGAACCCCGGGGAGAATCGTTTTTCCGCCCGGACAGCCTCCGTGTGAACCATTCTTTTCACCCGTCATCAGATCAACGGCTTATTATTCGTTTCCGGTTTGGCAGATAATCGTCAGTCGTGATCAAAGACATATCCCACGGATCGCCGGCTTATGAAGTATTGCGGATTTTTCGGATTTTGTTCGAAATATTTTCTGAACCGGACCATAAAATTGTCCACCGTGCGGGTAGAGGTGTCCCGGGAGTATCCCCAGCCGGCATTCAGTAGTTTTTCCCTGGACAAAGGTTTTCCCCTGTTGGCAATAAAAATTTTGAGCAGAGTGATTTCCTGTTCCGTTAACGTGATCTCCCCGGCCACACACCGGGCCTTGAAAGTGACAAAATCCACATGATTGTTCCCGAACCGGTAATGATCCCCATCAAACAAGCCCACCGCCGCTTTTTTTCCGGTATTGCCGGCTCATACCAGGCGCTCTTCCGAATCAGGCGCTCCACCCGCAGCAAAAACTCCTCCAGATCAAAGGGCTTGGCCAGGTAATCATCCACACCGTAACGCAACCCCCTGACCTTGTCCGTGGTATCCCCCCTGGCCGACAGGATCAGTACCGGGATCTTTTCATCCTCCTGGCGGATGGTTTTCAAGATGGAAAACCCGTCAATCATCGGCAGCATGATATCCAGAACGATCAGGTCCGGATGCCAGATCCGCCATTGGGCCAGACCGTCAATGCCATCCGGCGCCACAGACACGGCATACCCGGCAAGAGACAGATTGAGCCGGAGTCCTTCTGCAATCCGGGCTTCATCTTCTATGACCAGAATACGTTTTTTTTCAGCCGTTTCCATATATTTTTCTCCCTGACATTGGCCATGGCATTCCGGGGGATGGTAATAGTAAATTTGGCGCCACATCCTTTCCCTTCACTGAATACTGATACCCGCCACCCATGAATCCGAGCGATGCTGGAAACCAGGTACAATCCCAGCCCGGAGCCGGATACGCGCTGCCTGTTTTCCCGGTCAGACTGGTAGAACTTTCGAAAAATCTTTCGGGTTTCCTGCCGGTCCACGCCGATGCCGTCGTCTATGAAATCAATGGTCACCTTCTGGAGATGGGATTTGAACACAATGCTCAGTTGCGGCCGATCCGATGTATTGTATTTGATGGCATTGGACACGATATTCATAAGAAGCATTTCAAACAGAAACAGGTTCACCGGATATTCAAACCGTCCCCCGGATGGATTCAATATCTGAATGTCACACGCCCTGAAAAGGGAGTCATTTTTTCGGCAAAATGTTTCCACCACTTCCACCAGGCTTTTCCGTGTCACCTCGGAATCAAAATTCTGGCTTTCAATGCGGGCCATGTTCAATATCCGGTTGATGTTGTCTGTCAGACGGTTAATGTCTTCCAGCATATTTTGGCTGTACCGTTTGATATCTTCGGGTTTCAAAGGATGGCGGACAAAGGTTTCCAGGTAAAGCCGCAGCGATGTAACCGGGGTCTTGAGTTCATGGGTGAAATTGTAAATAAAATTGTGCTGGAGCCGGAACAGGTTCACCGTCTTCTGGTAATAGATGAAGGCCAGCAGAATGCCGGCTAAAACTACGGTGATCAATAGACTTAACACCAGAATGGTCATCCCGGTTTTGGAAGGAAAAATCAATTCCGGGTCGATGTGAAACCGGATGATCACCGCTTCCAGAGCCGAACGGATCTCCATATACAAACTGATGGTCAGAACCAGAAACGTGGCCAGAGCGATAATAGAACAGGTAAAGATAAACACCGGATGAAGGTACCACCGGGACGGGTTCAGAATCTGCATGTATATGGCCTGTATTCGGGTTTCATGACAGCCGGACAAGACGGGTTAATTTTCCTGGACCGGTTGACATTTCTTTGTAGAACGTTACACTGTTAATAATTGAACCAGAAAAACGGCATAATTACAATACTTGACCGACAAAGAAGGGGCATAATGGCAAAAGATCAGGAAAAAAAAGATTATTGTGACGCGGAAGACCAGAAAAAAGTGGTGGAAAAAATGAGCGACTGCGACAAATCCTCTGAAAATGACAAAGAACGCGATGAATGCTACACCAAAGTCATCAAGGGAGACGATGGCTGCATGTCCTGATACGTTTTTCATTGTCTTTTGTAACCCGCTTTTCTTATCGGCCCGCCGGCGTTCTCGCTCCCCGGCGGGCCTGTTTTCCCTAAAAATTCAGATCATCAAATACCACAGGAAGATGCGCTTTCAACTCCCTGAGCAGCGGAACCATCAGGGTTCGGATCTGGGGATGTGCTTTTTTGGTGCACCGGAGCGCAAAAATATGACGCCATTCCCGAATGTTTCCTTTGACCACAATTTCGGTTTTCAGTGAATTGGGCAGCACTTCCCTGGCCTGCTCCGGCCGCCAGCCGCTCTCCAGCAGGGCCAGGTAACTTGTTTCCGCATCTGCCATGGCCTTTTGCCAGAGGATCTGCTGGGCCGGGGTGCAGTCATCCCACCAACAGGGCCGGATAAACTCCATTTTACCGTCATACCGCACATACCGGGTGGATTCCTGGGCAAAGGAACACAACCGGTGCCGCACCAGTTCATGGGTCACACCCCGATTGGTGACAAACCGGACAATGATATCTCCGAATTCGATCATGGCATGGTGGCCCCGGTCCCGCATGCGGGCCACAAACCCGGCCGCTGAACCGGGGGTGATCTTTTCCTCGGATTTGTAACAGGTGCGGCCGGCTGCCTCGATGACCTGAAGCAGGTTGTCCGGCAGACTGATGATGTCATGGCCCTGGTCGATGATTATCATGTCATCTCTCCTCATCTGCATTTCTTTTTCCCCGCACAATACCATACCAGCCACAAAAACCTATCCGAAATCATGAAAAGGACGGGGGCAAAAAAGGTTTCTTTTGACTGGAAAGCCCAATTTTACTGTATTCAATAGACAGGCAAGAGTGATGGGTGATTTTTATTGTTATAATAATAGACTCCGGGCTTCCGGCTTGAAAATTTATATCCATGAAACCGGAGAGAAAATAACCGGGGACATCAGCCGCACTTTCAAGATGCTCATACTCGGACTGCCGCAGCTGGTCAGATCCGATCTGTCCGATATCGCTAAGGGACTGGAAAGTGACCGGCCGGACTGATATGGTCTGGCTGAGCATGTTCCGAATCGTCAGCCCCCGGATGTCCCGGCGCAGGCACATGTTTACCTTTCTCATCTATGTCTCCCTGGAACCGGTGGCGGTGATTCAGGAACTGATCGCCTTTTCTGCCATCATGGAACCCGCCTTGGACGGGGGCGTACTCCACATCACCAATGACAAAACCAAGCCGGTCTCCGATATCATTCACTATGCCCAAACCTATTTTCATATCACCGGCATACGGGCCGTTGAAGCAGACGATTACCCGGCCGGCCGCCAAAACAATCTGGCCCCGGCAAAAGGATCCCAGGGCCCGCACGAGATCCACAGGGTCCTGATTCCCGGAGGAAAACTGGTGATCATGGAATTTTCCATCCCCCACACCCGCTGGGTCAGGACGTTCTATTAATGGTATTCTTTTTGGATCATGCCGGGCTTGGGCAGGCTGATCACGAGGGAAGATGCTCCGTTTATCTATCTTGCCGAATCGATCCAGACATTTCCTCCCCCGGAAAAGGTCCGGGAGATGATCGCATCCGACGATGCCGGAACGCCGCAGCCCCATCCGACAAAGCGGTCGGACAGCTATTGTTGAAGGGGCAGGGGTGTTTTGGTGGCAAGCACATAGGTTTTGATGCCTGAAAGATTCGGATCAGAGGCTTTTTCCAGCCCTTTCTGCGCCCATGCCAGGGCCTGATCCGGATTTCCTGCCGCCAGCCACGCCCTGGAGACGGCGGTGATGTTGTTCAGGAGCTGTTTTTCCGACAGGGTGTCTCCGTGATGTGCCAGCCATTTTTCATATTGCCGGGCTGCGGACTCCGGGATATGGCAGGACAAATACAGGTCTGCCAGAAGCCGGGATTCTTCCCGGGTCAAAGGGGTCAGATAAGAGTAGCTCAGCATGGCGGCCAGGGCCTTTTCAAACCGGTTGTCCGCCAGGTGCACATGGGCCAGGGCCTTCCACCAGCCTGGATCTTCCGGATGAATGCGGGTGAGGTGCCGGGCATAAGCCAGGGCCTTTTGTTTCATCTCCAGAGACAGGTACTGGTACAGCAGCATCTCCTGCCACTGCCGCCGGCCCTCTCCCTGGGTCTTTTCAGCCAGTTCCTCCAGCCACGGCAGGGCTTCCCTAAATTTTTCCAGGGCAAACAGGATATGGACCAGGGTCTGTTTCCATTCCAGGGTGACTTTCTGGGGATGGGCCGCCATCAGGCGGTTGAACACGGCCAGGGCAGTATCAGCCCGCCCGGCCAGAAAAAGGCAAGAGGCCGTATAAAACAGATGAACGGCCTGCTTTTTGTCACTGGTCTCATATCCGTTTTCAAAGCCCGGGCCGCCACGGCCATCTGTCCCTGTTCATACCGGCACCGGGCCAGGTTGAGCCAGGCCGGGGACAGGTCCGGTTTTTATCCACGGCCCGCTGAAATGCCGCTGCCGCTTCCCCGGTCTGACCCAGTTCCGTGTGGCAGATGCCGGTCAGAAAATCGATATAAAAATGGACCGGTTCCGCCAGTTTTTCTGAATACCGGATCAACACGGCCAGGGCCTGGTCCGGTTTGTCCTGCTCCATCAGGGACTGGGACTTGTTCACGGCCATGCCCGCAGCCAGGGGTATGGAGTCGTTTTTCTCTCCGGATGCCAGGATCAGACTCGGTCCTGAGAAAACCATCATCAGTATCAGCCCCAGCCAAACCTGCTGGCGATATCGGTTCTTACCTGTAATATGCTGGGTGTTTCGGGTCATGTTTACTCCAGTTGAAACCGGATGGTGGTCTGTGCCAGGGCCGCCACGGGAATCCCCTGGACCCGACCGGGCTGGAACCGCCACCGGGACACACAGTCGATCACACTTTTCTCAAACACCTTTTCCGGTTCCGCCGCTAGAATCTCAATGTCCTGTACCGTTCCTTGGGCTGTGACCAGAAACTGCACCTGCACCTCTCCTTCAATGCCCCGCCGGGCCGCATGCAGCGGATACACGGGTGCCACCTTGGCCAGGGGAACCAGGCCGGCATCGAGTTCATGGGCCAGATACCGGTCCTTGAGCTGCGGCGCATCCATGGCAAAGGATGCCAGGGGCGGCATCTCCAGGGAATGGGCCATGGGGGGCAACTTCGGGTTCAGGGCAAAGGGCAGGGATGGTTTCTGGACCGGCGGTCTGGGCATCTTTTTCTGAACCGGCTCGGGGGCAGCGGTCTCCTGGGGCTTCGGGGGTTCCGGTTCCGGGGACTGCTTTTCCCGGGGCGGTGGTTCGGGTCGTTTAATCCGCACCACCTGGACGGCCCGGACCGGTTCATGCCGTTCCAGGTTTTTGGGCACGGCCCGGATCATCTCCGGCATCACGGCAAACAGAAATAGGTTCAACGCTCCAGCCAGGACCACAGCCAGGACCCAGCCGGCCCAGGTCCGCGGACCGGACCGGTGTTTCCGTCCGCAGGACAGGGGTTTGCCACCCGGCCCAGCCATGCCCGGCAATGCCGGAGACAACTCCAGCCCGGCAAGAGGCGGTCCCAGCCTGTCAGAGGAAGACTCCTTTCTGTCAGGTTTAGAATCCGCCGTCACAGGTGACAAGCCCGGCATGCCCAAAGTTGCGTCCCTCCCCCGGGGCGGTATGGATCCATTCCCGATCACAGGTCTACTGTTCTCCGGGCAGGCCCGCGGCTATGGCCACGTTTTCAGCCCCAGCCAGTTTGCAGGCATCCATCACGTCGATCAACAGACCCGTGGTGCTGTCCTTATCCGCCACAATCACCACGGCGGCCTCGGGATTCTCAGCCATAGCCCGCTCCACATTGGCCCGCACGGCCCGGACATCGATCTCCCGTCGGTCCAGGTGCACCGTGCCCTCTCTGGTCACGCCGATAAGAATGGTGTTGGGCGCCGTGGACACGGCCGTGGTGGCTGTGGGCCGGGTGATGTCCACCCCGGTCTCCCTGACGAACGATGTGGTCACCAGGAAGAAAATCAGGAGAATGAACACCATGTCGATGAGCGGGGCGATATTCAGTTCCAGGGTCTGTTTCTGGGCCCGCCTGGCCGCAGTGATATTGAGCATATTTCCAATCCTTATATGAACCGCCGCAGGTACATACCCGTGGCGGCGATCCGGTTTTCAGGTTCCGGGACCGGCGGGTGAGCCACCCGGCCATGTAAAGGCCCGGAATGGCCACCATCAAGCCGGTCTGGGTGGTGATCAGTGCCACGGAAATCCCGGCAGCCATGGCCCTGGCATTGCCCGTGCCGAACACCGTGATCACCTCGAAGGTGTGCATCATGCCCACCACCGTGCCCAGCAGCCCCAGCAAAGGAGCCACGGCCGACAGCACCCGGATGGCGGCCAGGTGCCGGTCCAGGGAGGCGCATACCCCCATCACGGTCTCATCCAGAATAAACCCGTCCAGTTCCCGGTCATGGGTACGCCGGGCCAGAAACTCCCTGACCAGAAGGCTATTGGCCCCTTTGTACCGGTCTTCCGGCCACTGATTCTGTCGCACCAGTTCTCCGGCCCGGGTCCGGGAGATATTTTTACATACAGGCGCGCATGAACCAGACCCGGTTGAAATCAGCACCCACATCACCAGAGACACCCCAGGATGGGGATCATAACCAGTCCCCGGACCGGATATACGCGGCCAGATCATCCAGCAACGGCAGCATCCCTGTCATAAGCTCATGGGCGGTCATGAGTTAATGCCTGCAGCACTCGTTTCTGGCCTTGAACACCATGTTCACGAATGCCACGGCTTTTTCCTCCATCTGGCTGATCTGGGTTTCCACCCGCCGGGACAGCAGGGTGTGAAAAAGCATGATCGGGATGGCCACGCTCAGCCCCAACATGGTGGTGACCAGGGCCTCGGAAATGCCGCCGGACATCATCTTGGGATCCCCGGCCCCGTAATAGGTGATCACGTGAAAGGTGTTGATCATCCCGGTGACCGTGCCCAGCAGCCCCAGCAAAGGAGCGATGGCAGCCAGCATCCCCAGGGTGGATACGAACCGCTCGATGGCCGGAATTTTTCCCAGAATCGCTTCCTGAAGGGCATTTTCCATATCCTGTCGGGTGTGGTCCCGGAATGCCAGGGCCGTGAGCAGGATGCCGGGGATCCATTTGTTTTCCGGGACCGGCACAGGGCTTCGCACCCTTTCCAGTCGCCACCGGCCACCAGGCCCCGGAGCTGGTCCATGAACGGTTCCGGTTTCATCTGCTTGCGTGAGAAAAACACCAGCCGCTCCAGCAGGATGAGCAGGGCCAGTCCCAGAATGGCCAGAATGGGCCAGACAATGGGCCCGCCTTTGGGGATCTGCTCGGCCAGATCCAGTTCCAGGGTGTACTGGCGCAGGGCCGTACCCCGGGAGATATCCACGGGCACATCCGGCCGGTCCCCGGCCAGGTAGCCCTCGATCCGGTCTACAGTGGCGGCATCCGGGAGCCGGGACAGGGCAAAGAAACGCTGGCTGGCATCGGAATACAGCAGAAACCCCACCTCCGGTTCCGGGGCACCCGCCGGTTCCAGCACATAGATCCCGGTAAAATTTCCCAGCACCAGGATGCGGGCTTCCTGTTCCAGGCCCTGGCGGTCAATGATGGTGCCGGTCACGGTCCGGACCTGCCCGGAAGCGGCGATTTCCTCAAACCAGGCATCGGCCATGGCACGGATATCGGTCATGGAGGGAAACCGGTCTTCATGGATCACCGGGTCCAGAAACCCGTGCCGGTTGTCGGACAACGCACTCTGGAGGCTTTGCAGCAGCAGTCCATCCAGGTCTTTGGCCGCGCTGCGGACAAACCCGGACAGCTCCCGGTTTTCCGCCCGGGACTGGATCAGTTCTTCATTCAATGCCGCTCTGGTCACCAGTTGTTCCTGAATCAGGACTGCCTGTTCCTGGTTGCTGGTTTCCAGGGTGCTGTTCCGGTTTTTCAGTTCCTGGATGGCCGCGGTCAAGACATCTTTATCCTGTTTGATCCGCTGGGCCCGCTCCTGTGCCTCGACTTTCGCTCTGGCCAGCTCCTGCCTGGCCTTTTCCTCCATTTGGGCCCGTTTCTCCGCCTGCACGGCAAAGGACTGGCGCATGTCCTGGGCCCCTACTCCGGACGGGCAGAGGCAAATCAGGCAAACCAGACCCATCAGGATCCTTGCCGGGAGTGTGTTTTTCCTTGATATCTTTGTGAACGGCTTCATCCCTGGCACTGCCTTCTGGTGAACGTCCCTCACCCGGCCGGCACCTGCAGCCGGCGCATTTGTGAAAAAAGAGTCCTGTGTCCGGTTGGTCCATGATGTCATGGGACGGCTGGGATTCATAAAAGTCATATCCGCCTCCTTCACGGGACTGCCAGACGGCCCAAAGGCAGGTCCAAAATGCCAGCGGTGCGCCGTTTCAAAGCGATTTCCACGGCTGCGGCCACCTCCGGCACAAACCGATCATCCAGAAGGCGCCACTGCTGCGCCCCACATCGAACACGGCCGCCTCCTGCCCGTCCAGGGACAGATAATACAGGCTGATGCGGCCCAGCCGGAAAATCTGCCCGGACACCCGCTGACCCCCCAGCCGGATCCGGTCGTGATACACTTCGATGGTATTGCCGTATTCCGCCTCGATGTTCAATGCCTCCATGGTTCTGCGAAATTTTTCCGCCACCGGCACCTCGGAATCATCCATGAGCGCAGCCAGTTTTTCCAGGCGGATGTTCCGCTCTTCCGGCAGAAACGGAATATCATCAGTGACAAACCGGGTCAGATCCGCCTGCACGTCTGCCAGAAACGGCAGCAGTTCCTCCCGGACCTGCCGGGTCTGTGTTTTTTCCTGTTCCAGTTGAGCAATCGTCTGGCCAAGGGCGGCCGATTGATCCGACAACTGCTGTTTTTCAGATTCCAGAATCTCGTTTTCGGCCGCAAGCCGGTCATATTCGGCTGCCAGTTCCACCCGTTGGGTATCCCATTTCTCCTGCGCCTTCTGGGATGCCTGGCGGACATCGATGGCCGTTGTCACATGCTTTTCCACAACCGCGGCAGTGTCTGCTGCCGTTGCTCCAAGAACCGGCCACATCAGCATTATCACCAAAGCCGCCAGCACTTTCAGGCCAACCACTCCCCTTTTCCTGCCCGACCTCATATCTGCATCTCCTGCACTGAATTCTTCATAAACAAAAAAACCACAAAGGTATCCCTTTTAGAACTGGGAAAAACCTTCGTGGTTTTATTGAATGCTTCTGAGTTGTCCAGGCTGTGTTCTGTTTTAGCCTCAATCCAATTTACAACATCCTTTGGCCGCTTGTCAACCCAAAACCGGTCTTGGACGACCCTGAATCCATGCCATGTGACATGAACCCGATTCTGTTGAGTGTATTCCGGATGTGCATACCGGCCAATTCTTCCCCCCCATTATAACCGGTATTCAACCCCCAGGTAAAACGACCGCCCCGGCATCCAGTCATCCTCGTCAGTGGAATAGAACTTGTCAAACAGATTGTGGATGGACCCCTTTAACCGGATTTCACCCGTGTTTTCGAATCTGACAAGCCGCCGGCTGCATGAAAAATCGATAACCCATGCATCTCCCACATTTTCCAGTTTTTCCTGAGCGTTAACAACACTGCTCCCCGATTCCCGGTCAACCGCATACTGGGTGCCGTAATAGGTGGCATCCAGGCTGGCGGTCAGGCCGATTTCCCGCGACCCTAAAACCAGGCCGGCGGAAAAGCTGTCCCGGGACCGATCCGGAAGTTTATAACCATTGCCGTCTTCAAACACCAGCAGACGGGTCCAGTTGACATAAGGTTCCACTTGAAAAGACCATCCCAGGGTCCGGGCCAGATCCAGTCTCATCCCCAGCTCAATCCCCTGGATCTCGGCAGAATCCACATTGTAATACCAGTAGTGCTTACCGCTGTAATGCGCGTCGGCACTGTTGTGGGTCTCATATCCGATCATGTCCTGATAATCACTGTAAAACCAGGTGGCCGACACAAACAGGGAATTCAAGTCCAGATCAACTCCCAAGTCAAAGTTATCACTTTTTTCCGGCTCCAGATCCGGGTTCCCGATAAACGGCGTGGACATCATGACGGTATATCCAGTCAGCTGCCGGGGAAGCGGCATTTTAAACGCCCTGGCATAATTGGCCCGTATTTTGAGAGCATCCACTGGACTGTAGGCAATCCCAAAGGCCGGATTCCAGGCGTGTTTGTCCACCTCCCTGGATACGGTCACATCCTCCTTAATTTTCCGGGCATTCACCGATACATCAAACACATCGTACCGAATCCCGGCGGACAGGACCAGGTTCCGGTTCTCAAGCAGATGGATATCCCCCATCAGAAAACCGCTGAAATTGTCAAAATCACTTTGGGCAGTGTTCTGCGTCGATGCGCTGGCAGCATCACCGTCCTGGCGCTGATCAAATTCATAAGCCATCCAGTCCATGCCGGCAATGGTACGTAACAGCCCAAAATCATGGCTGACCTGGGCCTGGGAACCTGGAACCGGTTGGTATTGTTTGACAGCGGCAGCCGGGTGGTGCTGGATTTGGTGAACCGCTTGAGGTCGTAATTGACCTCTCCCTGAAAATAACGGGTCAGCCAGGTGGTGGAACCGGTTTCGTCACAGCCCTTGTAAGAAAAGTCCAATGTGTGGTTGTCCCGGTTCTGGCGGGTATAGTAATAATAACTTTTGGCCGCGTCTTCTCCCTTTCCGGCGTCGTTGGTGTCTGACCCCTGGAGTATCAGGCCCAGGCGGTGGTTATCATTGAAGTTCCACCCGGCATTGAAACTGTAACGCACCCTGTCCTGCACGTCGCTGTTTTCATAGGTATCCCCGTTTCCCAGCTCATAGTCATCCCGGGAAATATAAGCCATGGAACCGGCAAAATCCACGCTCCCCGTTTTCCCGGAGATACCGGCCTTGAAGCGCTGTTCTCCCCAGCTGCCGGCACCCGCTTCAACAACCCCCGCCGGTGTTTCTTTTCCCTGTCTGGTAATGATATTGATGACACCCCCCATGGCAGCCGCCCCGTACTGGACCGCGCCGGGCCCCCGGATCACCTCGATCCGCTCTGTATTTTCCAGACCGATATTTCCCAAAAATCGGAACCGGTGCGGTGGCCGTCCACCAGCACCAGGATATCCCCGGCAATGTCAAACCCGTGCATGGAACTGCGGCCGCCCCGGATGACAACGCCCTCGTTGCCATAACCGGCACCCCCGTCATGATACACCTGGATCCCGGCTTTTTTCAGCAGGTCCGTCACTGAAACCGCCCCGTATCGCTCAATGTCCTTTTCCGTGAAAACGGTGATGTTCTGACTGACATCCCTCAATGGGACCTCGGTTCTTTTGGCCGTCACGACCACGGTGTCCATCATATATGGCGTTCCAGTCTGAGTTTTCTGTGCAAAACCCGTTGCAGAGAACAGCAGCATGCTCACCATACCGATCCATTTCAGCATGATCCTCTTCATCTATCTCTCCTGTGTTTTGCGGTAATGGTCAAAAAAAAAGATCTCAGGGCCAGTCCCCGAGATCTTCCGTTTTCAAAATCTCTGTCATGTCTCTGCACAGTACCGCGCTGTGCAGAACCAAACCTTTGCAAGCAGGTCTTCCGGCTCAGGGTCATCCCCTCTCTGCGCCTTCCCATGATATCACAGTGGCATTCAGCAGATCGGGTCACCATTCACGGCGGCGGGACCGCAACAGATTTTCACTGTTTTCCCTTGTTCTGGTTCCAGGACGAATCCATGGAACCACTTGCAAATTCAAACATTTTCTTTATACTTGATTATCCTGCCTGTCAACCACTTCCCCACAACTGTGGGAGCATAACGGCTCACCGGAAAAGCCAACCTGGACATTGCCATGCAGGCATAACTGTGAATCACCCCTTGATTACAATTAAATAACCCAATACAATTTCAATCATATACGTTGATCTGAAGCAGCTCCCAGGGAGTTGGATTTCAATATTTTTACATAAGAAGGAGGCCATCATGAAAGACAACCATCAACACAAGCATGAACACCAACATGAACACACCCATTCGCACAAGCATCCACATACACATGAAGACAAAACACACAACCATGAACACGAGCATGTGCATTCACATGAGCATATTCATGAGCACAGTCACCCGCACAGCCATGATGTAAAATCAAAGGATCACGAACATAAACATGGTGACAACCACGGACCTCATGATCACCCGCATGAGAATCACGAAAAAGATCCCCATGACCATAATCATCAATAGATGAATCCCGGTGATAATCCTTCAAATACGAAACATTGGCCCTTGACAGGATATTTTTTTAAAATAGATTGATTCCAATTCTGCAATTGAAATTGCAGGCAGTTGAACCGGAAAAATATTGAATTGCTGAATCCAAGGCCAAGAAGGTCTGACAGGAAAATTTGCCTGTCCAGATGTTCTTGGCCTTTTTGTTTTTTAAAGTTTTTGAAGGACTAAAATGGAATCACAGGCAAACTGAACGCAGCATCAAAAACAACGAGAACAGTATTTATACGGGGATCAATAAATCAATCCGATATCAATGTCAGTGGAACGCATTATCCGAAAAAGAAAGGATAAGGGAATTGATAATAAAAAAAAGAACCTGGCTGATTTTGTTTTGTCGCAATTTTTAGTGTTGGGTTGTCTCAAACAACCGAAGCACAAGGAGAACTGACACACAATACTGTCAAAATAGATGAAATAATCGTTACAGCCACCAAAACCGAAAAAAAGATTGAAGATGTACCGGGCAACGTGACGGTCATCTCTCAAAATGACCTGAAAAAACAAAACATTCAAACTGTGGACGATGCGCTCAACAGTTTGTCGGGAGTATATATCAAAAGGGCAAAAGGGCTGATGGAGTCTACTCCCTCATTACGAATGAGAGGCTTTAACGGGAATCAATACACCCTGGTTTTACTGGACGGTCTGCCGCTCAACGATGCCTATGGAGGCGGGATTGAATGGGGGGCTCTATCGGTGGGAAACATCGAGCGGATCGAGGTGGTCCGGGGGGCTGCATCGGCCCTTTATGGCGGAAACGCCATGGGCGGAGTCATCAATATCATTACGAAAACACCGGAAAAACTGGAACTTGAGGCAACAGGAGGGTACGGCACCCATGATGCTTATCGCTATCGATTCGCTTTCGGCAACAAAATTCTTGACAGGTTGAGCTTCCGGTTGGGGTATGAAAAAGAAGGCACGGATGGATATGAGACCACGCCGGTGGTTCGCTCGATATCTACGGGAAATGGGACCGTGTCCGGTGGTTACCCCATGAACGACAGTTCAGGAAATCCGACACGATGGGTTGTGGGAGACAAGGGAGAAAACGGTGCCCAACGTCATGCTGTTGACGGAAAGTTGAGCTTTGATTTTTCAGACACCGGATACCTCTCTTTTACGGCGGTTTCAGGGCGGCATGAATATGATTACGGTCCACCCAGCCCATATATGGGTACTTTCGGCGACAGTACGACCTATGCCATTTCAGGGACTGGACAACGTGCACGGTTTCAGCCCAATGATTTTATCAGTTATACCGGAATCGGCAAAAATGAAACCGACACTTACTCCCTTATTTTTCAAGAGATATTCGGCCCCCTGCAAATCAAAGGTCAGCTGGGGACGATTCAGGTGGATGACCGCTACACCCTCGAAGCTGGCAACGGATCCGCTGATTACAGCAACTCGACCGGTACCATGAAAATAACAGAAAATGAAAGCTGGTTTGCCGAATTGAGTGGAGATATCCCCATGGGCGATTCCCATTTGCTGACCATGGGTTCATCCTATCGAAAGGATTCATCAGATACTGATGATTATGACATACCATTTTATCGAAGTTATTCCGGTGCGGGTCCCAGTACATTTTACTCTGGCGGAGATTCCAAAACCTGGGCTGTGTTTGCACAGGATGAATGGCAGATAATGGATCCTCTGACCATTTATCTGGGACTTCGTTTTGATTCCTGGAAGGTCTATAACGGCGCTTCAGGTGTGCCTGGTGGGGAGCAGAAATATGAAAACAACACAGAATCGGAGTTGAGCCCCAAAATCGCTGCGGTATGGAAACCTATCGGTGAAGATACCACTTTCAGGGCTTCCGCGGGACATGCTTTCCGGCCTCCGACCCTGTATGAACTCTATCGGAGCTGGCAGTCCGGCTCGACAGCCGTCCGGAGCAATCCGAACTTGGAGCCTGAAACGGTGTGGACTTATGAGTTGGGGTATGCCCAGTACTTGTTTGAAAGAAAAACCCGGCTATCCGTGACCGGTTTCCGAAACGACATTGAAGATTTGATCTATTTTCAGATGGGTCCGGGTACCCGAACCCGGATCAATGTGGGAGAAGCAAGGGCCTACGGACTGGAGTTGGAAGCATCACAAAAGATCACGGACTGGTTGTCGCTCTGGGGTAACTTCACCTATACGGATGCAGAGATCAGAAAAAATCTCACAGATCCTGATAGTGAGGGTAAAAATGTGACTGGGATTCCTGAAACTGCGTGGAACCTCGGTTTAGACACCCAGCATAAATGGTTCAAAGGCAGCTTGGTGGGACGGTATTACAGCAAAATTTACAGTAATTCCGAAAACGCGGATACAGAAGAAGGGGTCTATGGGACCTATGAACCGGCGTTTCTATTGGATGCCAAAGTCACCCTGACACCCTTGAACTGGATGGAATTGTCCCTTTCCATGAAAATATTCTGGATGAAGACTATTACCAATACTATAAATACGACGGCCGCACGGTTTTGCCGAACTCGGTTTGAAATTCTGATATGATGCTGCAAAAACGACTGATGTTTATCGGTATCGGCTGGGTGGCGGTCTTTGCCTTCTTTGCTACGGAAGCAAAGGCTGTCACCAAATCATCCATGACCGTCTTGGACTCTTTGGGGTCGTTTGTTGAAATCTCATTGCCTATCAAAAAAGTCGTCGCCCTGAACTCGGATTGCCTTGAGGCTCTTCGGATATTAAAGGCCGACAACCTGGTGGTGGGAGTCTATTCAGATATCATCCGCATGCCTTCCTTCTGGAAAAATCTGACCCACCTGCCTAAAGTGGGCAGATGGAATGAACTGGACGTGGAACACATTGTCAATCTTGAACCGGATCTGGTGATCGCCTATGGATACAATCCCGGCCGGTTTCTGGAAGACAGGCTCAAAGCGTTCGGAATCAGTTTGATACGTCTGGATTTTTACAAAATTGATACGCTGGAAAGGGAAGTGAAGGTGCTGGGACAGCTGCTGGATCGAACAAATGAATCGGCTCGCTTTTGTGACTGGCACACAGAAAAAAGAGAAACCATCCAAGGGCTGCTCCAAAAGGCACCAACACAGCCAAGAGTATATCTTGAAGGATACACAGATTATCAGACCGTCGGCAATGACACGGGCAGCCATGAAATGTGTGTGTTGGCAGGCGGGAATAATACCGCCGCCGACTCATCCATCCCTTATCCTCATGTGACCCCGGAATGGGTTGTCCATAAAAATCCCGATGTGATCGTCAAAGCGGTATCTTCCGTAAACGGGTATGACCTGAACAATGCTGATTTCTTCAATCAACTGAGAGATGCTGCCCGGGAACGGAATACCTGGCAACACATTTCGGCCGTGGCATCGGGAAGGGTTCATGTCATGGACGGAGCTATCAGCACGGGTCCCAGGGCAATCATTGGTGTTGCATATATGTCCAGGTGGCTGCATCCCGATCTTTTTAAGCAGATTGATCCCGAAACCATGCACAAAGAGTATCTGGAACAGTTTCAAAATATCCCCTACCAGGGCCACTTTGTTTCCGATGATCCCCATGAAGGCAAGAAATGAACAAAAACACCGAGACCCTTTCCCGCCGGTATGAAGCCTATATCGGGCGTAAAGCTGTCTTTCTTGTTTTAGCGTGTCTCCTTCTGTTGACAGCCTTGTTTTCCGGTGTCTGCATTGGTGCTTCGGGAATGAATGTGTCTCAAGTGGTATTTTCTTTGTTCCACGACACCGGCCGAGAACACGATATTGTCTGGATGCTGCGGGTACCCCGGGTTGTAATGGCAGCGCTGGTGGGGTTTGGAATGGGACTTTCAGGCACGGTTTTTCAGGCAATCCTGCGCAATCCGCTCGCCTCTCCTTTTACCCTGGGGATCGGGTCCGCAGCAGGCTTCGGGGCGGTCTGCGCAATTGTTATTTACGACAACGGGCTTCAGCCCCAATACGTGGCGGCAGGGGCCTTTGTGTTTGCATTGCTTTCCGCCGCTTTCATTATCACCATAGCAAAAATCAAACACGCATCCTCGGAAACCATGATATTAACGGGTATTGCTCAGATGTTCATGTTTTCCTCTCTTACCTCACTGTTTCAATACATGGGCACCATGCAGCAGGTGTATAATATTGTTTTCTGGTTTTTTGGCAGCCTTTCCAAAGCGGGCTGGCCGGAGATTGGCCTGGCCTCGGCAATGATTCTACTCCCTTTTCCGATCCTTTTTTGGCAATCCTGGGACCTCAATCTTCTTTCAATCGGGGACGAATCCGCCCAGACCCTTGGTGTCAATGTGGAAAGATTGAGAATGTGGGGGGTGGCGGTGGCATCGCTGGCCACTGCCGGCGGGATCTGCTTCACCGGGGTCATCGGTTTTGTCGGCCTGGTAGCACCACATATGACACGCATGATTATCGGTAATGACCACCGTTTTCTCCTTCCAGCCTCCGGTATTGTCGGTGCTTTGCTGGTAGTTGTCGCGGATATGCTCGGCAGGACTCTCTGGGCTCCGCAGGTCATACCGGTCGGCATCGTTACCTCTTTTATCGGCGTTCCTTTCTTTTTCTATCTGTTGATGAAACGTTCACGGGAGTACTGGTAATGCTGGAAGTAGTTGATCTTTCTTTTGACTATAATGCCGCAACAATTTTTCAAAATATCTCCGTCAAAGTGGAGAGATCCCGGATTTTGAGTATTGTAGGTCCCAATGGCACGGGCAAGACCACATTTCTCAAATGCATCACCGGCATTCTCAAGGCCAAACGCGGAACAGTACTGATCGAAAGCCGTCATGCCCGCCGGATGACACACAAACAACTGGCGACATACATAGGGTATGTGCCGCAGAGCATACCTGTCAGGTTTCCGGCAAATGTCTTTGAAACCATACTTGCGGGACGGCGCCCTCATATTTCATGGCACCCTTCGAACAAAGATCTCGATCGTACCGCCGAGATCATCGAAGAAATGAATCTGACGGACCTGGCCATGCGCGACATGGCACGGTTGAGCGGCGGGCAGGCCCAAAAAGTGTTGCTGGCCCGGGCACTGGCCCAGGATACGCCCTACCTGATCCTGGACGAACCTACCAGCAGCTTGGATCTTCGGCACCAGCTGGAAATCCTGGAAACCATCTCAGGACTGGCAAAAAACAAGGGGCTGGGGGTTATGATGGCCATGCACGATTTAAACCTGGCCGCGCGATTTTCAGACACGATCATGATGCTTCACCAGGGAAAAATCTTCTGCTCAGGAAAACCATCCGCTGTCATCACTCCTGAAAACATTTCTGAAGTATACGGTGTTGACGCGGCTGTCCGCCAGGAAAACGGATATCTTCAGATTCAGCCGTTACGATGTACCCCCATTTCCCCGGCCACAGACTTTCTGAAAAATTAAGGAGTCATCCGGGATATGAAAATTGTACTATCAACGTCCAACGAAATGATGAAATTCGTCCCAAAGACCGTCAATATCATGTTCTGTTCCATGATATTGACTTATCTCATCATAAAGAAGTTGGGATTTTTTACATATCTGTACAAACTAAGCAGGCCGGCCATGTCTTTTCTGCATTTGCCTGAAGCAGCTTCGGCCACGTCCGTCATAGCATTCGGTTCTGTTTTGAGTTCGAATATGATGTTTTCCGAATTTCATAAAAACAATATCATCGACGAGCAGGACACCTATATGGGAGCACTGCTCAACAGGGTATCTCTGAACGTGAAAGAGATATTCACTTATCAGATCCTGTGTTCATCCCCATACTGGGCCTGAAGGCGGGGTTGATCTATTGTATATTCTTCAGCTTCACCGCCGTCTTGAAAGACTTTTGCATTTTTTTCTACCTACGTTTCAAAAACAAAAAGAACAGCCCAGCGACCTGTTCAACCCAATCAACAAATCATGACCCTCAAATATCTATTGCCCTGTCAAGCCAGATATCGTCATTTCTGGAAATGATATCCGTGTATGTATCTGTAACTTTTATCATACTCTTTGCCTGTAATTCCGGCATGCTGGTTATTTTTGAAAACTGGTGGCACCCACAACCAACTGCTTTCACTGCCTATGGTTTTGGTTGTGCCTGTCTCGATATTCGTTTTCAGCTCCATTGCCGGAGTATCGGCAGCAGGGACACTGATAACAAGCAATACCATTTCCGAAATCGATGCCGTGCTGACCATCATCGTCGGAAGCCTGCTGCTGATCCCGATTTACACACTTCGGGGCAGTCTGTCGCACAGTGTCGCCATATTCGGGCCGAAACTGGGCATTAAAATCGTCCTGACTTCAACGGCTCTGGCCATGCTGTCCCGTTTCATCTTTCTCATAGTCCTGTTAATATACAAAGGAGTATAAGGCAATGACCCATCATTTGAATTATACCGGATGTTACCACCCCGACAGTCCCCAGATTTTTACCAATATATTAGAATACAGGAACTGGTATACAAAAACCAGGTCGAAAACACCAGATGCAAAAACCCGCCATCATGTCGGGATCTTTTTTCACGCAGCCAGGTTTTCAAAAACAATCTTTGCGGCATTGACGCTCTGATCCGAGAACTTGAAAAAAACCGGATCATTCCCGTGCCCGTGTTTTCCCAGCAGAAAGAGCATGCATCAACGGATTGTCCGGGGTATAATGTCGATATCAAACAATTGAAAGATTGTGATGCTATCATCAATTGCGTGTCTTCGTTTCTGTTTCAAACCGATATGATGGCAGACACCTCCCGGACCGTTCTTGATCTGATTGACGTTCCCATTTTTCAGGCGGTAACCTCCAGCGGAAGAAGTGAGGAGGAATGGCGAAAAAGCCTGCAGGGGTTGACGGCCATGAACCAGGTTTACTCGGTGGCTCAACCGGAATTCAACGGTACCATCGAACCTGTGGTGTTGTTTGCCAAAGACAGGACCAGCAAGGAGTTATATGGCCCATCCTTTCCCATTGAAAACCGGATAACGTTCTTTGTCCGGCGGATTCTCAACTGGCTAAGATTGAAGAGCCTGCCCAGGGAGAACCGGAGAGTGACGATCCTGCTCCACAACAATCCCTGCCATGGAACCGAGGCTTCTTTAGGGGGTGCCAACGGGCTGGATACCTTCGAGAGTGTCGCCAGGCTGATGACGTATCTGGCCGGACAAGGTTACTGTATCGAGAATTTACCCGATGACGGGAAAGCGCTTGTCGATGAATTTTTAACCAGAAAAGCCATTAACGAATTCAGATGGACAACGGTGGAAGAGATCGTTGATAAGGGAGGTGCTGCCGCATTCATCGGCCCTGAAACCTATGAAAAATATTTCAGCCAATTGTCAGAAGCAAACCAGAAAAAAATGTTGGACAACTGGGGCGCTCCCCCGGAAAAAGCATGGTTTACGGGACCGACATGGTTGTAACGGGCCTTTCTTTCGGAAACATTCAAATCGTCGCGGAACCCAAACGCGGCTGCTATGGTTCCCGGTGTGACGGCCAGGTATGCCGAATCCTCCATGACCCTGAAGTCCCTCCGACACACCAGTGTTATGCTGCATTCAAATGGATACAGGAACATTCCGATCTCATTATATCCACCGGGACTCACGGGTATATCGAATTTTTACCGGGCAAAGCATGTGGTATGAGTTCCGACTGTTTCCCTGAGATCATCACGGGAGATATTCCCCATATATATATTTATACAAGCAAAAATCCCAATGAGGCCATCCTCGCAAAACGCCGGGCATATGCCGTGATAACCGACCATATGATTCCCTGCATGCAGTCCGCCCATCTTTACGACGAGCTGGACGAACTGGACGATCTGCTGTCCCAGTATGCCAATGCAGCCATGTTGAATGAAGAGGGACGAAAAAATCTTCTATCCAACGACATACGAAACATGTCTGAAAAATTGAATCTTTTCTCCCCTTCAGGGAACAGCAACGCAACGTTGTTGACCGATGGTGAACTCATTGAAAAATCCATGAAAAACTGTTTTTACTGAGGGATTCAAATATCAATGACGGGCTTCACATCCTCAGTGAAACCGGGCATGTCGAAAAAATGACCCGGATGATCCTGTCAATCCTGAAGTACGACGGAAGTGTGCCATCCATCAGAAGATGCATTCTTGAAGCGATGGGGCAGGATTATGATGAAATCGTCACCCAATCAAAAAATACCTCCATTCTGGATCAATGCGAATCAAAAGCTTTTGCAATGGTATCCGATCTGTTGATGAGCAATCATATTCATAAAAAAATGGTTTCTGCACAATTCAACGGACTGGATTGGCAACATCCCAAAATGATCAAACTGCGGACCCTTTTAACATGGATAAAAGACAAACTGTATCCGGATCTGTTAAAGACGTCCCGGGAAATTCTCCAAATCGCCAAAGCCATGGATAAGCAATATATCAGTCCGGGTCCGGGAGGGGCTCTGACCAGGGGTAAAACCGATATTCTTCCCACCGGTAGAAACATATACAGCATCGATCCAAGGAAAATTCCTACAAAAACCGCCTACAAAATCGGGGTCAGACTGGCGGATGAAATACTGAATAAGTCCCTGGCCGAAGAAAACGCGTATCCTGAAAAATTGGGATGGTTCTCTGGAGTCTGGATGCATATCGTGCGGACGGAGAACAACTGGCTCAGATGCTGCACCTGATGGGTGCGCGGCCTGTCTGGAATGAAAGCGGCATGGTAACAGGGGTTGAGCCGATTCCGCTTCATGAGCTGAAACGGCCGCGTATCGATGTCACGGTCAGGACCAGTGAAATATTCAGAGACACGCTGCCAAACCTGGTTGAACTTCTGGACAACGCGGTCGTCATGATTGCCGCATTAGAGGAAAACGATACGGACAACTTTATTGTCAAGAATGTGCATGAATACAAAAAAATGAAAAGAAATGCCCATTCGAATCTTAACGAAGAAGTACTGAATCGTGCTTCCACCTTCAGAATTTTTGCAGCAAAGCCAGGGGCCTATGGTAACGGGGTTAAACTCATGATTGCGGCCAGTGCCTGGGAAACGGTCAGAGATTTGGGTGAAACCTTTATTGAGCACGGCGGGTACGCCTATGGTAAAGACATATTTGGTCAGGAGTCACATGGTGAATTTGCCCACAATCTAAAACAGATCAAAACTGTTTTTCATAAAATGGAAACCGATGAAACCGACCCTCTGGGGTGTTGTTACAACGATTTTCAAGGGGGTATGACTGCGGCGGTCAGAGCACTTTCGGATATGACACCCAAGGTGCTCTGGGGAGACACCAAAGACCCTGCCAATCCCAAGGTACGCGAACTTAGAGAAGAGATTGAACGGGTGGTGAGGGCAAAGTTGCTCAATCCACAGTGGATCGAGGGTATGAAAAAACACGGTTTCAAAGGTGCCCAGGATATGGTTCATAAAGCCTCATCCGTATACGGCTGGGACGCTACTTCCGATGTGGTAGATGACTGGGTTTTCGACGAGGTGACCAAAAAACACCTACTCGATCCACAGATGCTTGAGTTTTATAAAGAAAACAATCCATGGGCCCTGGAGGAACTGGCCCGCAGATTCCTGGAAGCTGAGCAGCGGGGTTTGTGGAAAGCAGACCCCCTGGTATTGGAGGATTTGAAAGAACAGTACCTGGAAATTGAAGGCTGGATCGAGGAAAAAATCGGGGATGTTTTTGGAGATTTCCAGGGCGGAAATGTCGATATCATGACAAGCAAAGAAGTGGACGAATGGCGCAAGGGATTGCGTTTTGATATTAAAGAGTATTTGACCTGAAGGTATATATTATTTCTATGAAACATGACGTATTTCCGTTCCCGGCCATCATCGGACAAGAACCGCTCAAAACCGCCCTGATCCTCAACGCGGTCAATCCCCGTATCGGCGGGGTCCTGATCCGGGGAGAAAAGGGAACCGCCAAATCCACCACGGTCCGGGCCCTGGCGGATCTGCTGCCCGGCACACCCATGGTGACCCTGCCCCTGAATACCACCGAAGACCGGGTGGCGGGAGGCATCGATTTCAGCCTGGCGGTCCGGACCGGTGCCAGAGCCATGCAGCAGGGACTGCTGGCCCGGGCACACAAAGGCTTCTTATATGTGGACGAGGTCAATCTCCTGGATGACCATATCGTGGATATCATCCTGGATGCGGCCGCATCCGGGACCAACCGGATTGAAAGAGAAGGAACCTCCTTCTGCCATGAAGCACAATTCATCCTGGTGGGAACCATGAACCCGGAAGAGGGAGAACTGCGGCCCCAGCTGCTGGACCGATTCGGGCTATGCGTGGAAGTATCGTCCATCCATGACATTGAAAAACGGATACTGCTCATGGAAAAAAAGAAGCCTATGATGCCGACCCGGAGGGGTTTTCAAAACAATATCAGAGCGATGCCAAAACCCTTTCCGACCACATCATCCAGGGAAAAAAACTGCTGGGTCAGGTGGTGTTTCCCGGCGACCTGCGGGCCTTTGTCACAGATCTGTGCAGCAGCAGTCACGTGGCAGGGCACCGGGCTGATCTGGTTATTGAACAGGCGGCGGCTGCCCTGGCTGCATTCCATGGCAATACCCGGGTGGGCATGGATGAGGTGACACAGGTGGCACCTTTTGCCCTGATTCACCGGAAACGGGATCCGATGCCACCTCCGCCGGAAACGGGCCATGACCATAACCGGGAAAGCAATGAAAAAAACACCCCCCAGGCCGAACCGGAGCCGCCAAACCTGCCGCCATCGGAAAACGGCCCGGACAAGGAACCTGAGACTACGGAAGATAACCGCCCGCCTGAAGGGATGCCCCCTGAGGAGCAGGCCAGAGAGCCAGAAGAAACGGGTACGCCGGAACCTGAAAACAGAGGTGACGATTCGGCAAGAAACGAGATCCTGGAAAAAATCTTCGAGATCGGAGAGACCTTCCGGGTCAAGCCATTCACCGCACCCAAAGACCGGATGCTTCGACGGGGATCTGGCAAACGCTCCCGGTCCAGGACAGCCGCCAAACAGGGGCGGTATGTCAGAAGCACCCTGCCCCGGGGCAGTGCAGATATTGCCTTTGACGCCACCCTGCGGGCGGCGGCGCCCTATCAGATTCAACGAAGGAATGCATCCGGGCTGGCCGTGGTTCTCGAGGACAGGGATATTCGCAAAAAATCCGGGAAAAACGCATCGGCAATTTTCTGCTGTTCGTGGTGGATGCCAGCGCCTCCATGGGTGCCAGGGGCCGAATGAGTGCTTCCAAGGGAGCCATTATGTCTCTCTTGCTGGATGCCTACCAGAAACGGGACAAGGTGGCCATGGTGACCTTCCGGCAGCAGGAGGCATGGGTGAACCTGCCCCCACCATTTCAGTGGAACTGGCGGGAAAACTGCTGGCAGAGATGCCGGTGGGTGGTAGAACCCCACTGTCGGCCGGGCTTGTCAAGGGGTATGAGCTGATGAAAATCCATCTGCTCAAAGAACCGGAAGCAAGGCCCATGGCCATCATCGTCACCGACGGCCGGGGTAACGTGCCCCTGGGGAACCAGCCCCCTGTCAGAGAATCAATGGCCCTGGCTGAAAAAATGGCCGAAGAAAAACGCATACAATTTATCGTGGTGGATTCAGAAAGCCAGGGGGCCGTCACTTTCGGCCTGGCACGGGAACTGGCAGAAAACCTGAACGCCCGGTATTTCCGAATACAGGATCTGAAAGTCAATCATCTCGTTGATATCGCAAAAGGAGGTTTACTGTGAGCACAAACCATATCTATCCCTTTCTGGCCATAGAAGGCCAGGAAGAGATGAAGCTGGCATTAATACTCAACATCATCAACCCGGGCCTTTCCGGGGTGTTGATCCGGGGGGAGAAAGGCACGGCCAAGTCCACGGCGGTCCGGGCTCTGGCCCGGATTCTGCCGGCCATCGACAAGGTCAGGGACTGCCCGTTCCAGCGGGGTCCCAAAGAAAAACACGAGGTGTGCCTGGGGTGCACCCGAATGGAGTGCCAGGACCTGGTGCTGGGACCAGGGCCGGGACCCGACATCGTCATAGAAGAGATCCGTGTTGTCGAACTGCCCGTCGGAGCCACCGAAGACCGGGTGGTGGGAACCATGGATCTGGAACAGGCCCTAAAGAAAGGTGAAAAACAGGTGGAACCGGGCATTCTTGCCGCTGCCCACCGGGGAATCCTCTATGTGGACGAAGTCAATCTCCTGGATGACCATGTGGTGGATGTACTGCTGGATTCAGCGGCCATGGGGGTGAACACCATCGAACGTGAAGGGGTTTCCTTTTCCCATCCGGCACGGTTCACCCTTGTGGGGACCATGAACCCGGAAGAGGGGGAACTGCGGCCCCAGCTGCTGGACCGCTTCGGGCTGTGTGTCAATATCCAGGGGATCATGAATCCGGACTCCCGGGTCACCATCATGGAAAGGCGCGCCGCTTTTGACCAGGACCCGGAATCATTTATCCGGCAGTGGGAGTCCGAATCCCTGGCCCTGGCGGAAAACATCCGGCGGGCAGCCCGGCTGTATCCCGAAGTGACCTGTGACCGGGCCCACCTCTACGAGATTGCATCCTACTGCCTGGATGTGGGAGTGGACGGCCACCGGGGGGATATCATCATTCTGAAAACCGCCAAGACCCTGGCCGCTTATGAAGGCAGGGAAAAAGTATCATCAAAAGACATTGAAACCGCCGCCACCATGGCCCTGCCCCACCGGGTGAGACGGCAGCCGCTCCAGGATATTGTCACGGATATTGCCGCGGTCCGGAACATGAACCGGCAACAGGCCCGTCCTTCATGATCAGTATTAAGAACCTCAAGCGGATCAAAAAAGGCGGGAGGATCGTCAGAACCACCTGAGTGGATGAATTTGTTCCGACTGTTCCTGGAATGGCACCCGATTTTCCAGGTCGAACCGCGTTACCGGCTGACTGGCGTGTCTGTATCCATACATCTCTGCCAGGGTCGTTTTACCGCACTGGCGTGCCCCCAGCTCAGCGACCGCAGGATGGACTTCTAACTGAAACCGGATCTGCTTCACATATCCCGGAGGATCAATCATCTCCATATTTCCTTGAAAATTCGAAGCAATGCATCGAATTTTCGATATAAATACCTGGCAGCAAAATGACAATCCAAATCATGAGGCGATCCATGTCCATGACAGACTATGGAGTGAACCACACCTTTATTTAACCTTGAATATTCAGGATCTCAATCCGAATGTTCAAGGTTAAGATTTGCTGTTTTTTCCGAAAAAAATCGAAAAGGATGTTCAAAAATCAGACCAGCTTTTGCCAAATCGACAACAAGTCTTGACAGAATTGACTTTTTCCCATAATAAAAAGTGATCACAATCATGCAATTGAAATTGCATACAGCCGCACCCGTTGTATTGAATCAAATTATGAAACCAGGCCAAGAAGGTCGGACAGGAAAACCTACCTGCCCACATTTTCTTGGCCTTTTTGTTTTTTCGGAAGGTTTCTGGTTTTGGAAAACTGATGCAAATGAAAGGATAACAGCAAAAAAAGAATTCAGAGGCGGCATCTCAAGCAGAAGAGCAAACGGGTACCATGAAATAAGAAATAGAAGGAAGGCAGCACAAAGTTCCGGTCAAAGAGCCGTGCTGCCTTCCGGGATGAAAACCAGATTGCCATTTTTTTAACCGGCAACAAGGTGTTCTCTTTTCTTATAGCAGCATGGTCACAAAGGGTCAATCAGGAATGGTGATATGTTTCAGGATACCTTTGTCCACTTTGTGATGCCTGCCTTTGATCCAGTGTTTCTTGCGCCTGCGCAATATCTATGCAACCGAAATTATCAATAAAGTCGATATTATCCCATGAATAATACCAAACCTCTATTAGTCTTTGTGATTACATCCACCCTGACCGACGTCCTTGTCACCGGCCTGGAGCTATTCTACCAGCAGCACGGCCGAATTTTCAATGCCCGGATTTTTTCCACCCATGATATCGATGAAGAGACGGTCAGTGTGGATTCATTGGCCCAAAGTCTGGAATCCGCAGACATGGTTTTTCTGGATATCCGGGGCGGAGACAAAGCCGGTGGGGTCTGCACCCGGATCCTGCCCGGAACACGGCAGCCAGTGGCACTGCTGCTGGGGGGAACCCCGGAAATCATGTCCCTGCTCCGGCTGGGGTCTTTTTCCATGAAAACCATACTGGAAAAACCGCCAAAAAAACAACGACAGCAGCACGGCCCGGGGGCCTGACATGAGATCCATCCAGCGCATGATGAATCTGGTGGAAAAGGGCGGCAGGATCCTGCCTTTCGGCAAACTGCGCCATGCCGGAAACTGGGCCAGGCTGATGCGGTACTGGCATCAGGGCGGGGAGGAGAACATCAAGAACATGCTCACTCTGGGTGCCATGGAATATCTGGGGTTCGACCTTCCCAAACCGCCCCCACCCCGAGTTTATCCGGACTACGGTGTTTTCGATCCATTGTCGGGTCAATCTTATTCCGATCTGGCTGCATATCGAAGCGCCGTCCCTGTTGATCCTGAAAAACCGGTGGTGGGTCTTCTGTTCTATGGCGGCATGCATTTTTCCCAGAGCCTGGTACCGGCCAGAGAATTTGCCCGGCAGCTCAAGCATACAGGGTTCAACCTGATTCCGGTGTTTGCCACTGCCGGATACAATTTACAGGCAATCCAGGCCTGTTTTTTCTCAGAGAACAAACCAATGGTGGATGCGGTGGTGTATTTTCAATGGTTTCAGATGGCCACTTTCATCGATTCAACTGAACCAGACACCATCCGCCTGCTCAAAAAACTCAATGCCCCCATTTTCACGGCCTGTCCCATGTTCGGCCGTGAAATTGAAAAATGGGAGGAAAGCGACCAGGGACTATCTCCCATTGAAACTTTGACAACCATTATTTTACCGGAACTGGACGGTATGATCGAACCCATCCCGTCGGCAGGACTCAGGGAAAAAACATCTCCCGGCGTGGAAGGCCAGATCAAACAGGTGGCACCTATCCCTGACCGTATAGACCGTTCCTGCCGCCGGATCAGCCGCTGGCTGACGCTGCGGAGCAAACCCGCCGCTGAGAAAAAAGTGGCATTTATTGTTTTCAACAATCCTCCGGGAGAGGACAATCTGGGATCCGCCGCCTACCTGGACACTTTTGCCAGTTTGGAGAGATTGCTCAAGGAGATGGCCGCCCGGGGGTATACCGTTACCGGGCTGCCGCAGAATCAGGATCTGCATGATTATCTGCAGGACCGCCGGCTGATCAACATGCCCCACTGGGGTGGGGAAAACACCGCGCTGCATCAAGGCGGCCAGTTGACCGGACCGGAATATGCCGCACTTCTGGAAGCCACCGTCCCGGGATCCCAGGTGACCGGGGAATGGGGTCTCCCTCCGGGCACCATCATGACCTGCAGGGAGCAGTTCATCCTGCCAGCGGTTGAGTTCGGCAATGTGCTGCTGGGGGTGCAGCCGACCCGGGGAATCCATGCCGATCCAGATAAGATCAGCCATGACAAACCCTGCCGCCCCACCACCAGTATCTGGCATTTTACCGCTGGCTGGAAACGGTATGGCAGCCGGACTGTATCGTGCATGTAGGCACCCACGGAACACTGGAATTCCTGAAGGGAAAAGAAACCGGGATGAGCCAGAACTGTTTCCCCGAAGCGCTCATAGGGGATGTGCCCCATCTGTATTTCTACCATGTGATCAACGCCTCCGAAGCCACCATCGCCAAACGCCGCAGCCTCGGCGTGCTCATCAATTACAACTCACCCTCCTTTTCCGTAGCCGGCCTCTATGACGATTACGATGACCTGGACCAGCTTATCAGCGAATGCCTGGAGGCATTTTCTTTGGAACCGGCCCGTGGCTGCAGGCTTGAACAGCAGGTGCTGGACAGGGCAGCAGAACTGCACATGGCATCGGACAGTCTGGGGCAGTCCAGGAGGAGATCGCCTGATGAAACGGTCCATCATCCCCAAAGGACTGCATATACTGGGTGAGGACATCGCTGAAAAAGACTGCATCGCCTTTGCCACTTTTTTTCTGCGCTATGACCGGCAGGACGGTCCGTCTTTGCACCGAGTCCTGGCCGAATCCCGGGGCCTGGATTATGAAGACCTGGTCTGCCCGGGCCGGTCCAAAAACACTCACCCTGTCCCTCATCAGGCCCTGGAGCAAATCGAAAGACAGGCGGCGGAAATGGTGACACTTGCCTGGGAAAGCGGGGTGCTGCCGGAAGAAGAGCCTGCCCGCACAGCGATCAAAAATGCCGTGGCCGCAGCCCGTAACCTTCGCGGAAACCTTGAGTGGGACAATTTTTTTCATGGGCTTTCCGGCGGGTATATTGAACCGGCCCTGGGCGGAGATCCGTTGAGAAACCCGGAAATTCTGCCCACCGGCAGAAACTCCTTTCAGTTCGATCCCCGCCTGGTTCCCTCGGAAGAAGCCTGCAAAAGAGGCATGCAGATTGCGGAAAACACCTTGTCCCATTACAAGACCCTGCATGACGAATACCCGGACACCACAGCGGTCATCTTGTGGGGATTTGAAACCACCAAGACCCGGGGAGAAACTGTGGGACAGATTCTGGGTTACCTGGGGGTCCGGGTGGTCCACAATTCCAATCCCTACCATAAAAAGATCGAACCCATACCGCTTCCTGAACTGGGACGGCCCCGCATCGATTGCCTGGTCCAGATCTGCGGTTTTTTCAGGGATATGTACCCCAATGTCATGGACCTTTTGAACCGGTCGTTTCAGCTGGTTTCCCAGCTTCCGGAAACTGAGGAGAAAAACCATGTCCGCCGCAACACCCTTTCTTTGAAAACCGCCCTGGCCGGACAGGTGGCGGGCCACCTTCTGGACCGCATCAGCACCGGGCGGATATTCGGTCCCAGGGCCGGTGAATACGGTACCCGGACCACCAGCCTCATTGAAACCGGTGCATGGAAAACCGAAGAAGAAATTTCAGAGCTATTCACCGGTTCCATGAGCCATCTTTACGCTGACAACATCCATGGAGAAAGGCACCTGGAGATTTTCCGGCGCCGCCTGGCTGCCGTGGATGTGGTCAGCCAGGTCAGGGACAGTCATGAGTATGAAATTATGGATCTGGACCACTATTACGAATTTTTCGGGGGACTTGCAAGAACCGTGGAATCGGTGAAAGGCATGGCCCCGGAAATGCTGATCACCGATACCACCAAAGAGATACTGCGCACTGAAACGGTGGAAGACGCTTTAAACCGGGGTATCCGGACCCGGCTGCTCAATCCCGTCTGGATCGATGCCCTGATGGCACACGAACACCATGGTGCCCAGAAAATCGCCGACCGGGTTGAAAACCTCATCGGGTTTGCCGCCACCACCCATGCGGTGGACAACTGGGTGTGGTCAGCGGTGATCGACCGGTATGTACGGGATGAGGAGCGGTTTGAACAGATGATCCGCAACAACCGCTTTGCCATGGAAGAGATCCTCAAACGGCTTCTGGAAGCTGAAGCACGGGGATACTGGCATGCGAAACCCGATGAAAAAGACCTGCTCAGGGACCGGTATCTTGAACTTGAAGGCAGAATAGAAGAGGAGATCGAAACATGAAAAAAACCTTATGGACAACCCGTGAATATGTATTTGCCGCCATGATTTCAGCGGCCCTGCTGGTTGTGGCCAGCATCGTAATTCCCTTTACCCTGCCGCTCCGCATACCCGGTCTGGCCAATGCCGTTAACGGCCTGTTCGGATCTTTTTTTCTGGTCATCGGGCTGATCCGGCTGAAAAACCGGGATCCCTGCTGCTCATCACCGGCATCTATTCACTGATCTGCCTGACCGTCTCCCCCCTGGTGTTCGCATTTGTCCTGATCGGCGGCATTTTCGGGGAAACCGTGTGCACCACCCTGTTCCGGGGATATCATGGCAGACTAGCACCGGTATGCGGGGCAATTCTCTATGAAATGGGCATGTTTCCCGCAGCCATGGTGCTGTCTTTTTTTCTTTCTTCCGGAAAGGTATCAGGAACTGGCTCCCTGGATATTCATTGTGGCGGAAATTGCCATTTTCACCACCTCTCTTATCGGTGCACTGATCGGTCTCAAAGTGGCCAAAGAACTTTCCCGGGCCGGCCGGCTGCAGATAGAGGAGTGCTGAATGTTTTTTGCCAACGGCCCTGTCAATGCCACGGTTATCCACCGGTTGCATCCTTTCAGCAAAATGGGGGTGGGTATCCTGTTTTCCATCCTGGCTTTGTGCATTGAAAACCCTTGCGCCTTGGCGGTGATGTTGGGCTATATGGTCCTTGTGCTGTGCATGGCCAGAATCCGCTTGACCACCAAACAATGGACAATGATCGCGCTGTTTCTAACCGTGATCTTTGTGCTGGATTTTCTGGCCAGCCAGAGTTCTGTTCACGCGGCAACCTATCCTTTGCGGTTCGGGGTGTTTCTCACTGCCATGCCTATTCTAGCCGCCACCACCGCCCCTCAGCAGATGACCCGGGCGCTGTCCCGGACCCCCCTGCCCGCCGGTGTGGTCATGGCCCTTTTACTGGTGTGGCGGTTTTTTCCGCTCATGGCTGAAGAGGCCCGGCAGATGCGTCAGGCGGCGATGCTTCGGGGCCGTACCGGGGGAAACCTGCCGACCCGGTTCTACCGGGGATTTCTGGTTCCCTTGGCCTTCTGCATCATCGAATATACCGACCGTATCACCCTGGCACTGGAACTGCGGGGATTCACCCCTTCAGCCGGGCGGACCTGTCACCAGCCTCCCCGGGCCGGAATCAGGGATGTGATCTTCGGATTTCTGGCCATGGGTGCGGCAGGATCGGCATCATTCCTGCAATGGGGAGCATAACGCCATGATCCGGTCACGAGATCTGAATTTCAGATATCCGGACCAGCCGGTTCAAACCCTTGTCGACCTGAACTTTGCCATTGACCCGGGAGAAATCGTCCTGGTTTCCGGTCCCACCGGATGCGGGAAATCCACCCTGGGTTTCTGCCTGTGCGGAACCATCCCCCACCTGACGGCTGGCACGCTGTCCGGCGAAGTCCGGGTGAACCGGAAACCGGTTTTCAGCAGGCGGTTCGAGAAACCGCCAAAGATCTGGGTTTTCTGCTACAACATGTCGCCCATCAGATGTTTACGGAACAGGTGTCCGAAGAGATTGCCTTTGGCCTTGAAAATTTCTGTATTCCCGAAGAACAGATGGACCGCCGGATGACACAGGCCCTTGAACTGGTGGGCGCGGCACCGCTGCGTTCCCGACGTCTGGCCACCCTGTCGGCCGGAGAGCAGCAACGGGTCATGCTGGCCGCCATGCTGGCTTTGGAGCAGAAAATAATGCTTCTGGACGAACCCCTGGCCTATCTGGACCGGGCAACCCAGCAGCAGTTCATGGAACTGGTTTCAAACCTGTCCAGGAAGGGCAGGACCATTGTGCTGTTCGAGCACCGCCGGGATGTTGTCCACCAGGTCCCTCATCGGGAACTGTTTCTGGAAAACGGTACACTGGCCAGGTCTTTTCCCGCCAGAACCCGGTTTCACCGCATCACAGACCTTTCGCCGAAAACACCTGAACTGATTTTCGACCGGGTCTGGTTTTCCCGGCCAAAGGCGGCACCCCTGTTCCGTGATCTTTCCTTTGAGGTCAGGCAGCGCCAAAGCGTGGTCCTGCTGGGACCCAACGGCTCGGGAAAGACCACCCTGATGGCTCTGGCCATGGGCCTGATCAAGGTGGATCAGGGCAGCATTTCCACCTGCGGATACAACCCGAAAAATACGTCCCCGGCAACTCTTGCGCAACCGGCCGCCTTCATTTTCCAGCACCCCGACCATCAGCTGTATCTGCCCACGGTGCAGGATGAAGTTGCGGCCCGGGCCGCAGACAGGGGTGCCGCCAGATCGGAAATGGCGGCCATGGGCCTTGCCGGGCTGGAAAACCGCCACCCCCGCAGTTTGTCCACCGGGCAGAAAAGGAGGGTGACCCTGGCCGCCGCCCTGGCCCGCAGGCCCAGACTGCTGCTCCTGGATGAGCCATCCGTGGGACAGGATGATCACAGTCTCTCTCTGGTTATCAAACGGTTGGATGAATATCTCATCAACGGCGGAGCCGTTCTGACCGCCACCCATGATGAAAGGGTGGCCCGGGCACTGGCACACGACATCATCGACCTGAACCCCGGCGGTTCACACCCGCCCATAGACTGAACATTATTACTGATGTGAATCACCTGACGTTACCCAACCATTTACCCTGAAAGGAGCGTTGAACATGAAGCACAGATCTTTTATCACCATGATCCTCTGCCTGTGGCTGGGGGCTGGCATGGCCTGGGCCGAAAATGCAGTGTCCGAGCTTGACCCCATTGTGGTGACCGCCACCAAATCCCCCAAGAAACTAGAAAACATTCCCGCTGTGGTAACGCTTGTGACCGCTCAAGAGATCAAGACCATACCCGCCCGGACCGTGGGAGACCTTTTGGCCGACCTGCCCGGGGTCTATCCCTATGAACCCCAAGGGGTCGGCGTAGTGACTCCCCAGTCCTTTACCATCAACGGTAACGGATTTCCCGGTCCACCCTGATTCTTGTGGACGGGCAGAAAATCAATTCCCCGTATACCGATTATGCCTATCTGACAACGGTACCGGTCCGGGCAGTGGACCGGATCGAAGTAATCCGAGGTCCGTTTTCAGCGTTGTACGGATCATCGGCCGGGGGTGGTATCATCAACATCATCACAAAAGACGGGGGGGACAAATCCCATATTTCCCCCTGGGGCCAGACCGGCAGTTTCGGCCGGCGTGATTATGGCGCCGATGTCGGTATTGTCTGGGAAAATCTGTCTTTGGGCCTGTTTTTCGATCACAAGACCGTGGACAATTATTATTTGTATGACGACAAAGGAGTAGATGACCGCAACCGGGATTATGAACACAACCGCTTCCATGGCAAGCTGACCGGCGCTTTTGGTGATGCCACCGATTTTTCCCTGTCCGGCGGGATCATTGACGCGGATACCGGGTTCGGCATTTCACAAAACCTGAGCATGGAGAATTATCAGGATATTTCACATCCCTATCTCAATTTTCAACTGGCCTCAAGGGTTACCGGACAACTGGATATCAGCGCCCGGCTCGACTGGCTCCAAACTTCCCACAAATACCATGGGGAAACCCTGGAAAACATCACCTTTCCCCCCTTTGGACCGCCAATTCCCAGCTTTAACTACAAGGCATCGGTGAACGACACCCAGGCGGATCGCTATCGCGCCGATATTTCCGGCAATTATTTTATCAGTGACCGCCACATCCTGACCCTGGGCAGTGAAGTTGTCTATGCGGACGGTGAAAATCAGTTTACGACACCACCGGAAACCTGCTGGCCGTTCAGGACATTCCGGCAAAATCTTCAAATGACGACACCCTTGTTTCCTTTATGGGCAGTATGACTGGTTTTTAACAACCAATTTGAACTCGTATTAGGGGCACGGTTTGACAATTATGACAGCTACGGCAGTGGGGTCTCGCCCAAAGTGGCATTGAACTGGCAATACGCAGCCGGTGGAAATATCAAATTATCCGCCGGAAAAGGATTCCGCGCACCGAACCTCAACGAACTTTTTTCACCGGCATGGTCCATCGCTCCTTTCATTGTCTATCAGGGCAACCCGGATCTGGAGGCGGAAACCATGTGGACCTACCAGGTGTCACTGGAGCAGCGGGCCATGGACAATAAGCTTTTTTTCCGGCTCACCCCCTACTACACGGATGCAAAAATTTCATCACCAGTGTCCGGCACCCGGACCCTTTCAACCCCGGGGGCCAGATCATGCATCCTGAAAATATCTCTGAAGTGGAAATCCAGGGAGTTGATGTGGAACTGTCCTATGATCTGCAAAACACCTCACCCTTTTGCCAACTATAACTACAATGAAACCCGGGACGGGCAAACAGACGACATTCTGAATGGCTATCCCCGCAACAATGCCGCTGTTGGGTTGCGGGGGTACCGGAATCTGACGGAAGACTGGCAATTGTCAGGCACCTGGTCGGCCCGTTACCGGGGAGACTATACCACTTCCAGCTGGGGAAATCCGCCGGTTACCGCAACCGTGGGTGACTATTGGTATCATATCGCCCGCATCAATATCGACTGGAAGGACATGATTGGATTTCACCTGGATCTGTTCAATATTTTCGATGACCGGTCCCTCACCGATATTGACCGGTACCTGCCGGAGTTCAATTATTCGGCAGGTATCACCTTCAGATATACTTTTTAAACGAGTGCTCACCGCCATGGACGTATGCGTATTTTTCAGGACCGGAATGCTGACCGGCCAACTGGTATATGCTATGGTCCAATACTTGTGGCTGCCCGGCACGCCCATGGTGACCCTGGACCTGCCCCACCGCATGAGGTGGCAGCCGTTCCAGGATATTGCTGCGGTCCGGAACATGAACTTTCAACAGGACAATCCATCATGATCAGCGTCGAGAACCTCAACAAGTCTTACAAAGGGACCCAGGTCCTGAAGGATGTCAATTTGCAGGTGGATGCAGGAGAGCTGTTTGCCTTTCTGGGACCCAACGGTGCCGGCAAAACCACAATGATCCGGATTCTGACCGGCCTGACCCGACTCACTTCGGGCCGGGCCTCCATCAATGGAATCGATTTACAGGATCCCGGCATAGAGCGCCGAAGGGTATGCGGCCTCGTCACACAGTCCATCAACCTGGACATGGAGCTGACTGTGCTGGAAAACATGAAAATCCACGGCCGGCTTTTCCGGATGCCGGCCGGCGAACAAACATGTAAAATAGATGAACTGCTCACCTATGTGGAAATGGCGGAACGTAAAAAGACCCGGGTCCAGCATCTGTCCGGTGGATTGAAGCGCCGCCTGATGATCGCCCGGGCCCTGATGCATTCGCCGGCCGTTCTATTTCTGGATGAACCCACCGTGGGGCTGGATGCCGGCATCCGCCGAAAGATCTGGGCATTGATCAAAAAAGATCCAGCAGCACGGCACCACCGTTTTTCTGACCACCCACTATATTGAAGAAGCAGAATTTCTGGCTGACCGGGTAGCATTCATCGACAACGGTTGCATTGTTGAGACAGACTCTCCAGCCGGCTTCATTACCCGTATGGGCGGTTGGGCACTGGACTGCTTCACAAAGGATGATATGAAAACCCATTACTTCAAGGACCGGAAACAGGCCCACTCATTCATTGACGGCCATCAGGAAGGATTCACCCTGCGGCGGATGAACCTGGAAGACGCGTTTTTGGCCCTGACAGGAAAAAAAGTGATATGATACAAGGCATCTTTGCTGTCTACTACAGGGAGCTGTTGATTTTGAAACGCCATTGGGTCAGGCTTTTGCCATCCTGGTCGGTGGCACCCCTGCTTTATCTGATCGCCTTTGGCTATGCCATGGGAAAACACGTAACGGTTAACGGACTGAGCTATATGGAATTCCTTTTGCCGGGACTGGTGGCCATGAGCAGTATGACCCAGGCATTTGCCATATCCAGCGAGATCAACATCGCCCGATTTTACTGGCACATTTTTGAAGAAATCCAGTCTGCACCGGTCAGTGATTTGTCTTATGTTACAGGCGAAGTGCTGGCAGGGATGACCCGGGCAGTTTTATCCGTTCTGGTAATTCTGGTTCTGGGTTATCTGTTCGGGGTTGGCATGGTTTTGAATGTCTGGTTCTGGCTGGGGGTGTTCCTGAACAGTTTTGTCTTTGCTTCACTGGCCGTGGGCCTGGCCATGGTGGTCAGATCCCACGCAGACCAGGCCCTTCTCACCAGTTTTGTGATCACACCCATGGCTTTTCTCGGCGGGACGTTTTTTTCCCCTGGAAAGCCTGCCGGTATGGGCACAAAACATCATCACCCTTTTGCCCATCACCCATGCCGCCGGAACCATTCGGTCGGCCGCCTTCGGTCTTGAGCCGTCGGTCAGTTCTCTGGCGGTTCTGATTCTGACCAGCGGCGTGCTGTTTTATGTTGCCGTACTCTGTGTAAAAAAAGCCAGGGATTGAAACGATTACCGCCCTGAAAAACACAAAACTATAAAGCTCCCAAAAGTAGACCCAAGGAGGAAATGTGCTCTACAACCCAATTATGCGCTCTGCATTCATGCCTTTGCCGGTCGCTTTGATATCGACCATCAGCAATGCAGGAATTCGAAACATTGCCCCTTATTCCTGCATTATGCCCATCCTACGTCCATTGGATCTTGTCTGCCTGGCATCTGCCTTCCGCCGGGATACTTTGGTAAATATTGTCGAAAACCGTGAATTTGTGGTCAATCTTCCCGGCATCGATTTAGCGGACAAGATCATGCCTACGGCCAGGTACTGTTCGCCGGAAGTGGATGAATTCGATTTGGCCGGTCTGGAGGCCAAGGCTTCGACCATGATCCTCCCGCCGGGAATTGCCGGGTGCTACGCCTGGATGGAGTGCCAATGGGTGCGGGAATACCGGGAGAAGGAGTATGTGCTGGTTGTGGGCAAAGTGCTCAGGATGGAAGTCAATGATGGTGTGCTGGACCCGGATGGAAAACTGGATCCGGAAAAGGCGCAGCCCCTGATGATGCTCGGGGGTAAAAAAGGCATGCACTTTTGCACTGTCAGGGATATGGCCCGATTTGAGCCTTTTTCCGCCGTGTTTGCAGATGATGGAAATGCCGGCGATGCACCCAACTCACATTGAACGGGTTTTGGCTTGACAGAAATCTGTTTTTTTCTTAAATTGATGTATAATGCAATAGAAATTGTATTCACAAGAATCCGTTTTTTTACCTTTAACAACAGGGCCAAGAAGGTCGGACAAAGACGTCAGACTGTCCAGATATTCTTGGCCTTTTTTGTTATTAAACGACGTACAGCCTGTGAGCGCGGCACATAACCTGAAAAAACCATTAGATCCCGGAAGCCGAAAACCCTGGAGGAGGATGCAGGCATCCTTGACCATCTGAAGGAGGAATACCATGTCAACGATTTTACGTCCGCTTCACCAAGAACTGGCCGAATGACAGCAAACGGCGAAGACCAGAAGATGAATGAAGCTCCCCAGAAAACCATTTGTATCATTGACGGCCATGGCGGGGGGATCGGTGCCGCCATCGTCAAGTATATCCGGCAGTTCCATGAAAACCGTTTCAAACTGGTGGCGCTGGGAACCAATGCCATTGCCACTGCCGGCATGCTCAAGGCCGGTGCCCACAACGGTGCATCCGGAGAAAACGCCCTGATACGCAACGTTGAAACTGCGGATCTCATCATCGGACCCATATCCATTACCTGGCCCAATGCCAGCCTGGGAGAGATCACCCCCCGGATGGCCGGGGCCATCATGGAAAGTCCGGCACCCAAAATTCTGCTGCCCCTTCACCGGGAAAATGTGCACCTGATGCATTTTTCCGACAAAGAACCCCTGCCTCACCAGGCCATGGCCATTGCAGAAACAAAAATTATGGAGGTATTGTACCATGTGTGAAGCAAGCGCATATCTGATCAAAGATGGGAAAGAAACCCTGGTTCTGGAATCGGTGGACATCGTCGAACCCCTGGATGCAGGAGGCTTTATGCTCAGAAACATTTTTGGAGACCAGGTCATCATCACGCCCGGATCCAGAAAATGGAACTGGTGAACCACCGGATTCTTTTTCCGAAACGGAAACTGACACCACGGATATAGTCAACCGATCATCAACATGATATTAAACCGGCAATTAAATAGCCGATTACCTTGTGGTAATATCTCCTATGATTTAAAGATCTTTCCTTTTAAAATAGACCATGTAGATAATTGCCAGAATAATATCATTTTTATCCATATTGATAAAACAAAGGACTTTCACTGTTCATGACAACCAAGGCACCGGTTTTGAAGAAATATACCAGGACTATCTGGCCCGGGTGGCCGGCCTGGACCTGACGGAAAAACAGTATCTGCTGGGAATCCGCGTGGACGGGCAGACCGTCTTCATCCCTTTTTCAATGAAACCTATACAGTCACCCCCGGGACATCTCGGATCACAGGGGTTCCCGCCCCCTCATTCCGTTTGTGTCATTTTGTGTCAGTACTTGCTGCTGAGTCCGGACCAGCCTCATGAAGACCTTCAGCTGGTGACATACCGGGATTTCAGGGATGCGGCCCCTTATGTGCAGGGATTTGACAACACCGCCAGAAAACCGGTTTCCCGGGCTTTTCCCGGCCGGCTTGACGTGCTGGAAGCCGGGTGCCAGCACCTGGGAGGAACCCCTTGTGACATCGGGATTTCCTGTGATCTGTCCTATCTCTTCGAAGCGCTTCCCAAGGTAAGGATTTACCTGGTTTTCAACGATGCGGACGAGGATTTTCCGGCGGACTGCTCCCTGCTGTTTGAAAAACAGGCCGCCCATTACCTTGACATGGAGTGCCTGGCCATGATCGGTATGGTGCTGGCGGAAAGGCTATCCGGAAAGGACAACCCGGGCATGGCAATGCTGGCTTGATGTCCAATTAGCCCTTGACAGGGGATTTTTTTTTACATAAATTGACCTCAATTCTGCAATTGAAATTGCAGGCAGCTGAATCAAGAAATTTTTACATTGTTGAACCCAAGGCCAAGAAGGTCGGACAGGAGAACGTGCCTGTCCAGATATTCTTGGCCTTTTTTGTTGAACAGGATGTTGTCAGACACAGAAAATGACGTGACAAAAAAAGGAAGGCAGCACAGGGTCTGGTCAAAGAGGCGTGCCACCTTCCGGGATGAAAACCGGTTTCCGCCGATGGCTGATCGTCAGAACGGCTTTTTCTTTCCTTATACCAGCGTGTCTGTGCGGGGTTAATCACGAACAGCCGGCACCCTCACGGACAGCCTGTCTTTTCTGTCTCTGTAAAAACCCAAAAGAATGGTTTGATGCCTGCCCGGAGGGAAACTTCGGACAGGCCCCTGACGGGTCATTCAAATTGAATAATAAATATAAAATGAAAAGGAAAGAAAACATGACCTATATAAAAAACCGGCATACCGGCATCATGGCTTTTTGGTGATCATTGCCCTTATCGCCGGATCCGGGGTATGTTTTGGACAGTCTGCCTCTGATGGACCGTCTTACGGATCAGTTTACACCCAATGGAAAACGGTGGGACAGTTTGCAGCGGACTTGTCTTTGGAGATGATCCAGAACGCAGGTAGCGCCCCGGACAAGAACCATCTCATCGTTCTGACCAATGCAGGATATTCTGAAATGTTCGGCATGCCCACCCAGGGAGTTCTTGACGGCCTGGCAGCGGTCACCGGTGCCAGCCGGGGGAAAAACACCCTGGTGGAGATCCATGCCGCTGCCTGGGACCCTCTGTGGGTTGCGGTCCATGATCAGGCATCCGGGTGGTGTGCTTATCTGGAAATGAAGCGGCCAGGCGGCTCAGATCCCCACCAGTTTCCTGATGACATCTCCCCTGACATTTTCGGCATCCGGACCGTGGAACGGATCGATGCCGAATATCTTTATGCGCATACAAAAGCCTTTGAGACCCGGATGGCCAGCCGGATATTCGGAGACAATGCCTTCCGGGTCATCACCATTGCCAATGCCGTGGCATCCGGGGCACCGGCCCATGTGATCCGGGCGTTTGAATTTCACGACCATTACTGCCCCGGGGTGATTTCCGGTATTTTTGTGGCTGATTATGTACTGGCCCATTTTCCCCCGGGCAAATCCGGATATGTCGTTCACGGGATAGACCCCTGGTGCAAGGAGGATGCCCTGATGATCCTTCTGAACGCCACCCCCGGCAAGAAAAAATATGCCGTGACCTATCCTTCCAAAGAAGACCGGGCCAACCGCCTCCCTGAGGTTGAAACCGCCGCCACCATTGTCTACCGCCAGGATGACCAGACCAAACAATGGGAAGGGATCATCCTGGGATTTGACTGGGCGGACACCTCCTGCACCAAAACCGGGAATGTCATCATCGACAAATTGTGCACCGACCTGTGGTACCTGGAAAGGATCGGCACACCGGAAGCCTTTGTCAAGGTATTGAAGACCGTTGCCCTGCCGAATGAAGTGTCTCCCATGGACTGGGCCGCCCCCGGAGCCGATCCTCTGCAAAAGATGGGCTTGACCGTCGAATAACCTGGGTGCAAACCAGGAAAATTCCTTTGAGACAATAACCGCGCCCATGCGCGAATCATAGCGGGAGGTATGGAAAAATGAAATTCTTACTGCAGTTCATGGTGGTTTGTCTGGTGATGGCGGTTCTTTCCGCCTATGCCGGGGAATCCGGCACCGACAAAGTGGTTTTGGATGATGTGGTGGTAACAAGAACAAAGCTGGTGACCCCCACCAAACAGACCAACGAAACGGTCTATACGGGAAGTGAAATCACCCGGGATGGTCTGGATGCACAGGGAAGCAAGGCGGCAGTGAGCGTTTATGAGGCGATCAACATTCTTCCCGGCGTCACGGTGGAAAGTATCGATCCTTACGGGCTGGCGGCTGAGCAAAAAATATCCGGGTCCGGGGGATCCGCGGATTTCTGGGTGCCATGACCGTGGCAGGGTCCCCAACTACGGGGGCAATCCCATGGGACCCAGGGAATATATTTATGATACGGAAAACTTCGACAGTATAGCTGTGTATAAAGGGGCTGTCCCGGCAGATCTGGGCACCGGGGTGGGAGCCCGGGGCGGGGCTGTGGAACTCAGACCCAGATGGCCGGAACAGGAATTCGGTATATCGTTGAACCAGGGAATCGGCACCAGCAATTACGCCCGGAGCTTTATCCGGCTGGATTCCGGAAACCTGCCCCGAACCGGGACCGGTCTGTCGCTTTCCCTTTCCCATACTGATGCGGAAAAATGGAAAGGCCCCGGCGATTTAGGCCCAAGGAAAAATGCCAACCTGATGGTACGCCAGCCTCTCCCCACCGGGGATGAAATTAAATTCTGGTTTAACGCCAATGACCTGAAACAGGATCTTTACCGGCCTTTGACTTACAGTGAAGTAACGTCCTTGAGCCGCTTCTACGACAAAGACTACAACACCGGTCTGACCGGAAACAAGAGCGAAGACATCAACTATTACCGGTACAACCGGGGCGATTATACCAACCGTGATTTCCTTGCTGAACTGCCGGTCACGCTCTCGGATACATTCCGGTTTATGCTCAAGCCCTACTACACGGATGAAGATACCGACATTCTTCAGGGATCCGGCTCCCAGGGCGGCATTGTCATCAAACGGCAGCGGGACATCGAAAGGTACGGCATGATCACCCGGCTGGATTCTCACTTCTCATGGGGCACGGCCTCTTTCGGATACTGGGCTGAGGTGTCCGACATGGTCATCCGGCAGCGGAACTACGACCCGGTCACCTTTGCGTTCAAAGGATACGGGATGTACATGAAAAGTGAGGATAAAGGGATGGTCCACAGTCCGTTTCTGAAACTGGCCGGCAGCATCGGACAGTTCGACTGGCAGGCAGGCCTCAAATATTTTCACTACACCGATCCTGCCAGCCAGGGATATGTCGCCTCCGCACCTGACTATACGCTGATAGCAGCTTCGGATCTTTTCCGGGAAGAAAAAACCTATGAAGAGATTCTCCCGACACTGGGTGCGGCCTACCGGCTGACCGACAACCTGGAATTGAATGCCAGTTACGGGCGCAACCAGATCCGGCCTTATGCCTATGTCCCGCTGGTCAACATCTACAACCAGAACAGGGCCGCATTCCAGGCGGCCGGGGTGACGCTCAATGATATGTTCAGCGGCTATGACATGGAAATCTCGGACAACTTCGAAGTAGGCGCCCGGTTCCGGTTTGACCGGTTCGAGGTGGTGCCTACCCTGTTTTATTCCAGGCACCAAAATCTGTTGACCACGGTTTACGACCCAAGGGTGAATCAAAGCTATTTCCAGAACGTTGGAGATGCCACCGGCTACGGGATCGAAATCGAGTCCAATTTTTTGATCAATGACCACCTAAATCTGTTTTTCAACCCTTCCTACACGGCATTGACATACGATGACGACCTGATATTTCAGGGGGCTGTCCGAAAAACAAAGGACAAACAGGTACTGGATACCCCTGAGTGGACAGTCAAAACCGGGTTGATATACACCTGGAAAGACCTTGAAGTGATTCCCATGGTGCGGTACTTAAGCACCCGGTACGGAGATGCCGAGCACACCGAAAAGATCGATGATTATGTGGTGGCGGATCTGAAAATGGGTTATTCCTTCAATAACCTGTCTTTTGTCGACGGACTCAAACTGTCGCTCGAACTGACCAATCTGTTTGACAAGGAATATGTATCTGTCATCAATGCCATGGATGACAGCCGCTCCGGAAGAACCAGCTATTATGTTGGCGCCCCTTTTACGGCTTTGATGACGGTATCGTTTGTTTTTTAAAAAAGAAACCACAAGTGATGTATCGTCACAAACATTTGAACTTTGATTGATTAAATAAGGAGATCCCATGTCTGCACAAACCATTATGCAAACCCAATTATTTCAAAAATGCCTCGATTTTCACGGCCATCTCTGCCCCGGCCTTTCATTCGGATATCAGGCCGCCATTGCCGGATTGGACTGGTTGACGGAACAGCGGGCCGAAGATGAAGAGATTGTTGCCATCGTGGAGACCGATGCCTGCTGCTCAGACGCGGTCCAGGTGATTACCGGATGCACATTCGGCAAAGGCAATTTTATCTACCATGATTATGGCAAAATGGCCTTTACCTTTATTAGCCGCCGGACCGGAAAAGGCATCCGCATTTCCCGCAAGCATGTTCCTGAGTCCTCTCTGGACAACCGTCACCAGGAACTGATTAATCAGATCAGAAGCGGACAGGCTACCCAAGAGGAGCAAACGGAGTTCAAAAAATGCCATGAAGCAAAATCCATGGAGATTCTGGACCAAACCCCTGACACCCTGTTTGACATCAGGGAAGTCACGATTTCCATGCCCCCAAAGGCACGTATCGAGCCATCTGTATTGTGTGACAAATGCAAGGAACCCACCATGGCATCAAAGCTCGAATCATCTGATGGACAATGCCTTTGCCGGGGATGCCTGGCGGTAAAACCGGCAGGTCACCAAGCCGTTTGACCGGCAAAGGACCATGTCCCTAAAAAATCTTGACCATAACGTGATATGCCTGATATGTAACGTATTTTAGGGGTTTTCTTGGTTCCGAAGGCTTGCCGGGTAAAACGTAACCCTATATTATAGTTATTATATTGAAAATGAAATGGGTAACCATAGTGAGACCCCCCATGGGTTAACCATGTCTGTTTTTGGATTGAGCGAATGGAGATACGATGCAAAAAATAAATTTTCATTCTTCCCATACCTGCTGTGACGGCCCTATGGCCAAACCGGGATCAGGGCGAAACGCTTCAGTCATGGGAGTTTTTTATTTTGAAAATGACCTTGATTTTCTTTTCCCTTACATCAATGCCGTTGCCAGAGATGCGGAACTTTATGAAAAACCGGCTTTCATTCGATTTATATTGAACGGGGTACACTGTGTGGTTTATCCTGAACGCTGCATCGCCACGCCATTGAAGAGTCGTGAACATGCTGAAATAATAAAAGCTGAAATCATCACATTTTTAAATGATGTCTGTAAAAAAAAAAGCTGAAATCATTCCGAAATATAAAGTATTTCAGTCCATACCCGTCACCAGTATCCTGAAGCTGCTACCCAAAAACAATTGTGGAAAGTGCGGGTTTAAAACCTGCATGGCATTTTCGGCCATGGTTTCCAGGCAAAGAACCCCTCCTTCTGCCTGCCCGCACATTGGTTTGCCGTTGAAGGAACAGGCAACCTATCCGGTTTATGATAACAATGGGTCACTGGTTTCCTCAATCACCATCAATGTTGATACGTCCAATGGACACGGAAAATTTCAAAAAACCGATAAAAAATCATCCTCCCCTGAATTCAGACCGTTCAGCACTACAAATCCATCCCTTCCAATCTCCCTTACGAAAAGGGAACTTCAAGTATTGTCCATGTTAGGCGACGGCCTCACCAACAAAGAGATTTCAGAGCAACTCAATATCAGCCCGCATACTGTTAAGAGCCATGTGGTTCATATTTTTGACAAACTGGGTGTCAACCATAGAACCCAGGCAGTGGTATGGGCGGCCCGCCATGAATTAATTTGATATTTTTTTGAATTTTTCCCCTCTTCTCCCCCATTTGAGCGATGTTTTTTTATAAGGCTTATCCTATTTTATTATTATGTTTGCTCAACGATCCATTGGAAGTGGATGTCAATTTAACAAAGGAGCGAAAATGCTTGTTTTTAAAAATGCCATGGATGTATTCAAACTTCTTGAAAAGTCCAACTGCAGAAAATGTAACGAAAAAACCTGCCTTGCCTTTGCCTCCAAAGTGTTTCTGGGCCAAAAAACGTTGGATTTATGCCCTTCCTTGAGCCGGGAGGTACTTGATCAGTATCAGGAGAAACAAAACGGCAGCGACCGGGTGGCAGTTTATAGAGACCGCATGCTGGCAGATCTCAAGAATCAAATTGAGGCTTGTGATTTAAAAGCAGCGGCCAAAAGAGTGGGAGGGGTCTTTTCCGACTCAAAACTCACCATCAGGATATTCGGCAAGCCGTTTTCCATCTCATCTAACGGCACCATGTGTTCAGATATTCATATCAATTCTTTTATCGCTGGACCTGTCCTGGAATATGTTCTCCAGTGCAAAGGAGTCCCCCTGACAAAGAAGTGGATCCCTTTCGGGAGCTTAAAGGCGGCCTGGAAATGAACGGCCTGTTCGTGCAGCAATCTGAAAAGCCTCTGAAAAAAATTGCAGATGGGTATCCCAACCTGTTTGAAGATTTAATGACCATTTTCAGTGGCAAAGAAGTTGACAATGGCAGTGAAGCGGATATCTCCCTGGCGCTCTATCCATTGCCCAAACTTCCCATACAAATCTCGTACTGGAAACCCGAAGAGGGTATGGAATCCGATCTGCACATATTTTTTGACTCATCCGCGGATACAAACGCCAATTTAAATATTATCTATTTATTGAGTGCAGGTATTGTAAGGATGTTTGAAAAAATTTCCATAACCCACGGAGTCAATTAAGACAAGACGGGGGGCCCATCCTGCAATCTGGGCTTATGGCCTGAAAAACCGATCTCACGGCCGAGACAATGCCAAGCCTGAATCCTGCAAAGATGGGCCCTTCAAAAAGGGAAAAAGCAATGAATCAGCGGTCAGAAGTTTTTGAAAAAAACTATAATTACTATGTAGAACAACTCCGCACCATCAACTTTAAATCAATTGAAAACAGACTTGGTGTCCAATGTCATGACGATGGGGCCCAAATTGATTTCTTAAACAACACCTATTGGGTTTCAAGGGACGGCATCACAGATAGCTCTGGGAACAGACCTGATTACGGAATCTGTGTCATACTGTCAAAATATTTTTTGCTCTGCCCCGATCAAACTCACATTGATACCCAATGGGTCTCTTTTAAAGATTTTAAACGGACCTCCCATTTCACCAATGTCAATTTTTTTGCCAGCGACACACAGTCTGTTCTGATCAAGCATTTTTCGGGCAGACTTGATGCGCTTTTCAAAAGCAGCAGGAAACTAGGCGGTACGCCCCATGAAATGGAAATCTCCTATGACCTGTCCATGCAGTTCACCATGCTTCCCCGGCTGTCTCTTCTTCTGCTGTTCAATGACGGGGATGAGGACTTTCCCGCTGATTGCAATGTCCTTTTTCAGAAACACGCGGAATTTTATCTTGACCCGGAATCTTTGGTGATGACCAGTGCCGGGCTGGCAAAAGCTTTGATAAGAATAGACCCATAATTCTTTTAACTTGAAGCTGATAAAATTTCAAATACTTACAGGCTTTTACAGGACAAACCGAACTGGAAGAGTGATCCCCGTCACGATGTCATGTATAGCCAATTTTTTCCGATACCTTGACCGCCCGTCAACCTTTGTTTTTTTGCGGCCAAATCCCGAAAACTTGAGATCCGGATGGACAATGTCGTTGAGGTGAATCTGAGGTTCCGGTCCACCCCGAATGTCCGGTTCTTTGCCGGCCATGCCTTCAATGAGTCGTGCACAGACAAATTTACTGAAGCCACCCAGCCGTCTGAATCAGGCAGTTTTGAGACGGTCCTCCTCTCACGGTGGTGATGCAGTTGCACTCTGAGCTTACCAACCTGCCTGATAAATGACTGCCCGACAAAATGTTGCTCGAACAGCCAAGAGGCGCTTACCAACACTTCGCTGAATATAATCCTTCCTGGGGTTAAGGGACCTCGGCTTGAATATACAAAATAAAGATTGACTTAATTTGTGAATCCTGTATTATACCCAAATGTTTCTATCTTTCCGGTGTTGATCAAGATTCACTCTCTGATTTATCCCCTTAAAGTTCGAAGCGATTTATTTTATTTTTATTTTTTTAGGAGAAAGCCAACATGGCCAACGGTACAGTAAAATGGTTTAACGACGCAAAAGGGTTTGGATTTATTGAACAGGAAGACGGTGGGAAAGATGTATTCGTGCATCACTCAGGCATCAATGCCATGGGTTTCAAATCCCTCAACGAGGGAGACCGGGTTTCCTTTGACATCTCTGAAGGCCAGCGTGGACCCGCTGCGACAAATGTAACCGTGGTGTAATCACCGCGTTTATATAGTCTGACCCAAAGCCCCTGGATGGTTCGCCGTCCAGGGGCTTTTTTATTGACAACGAAAACCGGTCTGACAGTGGTCACAATTTCCCGGACTGAATTCGCATATCCACGCAATGCCAAAACCTATTCCGACATTGCCTATATTCGCCACCTTTGCCTTTTCCCCAAAACGTGCTTATCATTTTTTACAGCCTCTTAATAAAAGAGTAAGGAAATAAAAATGAAATATGTACAGATGGCAACCCTTCTGAAATTTATGATGGTATCATTACTCATGGTGTTCCCGTCCTTTTCAGCCGATGCCCGTCTCTACGGGTATGCCGGCGGAAACGGCACCGGAGAACAGCTTTTACACGAAATTCACTTGCTCGGACCGGAAGACCCGGAACAGAAGATGCTAAAAAAAATGTAATTACTGTGTCTGGATTTCAGATGATGCCTTAGAAAAGTTTGCGTCGTCCCGAAAATTTGATGTTGTGGTCACCTCGCAAAAAGAGGTCTGGCTCACCTGGGTAAAGGAAAAATTGACGGTCAGGACTTTCGAAACCGGGCATTGAAAATTGAAAAGCAAGGCCAGCAGGAAATCAACCTGTCCGAGATGTCCGATCATATCAGCCCTGGTTGAAACGATCGGGTCCGGCGGCCGGGTGTGTCAAGGGATATTTTGCCGTGCGGGAAAAATACCCCTTGACACATGCCGAAATCCGGGCTCAAAATGATGGTAGCATTACCAGCATCAGGAGCCGGCCCATGAAACGGGGGAAAAAAATCATTTTTGTGTCCCATTGCCTGTTGAACGTCAATGTCAAATTAATGGGCCTGGCTGCCCACCCGGGTGCGGTCAAGGAACTGGTCTTTTTTCTGATGGACCATGACACTGCCATGGTGCAGCTTCCCTGCCCGGAATCTGAAATCCTGGGCCTGTGCCGCTGGGGCCATGTGAAAGACCAGCTGGCTTACCCTTTTTTTAAAGACCGCTGCCGGTGCCTGCTGGCGCCATTCATCCGTCAGATACACATGTACCGGGATAACGGGTATCTTCTCAAAGGGGTCATAGGAATAGATGGCAGCCCCAGCTGTGGGGTGGATAAGACCTGCCGGTCGACTCGGTGGTCCGGGGACTTTCTGGACAAGGAAGACACTTGGGGGAAAATCAAGAGTCTGGAATGGCGGGCTGAACCCGGCATTTTCATGGAAATCTTTCAAACAATGCTGATCGAAAACAAGTTGTCACTGGATTTTTTCGCTGTGGATGAATCCGAGATCGACACGTCACTTTCCAGTCTGTTCAAAACTCTGTCTCGGGTATTAAAGCGGTAAGTCCGGTTCAGCCGGCCTGCAGGATGTTCCGGTCTGTCTATTATTTTTCTCTATACATCCGTCCATTTCCATCCATATTAACAATTTGACTGTTTGGTTTCCGACCCATAAAATTCTCATTTTCAAAGGGGAGACCGAATCAGAATGTTCTGTAGTGAAAAACCCTGTGATACTGAAAGCCGGCGACGGCACCCGAATAATTACAAACCAACAATGAAAGAAACCCCATCATGAAGAAAAAACCGTTTACCACCCTTTTCCTGGCCCTGGCCGTCGTTGCCGTCATCTGGACCTGTGCCGCAGCCGGGGACAGCCAGTGGTCGAAAATTGAACAAAGCGGCAGCATCACCGTAGGCAACTGTCCGGAATATCCGCCGTTTTCATTCAGAAACACCAGCGGGCAGGTGGAAGGATTTGACTCGGATTTTGCCAGAGCACTGGGAAATGCCTTGGGTGTCGATGTGGTCATGAAGGATACGGCCTGGGAAGGCCTGGTGGCCGGCATGAAAAAAGGGGACCATGACATCATCATTTCCTGCATGTCTCCGGAAGAAGCCACCCAGGCATCCGACAACGTTAACATGAGCAGCCCTTACTACCGCCTCAGTGAAATCATCGTCACCCGGTCCGATGTCACAAACATCGCCGCCAAGGAAGACCTGGCCGGAAAAATCGTGGGGGTCCAGGCCAACAGCACCAGCGAAGTGGCCGGCGACAGCCTGGCGGACATGGGCATCAAGGTCAAGGATATCCGGCGGTACAACCGCAACTCCGAAGCGCTCATCGACCTAAAAAACAAGCGGGTGGACGCCGTGGTGGTAGGATTTGCCTATGCCGCCACCAAGGTCAAGGACAGCCCGGACCTGAAAATCATCAATGACCCGGTGCGCTCCGTGGACATTGTGGTGGTCCTGGACCACGGGGAAGATGAACTGACCGAAAAATCAACCAGGCCATTGATACGGTGAAGTCCAACGAAGAATTTGACCGGATTCATGACAAATGGCTGGCCCTGTAGCAGACCATGTCCCTTGATTTTTCGTTCCTGATCCCCTACATCCCCCAGCTGGCAGCGGCCGCCCGGGTGACGCTTTTCATCGGCGTGTCCTCTTTTGTGCTGGCGCTGGCCGTATCCGTGCTCGTGGGGATACTCCGGTCCGGCCGGCTGCCCTGGATCACGGATTTCCTGCTAGGGGTGTACGTGGAGATCTTCAGGAACACCCCTTTGCTGATCCAGCTGTTTTTCATCTATTACGGCCTGCCCACCTTCGGCATTGTCCTGCCCCCTGTCACAGCGGCAGTGATCGGTCTGTCCCTGAACTCCGGGGCCTATATGTCCGAGGTGGTGCGGGCCGCCATCAGCTCGGTGAACAAAGGGCAGTACGAGACCGCCTTCTGCCTGGACCCGGAACTGGCCCATGAGGTGTTTGGCACCATTCAGACCCTGGTCGAAAGCCACATGACCCTGGTGCTGGTCACCCATCAGATGAATATGGTGAAGCATTTCGCAACCCGGGTCCTGTTCCTTGAAAACAGCGGTATCTTCTTTGACGGCACATTCAAGGACCTGACCGGTGCCGCCGATCCGCGCATCAGACACTTTCTAAAAAAAATTTACCCCTGATCCCCAAAATGGTATAATTCCGGCAGGTGGATCGGAAAAAAAGAAAAAAACCGATTTTTTTACCCAGGAAGCAGGACTATGACGGTTTCAAACTTTCCTTCATCCTATTCTTCAATAAAGCTGACGAGGCCGCAGCTGATAACGGTCTATCCAAGGGTTCGTTTGTTTGAGATGTTGTCCGAGATCGTCCCTTATGGAGCCGTCTGGATCTGCGGACCTGCAGGTTGTGGTAAAACAACGCTTGCAAACAGCTTTATCAAAAGCCTCAACCAGCATTGCATATGGTATAACGTGGATGAACAGGACCGGGACATCTCCTCTTTTTTTATTTTATGCGCCAAGCTGCAGAACAACTGAATCCGGAACAATACCGCAAGCTGCCCTTTTTAACCCAGGAGTTTTTTCCAGGAATCGCTGCCTTTTCCATTCGTTTTTTTGAGCTGCTTTCCGATATTTTACCTTCCGGATGTCTTGTTGTTTTGGACAATTATCAGGAAGTCGGTGACGACACCCTGCTTCATGAAGTGGTGTGCAGCGCCGTCAGCACGCTCCAAAAGCAGATCACGCTTTTCATATTAAGCCGGAAAGCCCCCCCAAAGGAACTAGCCAGGGCCCGGGCGAAATGCCGAATGGAAATGCTCGGCTGGAAGCAATTGAGGATGGATATTGAAGAAACAAGCGGCGTTATCCATTCGATTTCAGGGCAACGCCTGAATGAAGAAACCATTGCCGAAATTCATGCCAAGACTGACGGCTGGGTATCAGGTCTGCTGCTTTTATTGAAAAGAGGATCATTTGATCAAGTCGAACCCTGCATGCTGGCCCGGAAAACACCTGAAGTTATTTTTGATTATTTGAATGATAGCGTGTTTCAGGATCTGGCTGAAAACCATCAACGCATGTTATTGACCCTGTGCTTTATGCCGGTGGTTTCTGCCAGGGCCGCTTCGGTTCTATGCGGGAGAGATGCCCCAGAAGTCATGGAAATGTTGAGTAAAGACAACCGTTTATTTACCGGATCTGGACGGGGGCGATAGCATATGATTTTCATCCACTCTTTCGCGAATTTCTTCAAAAAAGGGCATTTTCATTCTTTAACCGGTCCGAATTCAAGGCAATTCTATCAGAAAGTGCAGACATTTTAAAAACCGAGGGAAATGCAGCCGTAGCCGTCCGTTTGTATATTCAAGCAGACAATTTCAAGGGTGCTGTTGACCTTATTCTCAGCAACGCCATGATGCTCTCCATTCAGGGGAGAGTCGCAACCCTGATGCAGTGGATTAACGCCCTTCCACCTGAAATCGCCGGACAAAACCCATGGCTCCTTTTCTGGCAGGGTATTTGCGTTATCCCGGAATCACCCGGCACAGCCAAGCCGATATTCCAAAAAGCCCTTGAACAATTTGAGCTTGAAAATGATCCTATGGGCTGCTTTATGGCACTGTCCGGGATCATGGATTCCATTACACTTCAATTCAGTGTTTTCCAGGAGTTGGATGCCTATATTGACCGCTATTCCAAATTCGAGGACAGATTCGGCGAAATCTCACACCCGGATATCCGCCTTAAACTGACCAGTTCAATGCTGAGTGCGCTGGTTTTACGTCGTCCCGATTCACAAACAGTGAAAAAATGGAAGCAACGGGGATGGGACATTTTAACCCATGTCAGGGATGCCAGTAAAACCGTACCCATTTTTTCCCCTTTAATCATATTGCACATTTTTAAAGGCGAGCTTCAGTCTGCAGGGCATCTGGTAAAAATGTTCGCCGATGTCTCTCATCAGAAAACAGCGCCATTATCCTACCTCATATTGCAAGACTTAAAAGTGTTTCATTCATGGTTGTCCGGGGATTTTGAAAAAGGTCTGTCCGCTGTCCAGAAAGGCATGACAGTCGAAAAAGAAACCGGTATCCGCCTTATATTCCTGGGACTCAGGGTCCACGGGGCAGCCGCAGCTATTGGCCTTGGCAGACTGGACAAAGCAGAACAGCTTTTAGATCAGATTCCACCATTTTTGGAACATCAGGGCATTTGGATGCAGGGGCTGTATCAT
>LQAI01000041.1_pt1 | contig 103448 bp, 136 predicted proteins | sample 1535821 | NCBI WGS metagenome assembly LQAI01 (sample SAMN04331586, study PRJNA305678) | bioreactor metagenome | isolation source: bioreactor_5 inoculated with Wadden Sea sediment 1st replicate of a... | place: Germany:Bremen
GGCCCACACCACTATTGTTTTCCTGCGGTATATGTTTTTGGCGTATCAGCATCGTATAGAAACTGATGACAAGACATTTGGAGAATTGTTCTATGCCTGCTGTGATGAGGTTTCCGATATTTCATTTGTTGAATCGTTTTACAGGATAATGACGCTTGCCGGCAACCAGTTGAAAAAGCTTGGCAGCTATTGCGAAAAACAGCGACAGCTTTTTTTGATGCGGCCATGATTACAGCACTGCAATGTTCCGGTTTGTTAGAAAAGCGAAAGTTAGCCAGTTATTGTTAAACCCGAAAGTTGAGGAAGGAATTAAAACCGATCCGATGGTCGAAGTATTCTACAAAAATCTCATCCGCCTTTATTTAAAGATGGATCGGCTCATAGATGCCAAACAGGTGTTTAACAGATATGAGACGTTATTCAAGCAGGAACTGGGGCATTTTTCAGTCACGGCCATGACAGCTATCAAAAAAGAGATTTTCAGTCATTTCAGATAAAAAAGCAGGGTGAAAATTCACCCTGCTTTGCTGCGGCGGCAGAACCATTTCGGAGGTGCCCGGAAAAATGCAAGGCATGGCCCCGCCGGCGCAAATCTTGTTGGTTTACCCCAACATTGGGTTTTGATGTTTTCAAATCACCATCAGAATAGCTTCGCGCTCAAGCGGGTGTCAGCTGCCCGGTCTTTTGACAAATCCTTGCGGAGTTGAGTTACAGAAAACAGCAGATCTTCACAGCGCCAGCCTTTTGGGTGCGGACTGGAAAACGGAAGGATTAGACGTTGAAGCCGGCCCTGGTCCATTTTTCATACACCAGAAAACTACCTTCACTGATTTTACAGGTATATTTTCCTGAAACCAGCAGGGGGAGAGTGTTTGGAACCCTGGTTCTGAAAACCCGTCCTTTTTTGAATATTCCGAATATGTCCCGTCCGCATTTTTAACATATCTATGCCCGGTCATGGTATCGAAATACGCATCTGAAGTAGCCCGGCATTCTTTTTCCGAATCTGCGGAAACTGTTAATACTGGAATAAAAATCAAAAAGATGATGACCATTGGGGGGATACACTTAATTTTAGTTGCCGTTGCCATAGAAAATCTCCTTTTTATATTCATCCATCCCCTGCAGAGTAAGCCAGCAAGACTTACAGATAGGTTACAAAAAAAATTTGGGGGATGGTCCGGGCCGGCGGCATTTTTTTGACGGCACATTCAAGGACCTGAGCGGTGCCACCCACCCGCGCATCAGACAATTTCTAAAAAAAATTTACCCCAGATCCCAAAGATGGTATAATCCCGGCAGTTGGATCGAAAAAAATGAGGCGATCAAATCCGGATGACAGCGCTGACCTGATAGGCCGCTGTTTACCGTTAGATTCCTGGGGAGCATAAGCGACTCAACCATGCCGGATACCGACAGACTGAAACAGATACAGCAGTTTCTTACAGATACCGGGTGGGTATCCCCTCCATTTCCGTGACATTTCTGGCAGCCGGGGAATACAATGCCAATTACCGGGTCGATTGTGAAGACGGCCCGTGTGTGCTGCGCATCAACCACGGCAGCCAGCTAGGCCTGGGGGATGATCAGATCGCCTATGAATACCAGGTGCTGACAGCCCTGGCCGACTCCGGGGTTACCCCGAAACCCCTGGCCTGCCCACCCCCGGCCCGATCCTCTGGGCGGCGGTGCCCTGCTCATGGAATTCATTCCGGGCAGGCCCCTGGACTACGGCCGGGACCTGGAAACAGCGGCCCGGATCTTTGCCCGGATCCATTCCGCCCCGGTGACGGACAGCCTGATCGTTCAGGCCGACCCCATGGCTGCGATTGCTGATGAAAGTATCGGCCTGGTTCACCGGTTTGCCGACCATCCCCTAAAAAAAGAACAGGCGCAGATTCTGTCCTACCATGACACCGTCCAGACCCTGGCAGCGGAAACCCGCCCATTGTTTCAAACAGAACCGTTATGCCTGGTGAACACCGAGGTGAACTCCGGCAATTTTCTCATCCGCCGGACCGGGGCTTCTTGGTGGACTGGGAAAAGGCCGTGGTCTCCTGTCGGTACCAGGACTTGGGTCACTTCATGGCCCCCACCACCACCTTGTGGAAGACCGACACCGTCCTGGGATGGGGAGACCGTCACCGCTTTCTTTCCGTGTATCACGGCCTGGCCTGTCCGGACATCCCTTTTGAAGAACTGGCGGAAAAATCCAGAGTCATGGAACAGACCATCCTGCTGCGGGCCCTGTCCTGGTGCTTCATGGCCTGGTATGAGTACACCCGGACCGACCGGCCCATCCAGAACCCGGACACCTTTGCCAAAATCCAGCAGTATCTGTCGGATATCCCATGGATATTGAACTCCGTCACATAAGCAAGCGGTTTAAAACCCAGGCTGTTCTGGAAGACATCTCTTGTGACGTCCAGTCCAGCGAACTGGTCTCCATTGTGGGGCCGTCCGGGGCGGGCAAAACCACCCTGCTCAACATCATCGCCGGCCTGGACACCCCGGATACGGGAGAAGTGTTCTTTTCCGAACCCGTGAACCGGCACCACCCGGTAATCATCGTGTTCCAGGATTATGTGCTGTTTCCCGCCATGACCGTGCGGGACAATATCGGTTTCGGGCTCAAGGCCCGGCACCTGAAAAAACCGCAGATCACCGAACAGGTGGACCGAATGCTGAATTATTTTCAGCTGGCCCCCCATGCAGACCAGTATCCGGCCCAGCTGTCCGCCGGCCAGAAGCAGCGGGCAGCCATTGCCAGGGCCATGATCGTGAACCCAGCCGTGCTGCTGCTGGATGAGCCCTTTGCCAACCTGGACCGGAACCTGAAAATGGAAACGGCCCGGTTCATCCGCACCACCCAGCAGGCCTTTGGCATTCCCACCATCAGCGTCACCCATGACCTGGAAGAGGCGTTTGCCATGTCCGACCGCATCGGTGTGCTCCTGGACGGGCGGCTCCAGCAGTTCGACACCCCCCGGCAAGTGTATTTCCACTCAGCCACACCGGCCGTGGCCAGGTTCTGGGGCCGGTCAACGAAATCCCTTCCGCGCTGTTTGAGCTGTTCCAGGTGGACGGAGCCGTTGCCGGCACGCTGAACGGCAGACCGCTTACGGCCCGGCCGGAGAACCTGGTGATCACGGCGGATCCGGACGGAACCGGCCGCATCACGGACAAAACCTTTGCCGGCCATTACACCGTATATCAAGTGGCGGTGCCGCCGCATACCTGCACCATATACAGCCAGAACGACCGGTTCGACAAAGATCAGCAGGTGTCTCTGCACTACCGGCCGTTTTAGATGTAAGGATTGGTCGGACTGTCTGACAGACCGGTTGTGCCTGATGCCGCAGTTCATGTCAGAAAAGAGGAAACCTGAGGCAGGGCATCCGAGTTGTGGGTTTCCCACAACCGGCACCATCGGCCTTTTGTGAATCAATGGGGAGAACTCCAAAAATGCCCAACAAGCCGGCCTGCTGCTCGGCCCGTTTGCCGGGCATCTGCCCAACGTCAGTCAGTATGAAGACCCGGACAACGTCACCCATAATTTCGGATTTCCCGTAGACGGCTTTGAAGCCCCTTTCGGCCGGGCCCAGTTCGTGTTCGAGTGTGACACCGCCCGGATGGACACCCCGGCGGACACGAGCAATGCATGGCCAGGACCATGGTTGCGGATGTCCCAGAGATCAAGGTGGCGCAATATCTTTTCAATGACAGGAAGTTCTTCAATAAAGCTGATGATTTTCATTTCACGGAAGAACTCAATGAATCCTTCTCTGTCTGGCTGCGCAATGATTATTATCACAAGTTGCACACCGGCATCAACGAACGTACTATAGACCGTTTAAACCGATCCAGCAGCCACATGACCATATCCTGAGCGTCAAAATCCGAGCTGGATGAAATATTTTGGTCAGATGGCAAGGTGCAAAAATGAAAGATCTGCCCACCTGGTTCGGCTTTAAACATTACCCGCTTGACAAAGAAAGAAATCCAACTGCACTTGTCCCCTGACAATAACGAACGAGCCGTTAATGGCCTCAATGCCGCTCACCCAGCGATATGGGATTTTCATATCGCTGATATCCCTTTGTTTTTTTTTCCGAAATTTAATCATTGTATGCCTCCTCGTTGCTGGAAGCAGATTAATAAGGCTTCTGCTCTGCGAAAGATGGGGTCTATAAATCGCTTACTTCATAAAAATCGTTTTTGGGGACAACAGGGAGCCAGATTAATAATTAAGGATGTAGCACAAATGCATATGATAAAAATAGTTAAATATGCAAAAATACATATAAGACCGGGGAAACAAGGGCCTTCGTAATCTAAAAACCATTATTCAAAGACAGCAAATTCTCTTTTTGCGAATAAAACGACAAGGCATAGTATTTGCTACGCATTCTATATCGAAGCCGAATTGTTCAATTTGGTTAAAATAAGCAAAATTTAAAACTAGGAGACTAAATTATGAACAAAAAGAACGTGTTGAGGAATTGTTGGAGGAGCTTGATTTTAGGTTTGGTTTTCGTAACTTACCCGAGTATGGGATATTGTAGTCAAAAAATTTTGAACGACAAATGGATAATTCCACTGATTACTATTCAGACAGGCCCTGTCGCACATGCCGGGGTCGAACAACAGTGGGGTGTTAAGCGGGCTGTTGAGGAAATTAATGCATCAGGAGGAATTGCTGGAAAAAACATTGAAATATCTCTTTGCGATACAGGATATGACCCTGCAAGAGCTGTTTCTTGTATGAGGAACGCAGTTAAGGAAAGCCTAATTGTAATCGGGCCACTTAGCACAATGGATACCCGCTCTAGTGCGGGTATTGCTGTTCGGCAAAAGGTGATGTGTATGCCGGCAGCTTGCTCCCCTAGCGAAGTGGAAAAAGCTTATCCATGGGCCATTACTTTTTTCCCAAATACTGCAAAGTCAGCTGCCACCATAAAGCAATGGCTTGGTATCAATCCGGATATCAAAAGTGTAGTAATTTATCAAGATACGAAAAACCCAATTTGGGTGGAATATGGCAAAGCATATAAAAAAGTTTGTGAGGAATCCGGCATTGAGGTGTTGGACGTGATCCAAATTGATCCCGAGTCAGTTGACATGGGTGCAGCAGTTATCAGAGGATTAGGAAAGAAGCCCAATGGCTTTGTTCTAAGTTCCGGTCCAATGCAAATGGCTCGTATTATACTTGAGCTAGATGCACGTGGTTGGAAAGAAAAGGGGGCTATCGCATGCCAGACGGCAGCAGGTGGAGAGTCTTTTTTTAAGGTTGGTGGCAAAGAAGTTGAAGGAGTTTATATTTTAAGTTGGGTGTTTGATTTTTCTTACAACAAACCTGAATGGCAAACATTTATCGCCGATTATGCTGAAGACTTTGATGGGGCAAAGCCCGCAGCATGGGTCCCTATTTATTACGATGCTGTGTATGCGATTAAGGATGCATTTGAAAAATTGGAAATTACTGGTGCTCCGGACAAATTAAAGGAGGAAAGAGAGAAGATAAAAAGCTATCTGTCATCCTCTGAGACTGAATTCCAAAGTATTTATAAACCCTTTAAATCTTCTAAAGAAGGGGGATTATTTGAAATGATAATCATGCAGGTTAAGGATGGAGAACCTGTGAGAGTGGACAACATCAAATAGGGTTAATTTTTTTTCAAATAATGGTTAATTAATTAAACGGAATTTTATAATGGCCATTTTGTCTACTTCATTACTATCAAAAAAACTTCGCAGGACTTTCCGCACTGACGGATGTGGATATTTCAATAGAGAAAGGCACCATACATAGTCTTATTGGCCCCAATGGTGCTGGAAAAACAACTTTTTTTCAATGTGATAACTGGACTTCTTTCTGCAACCAGGGGTGACGTCTATCTTGAGGGGAAAAAGATTACTAATCTTTCGCCTGAAAAAATTATTGAAACCGGAATTGCTAGAACTTTTCAAATGCCTCGAGTGCTGCCTGATATGACATGTTTGGAAAATGTAATGCTTGGAATGCACTGCCTTACAAAGGCGGACCTCATCGGCACTGTATTTCGTATACCTTTCACTAAATCATATCAAGAAGAAAAAATGCAAGAACGTGCCAACGAACTTCTCAAATTTGTAGGATTGGAAGGATATGGAGAACGGGTGGCAAGTGAATTGGCATGGGTTGAAGAACAACTGGTTCAACTATCTAGGGCAATTGCCAGTAACCCTAAAGTCTTGCTGCTTGATGAACCGACTGCAGGCATGGGGCACACTGAGACGGAAAAAGTCAGACACATCATTCAGCAAATCAGAAGTATGGGGACAACAATTGTCCTTGTGGCACATGATATTAAGTTGGTCATGGGAATTTCAGATAAGGTTACTGTGCTTAATTTCGGGAATAAAATAGCTGAAGGAACTGTGGATAAAGTTCAAAATTCGAAAAAGGTATTGGAGGCGTATCTTGGTGAAGAATAATGAACACATCTTAGTACTTGAGAAACTTTTCGTGTCCTACGATCAAATTGAAGCAATACATGGCGTAAATCTGGAGGTGCATAAAGGGGAATTGGTATCGCTAATCGGCGCAAATGGGAGTGGGAAATCTACCCTATTGAAGGCAGTGCTTGGGATTCAAAAAGCTTTAACCGGCAGAATTTTTTTATGGGAAGAGATATCACCTCATGGCCAGTTGACAAAATAGTATCTGCCGGAATTAATCTCGTTCCAGAAGGCAGAAGTGTAATGCAACTCATGAGTGTTTTCGAAAATCTCCAGTTGGGTGCGTATTATCGCAAAGGAGATATAAGTGATTCTATAAACAAAGTATTTGAAAAATTCCCGGTTTTGAAAGAAAGAAAGGATCAAAAAGCTGGAACCCTCAGTGGCGGAGAACGTCAAATGTTGGGAATCGCCCGTGCTATGATGGGTAAACCAAAGTTGCTAATGCTTGATGAGCCGTCTCTTGGGTTAGCCCCGGTTGCTGTGTCCAGTTTGTTTCGGATCATAAGTGAATTGAAATCAGAAGGATATACTATACTGCTCGCAGAACAAAACGCTCGAAAGGCATTAAAAGTCGCTGACCGAGGCTATGTATTCGAAAAAGGAAATATTGTTATTGAAGGAAGTGCCAGAGAGCTTGCTATAAACCCAGCAGTACGCAAAGCGTATCTCGCTGCCGAATAAAAATTTGAGAGAGGTATCTATATGGAAATTTTTGTGGCACATTTGGTAAATGGACTTCTTTCAGGTAGCCTTTATGTATTGGCAGCGGTTGCCACTACTTTTCTGTTATTAATAGCGGGGTTCATTCAATTTGCTCATGGAGAAGTGATCACAATCGCCATGTATGTAGCTTGGCTTGTCCTTACGAAAACAAACGACCATCTCTTCCTGGGTGTGAGCGCTGCTATTGTTATTGCCATACTTACGACTATAGTTATGGAACCTTTGATAAGAAGGCTCCGCCAACGCAAGAGTGTTTTTGAATGCCTCATTTTTACTGTTGCATTCGGAATGATACTCACTGAGATTATGTCCCATACCTTCAACCATGGCATGCCTGTTCGCTTTCCAAAGGTGCTAACAGGAAGTGACCAGACATTTGAATTTGGTGTTATCGTTTTGTCATTAGGAGGAATTTTTGTCGTTTTAGGTGGTATATTGGTTCTGATTATTTTCAGCTATTTTCTTTATCACACTAAACAAGGTATGGCTCTCAGGGCAATTGCTCAAGATATTGATACTGCACAAGTAATGGGGGTTCCAATTACAAGGGTTACTTTAATTGGATTTGCCATTACCGGTTTACTGGCTGGCATAACTGCCGTACTATTTTCCATGACCCTTGGATTTGTTTCCCCATCACTTGGTAATACGTTGTCTTTTCGAGCTTGGCAGTAATGCTTTTTGCTGGCTTGGGTAATCTAAAAGGGGCTGTTTTTTTGTGGTTTGCTATTAGGCATTATTGAATCCCTTACAACCGGGTATTTCATGGGAGCATGGACCGATGCAGTGGCAATGGGTATTATAATGCTAACAATTATGCTTCGCCCTAATGGGCTTTTTGGGGCCAAAATTTAGATAGCTAAAGTCAAGTAGGAGGGAAATTAATATGCTCTCTTTGCATATGCAGGGATTTTTCGTTGATGTCGGTATTTTGATTATTTTGGGATGGTCCATTTATATTCCATTAAGGGCAGGACAAATGTATAACGGCCCAGTATTTTGTATGGCAATTGCAGCCTATTTTGCTGCTTATAGCACCCGTGATCTCGGATGGTCAGTCATGTTTGGGTCCATTGCTGGGATATTAGTTAGTTCCATCATTGCATTTTTATTGTCTTTCCCCTTAGCACGAGTGAGTGGGTTTGCCATGGCAGTCGCTACTATATCACTTACTTTTATAGTTCAAACCATCATTCGTAATCTGGAATTTTTAGGAGGGGCGGCTGGATTTAGCTTTTATCCGGAAATGCCCTTCATACTGCCGATTACGTATCTTTTGGTTTTTGCTATAATGTTTTTTCTTTATCGAATGAGTAATTCGAGATTTGGGAGAGCAATGGAGTTGACTGATTTGACCGCGAATTGGCCGGTGCCCTTGGGGTTAATACTAAAAAAATGAGTATATTACTTCAAACATTTTCTGGAGTATTAGGAGGAACGGCAGGAGTACTCTATGCCTTTAACATAGGGACTCTTTTTCCAGAAATTTTTAGTTTTAATCTTCTTATATATGGATTCAGCATTGTAATGGTGGGTGGTCGAGCCACCATGTGGGGGGTATTGATTTTCGCCCCTATCCTTTGGGGTATTCCCGAATTTTCTCCGGATATCATTGGCCAATGGAGGAATATTTTTTTCGCCTCCATAATTATCGCCCTGCTGGTTTTAAGGCCGGAAGGAGTCATAAACAAAAGGTTTATAAGAAAAATAGGGATAAATTTGAAAGTGAGTTGATACCCTATTTGTAAATTTTCCAATAACAAATTAATGCGCAATATGGCAAAAAACTTAACAAGTGTATTAAGAATAGAATATTACAACCAATCTCGTATTTCTTGGTGATAACAAAATAACATCTTGAAGGATAAATCAAATATGAAAACTATTTTTTTGGCGGAACGGTATTTATTGGGAATGGGGAAATACTTGATAATGCAATAGTAGAAGTAGATAATGAGCGAATTGTCAATGTATCTTTTAATAAAAAAAATTTTCCTAAAAAAAGCAAAAAAATTGAAATCACAGGGTGTACATTGTTGCCGGGTTTTATAGATTGTCACGTTCATCTTTGTCTTGATTCAAGTGCTGATATTGCGAAAAGTCTAAGTTTTCCAAATGAAATGATCGCCTTGAAAGGGTCGCAATTTGCATCTCGAACACTGCAGGCCGGCATAACATCTGTGAGAGACATGGGAGGCAAAAATTACATCGATTTAATTATAAGGGATGCTATCAATAATGGTATCGTGGAGGGTCCAAGGATGTTGGCCAGTGGACGTATGTTAACCATGACCGGAGGACAAGGATGGAATTTCGGTGCCTGTGAATGCGATGGCCCTCTTGAAGTAATAAAAGCAGTAAGAAGACAAGTTAAGGCGGGAGCAGATATCGGAAAATTTATGGCAACGGGAGGGGTGCTGACTCCCGGAGTGGAACCTGATAACATAATGCTTACAAAGGAAGAGCTTGAAGCAGGTATTTCAACTGCTCATGGAGCCGGGAAAAAACAGCTGCTCATGCTGAAGGGACTGACGGAATTTTGAATTCGCTTTTGGCTGGCGTCGACACCATCGAACACGGAATCGGGCTTAATGATGAGACGATCTCACTTATGAAGAAAAAGAACGTTTTCCTTCTGCCAACTCTTGCTGCCATCACCAACGTCGAAAATAAGGGTTTGGCGTTAGAGATACCAGATTATGCTCTGAAAAAAGCAGGTCGTATTAAAAAAATTCATATGGAGAGTATTAAGATGGCAATAGAAGCAGGTGTCAAGATAGCCATGGGTACGGATTCCGGATGCCCGTGTAATTATCACGGAGATAACCTTTTTGAGTTAGAACTATTGGTAAAGGCAGGGTATTCAACAATCGAGGCACTTTGCGCCGGTACGAAGGTGGGTGCCCAAGTAATGGGATGGGAAAAAGATCTCGGTACTGTCGAAGAAGGTAAAATCGCGGATTTGGTTGTTATCAAAGGGAATCCCATTGATGACATTAGTATTTTAAGAAATCCTGATTCGATCTTGTTCGTGATGAAAGGTGGACAGCTTTATAAAAAAAATGAGGATATGTAATACTTGGGCAAAAAAAATCTTGGTGCCGGCCGCATCCTTAATACACCAAAAAAATGGAAACCGGCATCATTTGAGCCAAATGGTGGAACTGAAACCATGAAAAAACGCACTGACAAATCCATGCCCCCATACCTTCCAGATCCCGAAAAAGGGACATTTGGCAGGGTTTTTCCAGGGCTATTCTCCTTTCTATTTTAAAAATATCCTTGAGAATAACATCCTAATTATATCATCTACACACCTTTATTGAGGGAGATGAGCCCCCTATTTTTGGCGGATGAGAGCAGCAACTCCATCCGCCGTTTTTTGCATAAAAAAGGCCTTTATCCAAGGCCCAAATAATCTGATAGACTTTTAAAGTTCGTCAACTCTTTTTGAAAATTTCCCTCTTCAGTTCTTTTACACTGTGCGCGTATTAACAATTGACAATGTAAATGATATCATCACAGCCAGCAAGTGTACGCGGCCCGGATTTTTATTTTCTGCCCCTGAGCAGTATTAAAAAATTCAGCTTGCAGGGGTAAGCTCAAATCGTGTAGTATAATCATGATAGGCAGCTTTATTGTATAACTTCAACTAATTAGCCAATTAAAATCACCATAGGAGCGTCTACTTTTCAAGTGCTATTTTGCTATGATTTTTAATAAAATCAATAAATTATTTACAGAAACGCTTTGGGTTGGCATAAAAAATGAGAAACAATTTCTATGCCGCTTTCATTTTGAGCTGCCGCAAAATCGGTTTTAATTTGTGCCCATCAGAAATGAGGAATAGTCAAAAAATAGATATTATTAAAAAGCAGTTTACAGATTTCAGCATGATGGATGCAATTTTAGTTACAGACCTTGAAGGAACTATTGTCAGTATTCATGAGGAGTTGCTAAAAACTGTTAACAGATCGATTCAGGAAATCATGGGAGAAAATGTCTACGATCTTTTTAACCATGACCTCAAAGGACTGCCTGAAAAAACAGTAATCGTAAAAGTCGGAGAAAACAAGTACAAATTATATTTAAAAGCGCTTTTGCGAAATTAAACAAAAATAAACTGGAAAGCTATTCGGAATATTTTGGGCAGATTCTCGACAGTGTATATGAAGGTGTGGTCATCATAGATTCTAATAGATACATTGTTTACGCCAATAAAAAAAGCCTGTGAACTGATGGGGACAAATATCCAGTCAAAAAAATTTGCTGGTATACTATGCCGACGAAATTTCTGATATATCCATTCTGGACACAGTGATTAGAACAGGAAAACCCTATACAGCAATCAATACATACAAAAACAGACTCACCACGCTTACAACAGGCATACCTATATTTGATAAAAAAACAAATGAATTAAAATTTGCGGTATGTGTGGCAAGAAATATAACTGAACTTGTAACTAAACAGAAAGCAATTGATTCCAAAAGCAATAAAACTTACCCATTTCCTTCAAACAAATTCTTGTCAAAGTCAAAAAAAATGTTCTATGTGCTCAGTAAGATAGACATACTGACAAATCCTAACCTTCCGGTTTTAATAACTGGAGAGACTGGCACCGGTAAAGATTATTTCGCACAGATTATGCATGAACATTTTCATAAAGAAGGCTCAGGCCACCCATTCATAAGAGTAAATTGTGGTGCCATTCCTGAAAATTTGCTGGAATCAGAGCTATTTGGTTATGAAAAGGTTCATTTACCGGGGCTTCTGAAAAGGGAAAAAAGGATTAATCGAGCTGGCTAACGACGGGACTCTTTTTTTGGATGAAATTGGAGAGCTTCCATACCGAATGCAAACCAAGCTTTTGGGAGTACTGCAAAACAAAGAGATTATAAGAATAGGCGGTCATAAGCGAATCAATATTACGGCAAAGTTTGTATTTGCAACCAACGCGGATCTCTCAACTATGATAAAAAATAATAAGTTCCGCTTGGACCTCTACTACAGAATAAGTTTTATTACAATAAAAATACCACCATTAAGGGAACGGATTGAAGATATTCCCTATCTAATAGGAGCAATCTTGAATGAAGCCAATGAAAAATATGAAAAAAACTCATATCTCTCGCTAAATTTACTCAATGTCTTTCTTCAACACTCTTGGCCGGGGAATATTAGAGAACTAAAAAAATATTACGGAAAAAACTTGTTGTATTCACAGAAAAAGATAGAATTGGAATTGACGATCTTTTGACTGTTGGTGAATATTTAGGCAGCAATTCAGATGACCAGCTTTCAACAATTGCAATAAAATCAAAGCAGATGAGTGAAAATAATGGCCTCAAGGAATGGGTTAATAATTATGAGCAGACTGTCATTCGCAGAGTACTGCATGATACGAAAACTTTAAAAGAGGCTTCAAATATTCTTAAGATTGATGTATCCACTCTTGTTCGGAAAAAACAAAAATACTCAATTTAAAAACCAATAGTGCCTTTTTATCAAGAGACTTTCGACCTCTTAGGAAAAATTTCGCTACCTTTATCCACCCGATTTTTTTGATTATCGGTATTTGGACTCAAACTTCATTTTCGCTATCAATGCAGAGTAAGCGGTTTATAAACCCCACTTTCTCATCGGACAGGATTTCCGATACTGTTCACTGCGAATAATTACATCCAACCAAAACGTCAACCATTGAGAGTGTTAGAAAAATTGAAAATTTTCAGAATGGCAATCCATTGGAAAAACGTCCGATACAGGATCACAAATAGACAGCTTCCCAGAAAAATGGATGCCGATAAATCCGACCACCATATTAATTCCAGCATCTTCCAAATTAATCATGAAAAAAAACCTCAAAGTAGTATTATTCTTCCATGTACATACTGACAAAATCCTATTGCCTGCGAATGTAATTTAATAAGCCACCTGCCAAAAGAACTTTTTTTTGCCTGTCAGATAAATCGTAAACGGCTTGGATATTAATTTTTTTTGTTTTATTAAAAACCTCAAAATTGAGATTGTTTTCAAGGGTATCTTTTATATTCACAATTTCCATACAATCTTTTTCGTCTATGTTCTTAAAATCCTCGGGAAATTTAAAAACAAGGGGTAGTATTCCAAAATTCACAAGATTTGCAGCATGTATTCTTTCGATACTTTTTACCAAAACAATTTTAACAGAAAGGAACATTGGACAAATAGCGGCATGCTCACGGCTTGACCCTTGACCATAACTTTCTTCTGCCACAATGATGTTATGAATTCCCTTTTTTTATTTTCAAGACATCGTGACGAAAAGGTTCCATCCACATGCTCAAAAACATACTCGGAATACTTCTCAATATTACTTCTGTATTTAAGCCTCGGGCCGGCTGGCATAATATGATCCGTTGTAATATTTCCGCCTAATTTCAGCATAACTTCACCTTTTACATTTAAAGGGAAAACATCATTTTCAGGCGGATTGCCAATATTCGGACCTCGCGAAACTTTAAAATAATGATTATCCATATCTGGAAAAATAAACATGGAATCATCAACCATAAAATGGTTAGGCTCATCTATATCAGGGCATATTATATCCGTTGAATCAGGACTTGTGATTTCGCCAAAAATTGCAGATAATGCTGCAATTTCGGGACTGACAAGATAAATCTCCGCGTCTCCGGTACCACTTCTTCCTTCAAAATTTCTGTTGGAGGTTCTCAATGAAACCCCTGCACTTTTAGGAGAAAAATGGTTGCCTATACAAAAACCGCAGGCACTTTCCAATAACCTTGCCCCGGCATTAATCATGTTGACCATGGCACCATTCTGCAGAATCATCTGCAATACCTGCCTGGAGCCAGGTGCAACACCAAGACTTAAATTTTTTGCTATGTTTTTATCTTTTAAAATAAGCCCTGCAATGGTTAAATCCCTGAAGGATGAATTTGTACAGGAACCAATACAAACCTGATCAACCCGGGTACCTGCTATTTCCCTTATTGTTTTTACCTTGCCCGGAGAATGAGGACATGCAACCATGGGCTCAAGCGTTGAAAGATCTAAATCAATAATTTTATCATAGTTTGCATCCTCATCCGCTTTTATTTCGCACCAGTCCACTTCTCTCTTTTGTGCTCTTAGAAATTGTTGAGTAATATGATCAGATGGGAATACTGATGTTGTAACACCCATTTCAGCGCCCATGTTTGTTATGGTTGCCCTTTGCGGAACAGAAAGGCTTTTTACGCCGACTCCGCCATATTCGATGGCAACGCCGACATTCCCCATAGTGGAAAATATTGAAAGCATTTTTAAAGCAACATCCTTTGCCGAAACCCAGGGAGGTAACTTGCCTGTCAAATTTATCTTATAAACTTTGGGACAAAGGGTATAAAAACAACCGCCTCCCATGGCAATGGCAACGTCAAGCCCCCCTGCTCCAATGGCAATTTGTCCCATGCCACCCCCCCGTTGTTGTATGGGAATCACTTCCAAGGAGTGTTGTTCCCGGCACCCCAAATCGTTCCAGATGAACCTGATGGCAGATACCATTCCCCGCTCTGGAATAAACAATTCCAAATTTATTTGCTATGTCCTGCAAATAGATATGATCATCATTATTTTCATACCCGATCTGAACCGTATTATGATCAATGTAAACAACAGAAATATCTGTCTTGACTTTACTCAAGCCAAGGGCTTCAAACTGAAGAAAGGCCATTGTCCCCGTTGCATCCTGAACAAGGGTCTGATCAATTTTTATACCAATCTCCTTGCCCGGTTCATACTCACCTTTTCTGAGATGGATATGAAGAATTTTTTCTACAATATTTTTACCCATTATTTTCCCTTTTTCGCGTTTTCCTGTTCTATAGCATTTTTCACAAGTGCCATATAAGTGTAGACGGCATGAACAAATTTACCACAGGGCAAAGTAAGAAAAAAATGCTAAAACAAGTGCAAGGTGGAAAACCAGCAAAGTTCCCATCAAGGCAGTGTTTCGGAACACCATAAGCAATAACCCGGATAACGCGGTTAAAAAGACCAGCAAGGTAAAACCTTTATCCATACCTTCAACAGAAGGTTCTGATGGATCTCTGTCCATATTATTCTTTAGATAAAATAGTCCGGCTGAACCAAAAATAATTGAAACGCCTCCAATGGTTCCCAGAATAACAGGAAGGCTGAAAAAGGGATATGGCGCTGGAATATGAAAGAAATGACCATAAATAAATGCTATTATAGTCGAGAAAAAACATAAAGCAAATCCATAAACAAGAAAATGATGAAACCGTTTTCTCCCCTTACGGAATTTATCATCTGGATAGTTGCATCCTTCTCCATTTCCATCAAGATAACGTAGACATGCTGAATCTTTAATTGCTTGTATATGGGCACCAAAGTTGAAAAAATCTTTTCTCCTCATGCCCGTGACATTTTGAAAAATTGAAATCCCTCTTTTTATTAAAACCAATGGCAGTGTGAGAGCAAGTAGAAAAATAATGACCATAACATCAAAAGGAAGAATTTCATAAAAGGAATTAGCTCCTATATAAATGGAGAACAATGAGGACGGCCCTTTTATAGAAAATACAAGAAAAAAAATAAAAAAAAAGGCTTAAAAGGAATGCCAGTAGCATGAAGGCAGTATTTTTGTTGAAAAAAATCTTCACTAATTCATAACCTGCAAACTCTTTATAGGTTTCAAGCCGAAGGGCTGAAAAAGTCTTTGATACATTTAGATCAAATTCATGGGGAGGAGCATATTGGCAAGCGTAGTAGCAGGCTCGGCAATTATGGCAAAGATTTGCCATATATTTCATATCTTCTGCAGAAAATGTTCTTCGCAACTCCATAGCTGGAAAAACAGCACAAAAACCTTCGCAATAACGACATGCATTACAAATCGTCATTACGCGTTTTGCTTCATCTATAGGGTTTGCTGAGTGCATAGTTTGCCGCCTCCTTTCCTGCAATTCGGCCAAAAACGGTGCCAATGGTTAATCCAAAGCCGGCCATGTAACCTTTTCCAAGAATATTTCCTGCCATTATTTCTCCAGCTGCGAAAACATTTTCAACCGGTCTACCATTCTCCATCAAAACCCTTGCCTTTTTATTCACCTTAACACCCAGATATGTGAATGTAATTCCCGGTTTTAGTGGATATGCATAATAGGGCGGTTTATCAATAGCCCTTGCCCAATGGCTTTTGGGTGGTTCTATACCCTTTGTGACACAATCATCCAAATTGGTTTCATCAAAGGTCCCCCCAGGCACGATTGCCGCGTTAAAATTGTCCACAGTGGCTTTCAATCCATCAGGGTTTATCTCAAGTTTTTCTGCCAGTTTTTCTATAGATGATGCCTCAATTGGCGGAAAAACAGACGGTATAAAAAGACTTATGGACTTTGAATCAATAATAGAAAATGCAACTTGATCCGGCTGAGAAGCGACTAACCTGCCCCAGATGGCATACCGTTTTGGCCAAAAATTCTCACCTTCATCATAAAACCTTTTTGCAAACTTATTCACAACAATACCAAATGAAACACAATCAAGTCTTGTTACAATTCCCCCATCATATTTTGGTGCCCTTGCATCTATTGCAACACAATGACACTGGGTGGGATCGCCCACAGCTTGAATCCCTTTCTCAAAAAGGATTTTTAACATTTTTCCTTTATCATAGGGTGTCCCTCGTATGATAAAATTATCCGCAGCAGGCCCCCAATACTCTTTCAACCATTTAATGTTTGCTTGGAACCCACCAGCGGCAACAACAAGGCTTTTTCCTTTATTTTCATAAATTTTACCATTATAGTTAAATTCCACAGATGAAAACTTACCATCCGTAAAGTTGATTGCTTTTGCTTCCGCTGCATAAAGAATATTTACGCCCAACTTATCAGCCGTATGATAATAAGCGTTCATAAGTGCTTTTCCACCGCCGAGAAAAAATGCATTTGTCCTTGAAAGCTGAAGGGTTCCCCTCATGGATGGCTGAAACCGGCAACCATTCTTTTCCATCCATGATCCAATATTCTCTGACATTTGGATTGTGTAGCGGGCCAGAGCTTCGTTGGTATGGCCTTCTGTTACCTGCAAAAGATCCTCAAAAAATTCATCTTCTTTATATGGACCGGTCAGGTAATCGTTTGCACTATTATGCATATATCGCAAATTTCTTGTGTGACGGCTATTACCCCCTCTAAAATATTGAGGAGAGCTTTCCATAATAAGAACTTTTGCTCCTGCCCGCCTTGCCGAAATAGCCGCACAAAGGGCAGCATTACCACCGCCTATTACAATGACATCTATAATTTCCCGGGAGAATTTTTGTAACTTGCTATCACAGCTCATAATTTTTCTCCATTCGATTTTCTCTAAAAGTTCCACAGACCAGACAAATGCTTTATCCTAAATATTCGTCGGATGCCTGAATGTTTTAGAAACACAAACCATGCCATATAAGAAGACCTTTACCTCTCTATTATACGAATTTGTATAAAATACTCAAAAAGGCTATCAAATGCGCCTTGACCTGACGACAAACCAATAATTGACAATAAAACCTTCTCAATCAGGCAAATCCCATAAACGATGCCAACAATTGGCCATATCCACTCATTCACAATTTTGGCTAATCAAGATGTTTCTTTTTAGTTGACATTTTGTATCATTGATGAAAGATCTTGTTACAAGGTTGATTGTATTCGTGTTTAATTAGCAGAGGATTTATAATGTCAGACAAACCAATCCGTATCGGCGTATTCTTTTTAAGTGAATCCATTAAATCGTGCATAGAAAATATCAAAGAATTTGAGGGCATCACGATAACGAGCGTTGATAAGTGCCTGGAAGATGCTATTCCGGCAGGAAAATTGCTCGAAAAAAGGGGGTGGAGGTATTAATCGGCAGGAGGGGGACGGCAATCATGTTAAGGCAAAATCTTAATATACCCGTTCTATCATTTCCCAACTCTACGATGGGTCTTTTGACGAGCATAAAAAAAGGCTTCCCAAAAAGGAAAAAAGATTTTGGTCTCTGCCTATGAAGAACCCATTGAATGGCTTGATTTTATAAAAAAATTTCTTAGACATAGACATCAAACAGGTCATTTATAAAGATGAAAAATCTCTCTATGAGGCAATTGAAGAAGGAGCGAATCAGGGGTTTGAGATCGCCATAGGAGGAAAAGCAACCAAAAGGGCGGCCATTGCAAATAATATGATATATTGCGACTGGGTCACCACTGAAAATGAAATAATTGACACGATTCAAAATGCCAAGTCCGTGGCGCTTTCCGTAAGAAAGGAAAGGGCAACATTAAAAGAATATCAAACCATAATTGATGTTGCATCTGATGCCATCATCGCAATTGATAAATCTGGCAAGATTTCATCTATTAACAAGATAGCTACTACCCTTCTGGGCCTTGATGCAGACGTCTACAACGGGAAATCCATCTCAAAAATTATCAAAAACCGCCAGATTAGAAAAATTATAGGACAAAATATACCCACAAAAGATAAAGTCGTAAAATTAGATAACTCCCTTTACCTGATCAGTATCACACCGATAAGAATCGATGAGACTCAATTGGGTTCAGTCATAAGGCTCAAAAAAGTAAATCAAAATTGTAAAAGCGGAAAACGAGGTCAGAAGATACCTTTCAAAAGGGTTTACAGCTAATTATACAATTGATGAAATCATTCATCAAAGCCCTGTTATGGTTGAGACCATTAACCAAACTCGTGAATTTGCCAGGACTGGATCTTCTGTTCTTTTAATCGGTAAAACTGGAACCGGAAAAGAACTTATAGCACAAAGCATCCACAATCTAAGCAAACGTAAGAACAGGCCCTTTGTTTCTTTAAATTGCGGCGCTTTGCCTGAACAGCTTCTCGAAAGTGAACTTTTTGGTTATGAAGAAGGCGCTTTTACCGGATCAAAAAAAGGGGGAAAACCAGGATTTTTTGAACTGGCCCATCGTGGGACAATCTTCCTTGATGAAATCGATTTGACCAGTCTTTTGGTTCAAAAAAAGCTGCTAAGGGTTTTGCAGGAAAAAGAGGTTATGAGAATCGGAGCTTCAAAAATAGTTCCAATTGACGTTAGAATCATCGCGGCATCTGGAAGAGAACTCTGGCACCTTGTGGGCAAAAAAAATTCAGAAAAGATCTTTTTTTTAGGCTAAATGTTCTACGTATATCAATACCAAGCCTGCAAAAAAGAAAAGAAGATATTCCTCTTTTATTTGAATATTTTTTAAAATACTATAAACAAAAACATGCCATAGAAAAAATTAATGTAACCCCTTATCAGATGCAGAATTTAGTAAATTACCAATGGCCCGGCAACATCAGACAATTAAAATATTTCACTGAAAGACTTGTCTTACATCAATTATTTGATAACAAAGAGGAGGGGATAGACAAACTTATTTTAGAATTATACAAAATAATTGAAATTCCAAATAATGATCTGGATGAAAATGAAATAGAAAAGGAAAATCAGCCATGCCTCAACGATTCAAACATGTTCAACAATAATTCTGATGACATGTTACCTCCGGAAGCAAAAGAAATATTCAGTGCATTAAAAGCATCTTATTTCAATAAAGGAAGGGCAGCAAAAGCCCTTGGCATCAGTCGAGCAACTCTGTGGAGAAAATGAAAAAATTTTCGATTACCTGCTAACCCCAGATCACTTTGTATCCGTTGAATCGAATCTCAAGCATTAGGTGAACGCTGGTAAACAATTTCACCATTAATCATGGTAAGATCAGCTTTAACATTGAGCAAATCTTCGGCTTCTAAAGCAAGCAGATTTTTATTCTGGATGGTAAGATCTGCCCTCATACCAGGCTTTATCACTCCTTTTTGATTATCAACAAAGCAGGCATAGGCTGCAGTGGCAGTGTAAGCTCGAATGGCATCTAAAATTGAAACCGCCTCATCTTTACCCACCAGATTGCCCAAATCGGTCTTTCGTGTTGTTGCAGCATAAATACCAAGAAATGGATTCACATCAATCATGGGGGCATCAGAATGTAGCGCCGTTTTGACGCCGGCCTTCGTAAGGCTTCTCATCGGATAGACATGATTCAACCTGTTTTCGCCAAAAACTTTAAGATAACTATCTCCAAGACGATACATAAAGGGAACGCCCAAAACGATTACCAATTTTAAATCTGCGATTTTCTGAATCAGAACCTCATCCAGAAAACCACAATGCTCGATCCTATGGCGATGGTCTTCTTTAGGAAGGGTCTCAAGCGCTTTTTGGTATGCCTCGACACACATTTCCACGGCTCGGTCACCTATGGCATGAATCGCAATCTGATATCCTGCAAGGTGCGCCCTTCTCACTTTTTCATCCAACTCTTCCTGGGTCATATGTAATAATCCAAAATTATTCGGATCATCAGGATATGGGTCCCGCATGGCTGCTGTTTTTCCTCCTCCTGAACCATCCATTTGAAGTTTGTAGCACCCGATACGCAATCGATCATTCCCAAAACCGGTTATCAATCCACTCTCTATGAAAATTTCCCCCAATTGTGCAGCAGCTCCACTTGTTCTTACCATGAAGTGAACGGCCACTTTATTCCATCCTTCTCTTACGGCTCTTTGATAGAGCTTAATTTCAGGAATACTACGGCCACTCGCATCACAGACGGTTGTGATGCCAAAGCTCAATACGTCTTTGTTCATGATTCGCAACCCCGCTTCCAAATCAATATCAGAGGGGTGTAACAAAGGCCGGAACTGGGCCTGGGCAAGTTCATATAAAACTCCGGTTGCCGACCCTCTGAATCCCGTTCTATTTTCCCGCCCTTAGGATCAGAAGTTGTTTCATCGATCTCAAAAAGAGCCAAGGCTCTGCTGTTGCAAGTAGCAATATGGCGGCATGTCCGAGCAATAAAAACAGGATGATCAGGTGCTGCCTCATCCAGGTCCCAGCGGGTGGGATGCCGATTTTCTTTTAGTTTGGTATTATCATATTTGGCACCTAAAATGAGCTGCCCCTTAGGTGTAATATCCGCCCGTTTTTTAATAGCAGTTTTTATTTTCTTCTATGGAGCCTACCTTTTGTGGAGAACAGTCCACCTGCATCTGGATGGTACCATAATAGCCACTATGGCAATGGGGATCTATTAAACCAGGCGTCAATGACCTGCCTTTTAAATCAATCACTCTGGTATTGGGTGATAAAAAACAATCCAAATCCTCATTAGAACCGACAGCCAGAATCTGCTTGCCGGCCACAGCTAATGCCTGATATATGTGATCCTGTTCATCGACACTTATAATGGTTCCATTTTTAAAAATATAATCTGCTTGAATCGCCATTGTACCTCCCATTTTCAGCAAACAAACCCAAGGCTTCTGAAGGAATCATTGTCAAAAAGTTGTGTATGGCATCAGGCAACGGATCATTCCTGTTCGACTCCATTCATATATTTAACCCCCGTTATTGAGAATCTCATTTTTTCATCCGGAAAGGTCTCTTTTTAGCCACTGTTCGTATTCTCCTGTCCAAACTGTTTTCAACCGGCTGATCGAGGAAGCTGCAGGCCCGGGGAACCTTCACTATAACAGGGCTCACCCCTGTTTGGATATCTCGTTTAGGCAGAGAACCGTTTCGTGTTATTCTCTGATTTCCTTGGCCGTCTTTTAACCCAATATATTGGGATATGAAATTATTGATTTTTATTGCCTTGGCCAATATGTCTCTGGCTCCCTGACGGGCAATCGCAGTTAAGAAGTCATCAACAAATGATTTTGGTTTTTTCATCTCAACTGCGGTATCCTGTTTCATGGTGTGTGTCTTCTATCGTATTATTTTTAAACCCTGGCACGACTGCCGCTAAACAATCCTTCCAGAGGACACACCATCTACCACCTCATACACAACGTCTGATGATATCTCTTCGTTGCAGGGAATTGCTTGATCCGTGTATTATTTGGTCCGACCCACATAATCATTGATTGCCAAAAGCATGTCCCTATTCTTAGAGGCGGTGGGGTTAGCACACGACTAAAACAGATATAATAATATTTTAATTTCAGATTGTTAGCAAATCCTTACCCATAATTATTGTACCTTTGAAATGTTTACTAGCACCTTCTAACCACATTTCATCAGTCACTTTAGGGTTATCACCTGGGACGATATGGGATAACACAAGGGTCTTAACTTCAGCCTCGTGAGCAATTTTCCCTGCCTGTTCTACATCTGTGTGAGAAGTAGGAAACCACTTAATCAGCCCTTTGTATTGCGGGAGCCTTGCTGACAACATTTCGATGAACGGTTTGTAGTATACCTCATGGACGAGAACATCTGAGCCTTTTGCAAGATTGACTAATTCGGATGAAGGAGCAGTGTCACCAGAAATAGTAATGGATTTATCTTTTGCGTCAAACCTGAAAGCGTATGGGTTTTTACAGGGCGGATGGATCACTCTTGCACAAGATACTTTAACATTTTCATCTTCCATCACTAAACCAGGTGTCGTTTCATGAGGCACCACCAATTCCTTAAGTACTGGCATTGGAAAAGGAGTCTGTTTATCCGTATATTCGAACATTTCGAGAAACTGCTCGGTCATTTTTGCAAGAGGAACAGGCCCATAAGTATTAATTTTTGAATTTAATCCTGCAGATATTGCAAGATTTAAGATGGTGCCGTAATCTAAATTATGATCGTTGTGATGATGAGTAATAAAAACACCCTTCAGGTCTTTCAAATTATAACCTGCCAACGCCAACTGCCGCCCAACCCCGCTTCCACAATCTATGACATACAACTGTTTGTTAATGACAATAACCTGTGAAGGAGCTGCTCTTTCCTTTACCATGCGGCTACCACCATGAGTGCCGAGAAGAGTTAATACGGTTCCTTCTGTTTTGCTATGAGAGATTTCTTGAGAGCCTTTCTGAGCAGCAAAGAGATCCTTTCCTAATGCAGTAGCAAGTACACCAACTGAAGTGGCACCAATACTTTTTGTAATGAATTGTCTTCTATTCAACATTCCTCAATCTCCTTTTTTTGGGGTTTGACTATGGGGTCGGATCGTTTCTTCTGGTGGATTGGGCAAAGAAATCAATATTTTTAATATCATCAATTAATGATCCTGCAAAAAGTCCGCTTTTGGTAAAATTGCGGATCGATTTTAGAATCTATTTAAATCCAGTCGGAAACAAGCATTTGGTCGCCCCAAGGTACTTGGCCTCGCATCTTTTCAAAAATGAATTAAAAAATTTCTCGGCTTCGGCCTTGGTTGGCGCCATCCAGATAATGCACTGCCTGTCATTCATCCTGACATTACAGTAAACCCCATCGGCCCAGATGTAAAAAGAAATGCTTTCCGGAAAGGTCTCGTTTTAGCCACTATTCGCATTCTCCTGTCCAAACTGTTTTTGATCGGCTAATCATGGGGGCTGCAAGCCCGAGCAAATCTTCCCCTGAATGCGAGTTAACCATCTTTCATAATCCTTTTTGCTCACCTTTATATAAAACATAAAGATACATTAAGCCGTTAGGTCTTCTATGCTACTCCAGTACTCAGCTATTTCTTTAGCAGGCGCAAACCAGACATTCGGATAAGACTGAATATATTTTAGAAGCCGTTCAAAAAGAATAATGTAAGATGGCTTGCCAATAATTTGAGGGTGAAACATGGTTGTAAAACAAAGAGCATATTTGTAACACCCCTCAAAAAAAAGCGTCCAGGCATCATAACCACTTTGAGGCCCTAACTGACGTGCATGATATTTGGTCCCTGGGTAATCAGCAAACAGATGAAAATCATCCACTTCATAGTAAGAGGGCACTTCAAATAATTTTCCCTCCTTTTTTGATAAGCAACATAAGGCAAATCATTTCCACGCAGGCTAGAATCATATTCAAAGTTATTTTCCAGCAAAATGTCTAATGTATCTTTAGAGAGTTCACCGCCTGCCGTCCTGTTCCCAACGGGCAGAACTCCCGTGCTATTCTCAATTGCTTCAATGGTTTTTAGTAGCCGCCTTTCCTCTTCATTGCGGCCAACTCCCACAATGTTCTCATGTTGCCAGCCATGGGTGCCTATCTCATGACCTCGCCGAATAATTTCCTGCATTACATCCGGGTGATTCTGAGCATTCCGACCCACGACAAAAAATGTACTTTTAATTTTATAGCGATCCAGCAAATCCAGTAGGCGCTCTATAATCTTTGCATTCCAGACATATTCTCCCAATGATAAACGCCGTGGCATATCAATAGTTTCTGGAATATTACCCATGAATACCCATTCAGCATCCAGGTCAAAAGAAATACAGGCGGCGCACCGATAATTATCGGGCCAAGGAGAAGTTAAATTCATAATATAATCCTCATAATCTATATAACAAAGTATTTAATTCTAACGCTGTACCCTTGAAAATAATTCATCCAGACCTCACAGGCGGCCTATTTATCACGCAGCACTGGTTATATGCTTTTCCTCGGTTTTTAAAAATCCCTCGCAGGAAGAACCTTAACCCAGTTTTATCTGTACTTGACAATGAAACCGTTAAATTCACCTGATCAGAATTTGAAATTTAATTCTGCAATTTTTTTTAAAATCAGTTACATGAATCCCTTTTCCACTAAGTCTTTTATGGTCATCTTAATCTCTTCTGTCACCTTAAAAACTTCATCTCCAGGTTTATATATTACCGGCATATTTAACTTTTTCATTGTGGCGATAAAGGCTTTATCTTCACAGGTTTTTTTAATGGCTTCCTGGAGCACGAATAGCCTCTCTTTCGGCGTATCAGCAGGGGCGTAAGTTGCACAGACAAAGTCTTTAATGCCTGTTTTATACCCCAAACTATACAAATTCGGTACATCCGGGAACTCATCAATTTTTGTATCAACTATGATTGATAAGGCGCGAATTTTACCTGCTTTGATCAGCGGAGCAGCTGTGCCAAAAGAACACGTCCCAGCCTGAACATGGCCGCCAAGTACCGCTGCGACAATTTTGCTGTCTCCTTTGTATGGAACATAAGAAATCTGTTTTTCCGGAATATCTTCCATTCGTTGAACAATCTGTAAAGCTACAGGAACTAACCCACGGCCTTGAGTGGCGATAGAAACATTATTTTTCTTTGCATAAACAATGAAGCTTTTAAAATCCTTAAAATCAGCGTCACTTTTACAAATCAAAGTTGGAGGATAAGATGACCATTGTGCCACTGGAACCATATCCTGACTGGCATAATCTGTTTTAAAAAATTTGGGGAAAAACTCAGGCAAAATAGCTGGTGTGGTAAAATGCCCGACTGTATAGCCATCAGGTTCTGATTTAGCAACAAAAGAACCACCTGTGGTACCGATAACGCCAGGCTTGTTAATCGTCACAAAAGGCTGCCCTAAATATTTAATAATAATACTGGATAATATGCGGGCAGCAGAGTCAGTAGACCCTCCTGGAGACCATGGAACTACCGATGTTACCGGTCTTTCAGGATAGTCACCGGCATATGAAAAACCTCCTGACATAACTATCATGGAAAAAACAATTGTTGCACATAGCATCAATTTTTTTCATTCAACACCTCCAAATTAATTATAAAACATTCACCCAAAATTGATGATCTCATAATAGGTCAAAAATTTTAATTATAACTGCAATCCAGACTGATTACGCGATCATCAATTCCATTTTAATCCCATTTATAATTTACCTTTTCTTTTTCCGTAAACGATGAAAAACATAGAAATAAAATGTCAAAATCAAAAACCCCACTGCAATCGGGCTATGAATAAAAAATTGAGTAATCTCCCCGGGAAATAAGGAGTGCTTGACGCATTTGAGACTCTAACATGGGGCCCAAGATAAAGGCTATCATAAGCGGCACTTGTGGGAATTCAACCTTTAGCATAATATAGCCGATTAGGCCAAAAAAAGAACATACAGTAAACGTCAAACAAAGAGTTTTTTAACCCATAACTGCCTGCAAAACACAACACAACCACAATAGGGAAAATTACATAGCGCGGCATTTTGGTTAAAAAACCAAAAAACTTAAAGGATAAAAGCCCGATAAACAACAACACAATACTGCTCAGGGCCAAGGTCATATAAATACCATAAACAACATCCATGTGGGTTTGAAAAAGCAGGGGGCCGGGTGTCAGACCATGTATCATTAAGGCGCCCAGCAAAACAGCGGTTACTAAATCTCCGGGAATGGATAAGGCCAAAAGAGGAATCATAGCTGATCCACAGACAGCATTATTTCCAGACTCAGCTGCAGCGACGCCCTCTAAAACGCCTTTACCAAAATTTTTCCGGTTTTTAGACCCTCTGGCAGCGAAACCATAGCTGAGGAAAGCTGCTGTACCAGATCCCAAGCCTGGAAGAGCTCCAACAAAAGCACCAATAGCTGAAGATCGAAACATAGACCGAAGGCTTTCCTTAAACTCTTTCCATGACACCCGGTTGTCCTCAGGTTTATCAGAAAAACTTAGTGTTGCCGAATTTTTAAAAGATGTAATTTTCTTTTCCGCTTTCATTAATACTTCAGATATCGCAAACAGCCCGATCATCATGGGCAGTATATTAAATCCATCGCCGAGTTCCATAATACCAAATGAAAACCTTGGACTTCCATCCACTGGGTCCGGTCCGAAAGTCGCAAGAAATAGACCGAGAAAACCAGACAACAATCCTGTAACCAAAGATTTGCCCGTCAACGCACCAATAACGGTCAATGAAAATAAAATCAATGCTGCATATTCAGGAGGTCCAAATTTTAAAGCAATGCTTGCAAGTGTTCCGGTTATCAGAACCAGAATGCATACAGAAAATGTATTACCGAATACAGAGGCATAGAGTGCCATTTTCAAGGCCTTTTTTGCCTTGCCCTGCCTTGATAGCGGGTAACCGTCGAGTAGAGTGGCAGCAGCAGCAGGAGTGCCTGGCGTATTGATCAAAATAGCACTTACAGAACCGCCAAATATGCCTCCCACATAAATTCCAAGCAAAAAGGCCATAGCAGGTAAAGGCATCATATTGAATGTAAGTGGTACCAGAATAGCAATGGCCATAGTAGGGCCAAGGCCAGGCAGGACACCTATAATCACACCGGCCAGCGTCCCGGAGAAAAGGCAGAAAAAAGTGAATGGATGGATGAATTGAAAAAATCCAGATACAATATCAGCGTACATAGTCTACCATCCTATAACGCCTCTTGGCAGGGGGATTTGTATGAGGTAAGTAAAAACAGCATAGATACAAGCTGTTGATAAAACCGAGAATGAAATAGCTTGTAAGTACTTTTGATATCCAAGCATTCTAGAAAAAAATAAAAAGAAATAAGAAAGTACTCACACGAAACCCCAAGTATTCTGTTGTCAGCACGTAAATAAACATGCTAACAATGGAAACGAATAAGCGTATCCGAGATGTCTGTTCTATGGCTACCGCTTTTTTAGGTTGCCTTTCTTTTAATTCTTTTGCCCCCAAAACAACTAGGATGATTCCTAAAAACATCATCGCCATGCAAATAAATATGGGAAACGTCACAGGGGTGGGGCCAGTGTCCGTTATTACTAATACCGGCACTTGATCTGGAATAAACCAAAATAGGTTTAGTAACGAAAAACAGACAAAAAACATTCCTGTCAAAAATTGCCTGGGCATTGATCCAAAATAGTCCACCTCCACCACCACCTTCCCAAAATGAGTTATTCATTATCAATACGCAACGCTCCCTATCTGCATAAAATACACAAATCATGCCACTACAAGACATGTCAATAAAAATGAAACACATTTTTCATAAAATTTGAATTAAATCGTTCGCTTTTTGTTTTGGCCTGTTGCCCCATGCTGCCTTTGATAAAGCCGGTGGCACTGGTATTTTGCCTTTGAAGCATGAAGGGTTTTCCCAATATGCTTTTTCCAATTTTTTTCTGTACTGGTCGTAAACATCATAGGCAATGCCACAATCCAGCTATTCGGGGCTTATCAGCCCACTGCCGGCGTGGTGGTGTTCCTTGTTGTGGTATATAAAGGGATCCTTGCAAAAACCCCTTACGTCCTTGATGCAACCAATGTTGCTGGAAAATTTTGAGCAATATTTCAACGTGTTAAACCGGATTCAGAGTAAGAGTTACCATTGCTGATATGCGGTCTGCTGAGGGTCTTATTTTCCCCATATCGGTAAGAAGCTTCCAGGGCTTTGGATTTCATGCTGGACACCCAGGCTGCATGTAACCTGAATTGACCTGCCAGTATATTCTGTTTTTGGCAGGATTCCGGTGTCAGCCGTTTCGCCAATGCTGTTCATCCCCTGTGGGTGACCGTCCAGCCAACGACGTGCCTGCGAAAATATCCATATGACATACAGATAGAAATAGATCCATTTAACGCGGCCTTTCAACTTTGTGATATCCTACGACGAGAAATGATTCGACTTGGTCGCCTGCAGTTCGGATTTCTCATACTGCAGACGGTTGACCCGCCGCCGGCGATCGGGGCCTATGCCAAATGCCTCGTAAAAAGCCAGCACCGGTCCCAGCTCATCGGGTTTTGAGATGAGAGAAAAGAGACGTGTTTGTCTCTCATATATTTCTGACGAATGGCATCGGTATAAAGAGGTCCACAGAATACTGACGCTTTGCACGAACGCTTTTTACCAACATCGTTATTTAACGAAAGGGCGCATCCGTCAGTCATCCCCTTAGATATCGTCAAAATTCTGCTGAATTCCCAGGATCTGTGAAGTTCCTTTTGCACCTTGATGAGTTCTGCCCGTCTGAGTCTATGTTCCAGTTTTTGTTTTTTCTCTGAAGTTTGGCGGCCTCAGCAGACAAAAGAATTTTTTTCTTGGGTATTCGCCCCCCTTTTCCGAGACGTCATGGCATTTAAAAACCCCTTAGCACCAATTGGTCAAATTAAGGGAATAAAGGCCCTCCCGCCGGAGGATCATACGACCTATCCGGGTTCGGTACAGTTAGCATGCACAGCTTCTAAGCAGCGAAAAAGCTGTGCCAGGGCTTTGGTTCTGGAATCTAAGGGTTAGGGGGCTACTTTCCGGCTTCTTGTACTGGATGCATTTTTGTCGGTTCCATAAGTTATGATCCTTGCCCGCCCTACACCAATTTTTCAATGGATAAGTGTGTCCCATTTATATTATAATAGAAGGTTGTGATACTATATGACGATGATAACAACTTCTCTGGAAATTTGATAGTGTACACAATTTTTATTATGCACAAACAATCAAAAAAAAATTGAATAAAAATTTGCGACGATTTTGATACTGACCAAGGGAAGAGTTAAACATAATGTCGCTATGCTTTTAACATCTTGTATCATATATGAAATAAATTGTATTGTCGCTATTTGAATATGATCTGGGCGGATAAGCTTCCCTCTGATATAAAGCTCAATAGAGAATCTGAATTCAAAATATCTGAGTTTGATTAATGACCAAAATCTCTACTGTCCAAAATTAATTGAATTTGACGTTTTCAGCCCCCAAAAGGCCCTGTCGATTACTTCATTGTTTCTCTGCCCGACTTTTCGATTACAAATTATAGAGCTCTGTAATCACAGGATTTATCATTTACCTGCCTCGTGTTATGGTACTATTTTTGTTCAAAATTGTTTTAATCACCTGGCCGGGATTTAAACCTATCACCAAAGCGCTATTAATTTCTTGTTTTCTGGGTTCGAGCCGTGTACTTTTTCTGATAAGGTGGCCGGTGACACGTTCGGTCACCTGATGGAACACCGGTCGAATGCCCAATTTTCGATTTCAACGAACGAAATGCGGCTTTCAAAGCGGTTAGCCCGTCTTTTCGAAAAAAAGGCCTTAAAATATCCATTTGCTCTGAATTTTATGGCCCTGTGCAAAATTATTTTTCATAAATTCAATGAATTATAACGATTTTGTTTAATCATGGTCATGTGGCGCCAGAAAAATATAACGGCGTTGATTTCCCATTTTAACTGTACATATAATCCGTTCCATGTATATACGAAGAACGACTGTCAAAAGCCGGAAAGACGGCACACGATATTATACTACAGGCTGGTTAAGTCCGAGCACCCCCAAAGGGGTTCGTCAGCATACCCTTCTCAATCTGGATACGGGGTTCTCACTGCCACGAGAGCAATGATCTGAACTGGCGACACGGATTCAAAAAATAATAAACGGTCAGGCGCCGCTATTTGAGACGTCTCAAGAAGTCGAGGAACTGACGCAGAACTATGCGGCTCAACTTATTTATAAAGGTTAAAAAGAAAGTCTCAGAGCCTGTAAGGCCCGATTATTGCCAGGTGGATGTCGACAGCCTGGAACTGATCCGGCCCCGCAGTATCGGCTGTGAGCACGTGGCCTTAAGCACAAATGCAAAAATATTTATAAAAACTTGCAAAGCAGTGAAATAAAATTTAATTTTGTTTGGAATACGATTGTTTCTGTAATGCCAAACGATTTTTCGAAATCTTGAGACAAGATCCTCAATCCCACCGATTGCAGAAAAACCATAAACTTTTGGTTTGATCCATTTCCAATACAACTCGACTGGATTATATTCCGGTGAATACGGTGGCAAGTTGAAAAGGTGTATTTTAGGGAATCGTTTCAAATATTGCTTTACCTTTCGAGATTTATGGATGCTGGCATTATCAAGTATGGTAACAATCTGTTGTTATAGGGTCCTTTGTCGCAACTTGGTTAAAAACCATATAAATGCATTACTGTCTGATTTCTTGGATTTTTTCCAGTAAAATTTTTTCGTCATCAGATTCAATCAGCCAAAGAACGTGAGACTTTCTCTTCTGCGGCTTGTTTGAATCCTGTGGCGGCCACCTTTTTTCAAACCAACCTTGCGCAAGGTATGGTTCCGTTGAAAAATGGGATTCATCGAGCGCATATACAACGCAATCGTGTTTTCTAACCAGATCTTTGATTTGCCCGGCAATCTCATCTATTTCACAAAACAAAACATGCCCACCTCGATACTGTGGCTGAAAAATCACATGGGGCTTGGCCTGGCAGATGGATACTGGGCAGATTGATTGATTCTTCAAGCGGCATTTTCTTCCTGCTCAGCGGCCAGAAGGGCGGCCCCATAGGCCCCGGCCAGCTGGGGATCCGATGGAATCCGGATCTCTCGCTCCAGTTTACCAGCCAGCAGTTGCACCATACAGGGGTTTTTGGCCACTCCCCCCGTGAACACGATGGGCCCGTCCGAAGACACCCGGTTGATCATACCCGCGGCCCTCCGGATCACGCTGGTGTGCAGCCCCCGGGCGATCTCTTTCCGGTCTTCGCCCCGGGCAATCAAGGAGGTCACTTCAGATTCGGCAAACACCGTGCACATGCTGGAGATCACCAGATCTTTTTCGGCGGCCAGAGCCTGGGCCCCGAAGTTTTCCAGGTCAAATCCCAGGGTGGCGGCCATGATCTCCAGAAACTTGCCCGTGCCGGCGGCACACCGGTCGTCATTTCAAATTTTTTCACCCGGCCGCTGTCAAACAGGGCAATGGCCTTGCTGTCCTGCCCCCCGATGTCCAGAACCGTGCGGGCATCAGGAAATTCGGCCCAGGCGCCCCTGGCATGGGCCTTGATCTCCGTGACGGTCGGTGCGTCAAAAGACAGTTCAAACAGGTTTCGGCCATAACCCGTGGCCATGATCCTATCAAAAGATACCGTTTCAATCAATTCACTGGCTGTAGCCATGGGATCGAATCCCGTGTCTGCCAGAAACGTTTCCCGGACGGCACCGGTCCCATCCACCACCAGCAGCTTAATGGTGCGGGAGCCGATATCAATACCGGCAAACTGCACCGCAGTCGTATCTATGGTCATAACGATCCTTATCTGAGCTGCTCGATAAAGGCTTCCACCCGGGTCTTGAGCTGGCCCGCATCTTCCATGCCATAATCGGTTTCCACCCGCAGACAGGGGATGTTCCTTTCCTCCAGGGCCTTTTCCACGGGAATGGATTCCATGAGATAGGGCTGGCAGAACTGGAGCCCGTAATGAATCACCCCTTGGGCGTTGTAATCGGTGACCATCTCCTGGATGTGGTCCAGGCGCTGGGGATTGGGGGTGAAAATGGCGCAGTCCACTTCAAAATACCGGTCTACAATGGCATCCATCATCGCGTCCACAGTGGTGCCCGTATCGGCGGTGAGGTTCCGGGTCCCCCGTTCTCCCACACAGGATTCTTCACCCACGATCACAGCGCCCTCCGTTTCAGTGATCATGTGTAGTTTCCAGTTGGGAACCGCCTGGGGACACCCGGCCACCAAGATGCGGGGGGCGCCGGCAGGAAAGGCCCCGGTTTTTCCTGGATCCGGGTTTCCAGTTCATCACAGATCTTGTTGACCGATTCCGTGAACCGGGCCGGGTTATCGTAAAAGAACACCTGGTTGGCGAGCAGGGCATCCAGCCCGGAAATGGGGGCGGGATCAGCCTTTCTCAATACAGACAGCCGGTGAATGGCGGCCCGTTTGGCATTGACTTCTTCGATGGCGGATTTCAGGGACTCCGGCGTAACCGTGACACCGGTCAATTTTTCGACGGCCGTCTTGAATTTCAGGTATTCCGCCTTGAGAATCGCTTTGGTCTGATCGGTCTTGGTCTGGGGCAGGTCCATGACATACAGGTTGTCCACCAAGCCGCCCAAGGTCTCATAGGCTTTTTTCTTGCCGTCACAGGTATTTTCCCCCACGATCATGTCCGCGCTTTCCAGGTACGGGCACACCTTGCCGATTTTGAATCCGAATGAGGATTTGATCAGGGAGCAGGTGTTTCTGGGCAGAAACTGCTCCACTTTTTCCACGGCAAAATCCGCCCCAGAGCACAGCCCCACCAGGGTGGCATTGGCCGCCAGCACAATCTCTTCAGGCACGAACACGCAATAGGAGCCGATGATTTTTCTGCCGGCGGCTTTCTCATCCATCAGTTCCTTGATGCGCAGCCCATGGACCTCGCTCATCACAAAGTCAAAATAGCCCATGCCTTCGGGCCGGTTCTTCTGGGACAGATAAATATCGGTGTATGCGGTGCCAAGGACATTGAGCAGGGCTTCGTGGCCGGCCAGGTCCAGTCCCAGTTCCTGCCACATGGGGGTGTAATCGATGGTCATGACGTCTCCTATTTTCAATATGATTTGGTTGCTGAACATCAATTTATATATTTACAATTTCTATCTGTAAAATTGATTTTCTGAATCATTTTCTTTATGGATATCGATTTTTTCGATATCCATCTTCCTGGCTTTCATCTTCCGGTCCGATATTGATCATTTCAATACAACCCCCTATTTCGATCCAAATTACGAATTAGACAAAAATCCTTCCACTGACTATTTTGTTCCATAAATACATTTAGCAACCACGTGAATAGCAGACATTCCATGAAAATTGAAACCATACTTGAAAAGGGATCGGCCCTTCTGAATGAAGACACTTTGGTGGTTCAAGGGAATCTTTTCGGTGTGTTTGACGGGGCCACCAGCCTGAACAAAACCGTGTTTAAAAAATGGGAAACCGGGGGTTTTATTGCATCCTCAGCGGCTCGGTCCGTTTTGAAACCAACCACTTTCCCCTGGTAAAACTGGCACACACGGCAAATCAATCCATCCACCAACACATGATCCTCCATGGCGTGGATCTCACCCGAAAAGAAAATCTGTGGAGCACCAGCGCAGCGGTTGTCCGGATTCAGGGCCAAAATCCCTGGATCAGGTCAAAACCGTGCTTCTTTTCACGGACGGCCTTTCCATTCCATCGGAAAAACCGGCAAAAAAGAAAGATTTCACACCCCTGGTCACCCTGCACCAGACCCTGGGCCTGGCAGGCCTGAAGCACCGGATCCGGCAGATCGAGAAAACCGACCCGGAATGCAGCAAATTTCCCAAAGATCGTAGGTTTTATGATTCATCTGCCTAGAATGCCCCGGGTTCAGGCGTGTGTGTTTCAACTGTTCGCCGGTACTTTCGGTGACATTCAGAAAACCGCATCCAGGCAGGTGATATCAATTTTCGGCGTATATTTGGAAAAGTCATCGCGGGGGAACAATAATTTCTGACTGGATAGAAAATGCTTCAATCATTGAGTTGTCGTCGCAGTATGCCTTGATAACTTCAGACGTCCCACCGACAAAAAAATTTTTCAATTCATTAAGAATCTTTTTCTGGATTTCCAGATCTGTCCCGGATTGGAAACAGCGGGATAAAAACCAGCCACCCCTTATGATTGGCACATCTGTTCGTATCCGGTTCAAACCAGATTCAAAAAGCGGGTGTTCAGACCGTGAGCAAAAGTCTGCTTAAGTTTTCAATTCGAGCGAATGATCCTCTTTTTCGATAACTGTCTCCCTCCATAATGAGAATCTCAGAGTTGCAAACGAAGCGGTCGGCAATAGCTGTGGCAACAGTGGTTCCATCAAAAAAGTCTCCCCAGCGGGCAAACGGCAGATTGGTCGTTATGATGGTGGATCTTTTACCATGCCGGCTGCTGATGACCTGGAAAACAGATTTGATCCCTGTCTGCCCAGTGGAAGGTAACGATTTCGTCACAGACTATAAAAGTTCCTGTGATTGATAGAACCGAAACTTTTTGAGCATGGTATGATGATTTTCAGCTACCACCAGCTGATTGATCATGTCCATGGCGGTTGTAAAAAGCGTTTTTATCCCGGTCTGGGTGGCGGCATACGCAAACCACTTGGATAAAAAAGTTTTGCCAGTTCCGGGGTTTCCGATCGGGATAATGTCTTTTTTCGCCTGGATAAATCCAAGATCCAGCAGGTTCAATATCCGCCTTTTCTGTTTTTAGCGCGATTCATGATGGGCAAAATCAAATTATTCTTTTGAAGGGCAATGTGAATTCATGATGCGGGTCAACTCAGATGCCAGCGCACCGGTGATCTCAGGATACATCTTTCCGGTGAGTTCATCCATGTACACTTTGGAAACCTCTGTGGGCAGCACCAGTATCCGGGAATCCCAATCTGTCAGCCGACGGCAGAGCTCACCGTGACCCATGAACACCTGGTTTTCCGCCACTGTCGGCGTAATCCCCGGCAGGCGGATGGTGCCCAGCAGGGACAGCCAGTCATCCACTTCCTGCCGCCAATTGTTCCTGTCGATCCCCGGGTCCCGAGATTGAATACCGGCGGGTCGTCAAACCCTTTGGCCTGCTGCCGGGTAATGTTGTAGGAGTGGATATCGTAGACGATGCATTGATCGAACCGATCCAGGAGATGGGTGATCAGGATGCCGAGATGACGGTAAAACCGCCGGTGGCTCTCAAGGCTTTTCCGGTTCATCTCCGGGAACGGTATCTTCCGGTACACCCGGGTGCCCCAGAATCTTTCCGGTGTCAGAGGCAGGGCCGTGTCTTCATTCCGGTTGAGATCATAGACAGCCCGGGACTCCAGCGCCCACACGGCATTGGAAACCCACGGATCATCACCTCCGTGGCCTCATCCTCCTCAAACAGCCGTTCGGCTTGGGACAACGCCATGAACGGGAGGATTTCCGGCCGGACGCCGTGCCCGGCATGGATGGCCACAGCGATCTGGGGCCGATCAAAAGACATATGCCAGGCGAATCCGCCGTCTGGGTCCTGCCCTGAAAGGGTTCCAGTCTGCCGGATCCGATCCAGCAGTTCCGGGTCACAGGGAAGTGTCATCCAATCTCCTCTTACTGATATATTCAGCTTCAGATTTCCGACAGCAGGGCCGACAGGATTGGCATCCTGCTGTTTTCATTGTTTCTTGTGTCGAAAAGCCGACATGATCGTTATACCGATCCGTGACGACCCGGGTGGCAAACCGCTGTGTCCAGCATCACCCAAGGCCGTGGCGGCTGAGGGCCGAAGTCACGATCTTGTGGATTAACTGCTTATAGTCTTCCATGGGACCCTCCGGAGAGGGATGATACATGGTATACATCTGGGGGCTCCAGCTCTTCAGGGGTTTCAGGCCCGGAATGCCGTTGACTTCAATAATTTTGAGCTGCCCCCGGGCATCCAGGCGCATGTCCGTGCGCACATGGTCCAGGCAGCCCAGGGCGGCCATGGCATCCCGTGTCAGTGCCACGGCTTCGTCTTTCCGGTGAAGAGTGGGCCGGATCTTGGTGAGCCCCACGCCTCTGAGGTCTGCCCGGAGGATGGGGTACTTGCCGAACATGGATTGATCCACCTCGACGCGGCCGGCCAGGAATTCCTGGTGTTCACCGCTGCCCAGCATCAATACGGTGTACTCCTGGCCGGGAAGGTATTCCTCCACCAGGGCTGGCTGTTCAAAGGTATCGTGGATATAGGCTACCTGTTTTTTAAGCGCTTCAAGGGTGTGTACCACACTGTTGTCACTGATGCCCACGGAACGGGACTCAAAGCTGGGTTTCACAAATGCGGGATAGACCAGATCCGGCAGAGGGGCTTCCCGGTCGATCTGGTAATGATAGGGAACGGCGACACCGGCCTGATGCAGAATCCGGTGAGTGGCGGTCTTGTGGATCAGGGCTTTCATGGTCGCGGCATTGGGACCGATGTAAGGAATTTTCTTCTTGTCCATAATATCGGCCAGCCAGTTGTCGTCGCTGTCGCTGACGCCGATGGTTTCGGACTTGGCCGAGATATGGTAGAGGGCACTCCAGACGATATCAAACGCTTTTTCTTCGATGGCCCGGTAGAATTCAGCCATTGAGGTGACAAACGCAATTTCAGCGTCATTGCCGGTATCCTTGATCGCCTGGCAGACGTTTTCCGTCACGCTCAAATCGCCCCATCCCTGGGCATCCCCTGCCGGTCCTGTGATTATCAGTACTTTACGCATGCTTCTGACTCCTCGATGATCATGCCGGGCGGCTGATCCGCCGGGCTGCGGTTATGTTGACTGCTGTCTTTCGTGTGTCTGCCCAGTGATCTTACTCAACACTGAACAGCGTATCGTTGTGTTCATAATTCAAGAGCGCCTCCCGGACCGCCTGGGTCATATCCGGCATCAGCTTCAGAAATGCCTCTATCTGCTCTTTTTTCCACACGGCCTGGGATACGATTTTCACCCGGATGTCGGGCCGCTCGATTCTTTGTTTTCCCAGCGGTTCAAATACCTCATCCGCCATTCGGATATTGGGGTTGGATAGGGTCACAGGACGATTCATGTGTTGATCAAAGGCCTGCCGGAACAGGGTCTGCCGGTATCCGAAATGGGTACAGCACAGGGCGGCATGAACCGGTCCTAACGTGCCCTCCAATTGACAGGCCGCCTCCCCGACAAAATGATCAATGGTCTGACCGACAATGTCGCTGAACGGCTCCCGCTCGATATACCCTGCCAGGTTGGTACATCCGATACTCAGGATGCGCTCCTTTGAAATTCCCAGGGCCCTCAACCCCTTTTCATGGGATGCTGCCTGAGCCGTCGAGGGGGTGCCGAACACCACGGCCATGCTGGAAGGATCCCGGGCCAGGTGCTCAAAAAGCATCTCAACGCCGTGAGACACAATCTCCCGGACCTTTTTGTTTGTTTCCCGCGCAAAAGGGGTGTGGGAATAGATGACTGACAACGTATTGCAGGCGATCAGAATCTGATCCGGATCAAACCGGTCCATGGCACGCAGGGCATTGTCAAATACCCGCACCCGCCTCTCCAGGGTTTCAAAGTGATTATATCCCTCATGGGGGCAGGCCAGGCATTGAAATAGGTCAGGTCCACCCCGGGCCAGACGCTGTTATCAGCCAGTTGTGAGGCAATGCGGTTGAAACCGACAGCCGCCCAGGCCGGAGTCGGTCACCAGTATGGAGGCCTCAGAAGTCTGTTTCATATGTCTTTCCTGTGTTTCCAGGTCATGAAATCCCTGAAATGGTGAAAAGGCGTGACTCGAAATATCTGATGAAACGTGCCGGGATTCCATCACGGCCTTTTCTTTATGCCGCTCCAAAGGCATGGGTGAGTTCCCTGAACCGTTTCATGATCTCCCGGGTGACCCTGCCGGGTTTTCCGTCCCCGACGGTCATCTCGTCCACACGGATCACGGGCACGATCTCCTTGTTGGATGCAGAGATGAAAATTTCATCCATTTGGGCCAGTTCTTTCCGGTCGATATGCCGCAGATTCACATCCAGCAGCGCTTCAGCCAGTTCCAGGACTACACCCCGGGTGACGCCGGGAAGGATGCCGTCGGGCGGGGTGATGAGTTCATTTCCCTTGATGCCGTAAATATTGGTGGTGGTGCCCTCCAGAACCCGGTGATCCCGGTCCACGTAAACCGCTTCAATGGCCCCTTTTTTACGGGCCTGCTGCTGGGCATATACCGCGTTGAGATAGGCCGTACTCTTTGAGGTGGGGATAAACCGTTCCATGTCCACCAGGGCAATGGCAGCCCCATCCGTATACCACCAGTCCGGTAATTCATGCCGGGGGGTCACCATCACCATGAAGATGCCGTTTCCCTGGGGGGTCACACTGTCGGGACTGATGCCCCCGGTATACAGAATGCGGATGTTGGATTCATTGTGATGTGGATCCTGCGGATGGCCTCCTTCACGATATCACAAATCTCCTGGTGGCTGTGGTGGAGCTGCAGTCCGATCCTGGCAGCGGAATTCTCAAACCGGGTGACATGCTCTTCGAGACGGAAAGGGCGTTTATTGTATGTGATCATGAAATCAAACACCCCATATCCCCTGAGCACCGTGATATCTTTTACCGATACCATTGCCTTGTCTTCTTCCACATACTTCCCGTCAATGTAATAGGTGTCCATGACCTCTCCTTAACCCCTGAAATGCTGTTAAATTAAACGAATAAGTTAACCAAACCACCTGCTGGGCGGATAAAAACGCCCGGCCGTGCGTCCAAAAATGTCCATTGATCACCACAATCAACTTAAAACGTTAAACTAAAAAAGATCGCCGGTCTTGTCAAGCGTTTTTTTACGTCATGATCCTGCCCATGGGCTTCAACAATTTCTGGCATTCACAGCAGGCCTGTGATATACACTGGAACTGGAAAATGCGTGGGGTAAAGGTCATGGGGTTGCCATCGGCCTTCACATTCACGAAATGCCGGACAACAGGTGATGTCACGGCTGGAAAAAAGGGAGGCGACGTTCAACCATGAGCAAGGTCACCATCAAAGATATTGCCCGTAAATTCAATGTTTCAGCCACCACTGTATCCAACGCCTTAAACGGTAAACCCGGCGTGGGCAAATCAGCGAGAAAAGAGATACAGGACCTGGCCCGGGAGATGGGGTACCAACCCAACTATTTTGCCAAGGGACTGGTCTCCCGGCAGAGCTATGCCATCGGTCTGGTCATCACCAACATTACCGACCCGTTTTATCCGGAGCTGGCGCTGGGGGTGCAGGAAAAGGCCGGTGAATCCGGTTACAGTACCATGCTGTTCAATACCAACCACAAACAGGAGAGCCAGGAAACCATCATCCGGATGCTGGGTGCCAAGGGGGTGGACGGGATCATTCTGTCAACGGTCCGCCAGGATGACCCGGCCATTGATCTGCTGGATGAGATGGAAATGCCATATGTCCTGGTCAACCGGATGATCCTGAATCCCCGGAAAGCCGGTCACATCGATTCCGTGACCCTGGACAATTACAGCGGTTCACACCAGGCCGCCACCCACCTGTGCCGGCTGGGCCATACCCGCATTGCCATGATCGCTGGCGACATGGACGCTTCCACGGCCATTACCCGAACCAGCGGTGCCATGGATGCCTTCAAGGAATGGGAGGTCTCTATTCCGGACAACTGGTTCGTGGACTGCGGCTACACCAAAGACAGGGCATTCAACGCCGCCCGGAACATCCTCACACGGTCCGCCCCCCGCCCCACCGCCATTCTCGCCCAGGATGACAACATGGCCTTAGGCGTCCGGGAAGCCGCCTATGCAGCAGGTATCAGGATACCGGAAGACCTGGCACTAGTGGGATTTAACGACATCAGTGTTGCATCGCTTATCGGAATCGAACTGACCACCATCCGGCAGGACCAGCACCACATGGGCATGACCTGTGCTGAGATACTGATCAACAAACTCCAGAATCCCAACCCCGGGATTGTGCCATAACGTCCTGATCCAGACCGACTGGTGATCCGTAAATCCTGCGGATTCTACCCGGACGGATATCCCTGACACCGTCTCTCCCCTTCCCAGATCATACTTTGACCGCTTTCTGATCCGGGACCTTTTCTGGGATGGACATACCATGCCTTTGTCATCGGTTCTCGCTGGTTTTCCTTTCTTGTCAAGCGTTTTCATGTTTCCCGTCTGCCTGATTGTGATCGTTATCCCCTCCGGAAATCCCATTCTTTGATTCGATAAAAATCGATGCGCCGGATTCAAATACACTATAATGACTCCCTCCACTATATTCATATTTTCTATATCTACATGGTGAAATGATCAATATTAACAATTTGACGGTGTGCGGACCCATCAGGTACTAAAACGTTGTTTTCCACATGAGAGTGTATTGAATCGATCATTGAAAGGAGTCACATCCATGACAAAAATTTTTGGCAACCCGCTCAGGCATCATTGCGGTGGGCGCGGCCATCGGCATCCTGGCGCCGCTGCTCCAGAAACTGGGCAACCCCGGCAACATGGGCATCTGTGTGGCCTGTTTTGAAAGAGACATCTCAGGCACTCTGGGATTTCACCGGGCAGCCGTGGTACAGTATCTGCGGCCAGAGATCATCGGATTTGTCCTGGGATCCCTGGCAGCGGCCCTGGCGTTCAGGGATTTCAGGCCCAGGACCGGATCGGCCCCGTTTGTGAGATTTGTGCTGGGCGTGTTCGCCATGATCGGTGCCCTGGTGTTTCTGGGATGCCCGTGGCGGGCCCTGCTGCGCCTAGCGGGCGGGGATCTGAACGCCGTGCTGGGGATAGCCGGGCTGGTTTTTGGCATTTGGATAGGCGCCCTGTTTCTGAAAAACGGGTATAACCTGGGCCGGACCCAGAAAACCCATGCGGCGGCCGGCCTTCTCATGCCCGTGGTGATGGCGGGGTTTCTGGTACTGATGCTGATGTTTCCCCAGGTGGAGGGGGAGCCTAAAAGCGGGATCCTGTTCTATAGTCTCAAGGGACCCGGGGCCATGCATGCGCCGCTGCTCATCTCTCTTATTGCCGGCCTGGTGATCGGCGCTCTGGCTCAGCGCAGCCGGTTCTGCACCATGGGCGCGTTCCGGGACCTGCTGCTGTTCCGGCAGATGCACCTGCTGTCCGGCGTCATCACCCTTCTGGTGACTGCCGGTATCGTCAATGTCATTTTCGGCCAGTTTTCCTTAGGCCTTGAAAACCAGCCCGTAGCCCACACCCTGCACCTGTGGAACTTTGCCGGCATGGCCCTGGCCGGGCTGGCATTCGCCCTGGCAGGGGGATGTCCCGGCCGCCAGCTGTTCATGGCCGGAGAAGGGGACGGAGATGCTGCCATTTTCGTGTTCGGCATGATTGTGGGAGCGGGATTTGCCCACAATTTCGGCTTGGCCAGCTCTCCCAAAGGGGTGGGACCCTACGGCATCCCAGCCGTGATCATCGGGTTCATCGCCTGTCTGGCCATTGGATTTTTCATGCGTAAACAGTCGTAAAGGAGAACCAGTCATGTCACAACTAATCGATGCCAGAGGCCTGTCTTGTCCCCAGCCCGTGCTCCTGTTCCTGGAGGCCGTGAAATCATCCGGCGGGACCCGGTTTGAGGTCAGGGTGGACACGGAGGCCTCAAAGGAAAACGTGTCCCGGGCCGCGGAAAGCCAGCACTGCCGCATCACGGATATCAAGCAGACCGGAGACGAATATCATCTGATCATAGAAAAAGCCCCATAGGTCCGCGTGTGAAAGCGTTATTTAATTATTTCAGGAAATCCCGGCCCAGGGACCCGGCCGCCGGCAGAAACGCACCGGCACCCAAAAAAGACGAGTTTCAGACGGATCACGGCATTTTAGTGTTTGAACACACCAGCGAGGTGATCCAGGCGGAAAATCTGCTCAAAAAAAATGGATGGGATGTCCGGGTCATGGGCCCGCCCCCGGAGATCCGAACCGGGTGCGACCTGGTGATCGTGTTCCCCTTGATCGAGCAGCTGGAGATTGTCCGGCTGCTCGCTTCCCGTAACAACGAACCGCTTAAGGTGGTGCCCGTAACAGACCCGCTGCTGGAACCCGTAAGCCTGTTCCAGGTCAAGGATTTCGGGGACTGGCTCATGGTCCGGGCCACCAACATGAAAATCACGGTGGACAAACGAACCCGGATCATCGTCAACGTGTCCGGAGGCGGCTGTCCGGACGTGCCCTGGCTGGCCGGGGAAATGGTGGGAAAAGTGCTGGATACGGCACCCGATCCCCTGGAGACCGGCCATACCCTGTGCGGGTATGCCCTGGGGCTGGCCTGCAGGGAGATGAAACACCAATGCTCGGCATAGTCGGCACCGTCCCGGACAATGACTTCGGCCTGGCCGAAGGGCCGGTGACACTGGAATACGGCCATCTGGTCCTGGGCGGAAGGCCCGTTCCGATTCACCGGGGAACCCCGGCCCTCATGGGGGCAGCCATCCAGACCCTGAGCGTATTCGGCCGAGACCATGCCACAGGCTTTCTGGCCGGGGATACGGGCAAGGGGCACGGCAGCAGACAACTGTATGACCATCTGATCACGGCTGCGCCCCTGTCCGATATCCGCACCCTGGTGTTCCATTATCTTCAGCCGGACACGGACTGGCACAACCGGGTCCTGTTCAGGCTTCAGGATCTGGAAAACAAACCTATCCTGATTGCCGATGCCGGGTTCATGTATGCCGCCAAGATGAGCGGGTCTGCCCCATCTTACGATTTGTTCACACCGGATGCCGGTGAACTGGCCTTTCTGGCTGATGAAACCGCGCCCCACCCGTTCTACACCAGAGGCTTTATTCTGCACACGGACAACCCGGTCTCCCAACTGGTGGACCGGGCCTATGCCCATGACAACGCGGCCCAATATCTGCTGGTAAAAGGGGCTGTGGATTATGTCGTGAACCAACAGGGGGAACTGTTCCGGGTGGAAGGCCCGTCCCATGAGGCCATGGAAGCAATCGGCGGCACGGGCGACACCCTGACCGGCATTGTCTCCGCCCTGATCAGCACGGGCATGGCGATTCCTGACGCCGCATTTGCCGCTGCCAGAGCCAACCGGACGGCAGGACAGTTTGCCTCTCCCACCCCGGCCACGGGCATCGACGAAATCATCCGCCAAATTCCTCGGGCCGTGGAAGCGGCTCTGAAATGACCCCAAAAAAATATCGGATATGGAACCAAATCAGCTATTGACTCGGTATCCAGATCTGGATTTGCTTCAAATTCTTTCGTTATCCAGCCTGTTCTGAATATGATTCATGTTATCCAGATCAGTGGAACAACTTGCTAAACATAGTAAGGAGCAAATGTTGCTATATGTCAGAAAAAGATAAAATTCTAATAAAACAATATGCTCCCCACCCGGTGTTTACGTGTGATATCCAGTGCTATTGGACATTGAATTATTTCGATCCTGACAGTCTTAAAAAATTTTATCTGATTTCACTGAATGCCGGCCTGAATATTGTTCTCAATTTATCTAATCCTGTCGGATGGGGGTTGACGATTTCAGACCGGTTACGATTCCTGACATTTTTTTTAATCGACTCATTAGCAAGGTCTCTCAACACAAAACCCACTGGCGAAGTATCTCTTTTTGCTGTTAGATTTGCACCTAAAGGTTTTTATCCGTTTTTTTCATGGGGTTTCATGGGAAGATCCTTTCAGGGACGAATTGGTTTTTGCATTGGATCGGATATGTTCGTCAAAGGTAATGGCCACGGTCCGGTAGACCAGATGGGCCAGTTTGGAGAATGGGAGAAACGCCACCAGGTTGAAGGCCAGGATCAGGTGAACAAAGTAGAGGGGATAGGCCAGTACCGGGATATCAAAAAGCCTGATCAGCTGCACACCCATGCCAGAAACACCCAAGGCCAGGGCCAGTCCCGGCAGATACCAATCCTGGTAACTGCTTTTGGCATCCCGGTCCCGCAGCCGCTCCAGCATAAGCATGCCACTGCCATAAATCAGGGCCAGTCCTGAGATATTGGCCAGGATCTTGACAGGATTGAGCTGGGAGTAGGGAGCATGGCTGTTAAAGGCAAAAAGGGCAAATGCAAAGACCCCGGCCACAAAAGCCAGGCTCACAAAGGAGAAGGAGACCAGCATGTGGTGGCGTTTCCGGTTCTTGTTTGCCGTGCAGGCCGAGAACTTCTCATGACAGGCAATGGGTAAAAGGTTTCGGCCCAGGGATTTAAGATAGGGGATGAGGGGGATACTGCCGTTCACAAGACCTTTTCGTTGGAAGTGGGCGGTCATATCCCGGATAAAATCCCGGGCCGCCAGAAAAAAATCAAGCATACCAGCAGGGACAACGGGATAAAATCAGTTCGATGAGTTCCACGGAAAAAAGCGGGCATAGACAATTTCTCCCATGCCCGGCGTTAGGTCCATCCATCCAGTGGCAAGGCCTGTGCCCAGAAGGATTATGGCCGGGATGGCCAGCAGCAGGGGGATAAATTTGGGATGCCCCATCCAGGTATTGAATACTGCCGGCCGTGAATAATGGGCAATGGCTGTTTCCCGCACTGCAGCCAGGACATCACCGGGACGGGCGCCACTGGGGCAGCGGTCCGAGCAGTCGCCGCAGTTGTGGCACAGCCAGATATCAGGATCCCCCATGAGAAGGTCTTTGAGCCCCCAGGAAGCATAAAGCATCTCTTTTCTTGGAAAGGGAGACACATCATGGGAAAGAGTGCAGACCACGGAGCAGGTGGCGCACTGGTAGCATTTTTTCAGACTGCCGCCCTGGGCAGCGGTGAGGTCACGGATAAAGGTGAGATCCGGCTGGACTTGCATGGGGGGTGTCATCTGTCCGTCTCCTTTTCAGGTATATGGGGGAAGGGTCTTTAACCCAGGGTCTGGGCCATCATCTTTTCCAGCATCACAAGCATTTGTCCGGCATCGTCGCATTTTTGCCGAAAAAACAGATGGGCCAGGACAAAAAAGTAGTCAGCCGTTAGGGAAAGACCTATATATCGGCAGTCCTTGTCCGGCGGGATCTCCCCGCGGTCCTGGGCAGCCAGGGCAAGGGTACTCACAGTTTCGGTAAAGGCCTGGTCAAAGGCCGCGATTTTGTCTGCCCATTCACCTTCCATAAATGCAATGTGCTTGAGATATTCCCGGGAGAGCCGGGGGCGGGACGTATAATATTTGTAGTTGAATCCTGCCAGATGGAGAAGCTGTTCCAAAAGCGTGTCCTGCTTTGGAATGCTAACCTCTGCCTCTTTGAAAAGCCGTTCAAGATCATCATGCAGCGCTGCAGCCAACAGCGAGGTCTTGCTGGTAAAATGTTTGTACAAGGTTCCAAGACCGATCTCGGCATGGGTGGCCACAGCCCGGATGGTGGTCTTTTCAAACCCGTTGGTGTCAAAGAGACACTTTGCGTTCTCCAGGATCAGGGCATGGGTCTGAGCCTTCTGCCGTTCCCGTATTTTACCCACCGGGATCTCGGGTTTTACCGCCATTATAGTTTCCTCTTGATCTCAGTTCTTTCAATGAACATGTTCGCTAACATAATCGCGTTCGCTTAAATTGTCAAGCGTGGATTCTCAAAAAAGTAAGGGGGAGCTTTGTGAGGCCGGTGACAACGCTGTTGGGGTTTCACGCGAGCGCTGTCAATCAGCAGATATCAGCGGCATCGGGGGAGGTGGCGGCTTCGAGCCAGTCCCTTGCCGAAGGCTCATCAGAGCAGGCCTCTTCCATCGAAGAAACTTCGGCCACTCTGGAAGAGATTGCTTCCATGACCAAGAAGAATGCGGATAATGCAAACCAGGCGGACAGCTTGATGAAAGATGCCAATCAGATCGTCGGTGAGGCCAATTCGGCCATGACGGAATTGACGGGCGCCATGAGCGATATTTCAAATGCCAGCGAGGAAACGAGTAAAATCGTCAAAACCATTGATGAAATTGCTTTCCAGACCAACCTGCTGGCGCTCAATGCGGCTGTTGAAGCCGCCAGGGCCGGCGAAGCCGGGACCGGGTTTGCTGTGGTGGCAGATGAAGTACGAAATCTTGCCATGCGGGCGGCGGAAGCTGCGAAGAATACTTCACAGCTGATCGAAGGAACTGTGGCCAAGATTCGGGTCGGATCGGAACTGGTGGAACGAAGCAACAATGCTTTTTCAAAGGTACGCGAGAGTACGTCCAAGGTGGCCCAATTGGTGGGCGAAATCTCTGCGGCTTCCCATGAGCAGGCGGAGGGTGTAGAGCAGGTGAATCTTGCGGTGGCTGCAATGGACAACGTGGTACAAAAAAACGCTGCCAATGCCGAAGAATCGGCCAGTGCTTCCGAAGAAATGAGCGCCCAGACCGAAGAGATGGACGCGGTTGTCGAAGGGCTTGTTGAATTGGTAGGAAACGTCAAGGACGTAAGATACACCGCCAAGCTCCTTCAACCTCATGTCCCTTGCAACGCGCCGATCAAAAAGATCAAAAGCGACTGCCCGGACCCAGCGTTTCACACAGCGCCAGAGAAACGGATGCAGCAAACGATCGACTGGAGGACATGGGCTTTTGATGAATGCATGAGTCCATCAAATCCAATCGTCATGCACCTAAGGGGTTGCCTTTGAAACGGCAACCCCTTTTTGTTAGCCCGGCATGGAGGCAATCCCTAACCCGAGGTCACTTCCCCCCGGGAGTTTATGCCTATAATTTACTGTCCGCCAACCCTTTATGCAGCAGGGCTACCCGTCCGACCGGCCGGATATGAGCTTGAGGCCTGTGCTTTGAGTCTTCCAGGTTCTGAGAATCTTCAGGGCTGATGAAGCGGCTGGGGGGTAAAGTGTCTGTGCCTGGGGTTCTTGAACCCAGGATCGATATTTGCCCTGATCATACTGAATGTTTTGACAAAATCCTGAAAAAATGATCCTATGGCTGTTGAACTCTGGCTAACCGTTCATCCTTCATGTGAATTTTTTTAGAACAGGTGTCTCATGAAAAAAATTTCGTTTTTCTCGGTATCATTCTTTTTGCGTCAATCACCACTGCATCGGCCGACGACAAGTTTGAGGCATTATTTGCCGGCCAACAGACCGTTGACGGAAACAACGCCCTGGCGGTCACGTTCTCTGAACCGGTTGACACCCGGCAGAACCTGGACACATATTTTTCTGTGCTGAGTTCAGATGAAACCCCACAGCAAGGATCATGGATCGTTTCAAAAGAACCTCAGATCATCTATTTCACCAATATCGAACCGGCAAACCAGTATACCGTTATTGTTCTGAAAGGGCTGAAAGACGCATCCGGCAGCCGTCTCGAAACGGAAAAAAAATTTTCAGTAACGACACGGGAGATCATTCCCACCATCAGTTTTGCGGACAAGGGATTCATCCTGGCCTCCCGCCTGAACCAGGGATTGCCGGTAATTTCCATGAACATCGATAAGGCGGATATCGATTTTTCAGAATCAAACCCGGATTTGTCGATGAATTCCGCAGGGATTTTCCAACACAGAGCAAATGTACCATTATTACAACGACAACCTGAATAAATATGCCGATCTGGTGTACACTGGCCGATGGGACATAACAATAAAAAAGGATCTGCGGACCGAAGTCAACCTGCCGGTAAACACCATTGAGCCGCTGTCCGCTCCGGGTGTTTATTTTGCCGTGCTCAGGGGGCCGGGCACTATGACTACAGTATGAGCTGCACCTGGTTTACCATCAGTGATATCGGGCTTCACGCCAGGCGCTATCAAAACCGGCTGCAGTTCCAGTCCCAGAGCCTGGAAACGGCCCAACCGTTAAAAAACGTCGAAATTCAAGGGTATGATTCAGACGGCAACGTTCTTTTTGAAACGAAAACGGATTCAAACGGCCTGGCCGGTCAGGCGGGCGTTTTTGAAAACATTGCCTACATCATCGCCAAATCAGGTGACAGCATCAGTTTTCTGCCCATGAATGTTCCGGCCATGGATCTAAGCGAGTTCCGTACCGGAATCGAACCCTTCCGGCCGGTCGAGCTGTATGTCTACGGCCCTAGAAACTTGTATCGACCGGGAGAAACAGTGACATTGGACGGTCTTTTAAGAAATCAGGATGGAGAGATGACGGCCAGCATCCCTGTTTCCGGCAGTATCATCCAGCCCGACGGCAGGGTCGTGCATGAATTCACCTGGAAAGGCAGAAGCCTGAACCATTACCATTATGAATACACTCTGCCATCCGATGCCGTTACCGGCCAGTGGCAAATCGCATTCAAACGGGCCGGAGCAAATCTGAAAGAATACCGGTTCATCGTTTCCGATTTTTTGCCGGAAAGAATGAAACTGGATGTCAAAAGCCCGGAGGGGCAGGGAGAGATCCTTGACAGGAAAGATTTAGTATCCATTGAATTGAAAGGGGATTACCTGTATGGCGCGCCGGCTTCCGGCTGCAAGGCAGATGCGGCCATCCGGCTCAAGCCAGCCCGGGAACTGTTCAAGGAAAAATGGCCGGGATATGAATTCGGAGATGCCGCCGACACCTATTCCCAGTCCTTTAAAACCGACCCTGTCTTCCTGGATGCCGACGGGAAAACCCGGGTGACCATTGAGAATGAATGGGAAGATATTGACATCCCGCTGTGGCTGACAGCCGATACCAGCCTGTATGATGCCGGGGGAAGACCGGTTGTCCGGACGAAATCATGGCAGATCTGGCCCGCTGACACCCTTGTGGGGATCCGTCTGCTTGCAGAAAACAACCAGGTGTCTGGCAACAGTACGGCACGGTTTGAAATCATTGCAGTGAACAAAGACGGGAAAAAAACACCCATTGACGGACTTGAGGCCGTTATCATCAAAGAACACCGGGAATATTACTGGGAATACCGGAATGAGCGCTGGCAGTGGCACCATACCAGCCAATTCTATCCGATTGACCGGTTCGCAATAAATGTGGATGCGATGACTCCGGCCGCAGTATCCATACCGGTCGACTGGGGCGGATACCGGCTTGAAATCCGCAACAAGGAAACCGGGCTTGTCTCCAGCCAGGCCTTCTGGGCCGGTTGGCTGCCGGAGGACCCCTCTTCCGGACGGCATGCCAACCGCCCGGACAGAGTCGATTTAAGCCTGGACAAACCTTATTACCGTGCCGGAGACACTGCAAAAATAACGGTCACACCTCCTGAGTCCGGCTCCGGTTATCTTTTTGTCGAATCCGATACCAATCTGGCCACGGTTCCGGTCACAGTTCCGGCAGAGGGAAAAACCTTTGAAATTGAGATTGATCCGTCATGGAACCGTCATGACCTGTATGTTTCAGCATTGATCCTCCGCCAGGGGAAACGCCTCACCCATACCCTTCCGAAGCGGTCCATCGGGCTGATCCCGTTGCGGCTGGATCGAAGTGACAGAAAGCTGGCCGTGGAAATTGATGCGCCCGATACCATCGAACCCAATCAACCCATTGATGTCTTCGTCCGCATTTCCCATGCAGACGGCAGCACACCGCAAACAGCCTGGGTCACCCTTGCGGCCGTTGATGTGGGCATCCTGAACCTGAGTCGGTTTAACACTCCGGATCCCCATGCCTTTTTTTCCAGGACCGTAAATACAGCCCCCAGGCCCGCGACCTTTACCAGAACCTGATTGAGCCCAACAAGGGCGAATGGGCCAGGCTCCGGTTCGGCGGTGATATGGCTGCGCTCACACGGGGGGGCAGTAAACCGGCCACAGATGTTCAGATTGTCAGCATCAGCAAACAGGCCGTTGAGATAGATGAAAACGGCAATGCCTTTTTTGCCGTCGTCATCCCGGAGTTCAACGGCCGTTTGAGAATCATGGCGGTCGCACACACGGATCGGGATTTCGGGTCCGCTGACAGGGAGTTGACCGTGGCTTCCCGCTCATGACCCAGATCACCATGCCCCGCTTTCTGTCCATGGGAGACAAAAGCAGCCTGGCCGTGGATGTCCACAACCTGACGGACAGCCCCCAGACACTGGATCTGGAAATGACCCTGAACGGCCCGGTACAGTTGCTGGGGCAGACCACCCATTCACTCACAATGGCACCGAAACAGAAAAAAACGCTCATCTTCACGGTATTGGCCGGACAACAGATCGGCAGATCCGATATCTTTTTAACCGTTGACGGGTTAAAAACCGATGAAAAAGACAGGCGGATCCAACGGTCCTGGTTTATCGAAACCAGGCCGGCCTTTCCGGCCGTGTCCCGGACCTTCAGGCCCGCACTTTCTGAAGGTGAAACGTTTGAAATCAAACCGGACCGGATGAAACATCTGATGGCCGGCACCATCGGGGTCCAGTCGGTTTTAAGTGCCGCTCCGCCCATCGATATTGCCGGGCATGTCACCCAGCTGGAAGCCTACCCGTATGGATGTCTTGAACAGACCGTCAGCGGCATTTATCCCCATGTTCTTCTGTCAATTTCAGACTTTGCCCGGCTGGGCATCAACCAATCATCTCCGGACGAAACAGAAAAGAAAATCAGGACCGGTATTCAGCGCCTGCTGGAAAAACAAAAATCCAGCGGCGGCTTTGGATTATGGAATGCCAACAGCCCGGAAGGCTTCTGGCTGACCGCGTATGTCACGGATTTTCTCCTTCATGCCGGCCAAGCCGGTTTTGAAGTCCCGTCCAAAAGACTGGAAAAGGCCCTGGAACGCCTGGCAATCTATGTCAGACGTCCGGCAACGGTGCGGCCTGCCCCGTATTCTTCAACCCGGCACACCCGGGCTTCAGCCCGGGTATATGCGGCGTTTGTCCTGGCAAGGGTTCATCAGTTAAGTCTCGGCGATGCCAGGGCCTTATACCGTGATGTCAAAGATGACCTGCCGGGTCTTCTCGGACATGTCCAGGCCGGACTGTTTCTCTATCTGTCCGGAGACACGGCACTGGGCACAGAAATCATTGACGTCTCCCTTGCCAGGGCTTCTGTCATTCAGCGGGATCCCCACATATACTGCGGCGACTACGGCAGCCGGGTCAGGGACCTGGCGGTATCCTATTTTCTGATCTCCCGGTTTATTCCGGAAGCGGACAATGCAGACCGTCTGCTGGTACTGCTTCAGGATGAACTGGATGAACGGGAATGGCTCAGCACGCAGGAACGGAACGCCCTTGTCATGGCCGGAAGCATCCGGCTGAAACACAACAGGAAAACGTGGTCTGCAACCGTTCTGGCGGGGGATCGGCAGATGGATCTGGCAAAAACACACCTGGCCGGATCATCAGCCTGAACGGCGAATCTGCAACCGGATTCACCGTCACCAACACAGGAAAAGAAACGCTGTACCTATGTGTGACCTTGGCCGGATATCCCGATCAGATGCCTCAAAAGAAAACGGCGGCATCCGGATATCCCGGCGTTACCTTTCCCCAGACGGCGCTCCCGTTGATGTATCCCGGCTTGAATCCGGTGACCGATTGATCATCGAGCTTGCGTTTGAAGCGCAAAAAGAGTGCCGGACGGGCTGCTCGTCGATCTGTTACCTGCCTGTCTTGAGCTGGAAGATCCAAGCCTGGCCGGCAGCATGGTCATTGACGATATCCATGTGGATGAGCAGCCCATCGCCTTCTGGCACAAACAACTGGAAATCCGGCATACGGAGTATCGGGATGACCGGTTTGTGGCCGCCGTCAACATACCGGAGAACCGTTCAATGCGGATTTTTTATCCCGTACGTGTGGTCACGCCAGGGATTTCCTTGTACCGCCTCCCCTGGCCGAGGATATGTACAAACCGTTTATCCGGGGCATCGGAGACACTCCGCCCCAGATCCAGGTCAAAAACCCATGATGCGGGGCGGAAGATGTCATGAAATTTGACTGGTTGGGGCAGCTCCGGCCATCTGAAAAAATATGGACGAAAGGATAAAAAAGGATCATTGCGGCCGCTGCGGCGGCCGCAATGATCCTTTGCCCGGTACTGCTGGATTTTTGTTTCCGCTCCAGCTTGAAACCGGCCCTGGTCAACGCTGATCCTGGCCAGGGACGGCACACCACTCAGGGCGTTTGCCGATAAAAACGGGGTGTGGCGGTACCCCACAGACCTTTCGTCGGTTTCACCGCTCTATATTCAGGCCTTGTTGACCTATGAAGACCGATGGTTTCATTACCATCCCGGTGTGAATCCGTTCTCTTTTTCAGGGCGCTGAAACAGAACGTTGCGGCCGGCCGGATTGTATCCGGCGGCTCCACTTTGACCATGCAGGTCGCAAGGATTCTATACCCCACCCAGCGCACACTGGCCGGCAAGATGAAGCAAATATTCAGGGCTTTCCAGCTGGAGGCGCATCTGTCAAAAAATGAAATTTTAACCCTGTATCTCAATTATGCCCCGTTTGGCTCCAATATCGAAGGGGTCCAGACCGCCAGTTTTACCTGGCTTGGGAAAAAAGCGGATCAGCTTTCCCATGCCCAAGCCGCACTGCTGGCCGTCCTCCCCCAGGCACCCAGTTTTTACCGGCCGGACCGTCATCCTGAGCGGGCCAGAATTGCCCGGGACAAAGTGCTTGACCGGATGGCCGAATTCGGGGTATGGCCCCCCGAACAGGTTAAAGCGGCCAAACAGGAGAAAGTGACGTCATTCCGGTTCAACCAGCCCCTGAATGCTCCAATTCTCGCCAGACGGCTGTTTTCATCCGCCAGGGGACGCCGCCTTTTGCACACCACGATTGACTATGATCTCCAGCGCCATCTTCAGGAAATGATCATGGATTATGTCTTTACACTGGGAGAACAGCAGTCCGGTGCCGCCATGGTCATGAACCACAAGACCCTTGAGGTGGTCGCCTATGTCGGTTCTTCAGACTTCACCAGCAAACCCAGAAACGGACATGTGGATATGATCCGGGCCGTCCGGTCGCCCGGTTCCACATTAAAGCCGTTTTTATACGGCATGGCCCTGGATGAGGGCATCATCCATTCCCATTCTCTGCTGATGGATACGCCCAGATTCCGGAAAGAGTATACCCCTGGGAATTTTTCACGCGGTTTTCCGGACCGGTCAGCATGACCCGGGCATTGAGACTCTCACTGAATGTCCCGGCCGTCCAGGTTTTGGAAGCCTTTGGCCCGCAGACATTTCACGACCGCCTAGTCAATGCCGGTGCTACCCTATATATATCCGGGCGGCCCAATCTCAGCATGGTGCTCGGCGGCCTGGGCACCAGCCTTGAATCCATACTGGTCCTCTATTCCGCCCTGGCCCGGAACGGCATTACGGGCATGCCCAGAATGATCAAGAACGATCCGGTACAGGAGCGGTATCTGATGTCCAGAGGTGCGGCCTGGATCATCGGCCGGATCCTGTCCCAGCCCATGCCGGGATTTGAAGGGATCAGCCGTCTTTCCGGCCGGACACCCATGGCGTGGAAAACTGGTACGAGTTACGGTTTCAGAGATGCCTGGGCATTCGGCATCATGGGAGATTACGTTGCCGGGGTCTGGATAGGACGACCGGATGGAACCCCCTGTCCCGGACAGTACGGGGCCGTCACGGCCATCCCGCTGCTGCAAAGAGTCTTTGAAACCTGCCACTGTCTGATTTCAGAAAAACCGGCCCTCTTCCGTCTCACCGAAACAGATCTGCTGGCCCATGGGCACACTGAAATCCCTGACAAAAGGAAAATGTTTTGTCACCCATGACGCCTGGATTCTGGACAATCAAGTCCCACTGACGTTGAACCTGGACGACTCACCCGGGGCCACACTTTCGCACACGGTCTGGGTGGATGCCGTCGGCCGGCGCGCCAAACCGTCCTGCGGCGGAATAAAAACCGTCGCCCTGTCCGTATGGCCCGCTGCTGCCGAGCCCTGGCTCCCCCATTCATGGAAAGCCCAAAATATCATTCCCGAAACCTCCCCGGACTGCCCGGATATCGCCCCTTTGACCGGCACCCGGATACACATCACCTCGATCTTCCCGGGCAGTATGATATCCAGGCCGCCCGGACAAGCAGCCATCCCGGATATCCCCCTCTCCGCACTGGGCGGGAGCGGCCGGCTGCACTGGTTCCTGAACGCCGAACCGATTGCCGTCATCCCGGCCGGAAGCTCCGGCACCATTCCGCTTCCACCGCCCGGTGCCTACCAGCTGGCAGTGGCCGATGACAACGGCCATGTGGACATGGTTCGTTTTACCGTCATTTCACTGGATTAAAGGATCTTTTCCCGCCCTTTGTATGTCGATGATGCCACCTGATCAGGGATTTTCACGGTCTGTCAGCACAAAAAAAACCAGGTATAGGTATCTTTGATCTCACCTGCTTTGATAAAAAGTGGCCTGTTACAGCGGAAGCCTGAAAGCGGATTTTAATTCCCGCAGGGATTTATTTGAGGTAATATCCGTGATACCGGGGATCTTTCTCAATTTCCGGCCGATACGCTTCCCATACTCAACCAGGGTTCTTGCCGCAAAAATGACCAGAAAATCTGTTGCCCCGGAGATGTTATGGCAGGACGTCACTTCCGGGCAGTCGTTAACTGTTGTCTCAAAAATCCGGGTAAGCGTCTCATCAAGGGGTACGAATTCAACCCGGATAAAGGAGTTGACCCCGAACCCAAGCTTCCGCCAGGTCAGCATTGAAATTTTCTTTGCAGCTATTCGCAAAAAATCGAAAAAAAAGCAAGCACGTTTCAGGCTTTATAGGATATCATATGATCCATTGACTAGAATGCGATAAATTGACCGAAACCAAAACAGGAGGACCGATGAAGGCGATACTTTATGAAGAATTCAGGGGAACCCCTGAACTTGTCAGCTTACCCGATCCTGAACCGGGAAACGATGGTATTGTGGTGAAGGTGATGGCTACGGGGCTCTGCCTCAGCGACTGGCATGGCTGGATGGGCCATGATCCGGATATCCGGCTGCCCCATGTCCCGGGCCACGAACTGGCAGGGGAAATCACAGCGGTGGGTAAAGATGTGGTGCGATGGAAGATAGGAGACCGGGTGACCGTCCCCTTTGTCGGCGGATGCGGCAGATGCCCGGAATGCCATTCCGGGCATCACCAGGTCTGTGACCATCAATTCCAGCCCGGCTTCACCCACTGGGGCTCTTTTGCTGAATATGTGGCCATCCACTATGCAGATATCAACCTGGTCCGGCTGCCGGAGGAACTGGACTATGATATCACCGCAAGCCTTGGCTGCCGTTTTGTCACCTCCTTCCGGGGGGTTGTGGATCAGGACGGGTCTCAGCCGGGCAATGGGTTGCCGTACATGGATGCGGGGGTGTAGGCCTTTCCGCCATCATGATCGCTTCGGCTTTGGGCGCCAATGTGATTGCCATAGACATCAGCGACGACAAACTTGAGCTGGCCCGGCAGATGGGCGCTGATCATACCATCAACAGCAAAACCGTATCCAACCCGGTCGAAGCGGTGCGGGAGCTGTCCTCACGGGGGGCCCATGTTTCCATCGATGCCCTGGGCCACCCGGAGACCTGTTACAATTCCATTGCCAATCTCAGAAAACGGGGAAAGCATGTCCAAATCGGCCTCATGACAGGGGAGCACAGCGCCCCGAAAATTCCCATGAGCCAGGTCGTTGCCAACGAGCTTGAACTTTACGGAAGTCACGGGATCCAGGCCCATCGGTATGACGCTATCTGGGAAATGATCAAGGCCCGGAAACTGAAGCCGGAAAAGCTGCTGGGTAAAACCATTTCCCTGGAAGAGGCCATTCCGGCACTGATGACCATGGATCGGTATGAAAACCAGGGGATCACCATTATTGATCCGGTCCCGGCCTGATCGCCCTGCCATAAACCGATGCCGCGTCTGACTGGCCCAGTTTTTTTGGGCGGCGGCATGCTGGGATGGGACCAACAGCACCGGCAATAATGAATGCCATGCCGGCAAGATGGGGTATTTAAAACCATGTGCCTTGACGTCCTCTCCCTTTTACTGATATTCGAGACTTTCTGAATGGGCTCATTCATGAAATGACCACTGACGATTATCAGGCAAAAAATGTTTTTATTAACAACGATTCACAGTATTGACCCAGCTATTTTTTGATCACGGGGACCATTTTATGGATATTGGCAACACAATTGAGATGCGGGTGGTAAACAGTCTGGCACAGATCAACCGGTCTTCCTGGGAAATGATCCGCGATAAAAACGAGCTGGTCACGGATCCGGATTATCTCAATGGCGTTGAAACGTCGGAAGTCATAGACTGTGAATACAGATATTTTGAGTTCTATGACAACAGCCGGTTGATCTGTGCCATGTCCGGATATATCCTGATGAACGATGCCGCCCTGTTCCACGGCAGTTTGTTAAAAAAATCACCGCCCTGGTCAGAACGGTTGTCCCTGGTTTCCTGAAAACCAGAACGCTTGAAATCGGTTCACCGATCAACCTGGGGCTTCCTGTCCTGATTTCAGAACGGGCAACCCCGGAACAGCTCGACACGGCAGTGGATCTTCTGAAATCCTATGCCAGGCGGAACCGGGTCAAAGCCTTATTGATCCGAGATTTCATGGCGGAACGAAAACCGTTTGAAGTGACGCTGCCAAAAACCGGATTCATCTGCGTTCTCAATCTGCCCAACAGCCTGATGAAAATGGAATGGGATTCATTTCAGGATTATCTGTCCTGCCTTAAAAGCAGATACCGTCAGCATGCCAGGAAGCGGATCAGAAAAAAAGACTCGTCAAAAATAGAAACCGTCATCACCTGTGGCCGCGACGGACTGAAATCAGTTGGAGATTTTGTTGACCTCTTCAGGCATGTCTTGGAAAAATCCGAAGAATATAAGCGTGAGTTTATCGGAGAAAAGTATCACAGAGCCATGTTCGAAAATCTCAGGGACTGTAACTACTGGCTTCAGTATTTCAAGGATGGCAGACTGGTATTTTTTGCTCATTTCATCGTCTATAAAAAAACATGGTGATTCAGTTTGTTGGAATGGATTATGATGTTTCCAGAACAGCTCTTCTGTATTTCAATGCATACTACGATCTGATCCAGTTTGCGATAGAAAACCGCATCCAGACCATTGAGGCCGGGATTACCACCTACCGGGCCAAATCTGAGCTGGGATTTTCCATTATTCCCCAACGAATGTACATCTGGCACAAAAGCCCCCTGGTCAGACCGTTCATCCCTTTTTTTTTCAAGGCGACCCGCTACAGATCGATGCGTGTCACCATGCCTTTAAAAAATGGCGGACACCAGTACCTATGGGACGGCAAAGAAATGCACACCAACCCGGATGACCTGTAGCCCAGGGCCTTTGGTTGATGTGTCTCACGTTCCCGTCTCCTTGAACACTTTCTTGTTTGCAGTGGAAGCGGTTTTGTTGAAGATCCCATAAAGCCGGCCGATAATTACGGTAAGGCCTCTGTGCCGGCATTGCATAAACATGGAGAGCGGAATCATTCGCGCGCCGTAATCGGTCTTGAGTGAAAATCAGGTCAGTGCCATATCTATTTTTTCTGTCTGCAGTCGGATACCCAGTCTGATGATCTGTTCCATGGCAAAAAAAGGCCCCGTCCCGGCGGATATCCGGCTCTCTTCCAAAATACACCCATCTGAGAGTATCCGGCCGTCTATTACTGCAAGTGCGTGTCCCTGCAGCGTCGTTCCCTGATAAATTTTCACCAGCCGGCAATTGCCCTTAAGCTCCTTATCAATGTGGGTGTAAAAAAGTCCGGGCTCACCTGTTCTCTTGAAAATTCCTGAGCATATCGGCTGACATTCATCCATTGTCCGGAAAGCGGGCGCCCAGATCTGAAAAAATCAAAGCAAAAAACCCAGGAGTCTGCCTTTTCAAGAATCGAAAACCATACCGAGGATATTCGGCTGTCTATCCTTGTCCGTTATACCCAGGCTCCTTTTACATGTTTTAAAGCAGAAATCGCACAATCCAGCAAAATCATCACGCGACACTCATTCATGGAAATGATCATGAGGTTCGGCTTCGTGGCCGGGATGCTCGTGCTCATGCACCAGGCGGTGGGCATGGTCATGGGTTTTCCGGCCTCCGGGGTGGGTGTGCACAAACCGGTGGGGATGATCATGCAGATGTTCATGGGGATGGGTGTGGACGGTGCATCCGTGGCAGTGGGCGTGGTCATGGATGTGCAGGTGGGGATGACGGTGTTCATGTTCATGTTGCAGCTGCTGGATGGCAAAAGCCGTGCGCTGTCGATAGGAAAACGACAGACCGTTGTGACGGCACAGTTTGTCATCCTGCATAAATCCGGGGTGGACAGATCACGGATAACCCGGCCCTGGTGCATCACCAGGGTGCGATAGGTCAGTTTTTCAATAAAAAACAGGTCGTGGCTCACCAACAGGAGTGTTTTATCAAAGGTTTCCAGAATGGCCATGAGTTGTTCTTCTCCCCGGGGATCCAGTCCGGCCGTGGGTTCATCCAGGATGAGCAGGTCCGGGTCCATGGCAAGAACACAGCCCAAAGCCAGGCGCTTGCGTTCCCACCGGACAGGTGCAGGGGCACCCGATTTTCAAATCCCTGCATCCCCACCCGGACCAGGGCATCTGCGGCCCGGTGCAGGCACTCATCCATTGAAAGCCCCAGCCGGCGAAGGCCGAACATCATCTCTTCCTTTACACTGGCACAAAACAGCTGGTCGGCACAATCCTGAAACACCAGCCCGGCCCGGCGCCACAGATTCTTGTGCTGTTTTTGGGTCATGCGATTTCCCTTGAAAACAGGTTTCCTTGGCCCTGGCGCAGTCCGCACAGACAGGCCAGCAGGGTGGATTTTCCTGCCCCGTTTTCCCCCACCACCGCCGTCTTTTCTCCTTCATGAATTGCCAGGGAAAAATCCTGGAGCCCGGGGGTGCCGTCCGGATAGACATATCCGTAGTTTTCCATGCAGATCAGGGGCGGACAAACGGAATGAGGCCTCTGGATTTCGTCGCATTCACATGAGTGGGAGGGGCTGGTTGCATTGTTTTCATGAATCTTTGTCCCATTGGCCGGGATGGCCAGGCGAAAGGAAAAATCCAGGCCGTGGTCCCGCAGGGAGTCCCGCCGGGAACCAGTTCGCGCAAAGTATGCTGGTGGTGGATGCCGCCCTTGTGAAGTACCACGGCTTTTTCGCACAACTCGTAGAGAAAAATCAGATCGTGGGAGATGCAGATCAGGGTGCCGTCAAACCCTTTGAGCAGCTCCAGAAACACGGCCTCCTGTCCCGGATCCAGGTTGGTGGTAGGTTCGTCCAGTATCAGGATCTCAGGCTGCATGGCAAGGATGCCCGCCAGGGCGGCCCGTTTTTCTGGCCGAAACTCAGGTTGTGGGGCTCTTTGTAGGCCAGATGCGCCAGGTTGACCCGGTGCAGGGCCTGTCCGGCAAACATGGCCGCGGTTTCCCGGGATTTTCCCTGGTTACGGGGACCGAATGCCACATCCTCCATGACCGTGTGCCCAAACAGCTGGTCATCCGGATCCTGGAACAGCACTCCCATCTTGAGACGGGCTTCGTCCAGATGGTCCCCGGTCAATGCCCTGCCCTTGAAACAGACGGTTCCCGGTTCCGGGGCCAGCAGCCCGCTAAGCAGCTTGATCAATGTGGTCTTGCCGGATCCGTTCGGCCCCACCAGCGCCACCCGGTCCCCTGGCAGGATGTCCAAGTCGATTCCGGACAGGGCCTGGATTCCATCGGGATAGGCATACCCCAAGTTCCGGACGCTGAAACCGGGTCCGGCCTCCTGGATTCTGAACACGTCCTCTGGCCGGTGGAGCCAGTTTTGCGCTGAAAGCGTCTTTTGTATGACGAGCGGCCGGCTTTTCCTTCGTGATGTTTTCATGTTACCCTTCCAAGTAGCCCGCCATAGTTACTGTCCGGTTTGGCGCCGGAAATGGCCCCGGCGGTTGCGCTTTCAAATAACTTCCATGTCCTGAGAGATCCACAAACAAAGGAGGAAAGCATAAGAAGCCAGGTATTCGCTTAAAATTGAACACTTTCATATAAATCAAAAAAAACGAGCGCCGTGCCGGCGGCCGCCCATATGCATGTCTGCAGGAGATCCCGCCACTGAATCCTCAAATCACAGGGAGAGGGAAACCGTCCTTTATACCCCCTGGCCTGCATGGCATCAAACACCCGTTCCGTCCGTTCAAAACTGCGGACAAACAGCATCCCCAGAAAATTGGCAAGGGCCCGCAGGGTGTCTATATCCGTTTTTTTAAACCCTCGGGCCTGCATCCCCGCAGTCATTCGCCGGGCTTCATGGGTGAACACATGCAGATACCGGTAACTGATCAGTACCATCTGGCCGGCCATATCCGGCACCCCGAGCCGGGACAGTCCGTGCAGCGTCACGGGCAGCGGGGCCGTAGACAGCAGCGGTTCCATCAGCAGGGCAATGGCCATTGCCTTGGCCGCAATGGTGGCAGCCAGAACCACCCCGCGCAGATTCACATCGAGCCAGTCCAACGCACCGAACACCACCAGGGTGTCTCCGGGATGCACCGGCACAGTCAGGGGCATCACCAGCACCAGCATTCCCAAAAGCCGGTGAGGGCAACCACCCGCAGCATCACCTTGTGAAACGATACCTTTGAGATCAGCAGCACCACCAGGGAAAGACCCAGGGCCAGCGTTGCCGCAGACAGATGGCGCAGCGAGGCAACGGCGAAACTGTAAGCCAGTATGGTCACAATCTTGCAGCGCACATCCCAGCGGTGAATCACAGAGATTTCCCGGCCGAAGCCTTCGGCCAGGGGCGGGACGGACCAATCCGGATCTTTTTCCGGGACCACCCGGGTTCTGAGCCGGCATTTCAGCCAGGACGCGGCCCCTGCCGCCGCCACGGCCGGTATCAATCCCAGCAGGGGCAGATACCATAGCGGCACCGGTATGGAATAGACATCAGTCATCAACAGAAGCGGCCGTTTTCTGGAAGATATCAGACTGCAACAGGGACGGCTTGACTCTAGCCAGGAACCCGATGGTAACCCGCTTACCACCCCTTCTATTACAATCACCGGCACATGGGCGGCCAGGGCGATTTGGCCACCCCGAAAAATCCTCTCCCCGGCCATCAGCATCAGGCAAGGATCACCGCAGCATTATCGTTCCCATGGCACCGGCCACAGCCCCACAATGGCCTGACGTCGAAGCGTGCTGCCTTTGAATGTCTGGAAAAACCAGCCGCAGATCATGGCCGGTATCCCCATCATCAAGGCATTGGCTCCCAGTGCGGTCAACCCGCCGAACTGAAACAGCAGGCTTTGAAGCAGCAGGGCCAGGCCAATGGCCAGAAAAGCAGCCGGTCCCAACAGGGCCCCGGCAAGCCCCGGCAGCAGCAGGTGCGCGCTGGTGGGGCCAAAAGGGATGTGCACCAGGGAGGCCACAAAAAAGGCCGATGTGACCACGGCCACTTTGGGCAGTTTCCGGCTGTGAATGCTGCGGGCGCTCCAGGCAGCCAGTCCGGCGCTGGCTGCATAGCCGCCGATCGTTACGGCAAAGGGAAGAACCCCGTCAGAAATATGCATTATTGATTCCTCCGGCGGGCTGCAACAAATGCGGCCATTCCGAACAGTCCGACAATGTATCCGATCCCGGCAAAGATCTCTTTCACACCCGGTTCATTCAGATCCGCCCGCAGCGCAGCGATCTCCCGGTGAATCCGTCTGAGATCATTGGAAAGTTCACTGTTTTGCGCTTTCAAAAACGCAATGGCCTCTCCGAAGTTGTCATCCCAAGGTTCCTGCTCCTGGGTCCAAACCAATCCTGGAACACCTGCCATATAAAGGAACAGCAATCCCACGGCAAGTCCCTTTTGCAGACGCATCATTTTCCGGCCTCCACATCGGTTTTTTTAAGGATAAACCTGTTTTTATGCCCCATTCCTGCATCGATCACGATGGTCAACTCATCGATCTTCGGGATGCCAAAGTCAAAAATCCCCTCTGTATCGGTCTTCCCTTCCAGAAGCAGAAGGTCTTTGCTGTCATAAACCAGCACCCTTCCTTTTTCCACGGCTCTGCCGTCAGAAAAATAGCTTTCCGTGAACACGGTCCCTTTCCCGGCATAAGCGAACAGGTTCACCTTGTGTGCCAGGGCCATGCCCGAAGCCGACAATACCACAAACAAGACAGCAACCAGCCAATTCACGTATTTCATATCCTTCTCCACCACTGTTACAATCTGCACTGTTACAGTCTGTATGATCTGTAAACCAAGCTCCCCTGCCGCGAAAAAAACCGATAAAACGGAGAGCGGTCCAGACATCATATCAAAAAACCCGCTTATTTCATATCACGCGTATAAACCCAGTAGACGGCGCCGATCTCCACCCCTTTTTCCTGCCCGTCACGGGTGAGGGTCCAATCCGCCTGGTTCAGTGCTGAAAACCCCCACCAGCCGGCTTTCGGCATAGCGTAGCTGAACACCCCGTTTTGATCGGCCCTGACCACCTGGGTGACATAGGGACCTGCCGAAGGCAGCACCACATGGGTATTTCCAGGGGTTTCATTTAAATATTCGACCTCCACCTCGGCAAAGGGCACGGGGTTGCCTTTGAGAAATACCTGTCCGGTGAACAGATTGCCGGTCCAAAGTCCGTAAGGCCGGGTAAACGGAATGATTTCGGTTTCCAGTCCCACTGGCTGATCCCATCCCTTCTCCAGGCCGAATGCGTTCACACAGACTTTGGTATAATGAACGATGAAAAGATCCTCTGCCGGCTCCCAATAGGGTGCGGGTTCGACATAAAGGTGTGGTCACCGGGTCTATGGATCTGATAGTCCGCGGTCCAGAAGGTAAACGGTTGATCCTGGTCCGGGTTTTCCCTTTGGCCTCTTCAAGCGTGTCAAGCAGGTCTGTTTTTTGGCCTTTGAGGCGGACCCCGAACGCCTTGGGTCTGGCCATCTCCATATACTGCATTTCCATGGGATGGATGAACTTGACCTCAATATTCAGGAAGTTGTCATCCTTTTGGGTGACGATGTCATCGGATGGGATAACGGCGCCGAAATGAGCCGGGGCCGGATGGGTTCCCAGGAGCACGAAAGCCGCCGCGATAATGGATACTGCAATGATTTTAGTCCGCATGATATGCATGTGCATCTCCTTTTTGAGTCAAAACAAAAAATAGTAACGGCCGGAACATCTCTCCTGTCCATGAACCGGATTGTCTTCGACTTCCCAGACAAAAAGGCCATGAAGGCAAGTTCTTCATTTCAGAAGAAAAGACCTTCATGGCCGGTATTTTCTGGTCATATTCCGCCGCTGAGCGGCATATTTTTTCAACCATACTGCGACTTCAGCCGCAATTTTAAGCTATAAATATAAAAAATATCAGACCCGGGGAAAAAAACAAGGATTTTCTTTATCCATGGGACAGAAGGAGCCGCATCAGGAACTCAGGCCGTCCCGGGTATTTTTCCTTGGTCATGCCAGCGCCGGGCCAGGTAGATGAACGGGGTGTCTGCCACGCCCACAATCCATTTGAGCAGATAGGTGGTCCAGAAGATCTGCACCAAAACACCGGCGGGAAACACCCCCCAGAAAGCCAAAACCGTGAACACGGTGGAGTCGATGAACTGGCTGACCATGGTGGAGGCATTGTTGCGCAGCCAGATAAACCGAAGGCCTGGAAACCGCTTTCGCCAGAAATCATAGGCCCACACATCATGCATCTGGGAAACCAGATAGGCCAAAAGGCTAGCCGCTGCGATCCGGGGCATGAACCCGAAAATTACAGCCAGGCTATCCTGGGAGAAATCATCCGGGGCCGGGGTGAAAAACAGGGCCAGATTCATGAGCACCGTCATGGCCACCAGGGAAAACAGCCCGATGAACACGGCCTTTTGGGCCTGTTTTTTGCCGTGCATCTCGGAAAGGATATCCGTGACTAAAAAAGAAGAGGCATATACAATGTTGCCCAGCGTGGCCGTGGTGCCGAACAGCTCCACCAGTTTGACCACCTGGATGTTGGCCACGATGGCGGCCAGGGGGGTCCAGGCGTAAAGCCCGGTTTTCCAAAATCCGGTACGAGACAAGGATAAGCCCGAAATTAACGGCCAGCATGACCGGCCAGAGCAGTTCGTTCAAGTAAAAGGTCTCCAGTTTTGTTGAGGCGGGTTGCTGTGACCGCCTTGGTTCATGATACCTTCAGCAGGAATGGAATTTATCAGTTCTGTGAAGCAAAATCAACTCTCAAAAAACTCTTTGATATAAGCTTGAAAGCTCACGATTTCAGACGTCATGCAGCAATTTTAAACCAGCCATCGACGATGGTCCGGTCTGATGGGCCGATGGACAAGCTACTGGGCCCGATGCCGGAACATCCATGCGGAAAGTGGCAGTGTAACAGAGGCAATCAGCAGTAAAGGCCAGAGATGCGGCCAGACCATGGCCAGATCGGCCCCTTCGAGAAAAATGTTGCGCAAAGCATGATGATATAGCGCATCGGATTCACCAGATTCGCCCGCTGCAGCCACAGAGGCATGTTTTCAATGGGTGTAGCAAAGCCGGAAAGCGTCACCGCCGGCATGATAAAAAGAAAAGAGCCGAGCAGCCCCTGCTGCATGGTCATGGACAACGACGATACCAGCAATCCAACCCCCACAATGGTGATAATGAAGCAGAATAGCGCTATCACCAGCGCAGGAATGGTTCCCCGAAAAGGTACTGAAAACCAGTATACGGCTCCCACAGCAAAGATGAGGGCGTCCATCAACCCAAAGACGATACCCGGCAACGATTTGCCGATCAAAATCTCGCCCGGTGTAAAGGGCGTCACCAGAAGCTGATCAAAAGTGCCGAACTCCCGTTCCCGCGCCACTGAGAGGCTGGTCAGAATCATTACCACCACCATGCTGATAATTCCTCCCAGAGCCGAAACAATGAACCACCTACTGCTCAGGTTTTCATTAAACCAGGAACGCTCCACCAACTCCAGACCGGGGCGTTCTCTGCATAATTCCCTGGCCGGCAAGCCGGCCGTTGAACTTTTCTACGATAGTTCCAAGATACCCCAGCGAAATCAGGGCAACATTGGGATTGCGGCCATCGGCGATCACCTGTACATCCACCGGCTGGGAAGAGCGGAGCCGTTTATCAAACTCAGGCCCAATATGAAGGACCAGCCGAGCTTTTTCACTGTCGATACAGGCAGTCATCTCCCTGTGGTTGTCCAGATAGCCGGTGAGTTCGAATTTCCCCGACCCTTGGATATCGCCGATCAACTGTCTGGACAACGCCGAGCGCGATTCGTCAAAAACAGCATAACGAACGTTTTTCAAATCATAGGTGGCGGCATAGCCGAATACAAAGAACTGGATCAGCGGCGGACCGATGATGACTAAACGGCTTTTGGGATCTTTGAGCACGGTGACAAACTCTTTCACCACAAGGGCGAGGATGCGACGTAAAAGCAGCATTATCCCTCCAGACGTTTGGATATTTTTCGAAAGGCAAGACTTAGAAAGACGACAGCCATCCCAGCTAAAACCAGACCATTCGGCAACAGTACGGACCAGATATCACCGGCCAGAAACAGTGTGTGGCTGATATTCACGAAATACCTTGCCGGTACAACGTATGAGATGATTTGAATCACTTTTGGGGTAGACTCCAAATCGAAAATGAGACCTGAGAGAAAAAAAGCGGGCAGAAATCCGGCAATAATGGAAATCTGGGCTGCAACGAACTGAACACGGATAGCCGCAGACAACAGCAGCCCAAAACCGAGCGAAGCCAACATAAACAGGGAACCCAACGCCACCAGGGTCGTTAACGAACCACGAAACGGCACCTTAAAAAGCAGCACACCGACCGCAACCGAAAGCCCATACCCAGCATACCCAAAACATAGTAAGGCAGAATCTTCCCCAGCAGGATATCGAACCGCCTCAGCGGTGTGACCAGCATCGCCTCCATAGTTCCCCGTTCCCACTCTCTGGCGATCACCAGGGCGGTGAGCAGGATGCCGATCAAAGTCATGATCAGGGTAATCAGCCCCGGCACCAGAAAATTGCGGCTTTCGGCACCTTCATTGAACCAGATCCGCTGCGCTATCGATACCGGCCCGCTGCTTGCCGCCACCCCCCTTGACTGGCGCTGAGCAGCCCAGCTGCCCGTTATTCCCTTGACATATCCCTCAATCAACCGGGCCCGGTTAGCGTCTATGCCGTTGATGATCAATTGCACCGGCGCCCGCTTTTCAGTGGTCCCCAGCAGCCCGGCGGAAAAATCATTCTGCAGCCGGACAATCGCGTCCACATCCCTGCGGTGCATCAGTAATTCTGCCTCCCTGATATCTGCTGCCCGGCGTACCTGAAACTGCCTGGACAGTTCGAAACGCCCAAACAAATCCTGAGCTGCCTCGCCATGATCATCGGTGACGATGGCAACAGGAATATTCTCGGCATCGAGATTCACCCCGTACCCAAAAAGAAAAAGCAGCACCAACGGCATGAACAGAGCCAGAGCGATGCTGCTGGGATCGCGCAGGATCTGCAGAACCTCCTTTTTCAAGAGGCCGCGCAGCCGCATGACAAAAAGGCTCATTGTTCACCTCCGGATTCCCTGTCCTGCTGTCCTATTAAATCTGCCTGATCAGGAACATTCGTGACTTTCCCTTCAGCCAGAGCGATAAAGGCATCATTCATGGTCGGATTTTGATTTTCCGAGGAGGCAACCAGGTTTCTGATTTCTTCAGGCGTACCCACAGCCAAAGTCTTTCCCTGGCTCATGATCAGCATCCGATCGCAGTATTCCGCTTCTTCCATGAAGTGAGTGGTTACCACCACGGTGACGCCCTGTACGGCAAAACCGTTGATGCGCAGCCAGAATTCTCGGCGGGCAAACGGATCGACCCCCGAGGTCGGCTCATCAAGGAAAAGAATATCGGGTTCATGCAGCAGCGCTGCCGCCATGGCCAGCCGCTGCTTATACCCACCCGGCAGATCGAAGGCGGCTTTGTTCCGTAACCGGCCCAGCCCGAACTCGGAATATGCCCAGTCCATCCGATTTTTCAGCTTTTTGTTATGCAGCCCGTAGACCTTGCCGAAAAAGAAAGATTCTCCTGTACCGAAAGCTGTCCGTAAAGAGAAAACTGTTGTGCCATATAGCCCAGGCGTGCTCTGGCCTTTGCCCGCGATTTCAAAAGATTCCTTCCCGCCACTTTAATTTCACCGGAACTTGCCGGCAGCAGGCCACACAACATTCTGAAAGTTGTGCTCTTTCCGGCACCGTTGGGCCCCAGAAGGCCGAAAATCTCCCCCCGTTTTACCGAGAAGTTCAGTTTCTTCACCGCTTCAAAATCACCGAACCGCTTAGAGAGACCACGGGTATGGACCACCACCTCATCGTCTTCCTCTGCGTTTCTGGAAAATTGCTGCCTCCGGCCTTTCCGGCAGTCTTAAGGTGATCACGGTCACGCGGTATAAGAGCCATAAAGGCATCTTCAAACCCGGTTCAGCCGTCTCTATTCGAACATTTGCCCCGTTAAGCAGGTTCTTCAGGTCCTCGGCACTTTCTTTTCACGCACCACTCTCACTCGGCCGGAACGGATGGTAGCATCGACAATTCCCTCTTCACCGGCAACACGGGTATAAATCCTTCGCACCTGTCCGGCTTTTTCAGCTGTCACCAGAGAAATTCTGTTCTTCATTTTGCTGCTGAAATCCTTTGGTACTCCCTCGGCCAGCAGACGGCCCTCATGCAGAATAACGACATATGAGCAACGCTCCGCCTCATCGAGATAGGCGGTGGAGACCAGTACGCCGATACCGTCTTCTTCCACAAGTGTATAAACAATTTTCCACAACTCCCTGCGGGATACGGGATCGACCCCTACGGTCGGTTCATCGAGCAGCAACAGCTCCGGGGATTTGATCAAAGCACAGGCCAGCCCAAGTTTCTGCTTCATTCCGCCGGACAAGGCACCAGCCCTGCGTTGTGTATAGGCTTTAAGGTCGGTCATGGTGAGCAGTTGCTCATAGCGCCGGGTTCTCTGCGCCATGGGCACGCCCTGCAGATCCGCATAGAGATTCATATTCTCCTTAACGGTGAGGTCCTGGTAAAGCCCGAACTTCTGCGGCATATAGCCGACACGGCTCTGGATTTCCAGACTGTCGGCTGCACTGTCGAGGCCGAGCAGGCTCATTGTACCGGAAGTCGGCACGAACAAACCGGCGGCAATCCGGATAAAAGTGGTCTTGCCGGCACCATCCGCCCCCACCAAGCCGGTAACCCTGGCCTTGGCGACTGCGAAAGAAACCTTATCCAGGGCTGCCACCGTTCTGCCGTGGTCAGCAAATTCCTTGCTCACTTTTTCAGCTGAGAGGATTGCCTGCTCATCCGAAGTATTGCTTTTCCCGGTCATGAGGTTTTCAAACCAAATCGCTCGTTAAAATTGTTACCACGCAAATGTTTTCCGGCAGGTGTGCACGGCCCCGGGTCTCCGGTATCCCGGTGAGTCTCAAGTGCCATTTCCCTTATCAACGCCATTGGTGTCCGCCGGCGTGGCCGAAACGGAGTCACTGATGGTCTGGTTGTGGTTGACGATCACCGTCACCGGCATGCCCTGGCGCAGTCTGTCCTGGGGGTCTTCCACAAAAATGCGCGTCTCGTAAACCAGTTTGGTACGCAGCTCTTCGGTCTGCACCACCCGTGGCGTGAACTCCGCTACCGGTGAAACATAGCCCACCCAGCCCTGCATGGGCTGGCCGGGAAACGAATCGCTCATGATTCGCGCTTTCATACCCAGGTTAATCCGGCCCAGCATTGGTTCGGGTACATACCCCCTGACCCATTTGGGATCCGTCAAGGCCAGGGTAAACACCGGCCTGAAAGGCCCGGCCATCTCTCCTGCTTCCAGCACCCGGCTTTGAATGATGCCGCGGGCCGGCGCAAAAAGTTTCATGTCTTCAAGACGGACATGCAGAACAGAAAGATTGTTCTTCAGCGCTTCCAGCTGATGTTCGGCAGCGGCAATATCTTCTTTCCTGGGGCCTTCGAGCACCAGATTCAGCCCCTTTTCCTTCACCTTGAGCTGAGCCTGCTCCACCTGCAGCCGGGCTCTGGCATCGTCGAGATCCTGGACACTGGTTGCCCCGCTGCCCGAGGTCTTTTTAAGACGGGACAGGACCTTCCCGGCATTGTCCACCTTAACCCGGGCTGACTCAACTTCGGCTCTGGCCTGATCAATTTCCTGGGGTCTGCTTCCGGCTTTCAACCGCTTAACCACCTGCTGCTGCGCCTGAATATGTGACTCGACTTCGGCAATCTCCGCCCGAAGCCGCTCATCATCAAGCCGGGCCAGAAGCTGACCCTTTTCGACCCGGACTCCTTCCTCCACCATAACTGCGGAGATCCTTTCCTGCTCGTTAAAGCGAGAGCCGCATCGCGTATATCGATGGAGCCGTAGATTTTGAGCGCACCGCCTTCATTCGGCTGGTCGTTTTTCAGATAGTACCGATAGCCCAGAAACCCTACTGAGACCAGGAGAACGATGATGATCATTCTTAATATGCTTTTTTTCATAGCCGATTATCCTTCAATTTTCCTGGTTTTGAACCGGTTGCTCCTGCATGACGGACTGCCAGCCGCCGCCAAGAGCCCGATAAAGCGAAACGATCTGGATCAGCGCCTGCTGTCTGACGACCAGCTGCTCTTCTTCAATGGCCACCAGCTGCTGTTGATTGTCCAGTACTTCAAACAAATCTCCCAAACCTGACCGGTAAAGATCAGTGGCCAGCTCCACGCTTCTATCCGCTGATTTTTTCGTATTGTCCAGCTCCACCAGCCGCTCCTGGGTTCTGACCACTCCGATGGCAGCAGTCTCCACCTCAGCCAGGGCCGTCACAATCTGCTGTTCCAGACCCAAACGAGCCTGTTCCGCCTGGGACTTGCGCACCGCCACATCGCTCTCCAGGCGGTTCCCGGTCAACAAAGGAAAACGCAGGCCCGGCCCCAGAGTATAGATAAAGGAGTCGGCATCAAAAAACCTGCCGGCGTATCACTTGACAGTGTCAACGTGCCTGCAATCGAAAGAGCGGGATACCTCTGCGCTTCAGCAGCACCGATGCGGGCGACTGCCGCATGGTACCGATGCAGAGCAAACCGGACGTCAGGCCTTCTGGTGACCAGATCCGCAGGCAGCCCAACCCCGAGCATCTCAGGGATTTTCGGAAGTGAGCCCGGAGCAAAGACGATCTCGCCCGGCGGCAAGCCGAGCAGAGCATTGATACGGTTTTAGCCGCCGTCAAGTTTCTTTCATGCTCCGGCAGGTGTGACCGCATACTGCTGAGCTGGCGCTCTGTGCGCACCACCGCCAGCTCTGTGCCGTTCCCTGCCGCAAACTGCTTCTGGCCAGCTTCAGGGTTTTGCGTTGCAATTCTATATTTTTTTGAGTCGTTGCAATCCTGGCCTCCAGGGACCTCATTTCAACATAATTCAGACTCAGCTCTGCGGCCAGCGAAACCGCCATTCCCTGATAATCAGCATAACTGGCTCCGATATCCTGCTCACCCGCTTCCAGCAGGCGTGCCACCCTGCCCCAGAGATCTATTTCCCAGCCAGCAGTCAATCCGGTTGAATAAACATCAAGCGTTCTGCCCGGCGGCAATCTCTGCATGGAAACCGCCTCGCTGCCGGTTTCGGCACGGTTGTAGCCCAGATCTGCAGCCAGCTGAAGCCTCCGATCTGCTGCCACCACTCCCTGGCGGGCCATTGCCTCCACGATCCGCTCCCTGGCCTGAGACAAAACAGGGTTCACAGCCCTCAGCCGATCAATCAGGCCGGTCAACTCATCATCGTTAAACTGCTGCCACCACACACTATCGGGCGGGCGGGTATCCGTGAAAATTTCTCCATCATCCGGCACCATTACCCATTTTTCACGGATCAAGGCAGAATGATCCGGATTGACAAAGTCAGGCCCCACAGTACAACCTGCAGTGAAGTACATCAGGACCAACAGAGCCGCCAAACCGATCATTCCCGCTTCCCATCGGCACAGTTCGCCATCTATTCGCTTTATTTTTAAATAGTCCATATCACATCAGTGGGTTGAGTATGTTACGGGTATGCTCGAGAATGATCGATCTTATCTCCTCCAGCTCGTCAGCATCATAGCCTTTCAAATCAATGGATCTGACGATGCTTTCCCGGGCCACCCGAAAGGCTATAACCTGGCCCAGGATAGCCAAGGCTCGCATCTTGGCGGTTCGCTCACAAGTATTTTCCGTTAAGATCATGATGAGAAAGGCCAGGGTATCGATCACCGGGGCCATAAAGCCACTGAAGATCTGCTCATACGCTGCCGAGGGATACATCTGTTCACGCAGGATTATCCTGGCCACCCGCACCCCTGCACTGAACCGATCATGAAGTTAATCATGGCGGCCAGCATCGTCTCAAACTCTTCCTGAGCCTTGCTTTTACCGTCTTTCTCAAAGTTTGATGCGTTTATTTTCCGAATTGGCTCATCGATCTGCTGTTTGATCAAGGCCAAGATGTGGGCTATCACGCTCGATAAAGGCCTTCCTTGCCGTTATAATAGTAAGGGATGGCGGCAATATTCACCCCGGCTTTCTTGGCAATCGCCCGGGTGGTCGCGGCTTCGTAGCCGTCTCTCCCAAAAATATCCAGCGCAGCCTCCAGCAGCCGTTCCTGCGCCCCAGCTTTGTTTTTTTTCACACTTTTTGGCACTTAATCTCCTGCGTTTATCATTTGTTTTGATCAGATTCCCATATTATATTCATTCAAATGAATAAGTCAAACGAATTAAATCAAAAGATTGATAATTGCATTAAAATTTTTAATTTTTATCTATTTTAATTTATAAAATTAAATATTTATGGAAATTATAAATTGCAAACAACCATTTGTTACTACGCAGTGGGGCAAAGAAAACGGTAAAAAATTTTCCTACCCCTTTCAATTATCGTGAAAGTGTATTACATAAATCAACTTAATCAAATCGAATTGACCATTGATGAACCGTTCGGCAGCAATCGCGGCGGTTCCAACCGGAGGCTGGAGATAAGCATGGGAAAAAACAAGAAAGAAGATACATTGATGGACAAGGTGGTTTCCCTGTCCAAACGCAGAGGATTTGTCTATCCGGGTTCAGAGGTCTACGGGGGCTGGCCAATGCATGGGATTTCGGTCCCCTGGGCGTGGAACTGCTCAACAACCTGAAGCAGGCCTGGTGGAAGAAATTTGTGATCGAGCGCACCGACATGGTGGGCCTGGACGCCGCCATTCTCATGAACCCCCAGACCTGGGTGGCATCCGGCCATGTGGGCAGCTTTTCCGATCCTCTGATGGACTGCAAGAAGTGCAAATCCCGGGAACGGGCGGACAAACTGGTGGAAAATGGCAGTTCGACAACCAGTCCGACCTGGCACCTGCCAACTGGGCCGGAGAAAAACCCGCCCCAGGACATGCTGGATTTCATCACGGAGAAAACCATCAACTGCCCCTACTGCGGGGCCCTGGACTGGACCCTGCCCAAAGCCTTCAACCTGATGTTCAAGACCAAGCAAGGCGTGGTGGAAGGTGAAGGCAAGGATATTTACCTGCGCCCGGAAACGGCCCAGGGCATTTTCGTGAACTTCAAGAACGTGCTGACCACCTCCCGCAAAAAAGTGCCCTTTGGCATCGCCCAGATCGGTAAAGCCTTCAGAAACGAGATTACCCCGGGCAACTTTGTGTTCAGAACCCGGGAATTCGAGCAGATGGAGATCGAATTTTTCTGCAAACCCGGCACGGACCTGGAATGGCACGAATTCTGGAAAAACTTTGCCATGAACTGGTACAAGGGGCTGAACGTCAATCCGGACAACCTGCGGATGCGGGACCATGACGCGTCTGAGCTGTCCCACTACTCCAACGCCACGTCCGATATTGAATACCGGTATCCGTTCGGCTGGGGTGAGCTGTGCGGCATCGCGTCCCGGACCGATTATGACCTGAAACAGCACATGGAACACTCGGCCAAGGATTTGCAGTATTTTGACGAGGCAACCAAGGAGAAATTCGTTCCCTATGTTATCGAACCCTCTCTGGGCGTCCAGCGGTCAGCCTGGTGTTTCTGTGCGACGCCTATGAGGAACAGACCCTGGAGGACGGGGACACCCGGGTGGTGCTGCACCTTCACAACCAGCTGGCGCCTGTCAAGATCGCGGTCCTGCCGCTGCAAAAAACTGGGAGACGAGGCCCAGAAGGTGTTTACCTTGCTGGTGAAGGAGCTGGGACTGAACATCGATTTCGATATGGTGGGCAGCATCGGCAAACGGTACCGCCGCCATGACGAGGCCGGCACCCCCTATTGCGTGACCTTTGACTTTGATTCCCTGGAAGATGAGGCCGTCACCATCCGGGACCGGGACACCATGGACCAGATCCGCATGAAGATTGCCGAACTGCCGGCCTATTTCAGGGAAAAATTCAAATATTAGGACACGGGCAAACCATCCGGGTGAAAGGCTGCGCCATGGCTACGCTGGAGATTCCCCAGGGATTTGTATACCCGGACATGCACCGGGTCCGATGGCACCCTGAGATGCCGGCGGCTGTAAACGTGGGAAAGGCCCTTGAATCGGAATGGGCCCGGTGCCGGGATAAAATCGACATCCGCCCGGGGGACCGCATTGCCGTGGGGGTGGGCAGCCGCAGTATCCCGCACCTGTCTGAAATTGTCGCTTTTGTGGTGTCAAGGCTGAAAGCGGCAGGGGCCGACCCCTTCATCCTGCCGGCCATGGGTTCTCATGGCGGCGGCACGGCAGAAGGTCAGACCCATGTTCTGGCAGCACTGGGGATTGAGGCACCGGTGGTGGGGCCCCTGTCAAGGCCTCCATGGATGTGGTGAATCTGGGCGAAATCCAGGGGATCCCGGTTTCATAAACCGGCTGGCCCATGAGGCGGACGGACTGGTGCTCATCAACCGGATCAAACCACACACCGACTTCACCGGCCCCATTGAAAGCGGGGTGATTAAGATGCTGACCGTCGGGTTAGGGGGCCGGACCGGCGCGGACGCGTATCACAAGGCCGCGGTGGAAAAGGTTTCTCCCTGTGCTCATGGCCGCCGGCCGGCACCTGCTAGCCACCTCCCGGTTTCTGCTGGGGGTGGCCCTGGTGGAAAACCGCTATCATGGAATATGCGAGATCCGCCTGGGCACGGCCGAAGAGATGGAGCCCCTGGAACGGGGCCTGCTGGAGACCGCCCGGACCTGCTTGCCGGCCCTACCCCTGGAGACCATTGACCTGCTCATCGTGGATGAGATGGGCAAGGACATCAGCGGGGCCGGGCTAGACCCCAACGTCATCGGCGGCAAAGGGATCTGCGCCTGGAGCGACGACCGGGGTCTGCCGGATATCACCCGGATTTTTGTCCGGGATCTCACGGATGCCACCCGGGGCAATGCCATGGGACTGGGCAGGCTGGATGTGGCCACCCGAAAACTGGTGGACAAAATCGACATGCAGGCAACGGCAGTCAATGCCATCACGGCCGCCTGTCCGGAAGACTGCAAAATCCCGCTGACCCTGGCAACGGAAAAACAGGCGGTCACCGCTGCATTGATGACGCTTAGACCCTACACCCCGGACGACCTGAAGGTGGTACATATCAAAAACACCCGGGACCTTTCGTTTATGCAGGTGTCCGGGGGATGCCTGCCGGAACTGGCCGATAGAAAAGATATCCGCATTGTTTCCACCGGTATTCCCATGACATTTGACAAGGCCGGTAACCTGACCCCTGAAATATGGCAGTTGGATAACATACTTTGACGGCTGGATAACAAAAAGGAATAGAATGACATGCATGCTTTTGATGTGACCCTCCTGGCCAGGGAACATGTGGCTGACATGCCGCCGTATGTGCCGGGCAAACCCATTCTGGAGGTGCAGCAGGAATACGGCCTCGACAAGGTGGTGAAACTGTCTTCCAATGAATGCCCGTTTGATCTTCCCCCGGAACTGGGTCAGGCCGTGGCGGCGGCGATCACCGGGTGCAACCGGTATCCGGACGCCTGTGCCGGCACCTGCGGAAACAGGTGGCAGCCCTTCTGGATGTGGATGACGACAACCTGATCTTCTGCAACGGGGCTGAAGAAGGGATCCGGCTCATTGCCCAAATTTTCCTGAACCAGGGGGAAAAAGCCGTCATCCCCACACCGATCTTTGATGCCTACAGCACAGCCACCCTGCTCATGGGGGCGCAGCCCGTAAAGCTGCCCCTGAAAGGGCACCGCATCGACCTGCAAGCCATCCTGGAGGTCTGTAACCGCCAAAAGGATATCAAACTCGTCTGGATGTGTTCGCCATCCAACCCCACCGGAGATATTTTGAAAAAACCGGAGGTGGACGCATTCCTGGAACAGCTGCCCCGCCGCATCATGGTGGTGCTGGACGAGGCGTACCGGGAATTTGTCACCGATGACCGGGCCGTGCGCACCGAAGACTACCTGCATACCGATCCCCGGGTGGTGGGACTGAGAACCTTTTCCAAAGCCTATGGCCTGGCCGGGCTGCGGATCGGATATATTGTGGCGAATCCCCAGGTGATCGGGCTGGTGAACAACGTCAAACTGCCGTTCAACGTGAATTCCGCAGCCATTGCAGCCGCCCTGTATATGCTGGGAAAGCCCGTCTTTGCGAAAAAACATGTGGCCCTGGCCGTGTCGGAGAGGGCCTTCATGAGAGAAGAACTGTGCCGCCGGGGTCTGGACGTGCCGGAATCCCAGGCCAATTTCGTGTTTGTGAAACTGCCGGACACGGTGCGGCTGAACGGGACGGCCCTGTTTCAAAGCTGTTGCCCAAGGGATTTGTAGTAAGGCCCGGCACAGCGTTCGGTGTGCCGGGGTATTTCCGGATGTCCCTGGGCACCCGGGATGACAACCTTAAGTTTTTAGAAGAATTTGACAGGGCCATGCCCTGAAACCCGAAAATCCAATAACTGAAGGAGAAATGAAATGAAAGTGATGACTTCTGTTTTATGCGGTATCCTGATGCTGGGCCTGTGCCTGACTGGTGCGGCCATTGCCAAGGACACCATTGTGGTGGGAACGTCCGCAGATTACCCGCCCTATGAGTACACGGATGACAAAGGCGAGTTCGTGGGTTTTGACATGGAACTGATCAGGGCCATCGGTGAAAAAATGGGGAAAAAGATCAAAATTGTGGACATGGGATTCGATACCCTGATCGCCGGACTTCAAAACGAGAAAATCGATGCCGTGATCGCGGCCATGCAGGCCAGTGAGGAGCGCAAGCAGAAGGTGGATTTTTCCATCACCTATCATGAGATCAAGGACGCGATCCTGGTCCGGGCGGATTCAGACATCGAGCTGACATCCATCCATGACATCACGGGTTACAAAGTAGCGTCCCAGACCGGCACCATCCAGGAAAAATGGATACAGGAAAACCTGATCCAGACCAAGAAATTGCCGGAGGAAAATTATTTTCCTACGAACGGGTGGACAATGCGGCCATGGATATCAAGGCCGGCCGGGTGGACGTCCTACACATCATTGCAGACCCGGCCATCTCCCTGGCGGAAAAAAACGATCTCAAGATCGCTTTGATCACCACGGAAGCGGTGTCTGCAGGCCAGAGCATTGCCGTAACCAAGGGAAACAAAAAACTGCTGGATGCCCTCAACAAAGCCATTGAAGAACTCAAGGCGGACGGTACCCTGCAGGCCCTGATGGACAAATACAAACTGCTGTAAGACAAGCATATGGCACCATTTATCACCATGCTGCAGTTTCTGCTGCCGGGCTTGGGCGTGACTGTCTCGGTCACGCTCATCGCCCTGGGCCTGGGTGGATGTATCGGTGCGATGATGGCGGTGTTCCGGGTGTATGGCAACCCCGTGGTCAAAGGCCTGGCCGTTTCCTACAGTGTGATGGTCCGGGCCGTGCCCGTGGTGGTGATCATCTTTATCCTGTTTTTGTGATTTCCGCGTTCATCGACCTGTCCCCGTTCATGTCCGGAGCCATTGCCTTAGGGTTTGCCAGCGGTGCGTATCAGACAGAAATCTTTCGGGGTGCGATCCTGTCCATCCCCCGGGGACAGATGACAGCGGCCCGGGGAATCGGCATGTCCCGGGCCAAAGCCATTCGCTGCATCATTCTGCCCCAGGCGTTCCGGGTGGCCATCCCCTCGCTGATCAACGAGGTGACCCTGGTGCTCAAGGATTCCTCCCTGGTGTTTGTCATCGGGGTGCCTGAACTGATGCGACGGGCCCAGTACGCCAGTGCCAGCACCATGGAACCGCTGATGGCATTCGGCACGGCCGCCTGTTTTTATATCGTTTTAACCCTCACATTGAGCCGGCTGCTGGAAGCGGTTGAAAAACGGTTTGCCGTCCAATTTTGACCCGGCCATATGTGTTAACCCGCATTTTTTTAACGCGTCCATGTTTAAGGCACCCATGAAAGACGAAACCATGACCCGGCCCGTACTGAGAATCGAGAACCTTTGTAAATCCTTTGGCACCACCCCCGTGGTCACGGATGTCAGTTTTGATGTCAATCCGTCCGAAGTGATTGTGATCATCGGCAGCAGCGGCACCGGAAAAGCACCCTGCTCCAGTGCCTCAACCTGTTGCACAAGCCCACATCCGGCAGAATTTTCTGGAAAATCAGGAAATCACGGCCTCCGGGGTGAACCAGGACCTGGTCCGGCGCCAGATGGGCATGGTGTTTCAGGAGTTCAACCTGTTCAACCACCTTACGGTTCTGGGGAACGTGACCGTGGGCATGACCAAAGTCCTGGGCATGCCGGTGAAAAATGCGGAAAAAAAAGCCATGAAGGAACTGACGCGGGTTGGCATGGCAGACCACCATCAAAAATACCCGGCCCAGCTGTCCGGGGGCCAGAAACAGCGGGTGGGCATTGCCAGGGCCCTGGGCATGAATCCCAAAGTCATGCTGTTTGACGAACCCACCTCGGCCCTGGACCCGGAACTCACCGGCGAAGTGCTCACAGTGATGCAGAAACTGGCGGCCGAGGGCATGACCATGATCATCGTGTCCCATGAAATGGGGTTTGCCAGGGAGGCGGCGGACCGGGTCATTTTCATGGAAAACGGACAAATTGAGGAACAGGGGCCTCCGGACCGGATGTTCATCCATCCTGAATCCGAACGGACCCGCAAATTTCTGTCAGTCATTTCCACGGGCAATCCCGATCAGCCCGCCGGGAGAGTGACATAAGCCCCCCCATGACGGAATTTTTCACATATGCCACCATGGCCCTGCCGGATCTTTTGCAAGGCACCGTGGTTACCCTGAAACTGACCGCCGGTGCTCTGGTCATCGGCCTGTTCATCGGACTGCCCCTCTCATTGCTGCGGGTTTACGGACCGAAACCGGTCCAGCCTTTCTGCTCGGCGTATCTGACGGTATTCCGGGGCACACCGTTGCTGGTGCAGCTGTTTGTGGTCTATTACGGGCTCCCGGAAATCGGGGTATCCTTCTCCCGCATGACCGCAGCCTTCATCACCCTGGGGTGCAACTCCGGGGCGTACCAGTGCGAGTATTTCAGAGGGGCCATCCAGGCGGTCTCCAAAGGCCAGATGCAGGCGGCCCGGGGCATCGGCATGAGCCGGTTCCAGGGGATCCGGCACATCATCCTGCCCCAGGCACTGCGGCTGGTGATTCCGTCCTGGTCCAACGAACTCATCGCCATGGTCAAATACACGGCCATCGTATTCGTCATTGCCGTCCCGGACCTGATGAACAAGGCCAAAATCCTGTCCAGCCAAAATTTCGCCCCTATCCAGACCTATGTACTGGTGGCCCTGATCTACCTGGTGTTGGTGGGATTTTTAAGCCTGGTCCTGCACGGGATCCAGAGAAAGCTGGCCGTGCCCGGCCTGGATGCCGGCATGGACGGGCGGTGATCTCCAAGGGGATGTGTCCAGTATCATCGCTACCTGCGAGTAGTCCTCACCTGGCAAGCTTCTTTATGGGTAATTCATGTGTGCGGCTCTCACCACCACATCACAAAGGTTGATATGCGGGGGTTGAGAAACGATATAGTGGATGGTATCGGCAATATCATTCACATCCAGCACGGGACCGTACTGATCAGTCATTGTCCGGATGATGTCATCGCTGTACCCGGCATTCGACTGAAACCAGGCCATGCAGGTGCCCGGCTCTACCAGCGAGGCCCTTACAGCCGTTGTAAGCAGACGGTCAAGAATCCTTTCGTCTGATAAATCATCCGCCACTGCGGAAAAATGGGTTTAAGACTGCTTTTCCATCGATCCCAGACGGGATTGATTTCGGCCGGATCCCACGATATCAAATGCAGCGCTGAAGAACTTTCTTACCGTGGCCCGGCCGAATCCTGAGGTGGCCCCGGTAACATTGGCCACACGGGGAAATGTCTCTGACATATGCACTTCTTTCCGCACAAAGTGGCTCAACTGAATATTCCGTCAGTTTTTCATGCCGGTAGTCAAAAATATTTGTAACTTTCATGAGAAGGCTTATGTCAAAAGCTAATTCGTTCTCAAATTGTCCTTTTCCTTCCATCCAACAGGTCTCGACCGTCATGCTTCCATCCGCACTCTTTTGTGGGGCTGCCATTTGCCCCGGTGAATGTTAATAATATCCGTTGGCAGGGGCTGCTATCTGTTCAACGCTATTTATTATTGTCAGCGGCAACTGACTATCGCATAGTTACAAACGCAGTCTCCTGGATGAGATGTTGTTGGGCCCTTGTATCATGTTGCACCATCTTCTTGACATTTTATGCAGCAATGAAATCCTTTTGCTGCCGGCTCGGAGGACAGAGCACTGCTGGGAAGCAACCCAAGCACCGCAGCCGGTGACGAAAGTATGAGGGGCCTTTTGTTGCAGATCAATCAGGCGGTAGATGATGCCGGCGGGTGACTGGAACCGGCAGAATCCCAGAAATATCGACGGAAATACCGGAATCTGCTGGACAAAGTCCACATTGAATGCCCTCCATCGGATGAGAGCAAAAAAACAAACGTGATCGGACAAAACGATCCAAAGCAAGAAACCTCCTTGAGCGGTTAATGGAATTTGAAACGGAAACCCTCCGATTCATGGACGACGAACTGGTGCCTTTCATCAACAACTCGGAATACCCTGTTAGCATTAAAAACAAGGGTGTGAGAAAGGTGGACTTTACGGAAATGGAAATTTCTTAATGCATTAAAGCATGTATATGCATTATCGCATAATTTAGTGGAATTTCTGTATGTTCTTTTTCTTTGGGTAAGATAGCTTGGTTTAAGTCCTAATTCAATATGTATAAATGCATAAAATCGTAAGCATCATCCTACCGTTTTGTCGTATCTGAGGTCCTGAACTTTCCATATCTCCAAAATAAAGCTTGTTTTCAGTGTTTTGGATGTATGGCACATAATTTGCTGACAAATCGTTGAATGAAAGTTCTTCACAATATTTTTGAGTGTGGTGCTATGACTTAAGGGTTCCTCTAATAATTAACCAATTTTCTATTGAAATAGGGTCCATTTTTGTACTTGTTTGTTCACTGAAGATATAGATATTTTATCCCAGAATTTTTCAGGAGAATGCTTTTGCAAACAGTTTTTTGGCTGGCACGACCACCTTGGCAAACTTGACAGAAACGAAGGTCCTCTTGGGGCGCTTGATAGAATTATCGATTGGGAACAGTTTCGCCCGATTACAGAAAAGATTCGTCGTCCCAAGAAAAATAGCAGTCCCGGACCAAAATTCTATGATGCGATCCTGATGTTTAAAATACTGATTCTTCAATCCCTTTACAATCTTTCTGATGATGCAGTTGAATTACAGATTCTTGACCGCCTGTCTTTCATGCGCTTCCGTAAACTGGACCTGGGAGACCGTGTTCCAGATACCAAGACAATCTGGCTTTTCAGAGACCAGCTTACCACAGCCGGCCTGATGGATCATCTGTTTAAACACTCTGACAAGTATCTGACCATCAACGGATATTCTGCCAGAAAAGGACATATTGTAGATGATAGTATCGGTTTTGTCCCAAAACAGCGAAACAGCCATGATGATAGCCAGAGGATCAAGCAGGGAGAGACTCCAGAAGAGTGGACGTCCACCAAAAACTGTCAGAAGGATGTGGATGCCCGCTGCACCCAAAAAGGTGGCAAGGCCTATTACGGTTACAAAAACCATATCGGCATTGATGTGAAAAACAAATTTATTCGGAGCCATGCTGTGACAGATGCCTCGGTGCATGACAGCTATGTTTCGGAGTTCAAGCCATGACCGCCGGCTGCCTGATACTCAGGACGATCGGTCTTGTCAGAGCAAAGGTGAAAATCGGACTGAGAAGTCTGGCTTACAATTATGAATCGGTACAAAATATTGGCCGGAAATGGGATTTAGTTGAGCGACGTAGGGAAAAGCCCCTGGGCGGAATTTTTTTGACTCGTTCATCGACTCTCTATTGACCGACACTGATGAATATTTTTGATCTAACGTGTCTTTTTTACTAGTGGTTAACATGATTCCTTGTGATTTTATCTTAAATTTCGGTTATTCGAGGTGTCCTTAAATGATATTATTCTCTGTAGAGAATTTACTTCGAATTTATCGTAATTAATAATATCAACACAGGTTGAGAGTCTTATACTCTCAAGCTATCAGGAGGCGACATTGTTTTTACAGCAATTGCTAAATGGCCTGATTTTGGGGGGTGCTTATGCTCTGATTTCCGTTGGTTTGACCATGAGCTTCGGAATCATGAACATTACTAATTTTGCGCACGGAACAATCTACATGCTCGGTGGATATGCCATGTACTTGTTTAGTACGGTATTAAATTTACCGTTTTTTGTGTCCGTGGCCCTTGCAATTATTCTTGTGGGGCTTATAGGCATTGTCTTTGAACGAATCGTTTTCAAACCAGTTTACAATGGCCCCGAGCTAAATTCTCTGCTAATTTCGCTCGGACTGCTCATTGTTTTGGAGAATACAGTGCTTCTTCTGTGGGGTTCTGAAACTTTGAGTGTTGCTGCACCCTATAGCAATATTCAAATTTCGATCTTTTCAGCATCGGTGACTCTGCAGCGAGTCATTGTTTTGATTTCCAGCGTATTTCTTATTTGTTTGTTGTATGCGTTTTTAAATTTGACTCGTTTCGGCAAGGCCATTGTCGCAACCGCTCAGAATCCCAAAGGGGCGTCGCTGGTCGGAATCGACATCCCCAAGGTATATATGTCAACCTTTGCTATAAGCGCAGGGCTTGCCGCTGCCGGTGGAGCATTGCTCGCACCGCTTTTTTATGCTTACCCGACCATGGGAAGTATGCCTCTTTTGATAGCTTTTGTTGTCGTTGTTGTCGGTGGCATGGGGAACGTTCAGGGGGCCGTCGTGGGAGGTTCCTCATCGGGATTGTAGAAAGTCTGGGTGGCGCATACATATCCTCTGATTACAAGAATGCCTTTGCCTTCATCATATTAATCGGTGTCCTGTTAATACGGCCACAGGGTTTATTCGGAAGGAGCACAAAATAGTGAAACACAAAAATATATTCATCGTTGCTGGATTATTTTTTTTCGCGTTACTATTCCCTCTGATTGCACGTGATCTCTATTATAAGCATATTTTGAATGTTGCATTCCTCTATGCAATCAGTGTTTACGGGTTTAATATTATCACGGGACTTACGGGGCAATTGAACTTTGCCCATGCAGGATTTATTGGTATCGGAGCGTATACCTCGGCGATTCTGACAACAACCTTTGCGCTTCCTGTGAGTCTTTCCATGATTATTGCTATCCTGGTTACCGGTCTTTTCGGTCTCATCATCGGATTTCCGGCATTGCGGACAAAGGGGGTCTACTTTGCACTGACCACGCTCGGATTTGGTGTGATACTGTTTATGATCTTTGAGAACTGGATCGACCTGACCGGTGGACCGATGGGATTAACAGGAATACCCTCTTTCCATATTCCCGGGATTGCTATAAACTTCGGCAGTAAAACTGGTTTTTACTACCTGTGTCTCTTCTTTCTTGTGATCGCTATCTACATTAACCGGGAGCTCTTTCATTCCAAGCTGGGTCGTTCCATGTTAGCTGTTCACGGCAATGAAGCCCTGGCACAGTCGATCGGTATTTCAGTTGTGAGAACCAAGATTACCGCCTTTGTCATGGCAACCATGCTTCTCGGTTTAAGCGGAAGTCTCTATGCCCACTATTACCATTTTATCAGCCCCGTCAGTTTTGCCATTCATGAAACATTCCGTTGTCTCACCATGCTGGTTGTTGGTGGAATGGGAACGCTGGCAGGCCCTCTCATCGGATCAGTAATTTTTACTATCCTGCCCGAATTCCTGAGGGGTTTGGCGCGATTGGAGCTGATCATCTATGGGGTGATACTGATACTCTGCATCGCCTTTATGCCTGAAGGTATCGTTGGAATTATCAAAAAAAATATCGGAAAGGCCTAATAAAAGGAGACATCAGTGGAACTTCTTACCTGTAATAAAGTATCAAAATACTTTGGAGGATTAAGGGCGGTTGATGAGGTTGATCTTTCAGTTGCAGAAGGCGAACTCGTTGGATTGATTGGACCGAACGGTGCCGGAAAGACGACACTCTTCAATCTCATTACCAGTTTTATCGATGTAACATCGGGAACTATCTTCTACGAGGGAAAGGATATAACCAAACAGCCTGCGCATATCATTGCCACCCACGGTATGGTTCGGACATTTCAGAAAATAAATGTGTTTGGGGAATTAACCGTTCTAGACAATGTGTTGATCGGTAGGCATCTCCATATTAGATCAAATTTTTTTCAGGCTCTCTTGCAGAGCCGCAAGAAGCATCGTGAAGATAATCAGATACGCCATGATTCGCTTGAAATATTAAAAAAGATGGGACTCGGTGGGTGGAAAGACAAAATGGCCAAAATCTGCCCCTTGGGTTACAGCGAGCACTTGGTATCGCAGTTGGTCTTGCAGCCCAACCAGATTGCTGCTTTTGGATGAGCCGGCATCGGGTATGAACACCGAAGAGACGAGATACATCATGCAAGTTATCCGTGATATTCATGAAGAGGGTATTACAATCCTGATGGTTGAGCACGATATGAATGTGGTCATGAACCTCTGTGAGCGGTTGGTCGTTCTCGATTTCGGGAAAGTCGTATCGAGAGGAACGCCGGAAGAAGTTCAGAATGATCCGAACGTAATCGAGGTATACCTGGGGAAAGGATATAAACATGCTGCTAACCATTGATAACATAACGACCTATTACGGAAAAGGACAGGCGTTGCGAGGGTTGTCAGTGAATGTTGACGAAGGAGAAATTGTCGCGCTCCTAGGAGCTAATGGAGCAGGAAAATCAACGACATTGCTCACAGTTTCCGGCATTGTACGACCTCATGAAGGCACAATAATCTACCAAAATAAGGTAATAAACAAAGAAAAGCCATCTGAAATCGTTAAAATGGGAATAGCCCATTGTCCTGAAGGAAGAGCACTGTTTCCGGATATGACGGTGGAGGACAACTTGAATCTGGGAGCCTTTCTACGAACCGATAGGGAAGAGATACAAGAGGACCTTGAACGTGTTTTTGGTCATTTTCCCCGTCTGAAAGATCGTTTGAAACAGCTTTCCGGTTCCATGTCTGGCGGTGAACAGCAGATGCTGGCCATTGGGAGGGCACTTATGAGCAGGCCCATCCTACTCATGATGGATGAATTATCTCTCGGTCTTTCTCCAATCCTCGTCGAACAAATGTTCGAGATCATACAAAATATTAATAAAGAGGGTGTTTCGGTTTTAATCGTCGAACAGAATGTCGGTGCAACCCTTGAGGTTGCAGACCGCGGCTATGTTATTGAGGCCGGACGAGTGTCTTTCTCGGGGACGAGGGAAGAGTTAATGAATAATGATGATATCCGAAAGTCATATCTCGGCGGATAGGGGCCGTCTCACAATAATGGACGGCTGTTTAGGAACACCATAATTAACGAAACAGGAGGACTATTACTATGAAGAAAAGACTTTTGGTAGGATTGTTGTCGTGCTTTATCGTGGCATGCCTCGGTGCGACGTCATATGCCGAGGATAAGATCAAAATAGGAGCAACCTTTCCCTTGAGTGGTGGCGTTGCAGAAGCGGCAAGCTGGGGAGTGGAAGGTGTAAAAATGGCCGTTGATGAGATCAATGCCCAAGGCGGCATTTCGATTCAGGGGAAACAACTAAAAATCGAATTGATCCTCAACGACGATAAGTGCGACCCAACAACCGGGGTCGCTGTCGTTGAAAAGATGATCAATCGTGATAAGGTTGTTGCCATAACCGGCTCATACTGCAGCTCGGTTGTCCTGGCGCAGAGGGAGGTATCGAATAGTAATAAGATTATTCAGTTAACCCCGATTGCAGTTAACCCCAAGATTACGTCACCGGGATATCCCTACACCTTCAGGCTTTGTAACACTATCTACATGTTGTCTGCAGCCTTTGTTGATTTCGTTGCAAAAAACCTCTCAGATGTGAAAACCGTCGCTCTACTCTCTGTTACGGATGACTACGGGATAAGCGCTACAAAAACATATACGAAATTATTTAAGCAAAAAGGTATCGATATAGTTGCCACCGAGTACTTTAAACATGGCGATGCGACCTGTATACACAGATCACAAAAATTCTTAATAAGAAGCCTGATGCCGTCTACATCGTGACTAGTGAAGATTCTCAGAATATCGGTTGTTTGAATCAAATGAAAGAATTAGGTTTCAAAGGCTACCGTTTCGGTTGTAGCACGTATGGTACAGACAATATAGTTAAACTTGGCGGTAAGGAATTGCTTGAAGGACTGTACGTTGAAGGTACTGTTTTCGACCTCGTGAAATTCAAACCTGAGGTTCAGGCATGGTTAAAGCAATACAAAGAACAATACGGTCGGGATGGTAATACATTTGCCCTCTGGGGATATCAATCCGTGCAGATCCTCGTTGACGCCATCAAGAGAGCGAATATAACGAGTGATAAGGAAGAGATTCTTAAGGCGATGCAGGAAACGGACTTAACTAAATTTGTTGGTTTTTATGGTGACCCGCACTTTGATGAAAACGGTCAGACGCACCCCTACATGTCTGTTTTACAATATCAGGATGGTAAGCGTGTGGTTGTGTATAGTCAGGGAGAATAAAAACCAAGATTGTTTTTGTGTTTTCTGTTGACCGCAATGGTGAAAGATATTGGCGAGATATTTTTCACCTATCCACCGCCGGTCTTGCAGGTGGAAATACTCAAGGGGCCGGCTGTATGAGGCCGCTGGGAATACCGACAGTGTCGGATAGAATCGCCCAACAGACAGTCAAACAGGATTGGAGCCTGAATTAGAAAAGTACTTCCATCCGTACTCCCATGGTTATTGACCTGGAAAGTCTGCTCTGGACGCAGTCGGTAAGGCCCGCAAGAACTGCTGGAGATGCATCCTGAAAAGACAAAGATGGTCTATTGCAAGGATGAAGACCGGCGTATGGAGTATGTCCTGACAAGCTTCGATTTTCTGGGCTATACATTTCAAGCTCGAAGATCAAAGAATAAATGGGGGAAATACTTCATCAATTCTTCTCCTGCGATCAGCAATGAAGTGGCTAAGGAGATCCGGCAAACCTCTCGAGGCTGGAACTGGGCTGTGTGTAGTGACAAAAGCCTGGAGGATCTATCCCGAATGTTCAACCCCGTCATTCAGGGTTGGATTAACTACTACGGGAGGTTTCACAAATCCGCCCTGTATCCGACCTTGAGATGTCTGAATCGCCGGTTGATGATCTGGGCAGTAAGGAAATACAAACGCCTAAGAGGACATCGAAGGAGGGCGAGTCACTGGTTGGATCGTATAACACGAAGACAGCCATATTTGTTTGCTCATTGGAAATTACTCTATGCAATGGCTGGGTAATAGGAGCCGGATGAGCGGAGACATTCACGTCCGGTTCTGCGAGAGCCTGAGGGGGAAGTTCCCTCGGGCTACTCGACTTGTGATCACCGTAGGCGGTCATCATACGAAACGAGGCTGGACATCCTCCAAAAATGTCAGAAGGATGTGGATGCCCGCTGACCCCAAAAAGGCGGCAAGACCTATTACGGTTAGAAAAACCATATCAGCATTGATGTGAAAAACAAATTTATTCGGAGCTATGCCGTGACAGATGCCTCGGTGCATGACAGCTATGTTTTTAAAATGCTTCTGGATAATACCAACAGCAGCCGGGATGTATATGCGGATTCTGCTTATAGATCTGCTGAATCTGTGAAACACCTCAATGAGAAAGGTTATAGGCCGCATCTCCAACGCAAAGGCAGCCACTATAAAAAAGTTGACGGAATGGGAGAAACAGGGAAACCGCACCCGAACAAAAATCCGCTGTCGGGTGAAACATGTCTTCGGAGTTCAAGCCATGACCGCCGGCAACCTGATACTCAGGACGATCGGTCTTGTCAGGGCAAAGGCAAAAATCGGACTGAGAAACCTGGTTTACAATATGAATCGGTACAAAATATTGGCCGGAAATGGGATTTAGTTAAGCGACGTGGGGAAAAGTCCCTGAGCGGGACTTTTTTGACCCGTTCATCGACTCTCTATTGACTGACACTGATGAAATTTTTCGAGATAGAGTGTCTTTTCCACTAGTGGCAGACATGGTTCCTTGTAATTCTATCTTAAATTCCAGTTATTCGAAGTGCCCTATAGTAGGAAAGGTGCCACTCAGGGTATTAACGAAGCTGATGGAGGAAATATAGTGAAAGCAGCAAGAAAAGTGCGAATAAAGACGATATTAACCGGCGGGGTTGTCATAACCATGGAAGATCCGGTTGAAGCCCATGAGCTTGATATAGCCATCAGTGATGGGCTTATTTTTGCGGTGGGAACACGGGAAGAGATCGCCGGTTTGAAGGAAGCAGATACGAAAATTATTGACGTGGGCGGTCAAACTATCATGCCAGGCCTGATTGATTCGCATAACCATATGACTCTTTTCGGGCACAATCTGAAAGCGGTCAATCTGAGTCCCTCCCACATCAGTAATATTGAAGAACTGCTATATAGTCTGCGTAAAAGGGCTGAGGAGACAAAGCCGGGCGACTGGATCAAGGCATGGGCTATGGATGAAACACGGCTGGCGGAGAAACGATATCCTACAAAAGCGGAATTGGATGAGGCGTGCCCGAACAACCCGGTCAGCATAATGCGAACCTGTATGCACGTGATGATAGTCAATTCACGCGCCATGGAATTGGCTGGGATTACGGCAACATGTTCTAATCCCCCCGGTGGAGAGTTGGTCAGAGATGAACAAGACTGTCCAAACGGTATTCTCTTTGAACTTGGTGCCATGAACCTGATCGACAAAGCCATACCCCATGCGACACCAGAATCATGTGCTGATGCACTGGAAAGAGCCTCTGGCGTATACGTCAGCGAAGGAATCACCACGACGTCAGAGGCGGGTGCGGGATGGACCGGAAACCCGAATGAAACAGCAGGATTTCAGGTAGCTTGCCAACGGGGTCAGCTTACCCCCCGCGTCTGCATGGGAATCATGGAAAGCACCTACAACCTGTTTCCCAAAGATAAAGGAACAGGTCTGTTTACTGGTTTCGGCAATGATGCATTATGGATCGGAGCAATCAAATTCGTTGCCGACGGTGGTATTGGTGCAAGAACGGCCTATATGAGCAAACCCTATGAAGGATCGGACTACTGCGGTGTCCTCGCAGAAGATCCCGCAAGCCTGAAAGAACGGATGGAAATCGCGCATAAGGCGGGATTTCAGATCTCCGTTCACGCAATCGGTGACAAAACCATCGAAATCGTTCTGGATATTTATGAAGACATCTTGTCACGATACCCCAGGCACGACCACCGCCACCGAATAGAACATATGGCAGTCTCTCGACCCGACTTGCTGGACCGGATGAAGAAACTCAACATCACAGCTGTCGTTCAGCCAGGCTTCATATACTATCTGGGAGATAGTTGGATCAGCAATATAGGGACCGAACGTCTTAAAAATACTGTAGCTATAAAGACCATGATGGAGAAAGGAATCACCGTTGCTGCGAGCTCAGACCGCCCAGTAACTGACGGAAATCCATGGTACATTATGTGGGCGGCAGTAGTCAGAAAGACAATTGGTGGTAACACTATCAGCCCTGAAGAATATATCAGTGTTCAAGACGCACTTAAATTATATACCGTAAATGGTGCCTACTCCCATTTTGCTGAGGACCGTCTGGGCACCATCCGTTCGGAAAAATATGCGGACCTGATTGTTCTTGATCAGAACCCGTTGGCCATTGATCCGACGCTACTCAAAGATATTCAGGTCAAAAAAACTTTCATTAATGGCGAATTAGTGTTTGAATGTTGATCCATGTATTGCTGTGTTTGGCAGTGAACTTTATATGCAAGCATCAGATAGACACATAGGACAATACAGATCTACGCAAGGACTGCATTTTTTTACATCTTTAGAAATGACTTTTTTATTGAGGTCCGTGAGTTGAACAGCCTTGGTTATGTGCAAAAATTTAACCGAAAATTGCTCATCAAAAATGATAATAGAAGAAAGGAGATACTATGAAAAAGCCCCCGAACGCTGATTGACTGTCATACCCCATTGGTGTGACCGTTGGTTGTCTAACTCATAACCAACGAAAGGGGCCAAGAATGATTTACATCGGAATAGACATCAGCAGCAAGAGCTTTATGGTACACGCGATCGATGAGAAAAAAAAGTGATTTTTAACGAGGAAATCAAACCAACCCGTGGTGGATTGAAAGAAATGATTGAGAAATTGGGTAAGCAGACAAAACTTGTGGTTTTTGAAGCGGGAAATCAACTAAAATGGGCTGCTCTGACCTTGTTAAAACTACCCGGTGTTCACACCCATGCTGTCCACCCCAATGGAATTAAACGGATTAACCAGAGCAGCACCAAGACAGATAAAATCGATGCAAAAAAACTGGCTCATCTCGCACAGGGAGATATGCTGCCGCGTGAAGTTCACATTGTCGAAGAAGAGGCAAGAGGGCTTCATGAATTGATCAGCACCAAACATACCCAGCAGTGCAAACGGGTGACCCTGATTAATGCCATGCGCGGGATGCTAAGCTCACCCAGGGGATAATCCAATTTGAAAACAAAGGAATTGAGTTGTTGGAAAGCATTCCTGGCATAGGGCAACTGACGTCAAGGGTTATTATCGGTGCGGTTAACGATATAACGCTCTTCGACAGCAAGAAGTATCTGGCAAAGTACGAAGCCCTGACTCCACGCATTTATCAGAGTGGCAATGTCACTCGATTGGGCCGGGCCGGATCAGCCGGGATGGCCGTAACGAAATAAGACGGGTTTTATTGCAGTGCGCTCATGCTGTGGCAAGAACCTAAAGCTCAGAGGCGCAAGCGTTAAGGGATTTTTTTGATAGGTTTAAAAAATGACGGAGAAAAAGATAGCCAAGGTCGTGCTGGCAAGGAAGCTGTTGACCCCTGTCTATGGCGTATTAAAAAGTAAGAAAGTATACGATCCTGCAGTCTTAATGGAGTCAGTAAGCTGATATGATTCGATGAAGCTGGACTTCATTGATGGTCCAACGAAATGAGGCAAGCCCGCATTTTTCTTGATATGGCCAAATCGCTCTGGAGATTGGAACGACTTATTTGAACCGGAATGTTGAGTATAAAGCTCGAATGGGAGGTTAACTAAATCATCATGTTTTGGAGGACCTCGTAGCCTGCACAATTGAATTTATCAAGGGTCAAGATGAACGCCTTCGGCGCCCTTGGCAAACCCAATTGTTCCGGCTACGAGGGTTGGCAAGAGATGAAATGGTTCATCTCTTTTACTAAAACGTAAAAGCATATGCCAATAGGATAAAACGACTGTTGGCAAATGCTTTTTCATGGGAGGAAAAAATGAGGAAAGCGCCGGATGCTGAAATAGTATTAATGAATGCAAATGTTATTACCATGGATAAAAATAACCCAAGAAGTGAAGCAATTGCCATTAAGGATGGAAAATTTGTTGCTGTGGGTAGTTATAATAAAATTAAAGAATGTATTGGAAAAAAGACGGAAATCAAAGATCTTGAAGGATTAACAGTCATTCCAGGTTTCAATGATGCTCATAATCATATAACCCAATTTGATGGTGGAGAATAATTTAAATTTAAGAAATGCTTCAGCTAAAACTATTCCCGATGTTCTTAGTCTTATTGAAAAACAGGCAAAGCAGCAACCCAAAGGTACATGGGTCATGGTAGAAGGTTATAATCAGAATACCTTAGATGAGAAAAGACATATTACTTTTTGGGATATAGATAAAGTTGCTCCTGATCATATTGTGTGTTTGCGACATGTTAACATGAATATGTATGTATTAAATAGTAAGTTGCTTGCTCTGATGGGCATCAATCGGGATAGTTCTGATTTTGAAGATGCTGAAATTGTAAAAGATCCGAATACGGGTGAACCAACAGGACTTCTCAATTCTCATCCTTCATGTGCTCAACTTAATAAACTTATTCCTAAAGTATCTCGTAAAAAATATTTGAAAGTATAAATTGGGTTAACAAGCTCTTTTTATCTCAGGGGATAACAAGTGCAACTGATGCTGGAATTGGTATGAATGAATATCCTGGTGAGATAGGTGTTTATCAGGACGCAATTGAAAATAATATATTTAATGTAAGACTTAATTTGGCTGTATATAGCAGGGCATTTATTGATTTCGAGCATTTGGAAGAACAATTGAAGGAAATTGAAAATAAACTTTTAACTTTTGGCATGCGTTCTGGCTTTGGTAATGAGAGGCTGCGTATTGGTCCATTTAAGATTGTTCTCGATGGCCCATTGAGTGGAGGAGGAATGGCTACGCATGAACCATATGGTATAGATCTCGATAATCAAAGTACAGGTGTAATGGCTATTGAAGGTAGAGAGTTAACAAAACTTGTTTCTGTAGTTCATTCTTTAGGATGGCAGGTATCAATCCATGCGATTGGGGATCGGGCAATTGACGAAGCCCTAGATGCATACGAAGAGGCGTTAAAGGAAATCCCAAAGAAAAATCATCGGTTTCGAATTGAACACACATATATGCCAACGAGATTAGCAATGGAGAGAGCCAAAAAACTTGGAGTTTCTTTTGTCATGCAGCCAGGTTTTATATACGAATTAGGCGATAGTTTTATAAGACATCTAGGAAAAAACAAATCAGCTAAAACTTTTTCCTTGAGAACGCTCCTTGAAAAAAATATCTCGATAGCCTTTGGTTCTGACCGTCCCGTAACAAGTATAATGAGCGGTGCTCCCTTGCTGGGAATTCATGCAGCAGTCAATCAAAAGACTTCAAGTGGGCAACTTTATAATATACCACAAAGAATACTACCCGAACGAGCTTTACGTGGCTATACTATCGATGCTGCATATACAAGTTTTGAAGAAAATATTAAAGGTTCTATTGAAGCGGGGAAATTAGCTGATATTACAATTTTGGATGAAGATTTGACTAATATAGAACCCGAGCGGATTAAAGATATTCAAGTGATGGCCACTATGATTGGAGGAGAGTTTTTATATGAAAAATGAACGTAACTGTCCAGCTCAATTGAGTTATTGTCAAATATTGTGTATGGCAATAGGTGCCAGAAGACGAACTTGAGTTGACACCTAGCGGTGGACGGGATATGTCGATAAGAATGAGACACATTTTTCGGGAGTGTTCAAAATTCTGTGTCACGGTTTATCGTCCAGATTTACTTCTTCAAATAGCGGAAGTGGAAGACGGCCCCCGAGAATGGGCACACCAAAATCTGCCCGTCGGAGGGGGTTGTCTTTCGCTGGAGCGGCTCCAATCACACCCCAATCTTTTCTGATAACAAATGCCTTTCATTTGGTATTGACTCAGAGCTTAGCACATTGTTCGTTTTTGGGGACCACCGTACCCATATACCGGATCGTTAGTGCGGTCGAAATCAAGAATCAAATTTTTCGGGGGTTTTTTGGAAGATTCAGTTAACACGTCAACCAGTACCTCGCTGATATGCCATAGCGCTCTCTGGGATGTGCTGTTTGCCATTCGTCAGATCAGAGTGGTGGGTGGCTTACAAGGTTCAAGTCGCTGCCGACAGTCGTCTGGACAGCAGCGTCATTGAGCAGTGAATCGTAAACACTGAAATCCTCATAGCCCAGGGCAAGTGTATATATGCGCTGTTGGAGCATTGTATGCTTGGTGTTCTTGTTGGAACGTCTGTCAGGAACTCCTGCCGCAATGCGATTTATCAAATTCAGCCTCCGGTAAGCTTCCCCTATCAGGATGCCCCCGAAGTCTGAGGCGATTTCTTTTCCTGAGAAATCTGCTTATACTTTTCGGCCTCGGCAGCTTGAAAATCAATCGATTTCATATTGCAAAGCGGCGTGTCAAAATATCTGTTATTTTTAAGCATAACTATATGGAATATATATAAAATATAAATTCAATGCCTTTTTATAGAATATCTGTGATCGTTCTGTAGAGTTGTTCTTTTTACATCCTTTCTTTCACCTTTTTCAGGTGATTAATTTTTTTATAATACTCTTGACAAAATAAAAGCATGACTATAATGTATGCCAAAATCAATTTGGTATACCAAGATAGTTTCAAAATTTTGTTTCTGGAGGTTTGATCATTATGGGTAATAGTCATACGGCGATAGTTCGTGTTGGCCTTGCACAAATTCAGGTAGAGCTTGGCAAAAGAGAGAAAAATAAAGAATCTGTAAAATCCTGGATGGAACGTTATTATACGCCTTCTGATATTCCTACTGCGGTTGTTTTGCCGGAATTGTGGGATGTCGGTTACGCACTTGGTTCCGTACCGGAACTTGCAGATCCAGATGGGAAGGAGGCTGCCGAGTTCCTATGTGATTTGGCACGACAACACAATACTTGGTTTATCGGTGGTTCAATAATGGCCAAAGACGGAGATAAGTTTTATAATCGGGCCCAGGCTATTAATTCTTCCGGAGAACTGGTTTCTGAATATAACAAAGTACATCTTGTTCCATTTATCACAAAGGAAGATGATGTTTTCTGCCGTGGGAATGAGACCGCTATTTTCGACTTCTGCGGTGTGAAAGCTGGAAGTATTGTCTGTTATGACATGCGGTTTCCGGAATGGGTAAGGGTCTATGCCCTTGAGGGCACAGAAGTGCTTTTTGTATCCGGGCAATGGACCGCTGACCGAATCAGTCTCTGGAAAACAATGCTTTGTGCCCATGCAATTGAAAATCTTATGTATGTGGTTGCAACCAACTGTTGCGGTCCTTCCGGTGACATTTTGTTTGGTGGTGCATCTCTTGTCTGTTCTCCGGGAGGGGAAGTCCTGTATGAAGCAGGAGATACTCCAAGCGGTGGATTTGTGAACCTGGATGTGTCAACCGTCACAAGTTCCAGAGATTTTTTGCAGGTTTTTGGCAAACGAATACCTTCGCTATACACGAAGTTGGTCGAATAGAATGCGGCTGTGACGGATAGGGGTGGAAAACAATATTTTTTATAACTCTTTGCAGTAGATGAGGTAAAATTATGCTTCCAAAGCAAAAGCATGTGAGAGTGGGGGTTGTTCAGGCAGCACCTGTTTTTATGAATGCAGAGAAAACACTGGAAAAAGCCCTTGGCTTGATCGCAGAAGCTTCTGAGAAAGGGTGTGAGCTTGTCATGTTTCCTGAAAGCTATATTCCCTGCTACCCAAAGGCAGTAACATTTGGCTCTGTGATTGGATGGCGAACTCCTGCCGGCAGAAGGGATTGGCGACGATATTACGAAAATTCCGTTGATGTTCCTGGTCCTATCACTGAGAAACTATCTGTTGCTGCAAAAAAACATAAAATTTATCTAACCATGGGCGTGATGGAGCGAGGAAGCGGGACAATTTACTGCTCCGTCATCTTTTTCGGACCGGATGGCTCTTACCTGGGCAAGCACCGGAAAGTAAAACCTACAGCAGGAGAACGGGTTGTCTGGGGGGAAGGCGACGGGAGCACCCTCACAACGGTCCAGGCCCCTTTGGTAAGTTTGGTGCAGTGATCTGCTGGGAAAATTATATGCCCCTTATGCGTGCAGCCATGTACAGCAAAGGAATTAATATTTATCTGGCACCAACAGCGGATTATAGGGAAACATGGCTTTGTTCAATGCGCCATATCGCCCGGGAAGGCGGATGCTTTGTTTTGAGTTGCAACATGTGTTATTCCGTCGATGATTACCCGGATCACCTTGAAACTGTTGTCCCGGCGGAAGATGTTCCTGAAGGGATTATTAATAACGGCATCATGACCAATGGCGGGAGCGCCATCATCAGCCCTTTTGGCGAGTACCTTGCTGGCCCTGTTTTTGACAAGGAAAAAATTCTTGTGGCAGACCTGGATATGGACATGATCCCTGAAGCAAGACTTGATTTTGATCCTGTTGGTCATTATTCAAGGCCTGACATTTTTAAACTTACAGTAAACGAAGAAGTACAAGCAAGTGTTACATTCATAAATGGCAATTGTAAGATAGACGACGATGACGAATGATTTTTTTATCTTTAATATCAAGGAGAATTTTCCAATGAAAAAGGATTTTAATGCACTTCTATCATTAATGGTTGGTGTGATTGTATTATTTCTGGCTGGGACTACATATGCAAAGACAGAGATTAAGCTTGGCCATAGTGCACCTGTTTTTGGAGATAAAACAGAAATAGCCTGTCAGGCATTTAAAAAATATGTTGAAACCAATTCAAGTAGTGAAATCCTGATCAACATTTTTCCGAATAATCAACTAGGAAACGAAAGAGAACTCTTGGAAGGCCTTCAGATGGGAACGGTTGAAATGGCAGCCATTACAACAGGTTCGTTCCCCACCTTCTATCCGGAGATCATGGTACTCGATATCCCCTATCTGTTTTCATCCAGTCCTGTGGCCTGGGCGGTTCTTGATGGACCTTTCGGCGATCAGCTGAGAAAAGGTTTCCTGGCCAAAACACACGTAAATCTTCTTGCATTTGGCGAAAACGGATACAGGAATTTTACCAATTCAGCCAGACCGATTAAAACGCCTGAAGATCTTAAAGGGTTGAAAATCCGTACAATGGAGAATCCTGCTCACTTAGCGATGATGAAAGCCATGGGCGCTATACCAACACCCATGCCATATGGTGAGTTATATACAGCACTGGCTCAGCACGTAGTTGATGGACAGGAAAATCCGATTTCACTTATCAAAGCATCAAAATTTTATGAAGTGCAGAAATACCTGACGGTTGATGGTCATGTTTACAGCCCCCACGCACTCCTGATCAATGACTCGTATCTGAACAATCTCTCCGAACCACTCAGGAAGATCATTGTTGAAGGTGCTAAAGTCTGGCAGAAAACTCATCGAGAGTACAGTGTCAAACAAAACAAGGAAGGGCTTGACGATATTAAAGCCAGCGGCACAGAAGTTTACACAATTAATGCTGATGAGCTGGCTCTTTTCAGAAAAGCCACATCAAAAATCGTTCCGATTATCGAAAAAGAAGTTGGGAAAGAGCTTGTCGCTCAGGCATTGCAATATGTCGCCGAAGCTGAAAAGAAACAGTAAAATTACTATAGGAGGCCCACGTGGTGTTTCTTGAAAAAATTGAACTCCGTATAACGCAGTTCGAGAAATTTGCCTTGGCTTTCCTGCTTTGCATGGTCATGGTGGTCACCTTCTGGGGCGTACTCGATCGTTTTGTCTTCAAATTAGGTTCCATATGGGTGGAAGAACTTGCTAGATATACTAGCGTGTGGGCTGCCTTTGTCGGTGCCGGTCTGGGTGTTAAGACCGGTGCCCATATAGGGGTAGAGGCGTTTGTGGTTATACTGCCGGAACGATATCAAAAATGGCTTTCTCTGATTGCAAATCTGGTGGGGTTGGTATTCTGTGTCGGAGTTGTCTGTATCTGCTTCGATTTTTTGCCAAAACTGTATATGAGCAAGCAACTGTCTCCTGCAATTCGCATCCCAGTCTGGTGGGCCTATGCATCAGTCCCTGCAGGATGTGTTTTGATGGCCTTTCATTATATCATTAAAATTATTCTTCCGTTCTATAACAGAATGGAAAATTTTGGGGTATCAAAATGATGATTAAGATTCTGGCCATCTCCCTTCCCATCTTCATCCTAATGAATGTCCCGCTGTCAATCTGCATAGGAGGGGCTTCATTATTGACGTTGTGGATTTCAGAAAAAGTTCCTCTTCTTCTCCTGCCTCAACGAATGTTTACCGGAGTTGATTCGTTTACCCTTCTGGCAATACCCCTTTTCATGATTGCCGGAAGATTAATGGAAAGGGGCGGTATCTCAAAACGCCTGATTGATCTGGCCATGAACATTGTCGGCAGCACTTACGGTGGGCTTGCTCATGTTGCAATTCTTTCATGCATGTTCTTTTCCGCAATATCGGGGTCTGCGCCGGCAACTGTTGTGGCAATCGGTACCATCATGGTTCCAGCGATGGTAAAAGAAGGTTATGACAAAACCTTTGCCGTTGCATTAATGGCTGCGGCAGGTATTGTGGGGGTAATCATTCCCCCGAGTATCCCATTTGTGTCCTATGGGGTTTCCATGGGCGTCTCAATCGGAGAACTCTTTGCCGCCGGTACTATCCCCGGTTTCATCATGGGAATGAGCCTCATGTGCGTGTGTTATATTTATTGCCGAAAGAGGAATCTGAGGGGGCCTTTAAGGTCTCCTGGATTGGATTTTTCAAGGCGTTGAAAGAATCGATATGGGGCTTGATGATGCCGATTATCATCCTTGGTGGAATTTATGGTGGTGTTTTTACTCCAACTGAATCTGCTGCAGTTGCATGTGTTTACGGATTGTTGGTGGGCATTTTTGTTTATAAGGAACTGACCATCAGTGAGACTATAACCAGTTTTGGGAAGCCGGAATAACATCGTCCATGGTACTCTTGATCATCAGCTGTGCGACAGCCATGGGTTGGATACTGACCGCTGAAAGAATTCCTGTCCTTATTGCGGAATCCATATCTTCTTTCGCGACATCACATTTCTCATTGCTATTGCTGCTGAATTGCATACTATTATTTACTGGCTGTTTTATGGAGCCTAATGCTGCTATCATCATCTTAGGGCCTATTTTTTGCCTCTTTTGATGAAATTCGATATAAATTTGATTCATTTCGGGGTTGTCATGGTTGTAAACATGGCAATTGGCATGATGACGCCTCCACTTGGAGTAAACCTTTTTGTGGCAGGTTCCCTCCAGGGAGAAGTAGCATTCAAGGATATTGTTATAAAAACCCTTCCTTTCCTTGGGGTACTACTGTTTGATCTGATGCTTTTTTCGTATTTGCCTGAACTGTCGCTTCTGGTTTTGCGATTTTTGTAGGGATGTTCTCGGACAATAGAGGGAAGCTGGTTACATTATAGATTGATTTTGATTTTGGATCGCGAATAGTGTTTGTTTTGAAACTATTTATAAAAAATTAAAGGAAATTGTTGTGAGGCAAGAGAATCAAAAATTGTCCAGCAAAATCTACACGGAAATTAAAAAAGATATTGTTGAATTGAGAATCCCGCCAGGAAGTGTTCTTAATGAGCGTGAGCTTGTCAAACAGCTCGGCGCCAGCCGCACTCCGATTCGGGAGGCTATCATCAAGTTAACTCAGGAAAACTGGCTTGTGACGTCAGACAGATGCAGCGTAAAAGTGAAAGATATTTCGCCAAAAACGGTTAAAGATATTTTCCAGTTCAGGGAAATGTTTGAATCATTTGCGTTGATGGTTACTGTTGAACGCCAGGAAAAACGAAGTCTGGCAGGTAAATTGGATTCAGTTGTTAGATTGATGGAAAATTATATCGGAAACCGCAGGGAGTTCATCAAAGCAGATTTAGAGTTTCATACCACTATCGTTGGAAATGTAAATAATGATTTATTACAGAATGTATGGCTCACCATTTGTGATGAATTAACACGGATTGCTATTTTTCCATGGATGAAATGCGTCAGCCAGAGATAATCATCAAAGAGCATAAAGAAATTATCCAGGCCCTGTGGGAAGGTAAGTCAGACATGGTTTTAAATACACTGAAGCAGCACTATGGAATGATTATGAATGGCTTCGACAGGTGTTTTGCTAATATTTCAAAGAGTAAGGAGATAAGTCAGAATGGCTAAATTTACAATAGGTTTTTACAGTATGTTCAACCGGGGCATTTGGGATATGGAGAAGCCTTTGTTTGAACCTTTTGATGTTCAGGTCCTTATAGCAGACGAGAAATCTGAAAAGGAATTGATTGCCATGCTTGATGTGATAGATGTTTTAATCGTGTCAAACAATAACATCACAGCAGAGCATATCGGTATGATGAAAAAATGTAAATTGATTGCCAGGCAAGGAGTTGGGCTTGACAGCATTGATATAGAGGCTGCAACAGCAGCAGGTATTACCGTCTGCAATGTCCCGGGAGGCAGCGTTGAAGAGGTGGGGGATCATTCAACGGCTCTTTTCGCATCGCTTGCACGAAATGTTGTTTTTTACAACAATCACATAAAAGTGGATCGGAAATGGGATCATCAGAGCCTGCCGCCAGTAAAAAAAATGAAGGAGATGATCCTTTTTATGGTAGGATTCGGGCGCATAGGCCAGCATGTGGCTGAAAGGTCGGCACCGCTTTTTGGTGATATCATTGTCTTTGATCCCTGGGTAAGTTCTGTGGTGACTGATTCCAAAGGGGTTAGAAAGATTGAAACACTGGAGGAGGGATTAAAAAAATGCTGATATAGTTAGTTTGCATCTCCCATTCAGTGAATCATCAAAACATATAATCAACAAGGAAACCTTGAAATTGATGAAGCCGGATGCCTATTTTGTCAATATGGCAAGAGGGGCTCACGTTGACTCGGATGCTTTGAATGAAGCCCTAAACAATAACGTTATTGCCGGTGCGGCACTGGATGTGCTTGAAAACGAGTTAGACGCAGAAAAAGGTGATTTTACTCACCCGATTTACAGCAACCCAAAAGTGATCCTAACACCCCATGTGGGGTGGTATGGAATTGAATCAAGAAGAACTGCCCGGGTTGTTGCGGCAGAAGCTGTGGCGGATTTCCTGGAAGGGAAAAATCCGCGCAACAGGGTCAACTGAGTCAAATCCATTGCCTAATATGACCTGTCTGTTTGCTCTGGCGATAGACAGGTGCACAAGGCTTGGGCGTTAAGACATCGTTTGGAGAAAAACAGTGGGAAACTAAGAGGAGCGGATCGGGGCTCGATTTAACAGGATCCGGCCGTGATGTTTTTTGGTCATGGCGCAAAAATTGCTTGCTATTTCATGTGAGATTTAAATTCAAAAAATGGGAGGTTGACATGAGTGAGGTAAAGCAGGCCCTGTATTCCATATTTCCCCGGGACCGGTCAGTGATGACCCGGCCATACTAGCCGGATATGCGGCGGACAGTGCGACCCTGCCGGGATTTGCCACATCTCCGGCCTATGTGGTGCTGCCACAGACAACCGATGAGATCGCCCACCTGGTACAGGTCGCCCACCGTTCCAGAATACCGCTGGTGCCCATGGCCAGGGGATCGAATATCGCGGGCATGTCCGTCGCGGTGCAGGGCGGGATCGTGGTGGATTGCCGGATGATGAACCGGATATTGGAGGTCAATACAGCGTCCGGCTATGCCCTGGTGGAGCCCGGGGTCACGTTTCATCAACTCAGCGCCGCCCTGGCGCCGGAACGGTTTTTCTGCCATCTGCCCACGGCATCGGGCGGGTCCAGTGCCCTGGCCAATTATATGATGCGGCCCTCCGGGAATTTCACGGCCCGCTGGGATCCTGATCCCCTGCTGTCCCTGGAAGTGGTTACTCCGGGGCAGGGGGTGATACGGACCGGTTCGGCAGCGTTTGAAAATGCGGGCTGGCGGGCCAGATATCAATGCCTGCCGGATCTGACAGGCTTATTTGCCAACTCTTTCGGTACACTGGGCGTGGTCACAAAAGGATCGGTCAAAATTTTTGACCGGGGAGAAACGGATCGGGTGCTTTTTTCGCGGTTTAATGACCTGTCCGCGGCGGCGGAATATATGAAACTGATTGTGCGGCGGCAGCTGGCCGAGAGCGTGACATTCTGGACCTGGGGATGGAACCTGTTCCATGAAATGAGTTTGTCCAAAGATATCGAGATCCCTGAACAGATGCTCAAGCAAGACCAAAAAACCCCGCCGGACGGCATGCCATTCGGAATCGCATCAGCGCGATTGTCCGGATATGAGGAGGTGGTGGACGTCCAGGCAGCCCGCTGCGGCCGGATTGCCCGTGAGCTGGGCGGTGATCTGCTGGACGGGGAAGAAGCCGCAAATATCCATCCGGGATGCACCCGTTACCTTGAGGCGTATTTCGGCCAGGGGATCCACATTAAACCCGGTGAAGAATCCCAGATCAGGGCCGGGCTTCACCTGTCCGGTTGCCTGGTGACGGTACCGCCTGAAAATGTGACCGCCCTGGAGGAATATATGTGGCATCTCGCCCGAAAAGAGTTTGAGCCCCCCTATTTTTACCGGGTCCTGCCCTATAATCATGCCCGGGAGTTCTTTTTTGCCTTTGTGGTGTATGTCAGGGGATCACTGGAGGATCGAAGGGATTATCTGCGGCATATCAAATCCATTTATCATCAGCTGTATATTGATCTGAGAAACAAATTCGGGGCCGTCATGTTCAGGTTCCGCAAGTATCCGGAAATGCTCTCCTACACCGGCGGATACGGCACCCTGCTGAAGGATATCAAAAAGCAGGCAGACCCTTATAATATCATGAATCCGGGAATGCTGATTTTTTAAAAAGGAAACAAAAGATGACCAAGCATATTGATATGACCAAAGAGGAATATACTTCGCTGTTTAAATGCACGCGCTGCGGTCAATGCACCTATGGGAAAGAGGCAGCTGAATTTACCGTGCTGTGTCCGGTCCATAAAAAAGGCCATTTTTTTTCTTACAGTGCGGGCGGGATGATGCAGATCGCCAGAAATTTGTATGAGGGCAAGATCGATTATTCAAATTCATTGAAAGACATCGCCTATTTGTGCACCACCTGCGGGGTTTGTGAAATCAACTGCGGGGTAATTGAAAACCATCTGGAGATCGTCGGTAAGATCAGAAAACACCTGATGGGTATGGATTTCCCCCAATCAAAGACCCTGTCCCAGGTAACAGACCGGATTACGGTGAACAAAAACCCTACGGGTATCCCCATGAGGATCGTACCGCCTGGCTTCGAAAAGATTCAAAACGGGTCGATGATCCCGCAGCTGATATCTTTTACTATACCGGATGTGTCTCTGCCTATGATCAAAAAGCCGTTCCCAAGGCCCTGGACGGTATTTTGTCAAAACTGGATATTCCCTATACCGTATCAAAGGAGGAGCAGTGCTGCGGCGGCCCCCTGTTTTTTGCCGGGTTGGTTGAGCAGGCCGCTAAACTGGCAGTCCACAATATCAGCGTGATTAAAAAAACCGGCGTCCGGACCGTGGTAGCCTCCTGCCCCACATGTGCCCTGATGCTGAAAAAATATTACCCCAAATGGACCGGTAACCCCCTGCCGTTCAAGGTTCTCCATACCATGGAATACCTGGAGGAATTAAGGGCGCAAAAAACGCTTACACCGGGAGCCTTGAAAGAAAAAACCCGGGCGGTCTATCATGATTCCTGTCATCTGGGCCGGGGACTAGGGGTGTATGATGCGCCCAGAAAACTGCTCAACGCCATTGAGAATGTTGAACTTGCAGAGTTTGATCTTTGTGATGAAAATTCCATGTGCTGCGGTGGCGGGGGGATGATCCCCGTGCTGAATTCTTCCTTTTCCCTTGAAACGGCAAAAGATCGCCTGGATGCCATGCCAGCGGATTCCCGGCCGGAGAACAAAACGGATTGCCTGGTATCTGCCTGTCCCAATTGCAGGAAAACCCTGGGGCTTGCCGCTAAAAAGGGAAAAACCGGTATCGCGGTCAAAGATGTGTGTGAATTGATTTTTGAATCCATTGCATAGGAGGGATAGGGACTTGCTTTTTGTTAAGGAAAGTATCGAAAATCCCCAAAGCTAATAAC